>LULM01000920.1_pt1 | contig 11407 bp, 10 predicted proteins | sample 728151 | NCBI WGS metagenome assembly LULM01 (sample SAMN03860289, study PRJNA289734) | marine metagenome | biome: seawater column; feature: ocean; material: water; isolation source: Red Sea water column Station 149 - depth 200m | place: Saudi Arabia: Red Sea | collected 2011-10-15 | depth 200 m
CAGCCTGGAAGTGATTTCACAGACGCGCAGCCTCGATGCCGCGCTGGCGCGCGCCGAGGCGGCACTCGGCCGCTTCGCGGTCGGCCTGAAAAAGGAGGACGGCCGCGTCTTTCAGCAGCAGTGGGGGCTGTCGCAGCAATATCTCGCGCTGCTCCGCCGCAACGTCCGCGACAATCCGGAGCAGGCGGCGCTGGTCAAGACACTGACCGCCGAACTCGACCGGCGCGGGACGCAGCTCGGCGATGCGGCGCTCAGCGCCAATTACAACCAGACCATTGCCGCGATCTCGAAATATAACGCCGCCGGACACGATGCCGCGCTGCTGCGCATCGACCGGCTGCTGACCGAATTGATCGGCAACGAACGCGCGATCCTCGCCAACCGGAACCAGCTCGCCGCGGCCGACCGCGCCAGCCTGAACCAGGCGATCCTGTTGTTCACCGTGCTCGCCGCCGCCGCCGCCGTGATCGCGATTGCAGCGACCGTCTCACTCGTTCGGGCGCAGAGCGAACGCCGCGCGGCACGGCGCGAACAATTGGCCGAGAGCGACCGCGCGATGCTGCTGGAGGCGGCGGTCAACGAGCGAACGGCCGAGCTGGCCGAAGCGAACAGCGCGCTGCGCAGCGAAATGGCCGAACGCGCCGCCGCCGAGGAGCAGCTTCGCCAGGCGCAGAAGATGGAAGCGGTCGGCCAGTTGACCGGCGGCATCGCGCATGATTTCAACAATATGCTCGCGGTCGTCGTCGGCGGGCTGGAACTTGCGCAGCGGTGGATCGGCGAAGCGCCCGAAAAGGCGCAGCGCCATATCGGCAATGCGATGGACGGCGCCAATCGCGCCGCCGACCTGACCCGCCGCCTGCTCGCCTTTGCGCGCTCCGAACCCGCGCGCCCCGAAATGACGCCGATCGACGCCTGCATCGCGGGCTTTTCAGAATTGATCGGGCGAACGATCGGCGACCGTATCGCGCTGACGCTCGACCTTCAGACCGAAGGGCTCGCCTGCTGGGTCGACAAGCAGCAATTCGAAAATGCGCTGCTCAACCTTGCCGTCAACGCGCGCGACGCGATGGACGGGCACGGGTCGCTGACGATCCGGACGCTGCGCGACGAAGAGGATGATGCCGCCGCGCTGGCGGTCGAGGTGATCGACACCGGCTGCGGCATGTCGCCCGAGGTGCTGGAACGCGTGTTCGACCCCTTCTACACTACGAAACCCGCGGGTCAGGGCACGGGTCTGGGGATGAGTCAGGTCTTTGCCTTTTGTCGCCAGTCAGGCGGCGAGGTGCAGATTCATTCGGTCGAGGGCGAAGGCACGCGCGTTGCGATGCTGCTGCCCGTCGCAAAGCCGCATGCCGAAGCGGCGGCGCCCGCGGGCGGTTCCGATGCCGCGGTGAGCGAACCGCCGACGGACGCGATGCGCATCCTGGTGGTCGAGGACGACGAGCGCGTCCTGACCGCCACCGTCGACGCCGTAACCGAGCTTGGCCATCAAGCGATTGCTTGCGACGATCCGCGCGCCGCCGCCGGGCTGGTCGAAGCGCATGGCGGGTTCGACCTGATCCTCAGCGACGTGCTGATGCCCGGCCTGACCGGCCCCGAAATGGTCGCAGAACTGAAGGAACGCTGGCCCGATTTGTCGGTGCTGTTTGTCACGGGCTATGCCGGCGATGCCAGCGAGTTCGAAAGCTTTGGCGACCATGACGTGCTGCGCAAGCCCTTTACGTTGAGCGCGCTCGAACAGGCGATCCGCCGCTGCGGCGATGCGCGCGCACCGGAGCGCGTCGCTTCCTAGCGGATTGCGCCGCTCTTCACGAGACGCGGCACCAGCGTCAGCGCAGCGACCAACGGCCAGCGGCGCTGCCACGGCTTGATCTCTATCTTGGTGCCCGCATGGCGGTTGATCTTCCAGGCGAGATAATCGATCCCGCCGGCATAGGTCAGGCTGGCCTTGGCGAGCCGCACAATGCTGAGCAGCTTGCCCTCAATCCGCCGCCGCGCCCAGCCGCCGCTGGCGGCACCGGCCGGGATTGCCGCCATCGCCGGCAGGCTGAAGCGGTCGTAGCGCGCGACGTCCGCATCGACGACCGACTGCGCCCGACCGGTGCGTTCGGCGCGCAATTCGACCGAATAGGTCAACGAAAAGGCGCGCCGCCACCAATCGAGCGGCGCCTCGCCATCGACCGCTCCCGCCGCAGCAAGCAATGTCGGCGCGGCGCGTGCCACCGCCGCCACCGCGCGGTCCCGCCCGGTATCGTCGACTGCCCAGACGAGCCGCGACGGCTGGGCGAAGCGCGCCCAGACCGATACGTTGCGCGTTTCAGGGCCGTTCAGCCGGTGAAAATCACCTTCGCTGAGCACCGCGTATTTGGCGATCAGCCCGTCATGCTCGAACGGAAAGACGTTTGGCGGGATGAGGCGGTTGGCGGCCGCGAGCCAGCGCTTCGGATAGGCATCGCCATAGTCCGAAACGATCAGATAGAAATCGAGCATCAGCCCGTCGAGTTCGCTCTCGCGCAGGCAGCTGCCGTAGAAGAGCACAGCGCGAGCGCTGCCCGGATAGCGGGCAGCGATCGCCGACGCCATCGCAGCGACGCGCGGATCGACGCGTATCGAAAGCTCTTCGCGGACGAGATCGGTAAGCGCCGACATGCGAGCGCTCAGGCGGCGAGGCGCAGGAAAGGCACCGGCTGGGTCGAGGTCAGGATGATCGGCCGGCCGTGCTTCGCCTCGAAAATCTCGCCGTCGAGGATGACGTTCGAGCGTTCGCCCTCGATACGGATTTCGTCGCCCTGTTCGAAAGGCCCCCCGGCAAGCTGATGCTGGCCGAGCGTACCGCGCGGCTCGGGCTTCGGCGGTAGGCGCCCGCCGCCAATGCCGAAGATGATCGCGAAAAGCCCAAGGATCGCCGCCAGCACATGCGACAGGCCGTTGGGCAGGCCGAGCGGATAGATGCGGTTGCGGCAATAGAGCATCACGTCAGCCAGATAGGCACCGCCCAGGAACATGCCGAGCACCGGACGGTTGCCGCCGCTGTCGAGCGCGATGAGCTGCCGTTCGATCACATGATCCTCGAGCCGACCATTCGACACGAGTTCGACGACGCGCTCGAGCGCCTTGATCGGATCGCCTTCGGCGCCGAGATCGAGCGCGATCAGATTGGTCTTGCCGTTCGGCAGCACCGCCACGGGCGGCGGCGAGCCACCGAAATGACCGCCCGAATAAAGTTCGGTCAGTGCGGCCTGAACCGTGCCGTCACCGCCGTTGATCGCGACGATGCGCGGACTGACCATCGCGATCGTGCGGATCGCCTCACCGATCTGGTCGACATCCTCGACCTCGTAATGAAAAATGTCCGGGTGCGCCGCGCAATATTCCCGAACCCGCGGCAACAGGGCACGATTCCCCGTTGAGCGCGGATTGGAAAGAAGGGCGACGCTTGCCATCGGGCCCCTACATATATTTCATGGTGATCGAGATCGTCTTCGGCGCGTTGCCGACATCGAACCCCGTCTTCTTGTAGCTCGGCTTGCCGAGGTTGAAGATGTTGATGCTCGGGTTGTTCGACATGCCGCCGCCGTCCGAGGTCAGATCGGTCTTGCCATTGCCGTTGACGTCGTGGCGCACCGCGATGCCATAGTGGCCCGCTTCGGGCAGCGGCACGCAAACGGTCATCGACCCGGCCTGTGCCGGCACTTCGACACGGGTGATCCAGCGCCCCTTGGCCAGCCATTCGGCCGCGGTGGCACGATAGCTTTGAACACGAATCTTGCCCGTCCCGGCCTTCACGCCGTTGATGTGGACGAGGGTGGACGGACCGCTCCGGCATTTCGACAGGTCGTTGGTGATAACCTGTCCCTCTGCGTTCGCTGCCACGGATACGGCGAGCAGAGCCACGCAGAGCGACGCCGACATAAATTTCGACATGACGCATTAGCTCCCAGTGGTTATAGCCACGCCAGCACCGAGCCGACATGGGTCCCTGTTGCCCTTGAAACCGGATATCGGAACCATTTGCGGCCAAATCATGGTGATGGGGCGACGAAAGATTGAATAGACTGCCCGCCATCGACCGTTACATCGCGCGGCTCATCTTCTTTCCCATGCTCGGTACGCTGGTCCTTTCGGCCATGCTGCTGGTGCTGGAAAAGATGCTGCGCCTGTTCGATTTCGTCGCGACCGAAGGCGGTCCGGTGAGCGTCGTGTGGCGGATGCTCGCCAATCTTATCCCAGAATATCTGTCGCTTGGCATCCCGATCGGGCTGATGCTCGGCATCCTGCTCGCCTTCCGCCGCCTCGCGACGTCGAGCGAACTCGACGTGCTGCGCGGGGTGGGGATGAGCTTCGGACGGTTGATGCGCGTACCCTATGCCTTTGCCTTCGCGCTGGCGCTGCTCAACCTCGCGATCGTCGGCTTTATCCAGCCTTATGCGCGCTACGCCTATGAAGGGCTGCGCTTCGAATTGCGGTCGGGCGCGCTCGGCGCGTCGATCAAGGTCGGCGAATTCACCAAATTGGGCAGCCGGATGACGCTGCGTATCGAGCAGAGCTATAACGATCATCCTGCGCCTGACGCGCGGCGTGTTGATCCATGAATCGCCGAAATTCGCGGTGCCGCGGGTCTTGACCTTCGACAGCCACGATCTGCCGATCCCGCTACCCAAGATCGAGGCGTTCCGTACCCGGGGCGGCGCCGATCGCGAACTCACCATCCCCGAATTGCTGGTCGTCGGGCACGATCAGGCCGAGCCATTGGCGACGCGGCTCGAATCGCGGGCGAATTTCCACTTCCGCATCGTCGAGGTGGTGTCGATGTTCTTCATCCCGCTGATGGCGATCGCGCTGGCGATTCCGCCCAAGCGATCGACAAGCTCGCTGGGCGTCTTCCTGTCAATCGTGCTGCTCGTCACCCAGCACAAGATCAACGAATATGCCGAAGCGCTGGGCGCGCGCGGTGCGGTCGATCCGCTGCTGGCGCTGTGGATTCCGCTGCTGCTGTTCGGCGCGCTCGCGGTGTGGATGTATTATACGGTGGCGCATGTCCCGGGCGGCCAGCCGATCGGCGCGCTCGAGCGCGTCGCGGCCAAGGCAGGGCAGAAAATCCGCGCCTTCATCCGCCTGTTCCAGCGCAAGCAGCAGCATATCTGACGATGAACCAGCTCCATTTCTTTCCGTCGCGAACCATGGCGCTCTATGTCGGGCGGCTGTTTCTGGTACGCAGCTTCGCGATCCTGTTCGCACTCGTGCTGGTGCTCCAGACGCTCGACCTGCTGGGCGAGAGCGGCAAGATCTTGTCGGTCGCGGGCAACAGCGACAGCGACGTGTGGCGCTATGTCGGGCTGCGCCTGCCGCAGATCATCGAAACCTTTCTGCCCTTCTCCGTTCTGCTCGGGACGATCTTGACGCTGATCACGCTCAACCAGAACAGCGAGGTCATCGCGATGAAGGCGTCGGGCATGTCGGCGCATCAGGTGCTGGCGCCGCTGTTCCTCGCCGCACTGTTCGTCGCCGCGATCAGCTTCGGCTTCAACGAAAGGATCGTGACGCGCGCGACCGCGGCGCTCGCCGCCTGGCAGAAGGTCGAATATGCGCAAATTCCGAAAGACACCGGGATTCGATCGAACATATGGGTTCGCGACGGCAATAATCTGATCAATGCCGCGACCGTCAGCGGCACCGGGGCGGCGATCACGCTGCATGGCGTGCGTATCTACGAACGGTCGGGCGGCGTATTGTCCTCGATATTGTCGGGCGACAGCGCGCGGCCGGTCGCGGGTGGGTGGGAACTCACCAACGCCAAGCGCTTCCTGCGCCGCGCCGGTATCGTCCAGCCGCTCGGCACTATCGTCGCCGCGCCGGGCGTGCGTCCCGACCAGTTCACGCTCGCGCAGGTCGATGGCGATCAACTGCCCTTCACCGAACTCAAGGCGGCAATCGGCGATCTCGAGGCAGCGGGGCGACCCGTCGATGCGCTGAAAGGCGTGTTGTGGCACAAGATCTCGGGGCCGCTGTCGGCGGTCCTGATGCCGCTGCTCGGCGCCGTCGCGGCATTCGGCCTGGCGCGATCGGGCAAGCTGTTCGTTCGCGCCATCATCGGCATGGCGCTGGGCTTCGCCTATTTCGTCGCCGACAATTTCGCGCTCGCGATGGGCGACCTCGGCGCCTATTCCCCCTTCCTCGCCTCATGGGGGCCCTTCATCCTGTTCGCGCTGATCGGCGAAATGATCCTGATCCGGACCGAGGAATAGCGCCCGGACTCCGGGCGCATAGCCGCCACCCCCCAAGCACCGCCCTGTTTCGGGCCCGGCCCAAATGTTTGGACGGGCAGGCCGACGCCCTCTCCCCACCCGGAAGCCGACAGCGCCCAAAAGAAAAGGGGCCGCTTTCGCGGCCCCTTCGCATTGGTTCGAGGTCGAAGGATCAGTCCTTCAGGAAGTCGGGCACATGGCCCTGATCTTCCGGACCGTCTTCGCTGCGCTCGCGGCGCGGGCCGCGGTCGCCGCCGTCGCGGCGGGGGCCACGATCGCGGCCGCCACGGCCACGGTCGCCGCGGTCGCCGTCGCGGCGCGGACCACGATCACCGCGCGGTTCGCGGGGTTCGCGCGCCGGACGCGTGTCTTCCAGTTCCTCGCCGGTTTCCTGATCGACGACGCGCATCGACAGGCGGACCTTGCCGCGCGGATCGATCTCGAGGACCTTGACCTTGACTTCCTGGCCTTCGGACAGGACGTCGGCGACCTTTTCGACGCGTTCGTTCTTGATTTCCGACACGTGGACGAGGCCGTCCTTGCCGCCCATGAAGTTCACGAAGGCACCGAAATCGACGAGGTTCACGACCTTGCCGTTATAGATTTTGCCGACTTCGGCTTCCTCGACGATGCCGAGGATCCACGCCTTGGCGGCTTCGATCTGCGCGGTATCCGACGAGGCGATCTTGATCGTGCCTTCGTCGTCGATGTCCACCTTGGCGCCGGTCGTCGCGACGATTTCGCGGATGACCTTGCCGCCGGTGCCGATGACGTCACGGATCTTCGACTTGTCGATCGTGATCGTTTCGATACGCGGCGCATGCGCCGACAATTCGCTACGGACTTCGCCGAGCGCCTTGTTCATTTCGCCCAGGATGTGCGCGCGGCCGTCCTTGGCCTGCGCCAGCGCCTTTTCGAAGATTTCCTTGGTGATACCGGCAATCTTGATGTCCATCTGCATCGTGGTGATGCCTTCGGACGTGCCCGCCACCTTGAAGTCCATGTCGCCGAGGTGATCTTCGTCACCCAGGATATCCGACAGGATCGCGAAATCCTCTCCTTCGAGGATCAGGCCCATCGCGATGCCCGACACCGGGCGCGCGATCGGCACGCCGGCATCCATCATCGCAAGGCTGCCGCCGCACACCGACGCCATCGACGACGAACCGTTGGATTCGGTGATGTCGCTGGTCAGACGGATGGTATAGGGGAAATCTTCCTTCTTCGGCAGCACGGGGTGCAGCGCACGCCACGCCAGCTTGCCGTGGCCGACTTCACGGCGGCCCGGCGCGCCGAAGCGGCCGACTTCGCCGACCGAATAGGGCGGGAAGTTATAGTGCAGCATGAAGTTCTGATACGACAGGCCGTTGAGACCGTCGATCATCTGTTCGGCTTCCTTGGTGCCCAGCGTGCAGGTCGCGATCGTCTGGGTTTCACCGCGGGTGAACAGCGCCGACCCGTGCGCGCGCGGCAGGAAGTGCGTTTCGGCGACGATCGGACGAATCTGCGTCGTCGTGCGGCCGTCGATGCGCTTGCCGTCCTTCAGGATGGCGGTGCGGACGATTTCGGCTTCCAGCTTCTTGGTCAGCTTGATGCCGGCCATGACTTCCTGCGGGCTGAGGCCATCGGCTGCAAACTGTTCCTTCGCCTTCGCGCGCGCTTCGTTGAGCGCGTTCGAACGGGCCGACTTGTCGGTCAGCTTGTAGGCGGCGGCAATGTCCTTGCCGATCAGCTTCTTGAGCTTGTCCTTGATCGCGGCATTGTCGTCCGACGACGCGATTTCCCAAGGTTCCTTGGCAGCCTGTTCGGCAAGCTTGATGATCGCCTTCACGACTTCGCGGCACGCATCGTGCGCGAACAGCACGGCGCCGAGCATGATCTCTTCCGACAGCTCGTTCGCTTCGGATTCGACCATCATCACCGCGTCGTGCGTCGCCGCGACGACGAGGTCGAGGTCGCCTTCGGCAACCTGTTCGTCGGTCGGGTTGAGGATATATTCGCCGTCGAGATAGCCGACGCGCGCAGCGCCGATCGGACCCATGAAGGGCACGCCCGAAATGGTGAGCGCAGCCGAGGCCGCGACCATCGCGAGGATGTCGGGTTCATTGTGGCCGTCATAGCTCAGCACCTGAGCGATCGCGTTGATCTCGTTATAGAAACCTTCGGGGAACAGCGGGCGGATCGGACGGTCGATCAAACGACTGACCAGCGTTTCCTTTTCGGTCGCGCCGCGTTCGCGCTTGAAGAAGCCGCCGGGGATGCGCCCCGCGGCCGAATATTTTTCCTGATAATGGACGGTCAGGGGGAAGAAGTCCTGCCCTTCCTTCACCGACTTGGCGGCGGTTACGGCGCACAGGACGACCGTTTCACCCAGCGTCGCCATCACGGCGCCGTCGGCCTGACGGGCAACCTTGCCCGTTTCGAGAGTCAGCGTTTCCCCGCCCCACTCGATCGATACTTTTTTCACGTCAAACATGGAATTTCCTTCGCCCGCCGGGCCCTATGCCGGGCGGGGCCTCTGTTCCGGGCAATCCGGCCCGGGCGGGTCGGGGCGTCTGTCTGCCCCTATGGCGGTCCCGCCGGATGCGGGAGCGGCCCTTTAAGCATGTGTCCCCGCGAAGGCGGGGACCCAGTTCTGCCAGTTCGGTGCAAGCCCGCCCTGGACCCCCGCCTGCGCGGGGATAACGCAATACGTAAACGGCCCCCGAAGCCGGGGGCCGAACGATTGCGTTACTTGCGAAGACCCAGCTTCGCGATCAGGTCGGTGTAGCGACCCTCGTCCTTCTTCTTGAGATAGTCGAGGAGGCTGCGGCGCTTGTTGACCATCATCAGCAGCCCGCGGCGGCTGTGATTGTCCTTGGCGTGCGACTTGAAATGGCCGGTCAGCGTGTTGATGCGGTCGGTCAGGATCGCGACCTGCACTTCGGGCGAACCCGTATCGCCCTTTTCGCGGGCATGTTCCTTGATGAGTTCGGCCTTGCGTTCGGCGGTAATCGACATGTGTTTCTTCCTTCGAACATCCTGTTACAGATTGAAGCCCCGCACGACCTTCAGCGTTCCCGCCAAAGCCTCTATCAATGCCACGGGCCGATCGTCGGCGTCGCGTCCCCAATAGAGCCCGTCCTGCGTGCTTCCCCCGGTCCAGACACGACCCTGACGGATCGCCCCTGCCGCTTCCGGGGAAAGGTCCAGAGCCGGGATGTCGACCAGCCCTGCCTTCAGCGGCAGAAATATCTCTGATTGGGCGGCCCCTTGGCCGAAAGCGTTCAATTTGTCCAGCGAAATCGCCTGATCCAGCGCGAAGGGGCCCGCCTTCGTCCGGCGCAACATGGTGACATGCCCGACGGTGCCGACCGCCCGCGCAATGTCGCGCGCAAGGCTGCGGATATAGGTGCCCTTCGAAACATGCGCCGTGAGGGTGACGGAATCGAGCCGCTCCGCCTCTCCACTTTCGTCACCCCGGACTTGATCCGAGGCCCATTCGGCGCCCTCAGCAATGGATGTCGGATCAAGTCCGGCATGACGAAGAGAGTGGATCGTCACCGCCCGCGCTTTCATCTCGACCGTTTCGCCGGCGCGCGCGCGGTCATAGGCGCGCTCGCCGTCGATCTTGATCGCCGAATAGGTGGGCGGCACCTGTTCGATCGGGCCGGTAAAGCGCGGCAGAACCGCGGCAATTTCCGAAAGCCGCGGCCCGAACGCGATCGTGAAATCATAGACCTTGCTCGCGTCGAGCATGCGCCCGCACAGCTTCGTTGCCTCGCCGAGCGCGATCGGCAGCACGCCCGAGGCAAGCGGGTCGAGCGTCCCGCCATGGCCAACCTTGACCTTGCCCAGCCCGGCTTCGCGGCACACGCGCTTCACCGCGGCGACCGCCTGCGTCGAGCCGAGCCCGACGGGCTTGTCCATTATGATCCATCCGTTCATCGCCCGCGCGGGCTAGGCCGCGCGGGCGATGCTTGTCAATTCGACCGGGATCGATTCGATCGAGCTCAATTCGACTTGGCGGCGTCCGCTGCGGCCTTGGCGGCTTTCTCCGCCTCGCGCGCTGCCTTGCGCTCTTCCTTGGTCGGCGGCGGCGCCGAGCGGCACGGACCGAAGAAGGTGGCATAATACCAGTCGCGGCGGCTGTCCTGAATCCACACGCCATCCTCGCCATCGGCCTGAAAGGTACGGATCGTCGCGTTGCTGGGAAAGCTGATGCCGGTTTCGACGCCCAGCGCGCGCGATTCCTGCGGTGCCCCTTCGGCCGCCGCAGTTGCCGAAAGGGGGAGCAAGGCGGCGGCCAGGGAGAGTGCGAATAATCTGTTCATAACGAACCTTTCCAGATGAAGGCCTATCCCGGCACACGGCATAGCGGGTCGATGCTGAACCGGCGCTGACCCGCTTGCGACGCCCCCACCAACTTCAGCTTCCTGTGCGCCATTCATCGGCGAGCAGCGACCACAGGCCGGTGTCGCGGACAAAGCCGGTCCAGGTGATCCGCTCGGCGCGCAGCACCCCTTCCTTGGTGCAGCCAAGCTTGGTGACGGCCGCCTGGCTGCGCTTGTTGCGCTCGTCGATGCGAAATTCGATGCGGCGAATGCCGACGGCATAGGCATGGTCGAGCATCATCCGTTTGACACGCCCATTGAACCCCGTCCCGCGCGCGGCGGGCTCGATATAGCTGTTGCCGATCTCCACCGTCTGCGCCGACACATCGGGACGCAGATAAGCGGTCATGCCGACCAGCCGATCGCCATCGACGATCGCATAGGGCATCCGGCTTTCATGCCCGATCAGCGTGTCGAAGCTCGCGTCGAAATGATCGGGATCGAAGCTCGACGAATAGATCGGCCAGATATCGGCATCGGCGGCGCAGGCGGCGCGCAGCGCCTCGCGGTGCGGCTCGGCCAGCTTGCGCCCGCATTCGCACACCGCCTTCAGTTCGACCAGCGCGTCGGCGATGCCGAGCAACGCCGCCGAGCCGGGAAAGAGATCGGCCGCAAAATCGGTGCGCAGCCCGTAACAGAGGACCGGAATATCGGCCTCGTCGGCGAGCCGTGCCAGCGCGAACACCTGATCTTTCGAAAGGAACTGCGCCTCGTCGATCAGCACGCATGCCAGCGGGCGCCGCCGATGCTCGTCGCTCACCGCGGCCCACAGGTCGCTTTCGGGATCGA
>LULM01002270.1_pt1 | contig 11407 bp, 10 predicted proteins | sample 728151 | NCBI WGS metagenome assembly LULM01 (sample SAMN03860289, study PRJNA289734) | marine metagenome | biome: seawater column; feature: ocean; material: water; isolation source: Red Sea water column Station 149 - depth 200m | place: Saudi Arabia: Red Sea | collected 2011-10-15 | depth 200 m
GCCCGACCCCGGCCTTTTCCTTTGGAAAGATGCGCAGCAGCAATATCTGCGACAGCGGCATCAGCGGCCCGCCCGCGAGGCCCTGCAGGACGCGGAACAGGATCAGCGCGTCGAGCGTGCGCGAAATGCCGCACAGGAAGGAGAAGATGCCAAAACCCACGATCGACACGATGAACCAGCGCACCGTGCCGAACCGCGCGGCGAGCCAGCCGGTGAGCGGGACGCTGATCGCGTCGGCAACGGCGTAGCTGGTGATCACCCAGGTTCCCTGCGTCGGCGATACGGCAAGGCCGCCGGCGATATGGGGGACCGAGACATTGGCGATCGTCGAATCGAGCACGACGACGAAATTGGCGAGCGCGAGCGCGAAGGCCGCGGCGAGCAGCTTGACGCCGCTCAGCGGTTGCGGCCCGACCGGTGTCGATGCGGCGGATGCGGCGGCGCTGGCCATCGTTCAGCTCACTTTCCGCGCGTGTCGATCGTCGCTTCCATCGACAGGCCGACGCGAAGCGGATGCGCCTGCAATTCCTTGGGGTCGAGCGCGATGCGCACCGGCAGGCGCTGCACCACCTTCACCCAATTGCCCGTCGCATTCTGGGCCGGGATCAGCGAAAAGGCCGCGCCCGTTCCGCCCGCAATCCCGATCACCTTGCCGTGATAGACGACATCGCCGCCATAATAGTCGGAGGTGAGCTCGACCGGCTGGCCGATGCGGATCTTGCGGAACTGGCTTTCCTTGTAATTGGCGTCGACATAGGCGGTGGCGATCGGAACGATCACCATGATCGGTGCGCCGGCCGCGATCCGCTGGCCGACCTGAACCTGACGATTGGTGACGATGCCGGCGACGGGCGCGCGGATGATCGTACGCTCAAGATCGAGTTGCGCTTTCTCTAGCCGCGCCTGCGCCGCCGCGACATCGGGGGCGGTCTCGATCGTCGTGCCGCGCACCACCGCTTCGGCGGCACCCAGGTCGCCGCTCGCCGAACCGCGCGTTGCTTCGGCCGAAGCGATCGCCGCCGCGGCAAGATCGCGCGCCGCGCTGGCCGATGCAAAGGCGGTGCGCGCCGCGGTCAATTCTTCGCCCGACACAGCGCCCGTTCCGGCGAGGCCTTCGCGGCGCGCCAGTTCGGCGCGCGCTTTCGCCACCGCCGCATCGGCGTCGCGAAGCCGGGCGCGGGCCTGCGCAATATCGGCACCGCGCGCCGAAACGCGCGCCCGCGCCGCATCGGCATTGGCGCTCGCCTGGCCATAGCGCTGGCGTGCCTGTCGCAGCGCAGCTTCGGCATCGGCAAGCGCGATGCGCTGATCGGCATCGTCGAGGATGACGAGAACATCGCCCTTTTTCACCGCCTGGGTGCCGCTGACGCGCACCTCTTTGACGGGGCCGGAGACGAGCGCGGTAACCGCGGCCGAATCGGCGCCGACATAGGCATTGTCGGTCGACACGCGCCCGGCCTGCGTCAGGAAATACCAGATGCCCCACAGCGCCGCGATCGTCACCACGACGAGCGCAAGGATGCGCAGCGCCTTGCGGCGCGTCGCCGGGCGCCCCTCGGCGGCGGCGGGGGTTTCGCTGTCGACCGCGGGAGTATCGGTCATTGCTTGTCTCCTGTTGGCGATGCAGCCGTAAATCCGCCGCCCAGGGCGCGGATCAGGGCGATGTCGAGCGAAAGCCGGCGCGCTTCGAGGTCGGCGACCGCGCGCGCGAGCGCGACCTGGCTATCCTCGGCAGTGAGCTGCGCAAGCTGGTTGGAAAGGCCGGCGCGGTAGCGCAGTCCGGCAAGGTTGGCGGCGTCGGCCGCGGCCTTCAGCGCGTCGCGCCGGTCGCCAAGTTGGCGCGCTATGGCGCCGTCATAATCGGCCCGCGCCCCGCGATACTGGCCCTGCAGCCGCCCGCCCTCGAAGATCGGCAGGCTGATCGCCGCGCCGCCATTGCCATATTCGGACCCGGTCTTGAACAGGTTCGACAGCCCGAGCGACTGGAGCCCGACGAGCGCCGACAGGTTGATGTTCGGATAAAAGGCGGCACGCGCAACGTCGATGCGCTTCGCCGCCGCTTCGGCCCGCAGCCGGGCCGCGACAATGTCGGGCCGGCGGCCGACCAGGTCGATCCCAGCCTGCGGCGGCAGCGCGAGCGACGGCGCCGCAAGCGCCGGACGCGCGATGGTCCGGCCGCGATCGGGTCCGGCGCCGAGCAGGGCCGCAAGGCGGTTGCGGGTGAGCGCGATCGCCTCCTCGATCGCCGCGACATCGCCGCGCGCCGAGGCGGCGCGGCTTTCGGCCTGCCGCTGCGTCGCCTGATTGTCGAGCCCGACGGCGGTACGCTTCGCCGACAGATCAGCACTCGCGCCGCGGATACGGATCGCGTCCTGCGCAACGTCGAGATCGGCATAATAGCCCGCCAGATCGGCGTAAGCGGTGGCAATCCCGGTCGTCAGCATCAGCCGCGCCTGCGCAGCATCGACGCGCGCCGCTTCGGCTTCGGACGTGGCCCCCCACAAGTCGAGATCGAAGCCGAAGGTTGCGGCGATGCTGCCGGTATCCTGAATGCCGTCGGGAACGAAAGCGGGCGGGATTCCCATATTCTTGCTTTGCTGGACGCCGCCGGCGCTGCCCTGAACGCCGACGTGCGGGAGCAGCGCCGCCCCCGCCTGCTGTGCCAGTGCCTCGGCGGCGCGCCCCCGCGCTGCCGCCACCGCGATGTCGGGCGATCCCGCCAGCCCTTCGTCGATCAGCGCATCGAGCTGCGGGTCGCCGAAGCCCTGCCACCACCCCTCGACCGGCCAGGCCCCCGCCTGATCGGCAAGAGTTGCTTGCGAATCGAGCGCCGCGGCGGCGGCCGGCGCGGGCTTCTGCCCGAGATCGGGAACGCTGGCACAGCCCGCCAACAGGCAGAAAACCGCGGTATAGAGGAAAAATGATCGGGGCATGGCTTCCAACGATACTAGCTGGTATCATGCGCCATTGGACTTCGGAGGATGGCTTGTCAACGGAAATGATACCAGACAGTACGGTTGTAATGGATGATGCCGCGACTGCGCGCCGCAAGGCGTTCGTCGATGCCGCGCGCGAACTCTTCTTTGCCAATGGCTATGCCGGCACCACCATGTCGTCGATCGCCAGCAAGGTCGGCGGCTCGAAAACAACGCTCTGGAGCTATTTTCCGTCGAAGGAGGATCTGTTCGAAGCGGTGGTGGACGATATTGTCGAACGCTATGGCGACGCACTGGCCATCGACCTGCCGCTCGACGAGCCGGTCCCCGACGTGCTGCGCCGGTTCGGCAATGTACTGATGACCAAATTGACCGCGACGCCCTTGCTGTCGCTGTTTCGCCTCGTCGTCGGCGAGGCCGAGCGTTTTCCGCACCTGTCGAAGACATTCTATGACCGCGGGCCGCGCCGGGGCAAGGCGCGCGCCGCCGACTGGGTGGCGGCCAAGATGGCGCGCGGCGAGCTGCGCGCCGGCGATCCGATGCGCGCCGTCCAGCATTTTTCGGGCCTCTGCCAGTCGGGCCTCTATCAGTTCGCGATCCTCGGCATGACCGACCCCGACGATGTCGAGCGGCTGCAGGCCGACGTGGAGGCCGCGGTCGAAACCTTCTATCGCGGCTGGCGGCCCGACGCGGCGGGCTAAACCCATCCCTGTCCCAAAAGGCGACAGTTTCGAGGGTCGCCGCTGCTGGCGCGGACGGCGATCATGCTAACGAGGCGGCGTGGAACCGATTCGCGACGCCATTTATTACGAGCAACTCGCCCGGCGAGCGCAATGCGTCGGCGTGCCGCGGCAATTTCCACTTTCAGCATGTCGCTCTCGGCATCCGCCTCCGCACGCGCCGAGGCGCGCAGGCCGACCATCGCCGCGACGCCGCTCAGCTGCTGTTCGGGAACATCGAGAGCGCGCGCCAGCGCAAGCAGGCTGGTGCGGCGCGGCGCGGTGGTGCCATTTTCCCACGCCCAGATGCTCGGCTTGCTGAGACCCGCCGCCTGGGCGAGCCCCGCGAGGCTCAGCCCGCGCGCTTGCCGCAGCCGCCTCAGCCGCGCGCCGAGCGTCTCCTCCGCATCGGCATCGGTGTCGGCCTCGGCCCGGTCGGCGGGATCGAAATCGGAGGGGAGCGGATTGCGCAGCCGCGCCGCGCTGAGCGCAGCGCGCGGCAACGGCTGGCGGAAGCGACAGCCATAAAGCCGCTCGCTCTGCCATACGACCGAGGCGACGACATCGCCGGCCTCGGGCAATGCGATCGTTATATCCTGCCCCATCATCAGATCCTTCGCCCGCGGGGGGCTCAACCATCGTTCCGTGAATGACCATAGGCGGCTGCTTGTCGCAGCGCAGGGTAAGCGAGGGGTTAATGCGCACGCTCGTCTCATCCGATTCGTGCGGCAACCGGGGCGAGCCGAGCACATGGGCGAAGAGGCCGGCGGACGGTCCCGCGGGGTTTCGGGGCGCGGACGCGCGCCGGGGCAGGCTGGACATGGCGACTTTCTGTTCTTGCACCCCGCAAACCGGGATGGCGACCGACAGAAACGCCCGAAAACCACGCTTTGTTGCCGCGACTCACCGCATGCCCGCCCCGCCACGGCGCAGAAAAGCGCCGATCCGGCGCCAAATTTCGGTCGCTTTTGCGTTAAGAAGTTAACCGCCACTGTTCCATATCAGGACGGCTGCAAAAGCGGCCCGCGAGGCCGATTTTCGGATTAACCCTCGAAACCCCCGCAACTCCGGTAATTTTCAATGCTTCTAATGGCATCGCCGATGTCGAATCTTGCCAAACTGCCATTTTGGGGGTTCACATCTAACTGAACCATCGTATTAAATTCGTCTTAACGGAAAGGGGGGGTGAGTCGGGTCGCGACTTCCCCGGGCATCCAGTTGCCCGAGACCGCCAATGAGCCGGTCGGAAACCGTTCTAGGTTTTTTTGAGGGGAGAGCCATGCGTCCGCTGCTTATCGCGCTTGCTGCGTTTGCATTCGCTTCGCCCGCCGTCGCGGGCGAAATCGAAAACGCCCGGTCGATCGATATCGCGGTCAGCGGGTCGATTCGCGAACATTGCGGCATCGGCAGCATCGGCGACATGGACTTCGGCAACCTCGAACGCCGCGGTCTGGGCATCCAGACGCGCGTCGCCTTCGATTGCAACGTCCCCTTTACGATGACGATCAAGGGTGCCAGCGGCGCACTGACGCACACCACCATGCCGAACGGCCAGGGGCCCTATGGCGGCAAGCTGCCCTATAATCTGGCGGTGCAGATGCCGGTGCGTTTTCCGTCGTCGCAAACGATCAGCAAAAGTTTCAGCAGCGCCCAGCTTCAGGCCGGCGGCGTGATTTCCAGCAATGGCGGCATCGCTACCGACGGCATGACGCTGGCGGTCGAACTAGGTCAGCCCACGGGCGAGGCCGGGATGCTGCTGGCAGGCGATTATTCGGAGACGATCACGATCACCGTGTCTCCGATCTGACGAGATTCCTTCGCGAGGGGCGACTTCGCGGACGGATCAGGCCTTGGGGGTGGCACCGACCCCCCGGGTTCTCCGACCAGCCGGTGCATATGAACAGCCGCCTCCCCGCGACGGGGGCGCGGTTCAAAAATGAGGGAAGAAGGTTATGAAGAAGATTCTTACCGGCGCCGTTGCCGCCATCGCTCTTGTCGGCGTTGCTTCGCCGGCCGCTGCGCAGACCAACCAGCGTCACTATGCCGCTACCGTTCCGGTTCTTGGTAACCTGAGCCAGAACAACCCCGGCCCCGGTGCTACGTTTGCCTGGGAATTCGCTCGTGGCGTTTTTGGCATCGGCACGCGTTACACCGCCGTCGCCGATGCGCCGAGCGACAGCGAAGCCGCGACCCCGACCGTCACCACGACGTTCAACCTCACGGGTTCGGTGAACAAGGACTGCTCGTTCTATGCCGGCAATGACTCCAGCGCGACGAACATCGACTTCGGCGTGATCGGTGTCCGCACCGGCAACAACGAAAACGTCAACTCGGCCTTCGAAATGGTCGGCCCGGCGTTCGCCAACATCGAAACGCTGACCGCTGGTTGCAACTTCAACAACGAAGTTTCGATCACGAAGAACAACGTCGATGGCCTCGTGAACAGCGCCGCTGGCGGCTATGACACCGACGAATTCCAGGCGAACATCCCGTACAGCGTTTCGGCTGCCTGGACCGGCGTTCCGGTCAACACCGTCACCAGCGGCACGGGCCAGTCGCTCAACGTGTCGACCTCGCAGCTCTCGAACACGAAGCAGCAGGGCGCGTGGCGTTCGAACATGACGATCAACTTCAACGCCCCCGCGATCACCAACAAGGGCCTCGTCGCCGGCACCTATGCGGGCACGACCACGCTGGTCCTCACCGCGCTCTAAGCTCGTGGCGTAACCATAGGGAAAGGGGGAAGAGCAATCTTTCCCCTTTCTTTATGAATGAATGCAATTATTCTGTGAAATTCAGGGGGGAAGGGGAATCATGGCTATCTTGTCCGTGCTGAAGCGCCAGTCGAAGGCGCTGCTGGCGGTGATTGCCGCGCTGTTCATTCTTGTCCCCGCGGCTTATGCGATGCGCGTTTCGCCGATGGTCGTCGAAATGGAATCGAACGGCAGCAACACCGTCGCCCGTGTCGAAGTCCAGAATATCAATCCCGGCAAGCTCGCTTTCCAGACGCGCGTCTTTCGCATGGAAATCGACAAGGACGGCAAGATCACCGAAACGCCGGCTGACGACAAATTCCTCGTCTTCCCGCCGCAGGGCGCGCTGCCGCCCGGTGGACGCCAGGTGATCCGCCTGCAATGGGTTGGCGAACCTGAAATTCCGACGTCGCAGGCTTATTATGTCTCCGTCGAACAGCTTCCGGTCCCGTTCGAGCCCGGCAGCAAGGATGCGGCCTCGGCGCAGGTGCAGGTTCTCTATACGATGCGCGCACTCGTCGTTGTCGCCCCGCCGGGTGCCAAGCCTGACGTCAAGGCAGCATCGGCGCACCAGGTCAATTACCAGCCAACGACGGCCGCCGCCACGCCATGATGTCCAATTTCGGCTGGCACCTCGAAGGCACTGACCGCGACGGAAAGTTCTTGCGCGTCGATGTGTCGCCCGAAGAATTGGCACGCGTCGTCGGCACCGGCTATGTCCCGGCGCAGGGTGAGCGCACCTTCAACCTGCCGGTCCCGGGCTTTGGCCCCGGTCCGATCAAGCTGACCTTCGCAAAATGAGGATGCGGGCGGCCCTCTGCTCGGTCGCTTTGCCGGCCCTTTGGGCCAGCACCGCCGCCGCGCAGGTTTCGATCCCCCTGCCGCAGCGGCCGGGGACAGCCCAACCGACGCCTGCCCCGGCTCCCACGCCGGCGCCGGGCACGCCGCCGACCAGCATCCCGCTGCCCGGTACGCCGACGCCGACGCCCGCCCCCACGCCGACCGAACCCGATCTCGGTATGCCGCAGGTGCCGATGGGGCCCTACGGCCGGCCCGACATCAATCCCTACGACCGCGACATCGAAATGACGGTGCCGCTGACCTTTCTCAGCCGCAGCCTGGGCGACATTCCGATGCGGCTGACCGCCGACGATCGCTTCCTGCTCGACACCGAAACCTTCCTCAAGCTGCTGAAGCCGATCCTCAACGACGAGGCGCATGCCAAGCTGGCGGGGCATCTGGCGGGCAAGACGCAATTCGGCCCCGACGACCTTGCCGAAACCGGCGTCGCGCTGACCTACGACCCCAGCACGCTCGCGGTCGTCGTCGTTCAGGTATCGCCCGATCAGCGCTCGACGGTTGACCTGTTCGCGCCGCCCAAGGACGATATGGACGATATCTCGCTGCAACCGGCGGGTTTTTCGGCCTATCTGAACCTCAACCTCATCCAGTCCTACATCTGGGAAGGCAGCAACAACACCGATCCGCCGACGATCAATTTCGACGGTGCGGTGCGCGTCGGCGATTTCGTGTTTGAAGGCGACGCGCAGGTCGGCCAGCAGATCAGCCTGTCGGGGGGCGACAGCTATAAATTCCACCGCAACTATGCGCGCCTCGTCTATGACCAGCCCGAGGATTATCGCCGCTGGTTCATCGGCGATCTCGACACCGAAATCCGCGGGCAACAGGCCTATGTCCAGATGGGCGGCATCGGCGTGCTGCGTCAGCAGCGGCGCTTCAACGCCTTTCGCTCGGCGATTCTTCAGGCCAACCGCCAACTGATCCTGCAGCGCGAATCGACCGTGCGCTTCCTGCGCAACGGCTCGCTCTATCGCGAATTGCGCTTGCAGCCTGGCCGCTATGACTTCAGCTCGCTACCACTCGTCGCGGGCAGCAACGACATCCAGATTCAGGTCACCGATAACACGGGTGCGGTCCAGGATCTGTCGTATCAGCAATATCTCGACCCGATCGACCTCGACCCGGGCGATTATGAATATGGCGCCTTCCTGGGGCCGACGAGCAGAAACTTCGGCTATGCCCCCGATTACAAGGGGCCGGTCGCCTTCTCCGGCTTTTACCGCAAGGCGTTCGTCAACGCTCCCGCGATCGGCGTCGGCCTGCAGGCGAGCAAGGATGTCCAGACGCTGACCGGCCAGACGCAGTTCGTGCTCGGCAATGGCGGACGCCTTTTGCTCGATGCGGCGGGCAGCCATTCGAAGGATGTCGGCACCGGCTTTGCCGCGGGCGTCAGCTACGAACATTTCTTCGATCGCGGCGGCCTGTCCGACAGCATGACGCTGCGCGTCGATTATACGTCGCCGCATTTCGCGACGCTCGGCAACCTCCTTGGCATCAACACGACCTCGGTGACTGCGTCGGCGCAATATACGCACCAGTTCAGCCCGAAATTCCTGACGACCTCGACCGCGTCCTACATCAAGGGTCGCGGTACATTGGGCGACAGCTATCGCGTCGGCACCACCGGCTATTATCGCATCGATCGCGAATGGACGTTCCGCGCCGGCGTCGAATATGCGAAATATCCGGCCACCTTCTCGCGCAACAACGGCTTCAGCGTCTCTGTCGGCCTGGTCTTCCAGCCCGACTATCGCCGCCGCGCCGAGGCGCGCTACCAAAGCCGCGACAATCTGGCCGAGCTTTCCTACAATCAGAGCGGCCTCAACCAGCTCAACAGCGTCGGCTTCGGCGGCATCCTGACGCGGCAGGACAATTCTGCGCAGGCGGTAGGCTATGCGACTTATACGGCCAACCGTTTCGACGCGGCGATCAGCCACGCTGCCTTCGGCCCGAACATTTCCAACTTCGCGAACGTCAATGTGACGACGCTGCGCGTCGGCACGACGCTGGCCTATGCCGATGGCATGTTCGGCATCGGGCGCCGCATCAACGACAGCTTCATGCTGCTCAAGGCGCACGAAAATCTCGGCAAGCGCGACGTGGTCGTCGGCCAGTCGCTCGCGCAGAACGACTATATCGCGCGCAGCGGTCCGCTCGGTGCGGCGGTGCATAATTTCCTCGGCTCCTACACCACCCAGTCGGTGCAATATGACGTGCAGGATCCGCCGCCAGGATATGACACCGGCCCGGGCGTGTTCCGCGTCCACCCGCCGTACAAGAGCGGCTATGCCGCGCGCATCGGCACCGATGCCTTTGCGAGCGCGATCGGCACGCTGATGCTCACCCCCGAAAAGCCGGTGTCGCTGGTCGGCGGGCGCGTCACGCTGCTCGACGTCAAGGAAGGCGACAATCCGCAACCGACGCCCTTCTTCACCAACTCTGTCGGGCGCTTCGCGGTGTCGAACCTGCTGCCCGGCCGCCGCTATCTTGTCGAAACCTATGGCCCCAACGGCACGGTCGACAGGGCATTCGAATTTACCGTTCCGGCCGAAACGACCGGTCTCGTCGATCTCGGCACCGTGAAGTCGGGCTCGTTCAAATAGGAGGCTTCCATGCTTCGCGCATCGCTTTTGCTCGCCGCCACGCTGATGGCCGCTCCCGCCTTTGCCCAGTCGGCCAATTCGGCGCGTCCGACCGATTGCATGGTGCGGATGAATGCCGCGCCGACGAGCTGGATGATCTCCGGATACGATCCCTATGGCGGCTCGCTGCCCGAAGGGACGTTCACGGGCAAGCGCATCGGCTATGCGCTCGTCAACCTCACCGATTCGCAGGATGTGACACCGCGCGCCGGCCGTTCGCTGCGCACGCCGTCGCAGCGCGAGCTGGTGCTCGCCCCCAATGAATCGAAGACGCTGCTCTACAAGCTCGTCGCCAATCCCGAAGACGTCCGCGATTCGGGCACCTTCACCCAGGACGTCAGCATCGAGGCGCAGGACCGCAGCTTCCGTTCGCTCGGCGGGACGCAGGTCGTTCTCGGCCTCGAGGTGCTGCCGTCGGCGCGCATGGGCCTGTCGGGCGCCTATTCGATGAGCGACGGGCACGCCGTCGTCGATCTGGGCGATCTGCGCACCGGCGTTGCGCCCGTGCCGCTGCAACTGCGCGTCAGCAGCACGGGTCAATATGATCTGCAAGTGACATCGGCCAATTCGGGAAAGCTGCGCCTCGGCGCCAGCGACTGGACGGTGCCCTATTCGATCGCCGTGGGCGGAACCGCGGTGAATCTGGCCGGCACCAGCCGCCTGTCGGGGCCGACCGGCAATGGCTATCGCCGCGACTCGCTGCCGATCCAGTTCATCATCGGCGACGTCAGCGATCGCCGTGCCGGCACCTACAGCGACGTGATCTCGATCTCCGTCACCGCGCGCTAAGCGCTTAAATTTCCGACCTTCATGGGCAGAAGGCGCCGGGTTCCGGCGCTTTTTCGCGTGGGCACTTAACTGAATATTAGATGTGCGCGGCTAATCACCATCCAACACTTCGGCCAATTCGGGCGGAAAGGGTGGCGAATGAAACGGAAACTTTCGATTGCTCTCGCGGGCGCCGCGCTCGTGGCAGTACCGACGACGGCGCTGGCCGCCTCGTACGGCTTCAACCTGTTTGCGACGGTGGCGGTCAACTGCACCGTCAATCATCAGCTGACCGGCTTCGGCGCGATCGAGGGCGATGCGGTGTCGCTCGGCTCGTTCCGCGAATATTGCAACGCGCCCACGGGCTATGAGCTGGTCGTCAGCTACGCGCCGGGCACGCTCGTCGGGACGCGCATCATCGCCGGCAGCGATGAAATCCTGCTCAATGGTTCGGGCCAGGCCGTGCTCAGCCGCGCAACCGGCCCGCGCATCCGCGAACGGCCGATCGCCGCGGTTCCGGGCGAAAACGGCTTCGATTCTGACCATCTGGACCTCCAGATCATCCCGAGTTGATCGCGGCGGCGATACGGAAATACGGAGGGGTCGGTGCAAACCGGCCCCTTTTCTTTTGTAGTCGGGCCTCACCGATCGGCTTTGGCGCATGCGAAGGCGATCGTCGACGCCTTCGCCTGCATCGAGGCAGCAATCGAACCCGCTCCAGATAAGAC
>LULM01000273.1_pt1 | contig 11228 bp, 14 predicted proteins | sample 728151 | NCBI WGS metagenome assembly LULM01 (sample SAMN03860289, study PRJNA289734) | marine metagenome | biome: seawater column; feature: ocean; material: water; isolation source: Red Sea water column Station 149 - depth 200m | place: Saudi Arabia: Red Sea | collected 2011-10-15 | depth 200 m
ATATACATTTGCTTTTTCTCTTTTTGTATTCGTCTAAGAAAAGCATAATATATTATTTGAGTGAAATATGAAAAAGGATTTTTTGATTTTTCGGGATCAAAGTTGTAAGCATACTGAAGACAGTTCTGAATACCATCAGATATCATTTCATCTCTATAAGAGTAGTTTATGAAGTTTGGTCTATAAGATAGATGTGTTGCAATCTTTAAAAAACACTCTCCAATATAATTTGTTAATGGTGGTCGGCCTTCACCTATACTTTCAGCATCTAAGCACTTGGTTCTCCACTCGCTCATTGCTCTCAAAAATTCTTTATTGTCCACATAGTGAACACTCTGTTTTTTAGGCATAATAGTCTCCCTAACTTATTATTATATTAGGTACCATTATAGTTCTTTACGGAACAAATGTCAATGACCTTTAGGGGTATTGACAAACACTAAAAAAAGGAGTAGTATAAGTATGTGGGTTGTTCAATGAACTATATCTTTTTTAGGATCATAACCAGACAACTCATTCTCTAACTCTTCCAATTCTTTGTCTGTGGGTTCTTCTATAGCATCAAGTATATCATCTAGTGGAGTACTTTTTCTCTCTTCTGCGTAATTTATACTCGATTCGATTATAAACCGATCTAAACAGTGATTATAGTATTTTAACAATGTGCCAGATGCATCGGCCGACATAATAACATTATTTGGATTGAGGTTGATTAACAATTGTTCACTCATGGGTTCAATCCACGGGGTTAGAGTAAGTGATTCAATTGGACCGTTCCACGTAATCTTAGATGTCATCATCATTCGCAATGGGCGACTGATGGTAATCTGTTGTATAGTTGCAAAATTAATCTCTATTCCACTTGGTACAAGAAGTCCTTGTTCTGACTCACGGATCATCATACCTACGATATTCTCACCATTAGACAATTTGAAAATTTTAACAGGTTCTTTTTTCATTTTAGTCTTATCCTTGATATCTCGTAGTCAAACTTTTGAGCATCATAGATATTTATTCGTTCTCGAAAATGTCTAAGGGTAAAGTTGGGTCTTCCCTCGTAGGATATTTCATCGGACAAATCAAACAGTCGTATCGTATCCTTAGTTGAGCTTTTCCGTAGTCCTCTTCCGAGAGACTGCAACACTCGAATCTTAGATTTTGAGGGGGATGTGAACACGATGTTATGAATGTTGCGAATGTTAATACCAGTGCTAAACGTACCATAGCTTGCAATGATGACAGAGTTCTTTTCATTTTCTACAATCTCTCTTATCTCTTCTCTTGTGTTGGTGTCTACTCCACCGTAGACGAAAAATACAGGTCTATCATTATACTCTTCATTCATCAGTTTGTAAAGTACCTCACCATGCTTTTCTACAAACTGAAAGAGACACAGAGTGTTGCCACTAAGATGTGCGATTAGCTCAACAACAAAATTGTTTCTCTCTGGTTTCGTAACAATGTATTCAAGTTCTTCGGCATATCCAAACTCTTTTATTATCTCTCTATCTGCATCAGGATACACTAGAACAATACATTTTATCTTCAGGTTGGCAAGTGTCTTCTTATCAATGAGTTCTTTTGTAGTTATAACATTCTTTGACCTACCAAACAAACCTTCAAGTACTAATCTATGTGTTTGTGTATCATCCAATGTTCCTGTTAGACCAAATCGATACTTGCACTGATGCAGTTTAGTCATAATGCCTGTAAGTGATTTTGCCTTGAATAGATGAGCCTCATCACCAATCACACATCCAAACTGTCTAAAGTATGCCGTTGGCATCTTGTATATAGATTGCCAAGTCGATATTACTACATCCTTGGTTACTCGTTTAGCATGACCTTGATATATCTTCTGACAATAGGTACCAGAACTCCAACCATAATCTTCGAAGTCTTTATACATTTGCTCGACAAGGGAAGTGGTTGGTACAAGAATCAATGTCTTCAAGTCCATCATATGGTAGTAACGGACAAGAAAGTATATTACTAGGGATTTACCTGAAGCAGTAGGAGAAACGAGCAGAGAACGATTAGTGCTAATAGCATGGTGTATCGCATCAATCTGGTAATCCCTGACTTTAATTCTTTTACCTGATAATGTAGGTCTAAGGGATCTGACGAATCCTTGTATGAGTTTTCTGTCGATTGGTCTTTCACTTCTGACTCCAGTTTCGAGTTCATATTCAATTGAGTTCCTTTTACAGTATTCTTCAACATAGGGAAGAAGACCTACATAAATTTCTCCTGTCACTATATTATATAGTCTAATCTTACCATCCCACATACGATTACGATATGCTGGCATGTACTTGAAGCCGGGCACTTCAAAGGTGAAGAAGTCATTTAGTTCTGATGCCAACCAAGGTTCAACACCATCAAACTTTAGGTGGACCTCATTCTTCTTAGATATTTGCATACTGATAATCATCTCTGGAGCCATAATCACCCCTGAGAATTACATTCCATGATATACTGGTTCTTTCAGACTGAGTAGGTGGTACCCAATGCATCAACCAAGATGGAAAGATTAGTCCTGTTCCCTCGAAAGCATCAAATTGAATCATCGAACCAGTGTTCCAATTTGGTTTGCCTTTTGGTTGTAAAACTGTGCGTTGTTGCTTTGGGTCAAAAAACTGAATCGGTGAAGAGTCTTTTGTAGTCCTCAAATAATACACACCTGATAGAAAATTATTAGAGTGTGTATGGGGTGGATGATTTTCTCCCTGTTTCATCTTATTGCCCCACATGCCTGTTATCTCTATTTTCTTATACTCATATTCTAACTTCTCCAAGATGTTCTTGGTGACATGACTAATGACATCGAGCAAAGGTTTGAATGATGACAGTTTATAGAGGTCATCTTTTGTTTGAAGAACACCTTCTGACATGTTTTTATATACTAAACCATAAGACATCATTGCGTGAGTGTCAGAACTCAATCCAGACGTGAACTTGTAAATCATCGTTGGAAATGCTAAATATTCTCTCATACTCACATCTGTTACATCATCCATGTCACTACACTCCACCTCACACCCTTTCTAATAGTTGTGACTTCATGAGGAAACATAAAGTTGGAAGGAAATATGATGGCCGACCCCTTGCTCGTTTTGTACACTTCTTTCGCAACAATAAACTCACCACCTTCATAGTCATCATTCAAAAACAAAAGAACAGACACTTGAGGATATCCATATTGCTGCCCATGTGAGTGATGTATATTATCAAGATGCCTTGACATAAAACCACCCTCAGAATACTTATTGAGTCTGAAATCTGTGTGTCGAATACAGGAAAAATCTTTATGCTTCTTTGAGTATCTTCTTATGGTCTCTAGGAATGCTTCTCGGATTGTATCATAATACTTCTCACCATTACGAAACCACACTTCATCCATACGCACTCGTTCATTACTTGTGTCACTTGTTCCTTTGTTGTTCGAGTAAGTAGATTTTTCTAGGTCAGAACGACGAGCATTATTCATGTGTTCAATAACATCGTCACATGATTCATTCGACATACATCCTTCATAATATCCAATCCACTTCTTCAACAAGGTTAGTAACCCCCAGCTAAGAACTTTTTCCAGTCTTGTGAGTTGCGTATGTCCCATCCACGTTTGTCTATCGAAACGATTATCCCTTCAATAAATTCAAGAGTTGTTTCGCACAAAGCAATCTTGTTCTCTATCTCAATAATGTCTTCATCAGAATTTATGTATACACCGAGATCAGTTTTTAAAACTTTCAGGTCAAAGGGTTTTGCGACATACACCTTTGCGTCTGCCTTGCCTCCATAGTATTCCCACTTTTCACGATACATACGTTTGTGTTCTGACTTGAACCAAAACAACTGAAGTCTGCATTCAGACTTATAATCTAACCATTTGGGTTTTATTACTTGATTTTTGTAGGACTGTTGATGTAAATCTTCATCATCTGGTATCACGAGGTCTTCTTTGGCCTCTGCCTGTAATTCACGTAATTTCTTCATCTAGTCTCCGTATCAAAACTTTAATAGTGTGTCATACTATTAAAGGTTAAAGAGCAACAATTTCATATAACTGGTAGGAAAATCCAGCAGTAGTTCTCAAGTATTCAACATCTGTAGCACCTTGGTCATAATCAAGTGCACCCAATGAAACAGGATACAAATCACGAAAACGAACTTCAACAATAGGATTGTTTTTATTAGATAGTATGGTTAAAGTTGCGTCAGAAACATTAGGTTTGTCTGGTGTAGATATACCAGAGGTTCTATTTATTCCTCGTGCGGGAAATGAACTGCTTGGTGTTTCTGATGTTACGTCTCTAAACTCTGTAAACTGTTCTGTTGTCTTTGGAAAACCAACACCAGTTATCCAGTCGTGAAGAGACAAATAATTTTCTAAGTACTCATCTACAATGAAAGATATACTAAGTTGATCAAAAGTTATTGTGTCACCCTGAATTGGTATTTGTCTAAATGGGGTACCAAAAGCTGTTTCACCAAGAGTTATAGAAGGAACATTGGCAGCAACAGTGAAAAACTCCACCTTTGGAAGTTGGTTGATAATAAACTTAAATTGAGTTGGACTTGCATAGTCCAACTTCTCTGGTTGTCTTGCCAGTGGTCCTGAGTTTGCCATACAAGTATTTATATGAAAAAAAAGAGGGTGCCGAAGCACCCTCTAAGATTACAACTAAGTTTCTTATAGTTGTTATTACATAAGGTTTGTGACCTTAACACGACGGTAGTAGCGGTTTGCACCATCGTCAATCGAAGCATCAGTGTTCTGGGTGTCACCAGCAGCGACGGCACCTGTAGTCTGAGCAAACGGATTGGCGGCCATACCGTAACGAGTCTTGAACCCGATTTTCGGCTGGAAGGTATTCTCACCAACCGCACGCACCATCTGAAGAGGCACGTATGGGCAGTAGAACATACCAGCGTCATACGGGGATGTACCCTTGTATCCACAAACGTAGTACTGCGAAGCAGCAACGTTAGCAGAATACGGGTCAACGTATACCTTGTAACGACCATTAAGAACACCAGCAAAAGTAGTTGTGGTGTCGTCAATGTTAAGACTATTGTTAAGAGCAGGATTGTAGTCAAGGATACCGGCCATCTGAAGAGCAGACGCAACGTCAGCAGAACACATGAGCATGTTACCTTTACCACGACGAGTCTGCTGACCGATAGCATTCGCATCACGTTCGATAGCAAACATCAAACCCTTGAACTTCTCAACCGACCAACGACCATTGGAGTCTGTATCCAGATCGAAGATACCAGCAGTTGTCGTATTAACCTGTGCACCCGCAACAGCAGCAACATAGATTCGACGAACAACTTCACGGTTGATTTCAGCAAGAATTTCTGTACTGAGAATATTAGCAAGTTCTGTCTCGGCATCCAAACCATGAATGGCCTTAAGATCCTGTGCCAATTCCATCGTGTACTCAGCTTTCAGAGCACGAGTAACGGCAGTAACCGTTGACTTGTCGATGGAGAATGCCATTTCAGCAAAAGCATTCGTTGTGGTATCACCCAGAGCTTCACCCTGAGCAGTAGTCATACCAGTAGCACTTGTGTAAGTACCAGCAGACGGGCTGTCGTTAAGAACGGCAGGATTCGTCTCTGTAGCACCAACGTCGCCACCACCAGTTGTACCAGCGGCGTTCTGGTTAGAAGCACCAGCCTTACCCGGCATTGCTTCGTCAACCAACGCTTCCGCACCATCCGAAGATAGGAAAGAAGCACGCATGGCAAAGATAAGTCCTGTCGGACCTGTCATCGGCTGTACACCACATACATCATACGCAATCAGATTCGGCATCGCACGACGAACGAGCGAAATAAGAATCGGATCCCAGTTGGAAATTGAACCACCAGTGGAGTTAATAGGAGCAGCTTCTGAAAGAAAACTTGCGTCTTCCCTCAGTGCTTTCTCTTGGTTTTCAAGAATAACAGTAGTGACTGCACGGCGATAGGCATCGTCGATCTTCGGAAGATCAGGGTGATCTAGGACTGGCTGCCACTTTTCTTGTAGATGTTCTGTCTGAAACATTTTAGTTTCTCCTTAATTATTTTTCTACAGTTATTTATAAATTATGCACTCTTGGTACGACTGATAGCAGACATGTACGATTTGATCGTATCAGTCGTATCAATGTCCTGTGCAGTTTCACTATTTTCATCATCAATTATGAAAGACTCTTCCCCACCAGTTTTAGGGAAATAACTTTCTTTCAGAGTATTGAGCTTGTTACGGAAAGACTGTTCATCTGTGTAATCTACGTCTTCTACGAGTGACTTGAACTTCTCACCTTCTGTTTCTGTCAAATCGTCAGATACTTCAACGATAACATTTTCCCGTGTAAGAGATTCTACCACTTTCTTCTTCTCAATATTTTCTTCTAACATCTCATTGAGTCGATTCTCAAGCTCAGTAATTTTCTCTGATTGTGCTTCTAGAACGTCATACTTCTCGTCAGGAACATCAATATAATGATCTTCAAACAACTGTTTCAGACCAGCAATGAAGTCCTCTGCAATCTCACCCTTAAGACCACGTTCGATAGCAAGCTCGTTCTCTTTCATCCATTCTTCTACAACATATTGCAAGTAGTCATCAACCTTAGTTGTCAACTCTTCTTTTTCCGTCTCAATAGATTCTTCAAGTTGCTTTCTGTAGTCTTCTTCCATTCGTACAATCTCACTACGGACTTTTGACTTAACCGCAGCTTCAAAAATAGTGGCTGCCTTCTCTTGAAACTCTTCAGAGAGACCTTCTCCACTAACCAAAGCAGCAACATCTTCCTTAACGTTAATGCTCTTAATCTTTTCTTCGATTTCATCTTTCTTACGTTTAACGTCTTCATCATCCTCATCATCCTCGTCTTCATCTTCATCTTCTTGTTCAGCAAGACTGGATTGATGTGATTTTATTAATCCCTTCATTTCATTAAAAGATAGATTTGAGAAGTAATCAACATGAGCAGCCTTACTACGAAGTGTATCCTCATCCAACTCTTCTCCATCGTGCTCTAACTCATCACCAGCAGCGAGTTTCTCTGGCTTTTCAGGTTTTCCTTCACCTTTCTGTTGAGCATCACCACTAATTTCTTTTGCCTTTGCCGCAGATTTCTTGGCAGGGGTATCTTTCTGTTCTGGGTCAACAACAGGTTTCCCTGTGTCTACAACTTCTCCGCCAGGAGTAGAACCCTTAACTTTACCGGACTTTTCAGCAGGAGCAGCTGCTCTTTTCATGGGAGCATCCTGTCCATTGGCCTCATCCAACTCTGCCAAAATTTCTGCTTCAAGCTCCTCAATGGTTTTATCTAGTTCGTCTTTCTCAGACATAGGAAGTCTCCTTTGTTTTACATTAGATATATTTATAAATTATAACATTTTGAGGAATTTAGCAAACTCTAATGCTTCCGCATTTGCTTGCTTACGACGTTTTTGAACGTCAAGTCGTTTTTTCATCTCTACAAGTTCTGATTCGATTAACGAACCATGGTTCCAAACCCATTCCTTACCCTCCATTATGCCTTCTACAAAAGCATTTGGAGCAGACGGATCTGCTACGATATCTGCCGCAGCTGCAAGATAAAAATCATTTCTCACATAGTTTGCACCATTCCTCTGATCCAAACTTCCCATGCCTCTAGAAGAAACTCCTAGTTTTGCACCCTCATCCATAAGGTTCTTAACTATTTCTCCCATAGGGGTCTTTAAAATTTTTGCTTCACCAACGAAATTCTTACCATCTGGATACAACTCTGTAACCATATGGGAAACACGTTCAAGGTTAACTGTTGGGCCATCAGGATGACCCAGTTCACCAAAAGCACGATCTTCATTGATAAACTTTTTGTTGTACCTATTAACTTCTTTTTCCAGTACGTCCATAGGATAAACACGGCCATTCCTATTCTTAACATCTGCTTGCATGAAGATGCCACGAATCTTATAGTTCTTATCACCATTTTCTTTATCTTCGGTGATATACTCTACATCTTCAATTGCTTCTGATATTAGTTTTACCGTGTTCATCTTTTTTATCCTTACGTTATGTTATCGTAACCAGATACTTTTTTCATCTTTAACCAAATAGTTCCAACTGATGCAGAACCATTAGTCAACAAAACATCACCTGTTACTCCACTTCCACCATTATTAGGAATTGATGGCACGCCGTCACCAAACCCAACTTTGCCACTTCCATTAAGAGAAAGTGCAACTACATTTGATGTTGCATCCCAGAGAATATCAGTTTGTGACGCAACCGACCACGCAACCCCTGTAATGGTTGTTCGTGGGTCAGTCGCAGCACCCTCTGCATCAGAAGCGTCGAAAACACTAGCAGCACTATTTGTACCTGTTGTTGTAACTTTCACAAAGTATTCAAAATCTGAATCTATGATTTCTTGTAATACCAATGCCATTGTCTGCTCCTATATTGATAACATTTCTTTTTCAAAGTAACTCATTAGATTCCGTTCAGGAACCTTGAATTTTTTCGATACTTCCTGTATAGTTTTCTCAAAAGTATTTAGGAAATCTGAAGGTTTAGCATCCATTTTTTTGAAAATTTCATCTACAGCATCCTTCATCTTTGGAGATAATCTCTTATATTCCTTTGATTTCTTATGCTCGTCTTTTTCAACAACTGTTGAATTATAAACCTCCTCAATTCTCTTCATCGTTTTCCTCTGTGGGTACAGACTTTACAAACGTACCAGATAACTCTTTTCGTCTGTTCTCCAGTGCATCACCTACCTTTGTAGAGATAGCATCGTTAAATGCCTTTTCTGCATCCAGATTATTAGAATTTGCTAACGCATCAATAATTTCTTTGCTCATATCAATACTCCATATCTTCCTCTTCATCAGATTCCGGTTCTTCTTTTGCCTCATCCGAAATTTGTTTCTTCATATCTTCAATTTCTGAATCATTCAAACGTAACACACTTTTCATTACATATTCTTTGCTAAAATATGATCCAACATATGCCTCTATAGACTGCAATGTGTTGATACGGTCATTTAATAGTTCTGTTTCTTTCAGTTCTGTAAAATGACCATCCTTCAGAAAATCATATTGAATGTGTTCTTTTATATTGTCCCAATCATCAAGAGAGATAACTCCCTTCAACAACAATTGAGTTTTTAGAATATCTGTAAATAGATGAACGAACTTTTTTCTTAGCTTCTGAATGAACTTGGTGAATTTGAGTTCATCTCTAGTAATCTCTGTAGAACGACCAAGACTAAAATTGTTCTCTGCTTCCAATCGAGATATCGGCACGTTCAATGACCGATATAGTTTTCGTTGAAAGTATACAATATCGTCAATCTCTCCAAGATTAGAGCCGCCAGGCAATGTTGTGATTTCTGTTCCTCGACCACCTTCTCTTCGTGGAAGCCAAAAGTCTTCCAACATACTCATGTGGTTTCGGTCATCTCTTATCTCACCAGTTGATGCATCGTATACCAACTTATTGCGATACCGATTCATCACATCCTTTAAGTATTGCTCAGCTTTAATCTTGGGCAGATTACCAACATCGATGTAAAAGATTCTTCGTTCAGGTGCACGAGAAATACGATAAATGACAAGAGCATCCTCAATCATACGTAACTGATTGACAGGTTTAATTGCCTTATGAAGATAAGACATAACCTTGCCACTGTTCGCATCAATCAAACCTGAAGGAGTATATGATATGGAGTCTGGTGCAATTCTTATACCTTGTTGTCCTCCACCATATCCTGCTGAATGTAATCCCTTTTCATTGTAAACATAATACTCATCAATCTTTTTAATTAGGTCTATACCCGTTTTTTGGTCTTTGTCTTTTTGTACTTCCCGTACCTTCTTAATCTTAGTTGGGTCAATGTATCTTAACTGGGTGATACCTTTCTTTGGATTACTTTTATCAATGACTTTATGGTAGAAGACTCTACCATCCACGTACCACCTGCGAAAAATATCATGTCCCTTCTCTTCAAAACTAAGAAGTGATAACACACTATTGAATTCTTCTCTTATAAGGGTTTTGATTTTATCGGAATAACCTAGACGGTCAAGGACCACTGATACAGATTGAGAAAGTTCATCTGAGGTTATTGCTTCATTTACGATATCTTCAATTGCACTGTCACATTCTGGTTGCTGTGCAATATCTCTATAACGTCTGATTAGGTCTAGTTCTGATCTTTCACGTCCATCTGTATTTAAAATAGACGAAAAGAAACCACCACCAGCAATTTCTGTACTACCGTCGTCAGGAGTTGGGGTGGTGAACGTCTCACCACCCGTATCCTTAGCACGTTTGATACTAAATCCAAAGAGCTCTGCCATTATATCTCCCTACTATTTCTTATTATTTAGTAGGTTTATAATTGTCAATTTTAACCAACTGTAGCAGAAACACCAGGCGATACGCCAGATGCTTCAAAGTGTTGATATCTCCAAGACACGGTAAATTCCTCAACAGCATCAGTAGTACCAGTGTCTAATGCAATTTCACTTAAACTTTCTGGCCAAGCATTTCTAAAGATATATGATTTAAGTACATTGTCATCTCGATCCAACTGATGTACTCTCATGTCTGCTGTATAGTCTGCTGTTATAGCAACGCCTCGACCTGTTACCAAATCATTGATGCCATTCATCCATCGTTCCATAGCATCTCTGAGACCAAAATTGGTATCATTGAGGAATGCTACTGTCCAAGCATCAGGAAAATCTCTGTCTCCAGCAATACGAATCCTTCTGCCCCTAAAACTAAGTTCAATACTACCAATTGTTTGTGCTGGTAACTGTGCAGTTCTAGTCAAAAAAGTAGCATTTCTGGTATCTAATCCAATAGAAATTCCCGGCGGCGATTGAATCTCAACTTTAAATTGGTTTGGTCTAGCACCACCACCGATAAAGTTTGCTCTAAATTCGTCTATGGTTCCAACCATTTCTCGTTACTCCTTATTAAAATTGTCCAACAACTTCACTAAACTCTACACCTGTTCTTACTGCAACGAAGTTAAGAGTAATGAAGTTAATTGACCGAGCGGGTTTAATATAGATATCTGCGATAAACTCATTCCTATCAATCACTTCCCCAGTGTTGTTAGTGGTATCGCAAACTACTTGGAAGTCAGTAATACCTCTACGTCCCTGCACGTCTCGCAAGAAAGGTTCTATCAGATTACGGAACTGTGCTCTTGTGAAT
>LULM01000274.1_pt1 | contig 11191 bp, 16 predicted proteins | sample 728151 | NCBI WGS metagenome assembly LULM01 (sample SAMN03860289, study PRJNA289734) | marine metagenome | biome: seawater column; feature: ocean; material: water; isolation source: Red Sea water column Station 149 - depth 200m | place: Saudi Arabia: Red Sea | collected 2011-10-15 | depth 200 m
ACACTGTCTAACCAGGGGAGAGGATTCTCATTGACATCATAGTTTGTCTTTAATCCTAGTTGAAGTAAGCGTCTGTCTGCAATGTACCTTATGTACTGCCGCATTTCTTTCTTAGTTAACCCTTCAATATCTCCAAGATCAAATACTAGATCTAAGAATCTATCTTCAAGGGCTACCATATCTCTACAGGCTTGGTAGATTTCCTTTTTAAAATCATCAGTCCATAACTCAATGTTCTCCTGTATGAACTCCCTAAACAATTTAGTCATAGCTTCTACATGTAATGACTCATCTCTAATGCTGTATGTAATTATCTGTCCCATACCTTTCATCTTTCCAAATCTAGGGAAGTTCAAGAGTATGACAAAGCTACTGAATAACTGTAGCCCCTCTGTAAAACCACTATACACTGCCAAAGCTTTAGCAATGCTCTCTTTATTATTAGCAGTTACTTTAATGCTGTTGATGTAATCGTGCTTGTCTGACATGGCTTCAAAGTCTGCAAAGGCTTTGTACTCTGTCTCTGGCATACCTACCGTATCGAGTAGAAGAGAGTAGGCATGTTGATGGATACCTTCCATGTTTGCAAAGCTACTCATCATCATACGTGCTTCAGGCATCTTGAAGATACGCATATATTTATCTATGTATCCTGATCCAACATCTACATCAGACTGTGTGAATAGTCTAAAGATCTGAGTTAGTAGGTTCTTTTCTACTTCATGTAATTCTTGCCAATCTTTCACATCATTGTGTAAGGGTACATCTTCTGGAAACCAATGCATTTGATTCTGCTGGACGTAGTAATCAAACATCCAGGGAAACTCAAACGGTTTGTAAAAACTTCTTGTACTTAATAAACTCATTGTTCTCTATCCCAACAATTTAAATTAGCAGCGACTGTTCTACGCTCACCTTCTCCAAAGAAGGGGTATACCATGTGCTGCATCCAACTTGGAAACATTAATAGTCTCCCTACCTTCGGTTGCATTGAGACTGACTGAGGTGGTCTCAGACGCTCTGCATTCATTAGCTCGTTCCTACCATAAGTAAAAGCTAAAAAGCCGTCACAGGCTCCTGAGTCATCATAAAGAGTATAGTCTTTATTATATGAGGAATCGCCTAGTTTTCCTATCTGCTCAGGAACCTTAGTCCAGCAGGTAGTACTTATCCCCATTAGTGTCTTAGTACCATGATCATGTACTGGATTGTAATCCCCTTCAAAGGAATGCACAGACCACAGCTCATCTATATCTACATACTTAGGTTTCAACTTAGCGCCTGTCGTTTGAGAGAAGGTAGTAATATAATCTGCTCCCATCTGACAGATATAATGTCTGAATTCCTGAAGCTCTTCTACCTCGTGATCCATAGTAAGTTGCTCACCTCTATGTATCTGTCCTACTAGTGTACCTGCATGAGACTTCCTAGACTGATCTTCAAGGAGATTGTCTAGGTAATCATTCAATGTAGTTACCATCTCTTCAGACAGCTCTGTCTCAAACATAGTTACTGCTGGAAGGTGGTGTACCTGTAAGCTCTGATCTGACATCAGGGCATAAGCTCTTCGATTACATCTAACTTCTCTCTAGACTCTGCAATAGCAGAAATCATAGCATCCATAGATCCTAGAATGTCAGGATGTTCTGCTACACCTACACTGTTATCAATATAGTTTTTTAGGTTAGCCGTTGCTACCATAATTTCTGATTCGTATCGTAATTTCAATGCTTCTAAATACATAATATCCTCTGTTAATTAACCTTCACATGCCAAGCAATCCATATCCTCTAGATTGATTCTAGGAATCTTGACGTTTACATTCTCCGCACTTCTAGCAGCATCTGATCTCAGGTAGTACAAGGACTTCAGAGTGCGTACTCCTGCCCAGTGTACGTCATTGACATACTGCAAGTATTCATCGTGTATTTCCTGAGACTCTGTAGCCTTCGGAGGTACAAAGAAAAGGTTTACGCTTTGACTCTGGCAAATATAATCCTGGCGATGATGGGCATGTTCAATAACCCATATCTGATTTATCTCAGGAGCTGTCTTGAATATTTCCTTTTCTTCTTCAGAAAGAAAATCAAGATGTTGAACAGAACCTTCATTAGCCGATATATCTTTCCAAACCTTCTCCGTATTCTTTCTTTTTTTATCAAGTAATTTCTCCAAACTTTTATTACGAACTTCATACGATCCCGTTAGAGTTTTGTGCGTAAAAACGTTAGCACGAATAGGCTCAATCGAAGGACTCGTTCCATTACATATAATACTACTGCTGGCATTAGGAGCAACAGCAAGCAGGTGAGCATTGCGCCTACCGCTACCGACCATATCAGGTGCTTCACCCCTATCGCTGCCCAATCGTAAAGAAGCTTCAACGGCTTTTGATTTAATGTGTGAGAAGGCTCTGTGATTAAAAGAGCTGGCCCACATACTTTCAAAAGGTATGCTGTTATTCTGTAGAAAGCTATGAAAACCCATCGCGCCCAAACCGATTGAGCGTTCTCGATATGCTGAATAAGCGGCTTTTCTGTAAGCACGTTTTCCCTCCTTTATATAATTTCTAAAGCGTTCAGGCCCTGCTCTGTAGGTTCCTAGCTCTGAAGTATCTACCGCATTCTCTATGAAGTGCTCTAAAATATTATCAAGCATGGTGACTAAATCATCTATGAATAGCTCATCATCTTTCCACTCATCAAACTTTTCTAGGTTGACAGAAGAAAGACAGCACACCGCAGTACGCTCCTCATTAGTAGGTAAAGTAATCTCTGAACATAAATTACTTTGTTTTATTTCTAACCCTAATTCCTTCTGCTCTTTCGGAAGATGCTCATTACATGTATCCAGGTTGATTAGATACGGCTCTCCAGTTTCTGCCCTGGTATGGATCAAAGACCACCAGAGATCTCTAGCAGAGACAGTCTTCACAGCCTCTTTAGTCTTTGGATCTATTAGTCTCCAATCTTTATCTTCTTTGACAGCCTCTAGGAATTCATTGGTTAGGCTGACTGCATTGTGTAAGTTTAAACTCTTACGATTTAAATCGCCTCCCGTCGTCTTACGCATGGCAATGAACTCTTCAATCTCTGGATGAGATATGTCCATGTATGCTGCGTAAGATCCCCTTCTAGTAGTGCCTTGGTTAAAGGCCAACATGAGACTGTCTACGACATGCATAAAAGGGATAGAGCCAGTAGACTCACTGCCGTTAGAAGTAGCAACACCATTACTCCTAACGCTACCCCAATACCCACCGATACCCCCACCTGCGCTTGCCAACCAGACGTTCTCATCGTAATGAGCAGATAGCCCGTACCGACTGTCAGGCACAAAATTAAGAAAACAGCTAATAGGGAGGCCACGGCTGGTTCCCCCGTTAGAAAGTATAGGAGTACTATACATAAACCAGCAAGCACTAGCGTAGTTATAAAGTCGTTGTGCAAGATCATAGTCAGTAGATCCTTTATATGTTGCCCCAAAAATTGAAGCCCTAGCAAAAGCGTGTTGAGCATGTGTTTCATTATCCCTTTCCCAAAAGTACCTGTCCTTTAAAGTGTCTAAAGAGAATTGATCCAACTGTTCATCTTTAGAAACATCAATGTTTATCCCAAGATATTCTTGCATCTTTAATGTCATCTACGTGTTCCCTCGTTTCCTGTAATTCTTTTTTATATTTTTTAGAGCGGCCTTTGTTCTTTGATTGCTTACGTTTTTTAAATTTTTCAGAACGTTCAGCCTTGCGATCCCAAGACATTATTATCCTCCATAAACTTTACCAAACGTTTTTCATACCACTGAGCTTTACTTAGATCCTCGAAACCATTCTTGTATCTAAACCTCCAGCGGTACTTCATAGAATTCCCTCTTAAATAACCTATGTACTCTTCATCTGAGAGCATAGACTCAATGGCATCAATACACTCTACATGACCCTTGTTGTAATGCAGAGGACTATGAACATTATTATACTTCTCTCCATAATCTTTTGATTTTAAATTGTTCCATTCTTTAGGGGATGCTTTGTCAATAGACATTATCTGTTCTCCAGGCTTTAGGTAAACTGTTCTCAGTAAACCAACGGAATCCGTTAGCTCCTGCCCACTCAGCGTGTGTTCTTTTTGTACCATCTTTTCTTTTCTTTGCAAAAGGCATTGAGGCGTAAGGGTCAGCGAATACAAAAACTAATTCTGTATTTGTTGGTAGGGATTTGCGAATCCATATATATTTACTGAACTCCGCATGATCCCAGAATCGTCCCTTTGCTTCAAGTAATATTTTCTTTTTACCAATGCGTTTTACAAAGTCAGGCTCGTAGGTGTGCTCAACCACATAGGATACTCTGTCAGGATGATGTTTCCACTCCTGAAGAATTGTCTCATGTAGTCTCGCTTCCCACTTAGAGTCATACCCTTTAGGTACATCCTTTTCTCTTGGTCTTTTCTTACGGGCAACTCTACTAATGAAAGTCTCCTTGTCTGTATGTTAATTCTAAATCCAACAATTCTTTTAAATTTAACAAAGACTCTGTTGGTATATCCTCCAGGTTATTTCCTTGGAACAGATGATAGCCCGTTAATATTAAATACTGAGCTAGTCTATTGTCGATAATTGTGTACGGTGGCTCATCGCTTTCCATTGTAATTGCTCCAGTGTGATCGACTCTATATCCAGTGTGGGGTTTTCCTTAACCATTTTTTTTAATCCTTGCCTAATCCATTTAGGAGTGTTAGGTGTAAGTCTCAATCCTTGATCTGTGTAAGTGTGATACTCCGCAGGTAAAAGAGTATTTACATTATCAAGAGTAACCTTGTTGGCTTCCTCTTCAGTAAGTAAAGACTTTATCCACTCTACAAGTAAACGTTCTGTCTGTCTGCTTATTCTTTTTAATAGAGCTTTCTTCATGCTTCAAAAACCCTTGGTTCATTCTCTACATGTGTCAGATATCTAGGGCCATTAGCATACATAAACACACGCAAGCCCTTTCCTTCATTCATATCTTTAAAGCACTCGTGCTTGTGAATACAATAGTTACACTGCCTAGCGAGTTTCATGTTACCACTTTTACCATCAGGCACAGGACTGAAGCATCTTTCAGGGGGAGTATCGTTAGATAAAGCTGCCTTTACTTGTTTTATTTTTTCAGGTATGTCTATCTTATGTTGTTCTTCAGGACGGTATAGGCATAGTTCTCCTGATTCTTTATTCAAAGCTAAGAATCCACCACCATCAGTGCCTATTGCCTTTTCATATCCTGACAACTGAGCTATGTATCCGAAGGGGTCATCTTCCGAAAGGCTACCCTCTTCAAATTTCCTGAAAGAAAAGTTTGAGGCAGTTTTTACATCTATTACTTCACCATCAATCACACAGTCGATGTGTCCTTTCACACCATCCACTTTAATTTCTTTCTGTTCATCAGATACTTCATGGTTTGCCATACGAACAAGAAGTAAAACTACTTCTTCTAACAGATGGCCGTACAGAAACTTAATAGGTAAGGCTTTATCTGTAGAGGTTGGGATGTCATCTCTGTTTACATCGTACCAAAGCTGCCGTAAGGGTTTACCTAAGTTAGACATACGCACAGAAGGGCCGTCCTCTCTTGGAGTTGACCAGTTCCTAATAACGTCTTTCATTTTCTCACCAAAGTCTTCTATCAGATCTTCGGATATATCTAACCCTTCTCCATTGGACAAACTTTCCAGGTTAGAATAAATATCATCGACTAAGGTGTTTAAATTTTTAGAAGGGGAATCCTGATTGGACATACTTTTCTTTTTCCTTTGGGTAGGGTAAGGGGGCAGTATCTTCTACTGAATCAATAGTTTGTTTAACTTTGTTCAACGATAACTTAAACCATTCTCCGTTCCATTGTTTAGCTACTTGCATCAATGCTAGATGACATCTCTGCTCAGCTAGTCTACGGTTTTGAAAAAATCTTTCATGAACTAATTTAAAATCTCTGAATGGGGAAGAGGTTTGGTATGAAGACAATCGATCAACAGCGTCTACAGCCATACCTACTTTGTACCATTCAGGGTAGGAGGGATTACTAATAACATAGACATATCCTTCCTCAACCTTATCAAAAGACTTCTTAGCTTTCTTAGAAAAGAATCTTGCAAGAAGTCTTGTAGGATAATTCTTTTGTCTTATCTTTCTTCTTAACCTCTTCATGTCGTGACATGTTATACAGTTCCTTTCATTCTTCCTTTGGCGTGAGGCATACCAGTTAGATTCTGTAAGCTCTACCCCACACCCTATACAATTAATGTGTTTCATTCTTCAACACTCTTATATTTTATATGTCGGATAATCCTTGACCCATTTCTTTTATCTCCTGCATAAAATATAAGGCCAAGTTTTTCTAACTCATTTGGTCTGGAAGTTATAGAGCTAGAAGGCATTTCAGGAAACTTTTTAGTCATCTCTCTAATCGTAACCCCGTTGGTTCCTGCTTCTTCAATTAAGTTTAAAACAAAGACTCTTCTCTTAGAGAGAGGTATAGAATAAGCGGCCTCTTTACTTGTTTGAGGATCACTTTTTCTATGTAATTTATAGGGGCTTGAATCATCTAGTATGCTTTGTTGTTTCATGTCAGTGTGTTTCACTCCAGTTGTCTCCTACTTTATATTCACCATCCAAAGGACAGTGTAAATCAAAGGCTGCACCTGCTTTTCGTATAGCATCTACTCCAAGTTGACCTACAGTATCTGCTATGTCGGAAGGTGCTTCGACTTGCCATTCATCGTGGATGTTACAGACAAAATGTACATCCCTATCTAATTTTTTAAGCTGCTCTCCAAAGATAACCAGTGCCTTTTTCATGGCAACAGCTCCCGCACTCTGAAGTAATGTATTCAATGCTGCATGTTCGGAACGAACAAATATCTTACGCTTGTCTAATCCTTTGAGAAATCCTCTCGAAGCCGCCTGTGATACTCTGTTTCGTAGATCTTGAAATGATGGGAGATTATGGAAGAAACGTTCTCTAAGTCTCTTACCATCTCTCGTGTTTCCTCCAACCACAGCTCCAAGCTTTGCATCTCCTGCTCCGTACACGAGAGCATATATGAAAGTTTTTGCCTGATCTCTTTGTTTAAGCCCTGCAATTCTTTGATTCTCTGAATGTATATCGCCATTGATTATTTCCTCAATATAATCTTTATCGTTCATAAAGTGAGCGAGTAATCTTAGTTCAAGTTGAGAGGCATCTATACCTACCAGCTTGTACCCCTCTGGCACAATCCAACATCTCCTACATTCAGGACCATACATGGAGTGTGAGTTAGGAACCTGAGCAAGATTCGGGTAGGCGTGCGTCATTCTCCCTGTGATAGCCCCGTTGGTATCCACATAACCATGCACCCTACCGTCTTCTTCTTTAAACTCTAACCAAGAATCAACTTGAGCCACTCTCTTCTGTAATAAAAGATAATCGGAAATTAGTTTAGCTTCGGGTATGTCTCGTATCTTTACCAAGATAGATTCATCTACCTTCGCTCTGCCTGTCTCCGTAAACTCCTTTGGTTTCCATCCAAACTCTTGTAGGTATTCTCCTATCTGAGGTCTAGATCCTAGATTGAATTCTTCCACGGCATAACGACAGATATATTTTTTATCTGACAGCTCTTCGTGTTCTTCCTCGGTGAGGCGAACCCCCTTAGATTGTCCTGCTACAGAAGCCATCTTAGAAAGATTGCCTGTCTTAGTAAACTTAGGTTCTAGTTTTATCGAAGTAACTTTAGGTTTAAAAACCTCCCTGACTTTACTTTCCGCATCAGCCATCTTCTCACGGAGTTCGGCAGAAAGGATAGAAGCTTTCTGCTCATCCAGAAGAAACCCCCTATCGCGTTGTCGGGAGATGAGCCACATAACTTCATGCTCTAGCTCGATAGATTCTTTAGAGAACCCTTTAGCTTCCTCCTTCAAGGCGTTATAAACTTTTAAATTTAACTCAACATCTCTACGGCAATACTCCAACATCTCTGGAGAGAACTTCTCATACTCGCAGAAGTCTATCTTAGATAGTCCTAAGCGAGATCCCCAGGAGTCTAAGCTATGTCGCCCTTCTCTTGAAGGGTTGAACAGCCTAGACAACACAAGGGTATCTATCACCTTAGTACCATGAGAAATGTTTTTCCCTGTAAGTTGCTCTACAACGGGGATGTCAAAGCCTATGATGTTGTGTCCTGAAAGGTAGTCGGCCTGTGCTAATAGCTCTACTCCCTCATCCAGTGTATCAGGTCCAAAGACATATTCTTTATTAGTGTCTATGTCCCGTGCCACGATACACCAGATGCGTGTAGCTTTTAAGTCATCCGTTTCGATATCAAAGATTAATCTCAAAAGTCTCCTCCTTGATCATCTGAACTACCTTGATCTCCCATGTCTACCTCGGTAAGTCTACCTGTCTCCCTGTCGTATAGAAGCATTCCTGCAAGGCCCACATCTCCAGTATATCTAGACTTGAGTATGCGAAGCTTTGTAGTGTTGGCTTCTATAGGATCTTCAGACTGCTGGTTTCTCTCCAATGAGATCACACAATCAGATAACTGAGCTATGCTCTGAGAGCCTCTGAGGTGTGCCAGTGCAGTCTCTACTCCATTCTCATGTCCTCTGTTCCCTTCAGGTCTGCGTAGGTGACTCACGAGAATCAACCCAGCCCCTGTCTCTTCCACAAGAGAACGTAACCGAGTCATCATATTATCAATTCCTCGACGTTCATCCCCTTCAGCAAGGGAGGACACAAGCATGTGTAAGTGATCGAGTACAATCCATTTACAGCCACAGCCTACAATCATAAATCGTAGCTTGGCAAAGACTGCATCAATATCATTCATCCCTAGATGAGAGTAGGCCCATACCCTGTTCTCATTGTCTCCATCGTAGAGAATGTCAAAGAAACCATCGAGCTGTTCATCAGTATATTGCTCCCGCACTTCTTTAATATAAAGTCTGGCGTTAGCTTCAATTGATAACAGTGCATCAATAGTTCTGAGTTTACTTTCCTCTAGGGCAATGATACCTACGTTGTCATTGGTATTTTTAATTAACCAATGCTCTAGCTCACGAGTGACACTGGATTTCCCAAGACCTGTTCCACCTGTAAGGGTGATCAGTTCACCTTGACGCATACCATATAGCTTTTTATTTAAACCTTCCCAAGGATAGGGAATAGATTCCTTCTCCTCACGATGTTTAAAAGCCTGTCGCTCATCAGTGATGTTGATCACGCCCGAAGGCGTATAGGTCTTAGCATTCCAGAAACATCGAGAGAACTGCTCATGCTTTCGTTGCCTAAGCATATCATTAGGATCTTTACAGCCTTCAGGTAGCTTCATTATCTTTGCAGTCCCAGGCTTCAAGAGTCTCGCTACCTTACGAGCTGCATCTTGCCCTGCCTTATCTGCATCGAAGGCGATCACTACATTCTGATAAGATTGTATAAATTCTAAATTATCTTTGATGTCCTGCACTGCTCCCGTAGCACCAGACTTAATCGAAACAACAGGCCATTTGCTACCAAGAAGTTCATACGCTGCCATGGCATCGCACTCGCCCTCAGTTAACGTTATGAACTTGCCACCTGATGAGGCGACTTGTTGTCCGAAAAGTAAAGTACCCACGGGAGAGCCAACCCAATAAAACCCCTTATCACTAACACGCCTGACCTTGTGGGCCACAGCTTCGTTAGCAATATAGTAGGGGTAATAGTGGTTAGTTACCTTGCCTTCAGAATCTACTAAGGATCTAACTCCGAAGTGCTTCGCAGTCTCCATAGAGATGTTGCGATCTAGGAGGGGGCCTAAGACCCCCGCTCCCACATCTACAGGTTTAGAAGGTCTAGGTGGTGTCGAAGTTTCCATAGATCGAATTGCATCCGCTGACAAATTAGTCTCCGCTTCTAGTTTAAAGTTGCTACCCTTCTTCTCACAAGAGAAACAGAAGTAGCTCCAATCGTCATAGATCGTCAGGCAACCATTGTGTTTACAAAAGGGACAGGTTGCGTGAGTCTTCTTATACCCCCTTCTCCTCATTGTCTGCCCCATTAGTTTCTCCATTGGGTGTGAGAGCCTCATCATCTAGATTACTCTGGATAATTTTATTAAATGTTTGTTGGGCTGCTTGGAGTACATTACTTCTCAGGTTCAAGACCTGTAATTCTTTCTGTACCTCAACGAGATACCCGAATGCGACACGGGCATCTTCGGCCAGCTTCCCAACGTCATAGACTCCCTCATCTGTGGAGTACGTTAAGCTTGCTTGTTCTACTTCACTCAAAAGTCATCACCTCCATCTTGATTATATTCTACCAGGTCTAACACGGTTACTGATCCTAGCCCAGCGCGTTTGATGGTTCCTCTAGGCCCATTGTAGGCCGTATGAAACCACTTCACCTTTACTCTAGAACCATTGCCAACCGACATGTCTACCTCAGTTTCACCATCTGCATCGTAAAGCTTAGGTACTGCGTTTGGTCTGCCATCTTTAGACAATTCAAATTTAGAAAAGTTAACTACGGGATCAGGGGTATACTTCCTACTCCCTGCTGCAAAGGTTCCTACGTATCCAGCATCCGCAAACTTCTGAAAGATGTCATCCGTTACAGCCAGATTCAGCTCGTACTTTGCTCTGCCTGTTTGAAAGGGATCTTTCGGTACGGTTACGTTTGCCCAATATGCTACACCTTCGACTGTTTCTGGTAAGCCACTCATTTCTGCACTCACTCCTTCTATTAAAGAATTACAAAATGGGATAAAAATATCCTCGTTAAAGTCTAGATCAATGCCCTCCTGTATGGTTAGTATTACGTGGTTATGCTTATGCTCTGTTGTGTAAGACATCTTATCACTGTACATAAGCTGTTGGTATTTACTGTGTACAAATTTATCGTACTCTGCCTCAGAGAGTAAGAAGCGATCTTCCATCACCAAGACCCTAAGTAATTTATAAACTCAGGGAAAAGATCATAGACATCCTGCTCCTTCATGTCATCTGTGAGGCGTTCATTAACAAAATGCATGAAGCGTTCTTTAATCCTTTCATCAGGACAAGGACATCCTATGTGAAAGGAGAATACCTTCACCCAAATATCTTCTATTGCAATTTTATCAATGGTCATATGCCCGAGCATATCACATCCTCCCAAGCCAAGTCAACTCTTTTCTATTAAATCGATTTG
>LULM01000470.1_pt1 | contig 11130 bp, 18 predicted proteins | sample 728151 | NCBI WGS metagenome assembly LULM01 (sample SAMN03860289, study PRJNA289734) | marine metagenome | biome: seawater column; feature: ocean; material: water; isolation source: Red Sea water column Station 149 - depth 200m | place: Saudi Arabia: Red Sea | collected 2011-10-15 | depth 200 m
GCGCTAGGGTAAACGTCAAATTTACGTTTGGCCTCGGCTTTAACTCTGCTGTACAAACCAGGATTAGTTACATTGCTTGGTGTTTTTGATTTTTTAGCCATTTAACACTTCCATCTTCTTCTTGCTTGCCTAATTCTTGAATTAGGATTATTTCTTGTTTTAGCAGAGCTTTTCTTCAATTGCCCAAGTGATCTTGCACAATAAGACTTACGTCTTTTAGCAGCTTTGCTGCCTTTCTTAACCTTGCCTGTTACAGCTCCTTTTAGTTTAGAACCAGGATTAGCTTTACGATAGGCTGCTATACCTTTTTTGGTCATTCCCGCGCCACTTTTGGTAGCGCGGTAGTTACCACCTTTACCAGTAGTTCGAGCAATTGATTTTGCTCGCCTTTTGGTTTTTGCCATTAATAGTTTTTATTTAAAACTAAAATTATCATGTAAGCGTCACCGCTACTATGACCAACCGTAGTTAAATCAATGTCTCCTGTAACACCACTACCTGCATTATTAGGAATACCTGTAAATAAATCGTAATACTCATCACCTGTGCTATCTGCTGGTAAACCTATAGCAAGCACATTGGAGGTTGCATCAAACTCTATGTTTACTCCCATACCTGCACATGCCCAGTAAATTCTTGATATAGAAACAGAAGTACACGATTCGCCTTTATCATTTTTTTCTAAAGCCGAAACATCTACTTTTTTTACTGCGTTTTCGCCTGTGCCATCAGATACATTAGTAAACTTCAAAATAGCAGTTTTTTGGCCATCTTGTATGGTTTGTGAAGTTACTGCGTCTGCCATAATTTACTCCTATTACGCGTCAGCAAATGGTGTGACTATAGTACCAGAGCCTAAAATTATGCCTTCTACAGCGTATTTAGCTGCTGCCATGGCAGTAACAGATGCAGCTGAAATAAATACTTTACCTGAAGCGTCATCTTTACCTGTGTATAGACCACCTACGAATTTATCAGTGCCATCAGTTTTAATATCCATATCTGTAGCTGCTGTTTCAACTACAAAGAAGAAAGAAGCTCCTAGGTTGTTTAACTGGTTTGTGTCTGTATTATCACCGGGGTCAGTTGTTACTATGCTTGGTAAAGTAAATTTACCATCTGCATCGTTACAAGTTAAAATTTTACCTGCATGCGCTGCTACTGTTAATGTAGTATCTGCTGTTAAGCTTACTACCGAAGCATTACCTGCTGTTATAAATCCAGATAATGATTTAACTGGACCTGAAAATGTACTCTTTGCCATATTAAGTTCTCCTTAATAAATCTATCGTCTTGGCTTGTCTGCTAGGTCAGTCGATAGAATAGTTATTTTTCCTAGACTTTGATTGTATATTAGTTTGTTGCAAAAAAAAAGGGAGCTAATGCTCCCTTTATTTTAAGAACCTTAGGCTCCTTGTGAAGCAAATACTCCACGCCAGTTAGATACACCAAATGAATATCTTTCTCTAGCTCTATATCTAATGTTACCTGTTGAAAATTCAGGTTCCATTGTGGTTTCCATAGGTGTTCTGTTGAACATCTTTAAACCTTCTCCATCTTCATTTACTGATGTAAGTATGAAATACGCATCAGGGTCTGTGAGATAGTGATTTACACTAAATCCACTAGGTATTGAAGATTGATTTTTAATAGAGTTAATATCATTGTCTGATGTAGCAACTCTGCCCGGTGTATTTAAAAGTCTATCAGCCACGAATGTTAATTGTGGTGGAACAATTAATTTGTCAGGACGAACTGCGATAACCAAGTTCTTGTCATCAACAAATGTTGATATATCAATAATATTATCTTCTAGTGAAGTTTCATTTAGGTCAGCCATAGTTGTTGCTCTGTTACGAGCAGTTCCACCACCCACTAATGGATGTGCTGTGGAAACTAATGGTTGCCCATCACCAATAGCAAAATTAGTATCAAACGCATTATTTAATACATTTGCACCTTTTACTTCTTTGGTATGCTGCATTGAACGCGCCAATGCTTTTGTGTATCTACGACCAAGTTGGTCATATAAATTGTCTTCGATTGCCTCTTCAGTTAATGAAAAAGCAAGAGCTACAGTTTCATGTGTATATCTTGCAGTATATCCCTCTGAAGCATTATCAAAGCTTACGCCAGCACCCTCTTCCTTGACAGGAGCTGCACCAAATCCAACTACTAAAACTTCTTCTTCAAAAGCTCTGTCTGAGTCTTCGATAGAATATAGTTCTTCATATTCGTTTTGATATTCGTCATATTCAAGTCCAAAAAGTGCATTTAGACCGGGTTCAAGTTCTTTCGCTAATTGCGCTCTACTTATAGCCATCTAATTACTCCTTATGCTAAGCCTGCGCCTTTTACACCGCAGATATGATTTTGAATAACAACCAAAACATTTGTGTTAGCCGAAGCGACATCTGAATTTTCAGGGTCTTGGCTAATGTCTATTGCCTTTAAAGGCAAATTTGTTGTAGTTGCACCTGTTGTGACATCTAACTCTGCTCCAGAAATACCTGTTGTGGTGCTTCCTGAATTAGTGTAAACGATGTCAAAATTACCAAACAGGTCGGCCACTGGGAAAGTGTCGTCTGCTTGTATTTCAAAGACCGTGTTAGGGTCATCGTGTACAAAAGCAATTATATCTGAAGCATTAGTGCTTGCAGGGTAATGATTGCTAAATACTTGCTCTGATGTTGTTGGGTCTGTGTACATACAGCCGTTGAATACGCCTACAATAGGAACAGTGCCTCCATCTGCATGGATTTCAATGCCACCGCCAGTAACTTGCATTACCAAGTCGCCTTGAAAGATATTTGTTCCGTAGTTTGCTGCTATTCTATATCGGCTTTGTCCGCCTGAATAGGGTGAGCCACCCATCATTCTTACAGGTTTCAGACCAAATGAAGCGTCTTTATTCGCCATAATTCATCCTACCTTTTTTTACCAAATGATACATTAGATTTTCTATTAGAATCATACTTTACATATCTATTATTACCGGAAACTTCATGAAACATAGTGTTATCTAACGCTTCATTTTGTTGCTGGTTTTTGTGTTTGTAATGTTCATTACGCTCGTTAATAGTTTCTGTAGGTATTTTTGCTAATATCAAACCGCCTACTGATATGACTCCTGCGTGTCTTCCATGCTCGATTGTAGGTAAAGGAAAGTCTGGTATTTCGTCTTGTCTGACAAACTCCCATCCTTCTCTCATTCTAGCAGAAACATTGTTTCTGTCTTCGATTCCTACATACTCTGACCTTATCCATCGGTATTGATAACCTTCTGGTGCAGGTGGAGTTTCAAGCATCCTCGCAGGTTGCCATGGTTTTCTTCTAGCGTTTTTATCGTGTTGCTCTTCATCACGAGATTGGCGTGTTGTATTTTCAATCGCATCTATATCCATTACTTTGCTCCTTCAATTTTAACTATTTCTTTACCTACTCTTTTAAGCCACTCTTGTTGTGACATTCCGTAAGGTTTTAAGTTACTCTTTACGGAAGCATGGTTAGAACTAATTTTAATACCGCTTTTCTTACCTTGTGTTCCTTGGCGACTTCCAGAGGAAGCAGAAGCTACTCTTTGCACAGTTGAGGCTTCTTTTGAAACGCCTTCAGGCTTTGCCTGTAAATCAGGATAAACCTTTTGTAGCCTTTTGTCTAATTCTTGGTAATATTCAGACTCAGTGCCATCATAACCTTCTGACAATAAATCCTCATGAATACCCATAGCAGTATATGTTTTGACTCTATCCTTTTGGAACCAGTCATTATTTTCTTGCCACTCTACTGCTTTAGCATCAGGCTTAGGTTTATCATACACTTGTTGTGTTTGATTTGGTATATTTGTTGCAACATTTGTTACATTTTCTTGATTTTGTGTTTCAAGTTGCAATTTAGCCAATCTAACCCTTTCCTCTTCTAAAGTGACTTTATTAAGTAGCTCTACGCTCTTAACCTCTAGGTTTGGGTCGTTGGTTTCTCTTGCTTTTCTGTATAGGTCTTCGGCCTGTTGCCTTTGTGATTTGACTCTATTTTCATACTCTTCAGTATAGTTTTTATCCAGAACAGTTGCTCTATTTTTTACTGAAGCATATTCATTAGAAAGATTGGCGTACTTAGACTCAGCTTCCGCAGCTCTAATTTCTGCCGCTCTTATTTTATCGTTTAATTTATTAATTCTTTTTGATACACCTCTGGTGTATTTATCAAGTTCATCGTCACCACCTGAGTTGGTATCGACTGCCTCTACTTCTACTGCATTATCTGCTGTTTCAACAACATCTACTACAACTTCTTCTTCAGCTTGAACCTGATTATTTTCATTTATTTCGCTCATATAACTACTCCTTATACTGAAACAATGTCATCAGGGTTTAAAATTGTGGCTATAACTTCATCATCATTAATAATTCTGACTTCGCTTTCGTCAGCCAACCTAAACCTAGAACCTGCATATCTACCAATCATTATCCAGTCGCCCTTTTTACACCACACAGACGAAAATCTTTTTTTATCTGCATAAGCATCAGGACCAACTGCAACAACATAGGCAACAACAGTTGCTAGGGTTTCTCTTTCGATGGTTTCTTTTACTAATTGAATACCACCTTCTGATACTCCCTTACCTCGATAAGGTAGCACCAACAAACGCCAGCCAGTTGGTTGTGGCATGCGCTCTAAAACACTTTTATCTAATAAACTGGGGTCTAAAACCCTTTTATCTTCTTCGACAAACGCCTTATCAACATTAATTACATCCTCTGTCGAATTATCTTCAATAGTATTTTTTGACTTATCTGTCATTTATATCTCCTTCTTCATGTAAGTGTTCTTTTATCTTATCATGAATATACGATAAAGCGGATATTTCACCCATCAAATGTTGATAATTTTCCATATTTTTTACACCATTAGTTATTAATATGGTTTTTATCTGCTCCTCTCTTTCATTCAAATCTCTACGAATTGCATGAATAAAATCATACTTATCCATAGATTAGAATATGCCGCTGAAATTATTGCCTCTTAAAGCAGCTCCTTTACCTCTGCTTTTACCTTTACCATATCCGGGCTTATGTGCTTTTTCCACTTTTACCTTTTGTGGTTGCGATAAGGCAATGCTTCCTTGACCTTTTATAGTTATGGAAGTTTTTGCTTTCATTTTTTACTCCTTACTTTTAGTAGTTTTTTTCTTTGTAACTTTTTTCTTTTTTACTGTTTTTTTCTTTGCAACAGTTTTTTTTGCTTTTTTTATTGGTGTTTTTTCACCCTCTGTATTGATTAGCACTGTATTTGTATCAGATTCAGCTGCTTTCATATCAACTTTTTTCTGTTTTACCTGTGCTTTAATCTTTTCATTTATTGAGCTTGTCATTTATTCATCCTCGCTTGTAGGTCTATAAGTTTTAATTCTGCTTGTTGTTCCAACCTTTGTTGTGCAATATCATTTTTTGTATTACCTATTTCAGCCTGTTGGTCGGCTTTTTGTTGTTGTATTTGTAGTTCAGCAGCTCTTTCAGCGGCATCTTGTTCTTCTTTTGCCATAAACTGCTCATTTTTCATTTGTATTTCTTTATCACGCAAGCCAAGTTCTTGTTGTCTTATAGCTACAAGTGGGTCTTGTTGTTGTGGTGGTTGCACAGATGCTAAAAACTCATTAGATAGTTGCGCTAATATTGGCGCACTAAAACTTTCTATAATAGATTGTACTTGCTGCTGCAAGGCCATTTGTGATTGCGGGTCCATTTGTCCAGCTTGTTGCATAGATTGTTGTATCTGTTGTTGCACTTCTGGTGGTAGCTGTTGCTCTGCCATTTGGCTTGCCATAAATTGTAAATGTTGCATTACATGTGCAATTATCACTGATTGTAATTGTGGGTTGGTCATAACGGCTTGTGTTAAAAATAAACTTTTGTGTGCTTCTACATGCGCTTCATGATTTTGTTCTGGAAATGCTTGTTGAGGTATGCCTTGCAATAAACCACTGTTTTCAATACCAGCATCCATAGGTTTAGGTGTCGTGTCCGCTGGCGGTATAAGCAATGATTCTATGTTATCTACACCTAAAGCTGCATACATGCGTCTGTAAGCCTCGTAAATGCCTTGTGGTCCATGTAATTGTGGGTTTGATTGCACCATAGTAAGTAACTCTTGCGCCATAATTACTCTTTGGCTCATAGAAAATATATTTGGGTCAGACACTGGTATAACATCTACTTTATTATCAAAATCTTCTATTTTTACTTCTCTAGGACCGCTGCCTGTTTCATAAGGATAAACAGGAGGTAAAAATTCTTGAAATACTCTGGCTAAAATTTGAAATTCACTTTTTTGTGAATAGTGCAACCTTTTATGTATTGCGCTCATAACCTTAGTGCCTTTTTCTAACAAGGCTACAGTAGTTCCTACAGGCATAGCAGCGTTTGAATCTCCTATATTCATATCTGCTATTGCAGCAAATCTTTTACCAGACTCTACTAATAAACCAAGCAAATTAAACAATACATTGCTTGGCTCTTTATACGGCAAGTTAAAGAAAGATTCTCTAAGTGAGCCACCCGGCGCATCAACATCTCTAAATTCTCCGGGCTGTAAAGGTGCTGCCTCATCTCTTATTCTAATACCTCTTGCTTTAAATCCAGCAGGCAAATTGCTTAATGTTCCTGCATCTATAAGCTGCCTTAATATTGATGTAGATGCTTTTGATAAACCTCCAATCATGTGAGATAAGCCAAGTCCATAAAAACCTAAACCGGGTAAAAATTTATATTGAACAAAATAATTTATCTTATTACGCAGCATATCATCAGGTTCATAATTGCGCCTTATAGATAATATTTTTTGTGATGTGTCGTCTATAGTTATGATATAAGGTAGTTTTAGACCTGTTTGTTCACCCATGTTATTTACATCTTCAAAACCTTCTATATCAGCTACAGTATGTATTTCGTACAACTTTCTTTGTTCGTCTTCGCCATAGTCAGGCTCAACGCCTTGTATTTTGTCTACTTCTTTGTCAATGTCATCTCTGCTAATGTTTTGACCATCGTTCAGTTCTATATCTGCATAAAAACCAGATAATTGCATTTTTCTAACTTCGTTATTGCTCATAGACACCACATGCGTCACTCTTTCTGCTGAAAGTATGTCGGTTGCATTATAAGGAACTAACAAATCTTCTGCCGGCACAAACTTAGATACAGGCCTACCTTTTGCGCCGTCATAGTAAACTTTTTTAAATGCACTACCAGACAGAGGCAAATAAAATAACAGCTGGTCTAAGTCTGGGTCATATTCTGGCATTTCGTTCATGATGTAATAATTCATAAACTCACAAACTCTTTCTGCTTGCATTTCCGTATTTGCGTCTCTTTGACCAATCACTTTTGTTTTGACTGGACCTTGTGCTGGGAGCAATTCTTTATACGCCTGTGCTTGGAACTGTGTGACCGCTTCAGATAGTATAGGATGTATAACACCACTAGAGCCTTCAAATGGCTGGCTTCTTTGCTCATCAAACTTCATACCTAGATATTTCAAACCATCGGTATATGTTTTTTCCCAGTCTTTTCTTGACTCTTTATCGCTTTCAACAGCATTTATTAATTTTGCAGACATGCTGCCTAAAATGTCTTCATCTAAAAAATCAACTAAATTAGCATCAAAGGGTATCTCTGGTGCTACATCTTGCATAGGCTCATCAAACACTATCTCGTCTTCTTGTATGCTTATTTGTAAAGCATTAGCCATTGCTTCATCAAATGTTTCTGGCGGTGCTTCTATATTTATATCTGTTGCAGGTATATTTACAGATTTAGTTTGGTCTATGACTTCTGGATTATCTTCCGTGCCTAATTTTCTTTCTATAACCATATTATTTTTTATATTTTTTTGATTTTACCTTTTTGCCTTTGTTTTTACCACCTGTTCTTGCAATCAATCCTCTAGCCTTAGCAGAAGCCTTTTCACTAAACCCAAGTTTTTTGCCTTTTCTTATCTTTCTTTTAAGTGTCGATAGTTTTGCGACCATGTAATGCCCTTATTGTGTTTTTACCTTTTTTAAATATGTTTGCTACAGTTTTTTTACCCATCACTTTAGCTCTTTGTTCTCCTACAGTTAGAATTTGTATTTTTCTTGCAAAAGGTTTGTTGATGTTTTTTACTTTTTTTACTGTATCTATTGCATCTGCTGCTGTAGCGAACTTTATACCAACAGTATCTTTAGGATTTTCGTCCGTGTAAAGCCGTCTACCACTACCTTTTGGTTTTTTCCCTGTGCCTGTTTTTGGGTCTTTTGTTTTTGCCATAGTTAATAATATGATAACGCTGTTCTGTCGACACGCATATCATCTTGATAATCGCTGTCTAATTCTATCAAACCGCCTTGTCTTATTCTCATAAGAGCCATTGTAGTTGAATCACAGTAGTCATCATTTTCTCCAAACGGAAAAGCTGCTAACTCTTCAATGACCTCTTCTGCAAAAGCATCTTCTGTAGCATATACCATACCACTTTCAAACATAGGTGCAATAGAGTTCATTCTTGCAACTTTGTCTTGTCCTCTGCTGGGTGAATAAGCTTGTACAGGTATGCCAATTTTTCTAAGCTCTTGTGTTAGAGGTGTGCCACTTGCTTTTGCCTCAATAAGTACAATATCTGGCTCCCAGTATTTATATTCATCTAAAGCTATATTTTTTAATTGCGGAAAATCTACCCTATGCCTACTAGCGTCTAATAATATAATTGAGTTTTCTGTGCCGTCCTCTGGGTCAAAAATACCCCATGTAGTAATTGCAGAGTAGTCTGCTGTTTCTTTTGCGCTAAATGCTGTGTCGTAGCTTTGTATAATGCAATGGCAATCGGGTATTGACTCGCTTTCCCATATTTGCCACCAATCTCTTTTTACTATTGAGCCGCTTTCAGCGGTTGGGTTTTGCATCCATTGTGCGTTCCATTTGCTTATAGGTAATGACGCTTTAACAGACAAAAGTTCTTCTTTCTTCCAAAACTCACTCCACAGCGGTTCGTCTGAGTCTGGCATTATTGCGGGAAACTCAACGACTTCCCACTGGTCGCTGCATCCATAGCTGTAGGTGACATAGCATCTTGCTCTGAGTGTGGGTCATCAATAATTAGCAAATCAGCACCACGACCTGTTATAGCACCACCAACACCAGAGTAAAAGGCTTCGCCACCGTCATCTGTAGTCCATCTACCGGCTGATTTATTGTCTCCAGATAAGGTTATGTTAGGAAATATAGTTTGATACTCTTCACTGTCAATTATATTACGAACTCTTCTACCAAATCTTACAGCTAATTCAGCCGTGTGAGTGGCTTGTATAATTTTAAGACTAGGATTTAAACCCATCATCCAAGCAGGAAAATAGGTAGAGGCAAACTCTGATTTAGTGTGCCTAGGTGGCAACATGACCATAAGACGCTTACATTTACCCTGTGCAATGCGGTTTAGTTTTTCAGCTAAAACTTTATGGTGTCTGCCCATAATAAAGCCATCCCACTGATGTTTAACAAATTCTAAAAAACTAGATTTACACCTTTCTCGCGAATTTAAGTCTTTCCATTTATCTATTAAAGTTAAAGCTTCTATTTGCTCATCTCTTGACAAGGCATCAAATGATTTAATTTTGTCTAAGTTAATCATTAGGTGGAGAGCCAAGTTGAAGTTTTAAAGGACATCATTGACTCTCCTGACATACTGTATGGAAGAGAGGAGATATGAGAACATCCCAAAACAAGCATGTCTATTAGACTTTACCCCATTCTTTGTCTTCAAACAATGCTGCTTCTGCATTTCTTCTTTTAATTAAACCGTCATTTGGAACACCATTTACTTTGTTCCATCTTTTTATTTGGTTTGGTACATCTTGCCAATCTTTAGCGTTTAATTTTTTAAGCAGTGTGCTGTTAGATAAATTAGTTGGGCCTAAATTAAAAACCCAAGAAACCAAAGCATCAAATTCATTTTGTTTTAAAGGTGCTGTTACCATGTCATTTATGTAACCCTCATACTCATTTAATTCGTGCATTAATAAATCTTCAGCCTCATCTTTAGTTATTGTCATGCCGTCCTGTACAGGACTACCATCTATAAGCTTTAAGCTACCAAACCCTATGGTTGGCTTGTTTGCTGGGCATCTGTAAGAAACAACCATACCGTCTTTCATAGGACACCCCTCAAAGTGTTTTATTAAATTAATACCATTTTTAGATATTTTCATACTTTTACTCTTTGTCGCCTGTGTGAGATGCTCCGAAATAAAACGAAATAATGGCACTTGCAAGTCCTCCTAAATAACCTAACACTAAGTTTATTAATGCTTCTGAATTTTGTTCTGGTGGTTGTAGTGTTACTAAAAATATGTAGCCAAGAAATCCAGCTATGGTAAATAAACCTATAATTCTAGCAGTCCAATCTTTACTAAACATGCCTCTAGCATGTTGTTTGTCTTGTGTTTCAAGCTTAAACACATCAACATCAAGCTCTTTCATTTGAACCTCAAACTCTTGTTCAGCTTTTTTTAGTTCTAACATTTGTTCTGGTGTGGCATTTTGAATTGCTTGTTGTATAGATTTTTGGTCATTAGATACGCCCAATACTTCAGCTATTTTACCCATAGCCATATTACCCATCGGCCCGCCCAATGCTGTTCCTATTGTAGGCGCTACCGCACCAACTAAATTTTTCAGTAATGCTTTCATATTAATATGCTCGTTAATACAGCTATACCAATCGCTCCAAGAAAGCCAAATACGCCAAAGGTAGCTGCTTTCATAGTTGAGTTGATATAGGTAATTTCTTGTTTAATGTCAGAAAACTCGTTAAAAGCAGTCTTCCAACGCTCGTGTGATATTGTTTCTAATTTTGTAAGTCTTTCTGCTACATCATTGACTGTCATTTTTTTATTTACCAATTTATTTTCTCGCTCTATTTTTTTTTCTAGTTTGCATTTTTAAGTTCTTAACTGAGTTATTTCTAGGGTTGTTATCTTTGTGTGCTACATCTCTTTTGTCGCCTGTGTATGTTTTACCAAGCTTTTTCATTATAGCCCTAGCTGCATTTCGCATAGCTCTGTCTTTTTTCTGTGCAGATTTGCTATGATAGTTGGCA
>LULM01000332.1_pt1 | contig 11119 bp, 11 predicted proteins | sample 728151 | NCBI WGS metagenome assembly LULM01 (sample SAMN03860289, study PRJNA289734) | marine metagenome | biome: seawater column; feature: ocean; material: water; isolation source: Red Sea water column Station 149 - depth 200m | place: Saudi Arabia: Red Sea | collected 2011-10-15 | depth 200 m
GTTAGAGGACATTGCTATGATGCATTAGTTGGCGTTGCTGGTTGTGATAAATCTTTACCAGGTTTAATGATGGCAATGGTAAGGTTAAATGTTCCAAGTGTTTTTATATATGGAGGATCAATTTTACCAGGAAGATTAAATGGTAAAGATATAACTGTTGTAGATGTTTTTGAAGGAGTTGGTAAATACTCTTCTGGAAAAATTTCAGAACACGCATTAAGAAAAATAGAATTAAAAGCATGCCCAACTGCTGGTGCTTGTGGTGGTCAGTTTACTGCTAATACAATGGCATGTGTATCAGAAGCAATGGGATTAGCTTTACCTTATTCTGCTGGAACTCCAGCTCCATTTAATAGAAGAGATAAATACGCTTTAGCAAGTGGAAAAGCAGTAATGAATTTATTAGCAAAAAATATTAGGCCAAGAGATATTGTAACAAAAAAAGCTTTAGAAAATGCTGCAACGATTGTTGCTGCAACTGGTGGATCAACAAATGCAGCTTTACACGTGGAAAGTATGTTGCAAAAGATATGTGGAAAGCAGGTGGAGTTCCTATGTTGCTTAAAACTTTAATGGATGGTGGATATATTCACGGAAATTGCATGACAGTTACAGGCAAAACTATGAAAGAAAATTTAAAAAACGTTAAGTTTAATTCTAAGCAAAAAGTTATGAGAAAATATAATAATCCTTTATCTAAAGATGGAGGTGTTGTTGGAATGAAAGGAAACTTAGCTCCAGAAGGTGCAATTGTTAAAGTTGCTGGTTTAAAAAGATTGCAATTTACGGGAAGAGCAAGATGTTTTGATACTGAAGAAGCAGCTTACAAAGCTGTTAAAAATAGAAAATATAAAGACGGTGATATTATAATTATTAGATACGAAGGACCAAAAGGTGGACCTGGTATGAGGGAAATGCTTCAAACAACAGGAGCAATTTACGGTCAAGGTAAAGGAGAAAAAGTTGCACTTATAACAGATGGAAGATTTTCTGGGGCTACAAGAGGTTTTTGTATTGGACATGTTGGACCTGAAGCATCTGTAGGTGGACCAATAGCTTTACTTAGAAACGGAGATATAATTGATTTAGATGCGAAGAAGGGGACAATTAACGTTCGTTTAACTAAAAAAGAATTAGCTAAAAGAAGAAAGAAATGGAAACCAAAGAAAATTAACTTTGGAAATGGAACACTTTGGAAATACGCACAAACTGTTGGACCAGCTTATTTAGGTGCTCCAACTCATCCAGGTGGTAAAAACGAAGTAAAAACTTACGCAGATATTTAATGAAAATAAGACCTGTAATTCTTTGCGGGGGTGCTGGAACAAGACTTTGGCCTAAGCAAAAAAAACATCAAGCAAAACAATTTATAAACTTTGGTAACTGGACTTTGTTAGGTAAAACACTTGAGAGAGTAAAAGCATCTATATTTGATGCACCAATTATAAGCACAAATGCAAAATATTTAAGACAAGTTAAACAACACTTAAAGAAACATATAAAATAGTTTTAGAACCAGCAAAAAGAAATACAGCTCCTGCTATATTAAGTACGGCATTAATCAAAGATATTCCAAACGAACAACCTTTAATGTTTTTGGCTGCTGACCATTTGATAGAGAAGGTTGGTTTATTCAATAAAGCTATCAAAAAAAATCAAAAGAAACTCACTCAAAATAATATCTTTATATTTGGGATTAAACCCACAATGCCTTCAAGTGAATTTGGTTATTTTTTAACAAAAAATACCAAAGTAACTAGATTTATAGAAAAACCAAAAGAGTCTAAAGCTAAACAAATAATAAGTAAAAAGGGTTATTGGAATTCTGGAATGTTTTATTTGAGAAAAGATTCAATAATTAATAATTTCAAGAAATACCAACCAAATATTTACCGAAACTGTAATAAAGCTGTAACAAAAGCAAAATATAAAAGTAATGTGTATTATTTAAACAAACAAGCATTTACTAAAGCAACAGCTAAGTCTTTCGACTATGCAATATTAGAAAAAACTAAAGATATAAACGCTATAAAATTAGATATTCCTTGGTCTGATTTAGGATCTTGGAAAGAAATCTGTAAAATGTATGGACGAAATAAGAGACATTATTTTAAAAAGAAGAATGTCTTTCATAGACCTTGGGGTAGTTATGTTAATTTATTTAATGGTAAAGAATTCTTAATAAAAGAATTATATGTAAAACCTAAAGGTATATTAAGCCTTCAAAAACACCATCATAGAGCTGAACACTGGGTAGTTACTCATGGTAAACCTAAAATTACTTTAAATAAGAAATATTTTACAATGAAACCTGATGAAACTATCTTTATTCCATTAGGTGCAGTACATCGAATTGAAAATCCTTATAAAAAACCAGTAAAAATTATTGAAGCACAAGTAGGTTCAATTTTAAAAGAAACAGATATTGTAAGATTTCAGGATGTATACGGAAGAGTAAAGTAGTTTATGGAACTTCTAACATTTGTTTTGTTAATCATAATAGCAATTTTATTATTTTTTCTTTTAAAAAAAGAAAGAGTCTTAGGTATTAATACTGAAGTTAAAATTGAAGATAATAAGTTAGATGAAGACGAAAGTAAGAAATATAGAGAAACTATTTATAATCTTTTAAATTACATTCCAGAGGGAATTATAATTTTAAACAAATCCAAGGAAATAATATTTAGCAATAGTTCAGCCAGTAAAAGATTTCAAACAAAGTTGAATGAAAATATAAGTGGATTTTTAAGAAATCCTGACTTGTTAAGTTCTATTGAGAAAGCTTTTAATGGAGAAAATTCTAATGATCTTGAAATAGAGTTGAGAAATCCTTCAGTTCTTAGAATGAATGTAACAATCTACCAAGATAATCATAATTTATTCTTTGATGAGCCATCTTGCTTAATTTTTATGAGAGATTTAACTGAATTTCATAAATTTCAACAACTAAAATCAGACTTTGTTGCAAATGTTTCCCATGAACTAAGAACTCCACTGCAGTCTATTAAAATGGGACTTGAGACATTTGAAAATAATGCAGATTTAAAAAAGAACTCTGAAGTTACTAATTTATTACCAGTAATGACCTCCCAATCTGAAAGAATGGAAAATTTAATCAGAGATTTATTATCTCTTTCAAAGATTGAGTTGCAAGAACATATAAGACCAACTCATGAAATAGATTTAATTGAAGTACTTAACTATGTAATGAAGACTTATGAAAATATTGTTAAAAAAAACAATATAAATTTAAATTTACAAAAAACTGAGAATTTTAAAATCATCGGTGATCGAGATAAATTAATAGAAATTTTTACTAATCTCATTGATAATTCAATTAAATATAGTGAGAAGGGTAAAGAAATTAAAATTGCTACAAAAAAAGAGGGTGATTTAAATATTGTCTCGATATCAGATCAAGGGGTAGGAATTCCTAAAGAATTTATACATAGAATCACTGAAAGATTTTTCACTGTTGATCCTAGCAAAAGTCGTAGTGTTGGTGGAACAGGCTTAGGTCTTGCTATTGTTAAACACCTTGTTTCTCAACATAGAGGTGAAATGATTATTAATAGTGAAGAAAATCAAGGGACCACTATAGATCTGAAATTCAATTCAATTTGATTCAACTAAAAAGTTAGTCTTTGTAACAAAACTTTAACTTTCCTTTAATAAAATATTTAAGATTCAGATTTAATTATTGATGCATAACGAATCTAAAAAAGGAGAAATATGAATAGATTAGTAAAAATTTTATTAGGGTTTCTTTTAGTTCTTAGTTTTACAACAACTAGTTACTCAAGAGATCAAATAAAAATTGTGGGTTCTTCTACTGTTTACCCATATGCTACAGTTGTAGCTGAAAAGTTTGGTAAGCGTGGAAAATTCAAAACACCAGTAATTGAAAGTACAGGAACTGGTGGAGGAATGAAATTGTTTTGTGCAGGTGTAGGAGCAAATCATCCTGATATAACAAATGCATCAAGAGCAATTAAAACAAAAGAAAAAGCTTTATGTGAGAAAAATGGAGTTGCTGAAATTATTGAAATAGTAATAGGTAATGATGGTATTTCATTTGCACATTCAGTGGATGCTCCAGATGCAGATTTTACAAAAGAACAATTATGGAGAGCTTTAGCACTTAAAGTAGACATTGATGGAAAACTTGTTGAAAATCCATACAAAAATTGGAGTGATATAGATGCTAGTCTTCCAAATAAAAAGATTGAAATATTAGTTGCACCTCCAACGTCAGGTACTAGAGACGCATGGAATTCATTAGTTATGGTTGAAGGATGCACTAAAACAGCCAAATCTCTTTATGATGCTGAAGGTAAAAAAGCTAAAAAGGAATGTGCTAAAATTAGAGAAGATGGATACGCTGTTGAAGCTGGTGAAAATGATACTTTAATTGTACAAAAACTTTCATCTAATCCTGATGCATTTGGTTTTTTTGGTTATAGTTACTTAGTAGCCAACAAAGATAAGATCAAAGCATCATCTGTTAATGGTGTTCAGCCATCATTAGAGGGTATCCAGGATTATTCTTATCCAATTGCAAGACCATTGTTCTTTTATGTAAAAAAAGCTCACATTGGTGTAATTCCGGGCATTCAAGAGTTTCTTAAAGAATTTACTTCTAAAAAAGCAATGAGTAACAGAGGTTATTTAGCTGAAATAGGACTTGTTCCTTTAGCTTCAGATAAATACAAAGTCACTAGAACTGCTGCAGTAGATCTGAATACAATCAAGTTAAAATAACTTTAATTTATCCACAAAAAAAGGCCAGTAATAACTGGCCTTTTTATTGATTCAATCTTAGATTTAATTTGTAATATTTCTGTAACATTAAGAATATATCACTCAGGGCGAATGAACATCGTTCTAATATTTTTAATTACTATATTTTCCATCTCTTTGTTCTTCTATGGAAAATCAAAAACTAAAACTATTTCTATCAAAGATAATATCAAATTAAATGCACTACCAAAATTTTATGGATACTATCTTGTTTTATGGTGTTCAATACCAGCATTAGTATTCTTATTAGTCTGGTCATTATTTGAACCTGTAATTATTAAATCCATAATCATTGAAACAGCTGCAAATCAAGGTGCAACATTTAATGATAAAAATGAAGCAAACTTAATTTATGAAAAAATTAAAGCTATTCATTTAGGTACTTATTTTGGAGATATAGATAGTATATTGAAAGAAAGTGCTCTTGCGTATGCAAAATTTATAAATCTTTTTACAAATTCAAAAGTAGTTTTAATTTTTGGTATAATTATAGCCTCAGTTATTTACTCTCTAAAAAAAATAAAGAATAACAATAAAGCTAGAGACGATGTGGAAGTTATATTAAAGGGTTTATTGTTTGTATCTTCCCTAATAGCAATTCTAACTACTCTCGGAATAATATTTTCACTACTTTTTGAAAGTATAAAGTTTTTTTCAGTCATTAATGTTTTTGATTATTTATTTGGTACAAATTGGAGTCCTCAAAGAGCCTTTGTTAGAGATGCCTCATCAATAACCGCAGCTGAATTTGAAGAGTTAAAAGATGCTTTTGGTTTTATTCCATTAATTGCAGGGACATCTTTCATAGCTTTTATTGCAATGTTGGTAGCTGTTCCTATTGGTCTATTTTCAGGAATTTACATGGCTGAATATGCTTCAATTAAAGTAAGAAGAATTTCAAAACCAATTATTGAAATTTTAGCAGGAATACCAACAGTAGTTTATGGTTTCTTTGCTGCATTAACTGTCGGACCTTTTTTTAGACAAGTAGGTGAAAATTTAGGATTAACTGTTTCATCTGAAAGTGCTTTAGCCGCAGGATTAATTATGGGAATAATGATTATTCCTTATGTTTCATCTTTATCTGATGATGTAATTAATTCTGTCCCACAATCATTAAGAGATGGTTCATATGCTGTAGGAGCCACTAAATCAGAAACTATTAAACAAGTCGTAATACCTGCTGCTCTTCCAGGGATTATAGGATCAGTTCTATTAGCAGTATCAAGAGCGATAGGTGAGACAATGATAGTTGTGATGGCAGCTGGTCTCGCAGCAAATCTAACAATAAATCCTTTGGAGTCTACCACAACAATTACAACTCAAATTGTAATGATACTTGTTGGTGACCAAGAATTTGATAGTCCAAAAACTCAGTCTGCTTTTGCTTTAGGACTTACATTATTTATAGCAACATTAATATTGAATTATATTGCTCAAAGAGCAGTCAAAAAATATAGAGAAAAGTATGACTAAAGAAGAAAGACTAAAAAAAAGACACCGAGCAGAAAAAAGATTTAGATTTTACGGATTAACATCTATCTTAGTTGCTTTGTTATTTGTTGTTATTTTAGTTCAAAATATTTTCTCAAAAGGAAGTTCAGCCTTTAAAAAAACAGTAATCACAACCGAAGTCTTCTTCGATCAGGAATTACTAGAAATTCAAAATGGTGCATCTCAAGAAGAAATAATGGAAGCTGATTTTTACGATATAATGATAGAAAATCTCATAAAGGCTTATCCAGCAAAAGATAGAAAAGAAGAAGATCAGCTTTTAAAATTATTTAGTGGCGATGCTGAAATTGAGATTAAAAAAGCTTTTTTAAAAGATAATAACTTAATAGGCAAAATAATCACATTGGATTTAACAGCCTCTGATGACATTGATCAATTACATAAAGGTAATTATCCAAGAGATCTTCCCGAAGAGAGAAGGAGAATCTCTGACTTTCAATTAGTTATATACGATTATTTTGTTGAAAATAAAAAGATAAGTAAAAATTTTAACAATTATTTCTTTAACAATGGTGACTCTAGAGATCCAGAACTAGCTGGTATTGGTGGAGCTTTAGTCGGATCATTTTATAGTATTTTAATTTGTTTATTATTAGCTTTTCCTGTAGCTGTTCTGGCGTCAATTTACTTGGAAGAGTTCGCTCCAAAAAATAAAATTACAGATTTTATTGAAATTAATATAAATAATTTAGCAGCAGTGCCATCTATTGTTTACGGTTTACTTGCTCTACAAATTTTGCTTGCAACTATCCAATTACCAAGATCAACACCATTAGTTGCTGGAATAACTTTAGCGTTAATGACTTTACCAAGGATTATTATTCCATGTAGGGCTTCATTAAAAGCTGTTCCACCCTCAATAAGAGAGGGTGCTCTAGCAGTTGGTGCTTCTAAATTTCAATCTGTTTTTCATCATGTAGTACCGTTAGCACTACCTGGCACTTTATCAGGAACTATAATCGGATTAGCTCAAGCATTAGGTGAAACAGCACCACTTATATTAATTGGAATGGTGGCATTTGTTGTTGACATACCGTCAAGTCCAGTTGATCCATCATCTTCTTTACCTGTTCAAGTGTATTTATGGTCTGAGTCTGCAGAAAGAGGTTTTGTTGAAAAAACCTCAGCAACTATTATGATGCTTTTAAGCTTTTTAATTGTAATGAATTTTATTGCAGTTTACTTAAGACAAAAATTTGAAAAACGATGGAATTAAATGACCAACATTAAAATAAAATCAAAAAACTTGAATGTTTATTATGGTGATAAACAAGCATTGTTTGATGTGAATTTAGATTTGAATGAAAAAGAGGTAACTGCATTAATTGGTCCATCAGGATGTGGTAAATCAACTTTCATAAGATGCATTAATAGAATGAATGATGTTATTGATATTTGTAAAGTTACTGGAAATATTGAAATGGATGGTATGAATATTAATGATAAAGATTTAGACGTTGTCTCGTTGAGAGAAAGAGTTGGAATGGTTTTTCAAAAGCCAAATCCTTTTCCAAAAAGTATATATGATAATATTTCGTATGGTCCTAAAATACATGGAAAAGGTGAAACCAAAAGCGAATTAGATCAAATTGTTGAAAACAGTTTAAAAAAATCTGCTTTATGGGAAGAAGTTAAAGATAGACTTGATGAACCAGGCACAAGTTTATCTGGAGGACAGCAACAAAGACTTTGTATAGCGAGAGCTATATCTGTTAATCCTGAAGTGATCTTAATGGATGAACCATGTTCAGCATTAGACCCAATTGCTACTGCAAAAATTGAAGAATTAATTGATGAATTAAAAAAAACTTATACGATTGTAATAGTGACACACTCAATGGCTCAGGCTGTACGTGTTTCACAAAAAACAGGGTTTTTTCACCTAGGAAAGTTAATTGAAGTTGGAAAAACTGAGAAAATTTTTAAAAATCCTGACAATAAAATGACACAAGACTATATTACAGGTAGATTTGGATAAATTATGAGCAATGAACATACAGTAAAGTCATACGAAGAAGAGCTGCAATTTCTTAAAGACTCATTAATTAAAATGGGAAGTTTAACCGAGTCCCAATTGAGTGACGCAATGGATGCTGTAATTAAAGTTGATAAGGACTCAATTGACAAAATCATTAAAAGTGATGAAGAAATTAATAAATTTAGATCTAAAATAGATACTCAAATAATGAATTTACTAGTTAAAAGAGCACCTATGGCAATTGATTTAAGAGAGACCATAAGTTCATTAAAAATTTCTCAAGACTTAGAAAGAATAGGAGATCTATCAAAAAGTAATGCAAAAAAAGTTAAGCCTTTACCACTAGATTTGCCAGATGAATTATTAGGAAATTTAAAAAGACTGGGAGAACTTGTTATGAAACAACTAAATGATGTTCTTGATAGCTATGTAAACAAAAACTTTGATAAAGCTAAAGAAGTTTGGGAAAAAGATGAACAAGTTGATGACTTAACTTATATTGCAATGGAAAGTGTAATAGACTTTTTATCTAAAGATAAAAAAAACTTAGATTTTTCTACACATTTAATTTTTGCAACAAAAAATCTTGAAAGAGCAGGTGATCATATAACGAATATTGCAGAGACAGTATGTTATTTAGTAAAAGGTGAATATTTAAAAGGTAGTAGACCAAAGGGCAAAGTAATCCAAGAATAATTAGATGAAAGGAAAAATTTTTATTATTGAAGATGAAGCTTCAATAGTTCAATTAGTCCAACATAATCTAGAAAAGGAGGGTTTTGTTGTCTCTTCATCATTAAACGGAAATGAAGGTTTAAAAGAATTAAAAAAATTTGAGCCTAATTTACTTTTACTAGATTGGATGTTGCCAGATTTATCAGGTATTGATGTTTGTAAAAATATTCGAAAAGATAACAATTTTAAGAATTTACCAATTATTATGTTAACAGCAAAAGGTGAAGAAGAAGATAAAATTAAAGGTCTTGAAAGTGGTGTAGACGATTATATTACAAAACCATTTAGTTTTAATGAACTATCTGCTCGAATAAAAGCTGTTCTAAGAAGATCTGATCCAAATATAGTTGCCAATGATTTGATATTTGAAGATTTGAAATTAGATAGAATAGAAAAAAGAGTTTTTAGATCAGATAAAGAAATTCAACTTGGCCCTACAGAATTTAGATTATTAGAATTTTTCTTAACAAATCCTAAAAGAGTGTATTCACGAGATCAAATTTTAGAAACAGTTTGGCCTAATAATGTAAACGTAGAAAGCAGAACTATTGACGTTCATATACGAAGACTAAGACAATCAATTAATATTGAAGGTAAAAAAGAGTTAATTCGAACAGTTAGAGCCTCGGGTTATTCTTTAATTTAGATAATAACTTATCTACACTTTTTGCATAATCCAAAAAACTCAAGATTGTATTTACTATATTTCATACCATCTTTGTCTTTGAAATTAGCCAAGTATTTAGAAAGACCTGCGCTACTTATTTCTGTTACTTTTTCACAGATTTCACAGATTGAAAATGCAGTAGCTTTTGCTACCTGACAACTTGAATTGTGACACGCAATAAAAGCATTTCTACTCTCAATTTTGTGAATTTTTCCTATTTCAACTAGCTTATCTAATGCTCGATAAACTTGCAGGGGAGCTTTAATACCTTTTTTTTGAACATTAAAAAGTATTGTATACGCTTTTAATGGTTCAGAAGACTTTTCTACAAGATCTAAGACTATTTGTTGATTTTTTGTAAGGAAAGTTTGTTTTTGCATTTTTTATATTTTACCAGTTGTCCATTAGTTTTTCAATTGAATGGATTGTTTTATTTTTAATAATGAAAGTATAAATAGAAATAAAGCTGCTGTTATTATTGAAGGTCCAGATGCAGTATTAAACTCTAGTGATGAAAATAGTCCTATTACTACTGATAATAAGCCTCCAATAATTGAAAATAATACCATTTTTTGTGGATTGTCAGATATGTTTCTAGCCATAGCAGCTGGAATAATTAACATTCCAGTAATTAATAACAGTCCAACCATTTTTATAGAAATTGCAATAATTGCAGCCATTAAAATTGTAAATATAGCTTTTGCTCTATCAGGATTTAATCCTTCAGCTTCTGCTAGTTCGTAATTTACTGTTGAAGCAAATAAAGGTTTCCAAATTAACTTTAATACTAATAAAATTAATGCGCCACCTGCCCATATAATAATTATATCATTAACTGTTACTGCTAATATATCTCCAAATAATAATCCCATAATATCAAATCTAATAAATGATAAAAAACCTATAACCACTAGTCCTACAGCTAACGATGAGTGAGCTAAGAGACCGAGTAAAGCATCACCTGGTAGATTGGTTCTCTTTTGTAGTTGTATTAAAGTTAAAGCTATTAAAGATGAGATAATGAATACCGAGAACGCTATGTTGAATTCCATTGAATAAGCTAATGTCACTCCAAGTAAAGCAGAGTGGGCTAGAGTATCTCCAAAATAAGATAATCTTCTCCAAACAACAAAACACCCAAGAGGTCCAGTGACTATGGCAACCCCAATACCTGCTATTAAAGCTCTTATAAAAAAATCATCTAACATTTAGTTTTTCTTTATTTCACCTTCACTTGTATGAACATGATCGTGTCTATGTTCATATCTTGATAATATCTGAGAAGCTTGTTCACCAAATAAAGCTTTATATTCATTATTTTTTGCAACATCCATTGGAGATCCTGAGCAACAAACATGGCCATTTAAACAGACAACATGATCTGTAGCACTCATTACAGTATGTAGATCGTGAGATATTAATAG
>LULM01001093.1_pt1 | contig 11080 bp, 13 predicted proteins | sample 728151 | NCBI WGS metagenome assembly LULM01 (sample SAMN03860289, study PRJNA289734) | marine metagenome | biome: seawater column; feature: ocean; material: water; isolation source: Red Sea water column Station 149 - depth 200m | place: Saudi Arabia: Red Sea | collected 2011-10-15 | depth 200 m
GTACCAGGCGACGAGCTGGGGTGCGGTGGTGCCGAAGAGGCGCCAGCGGTCGAACGTGCCGTCGCCACGCGCCGCGAGCGCCCAGGAGGAGTCGACGACGGCGAGCCCCTGCATCCCTCGCCACCAGGCGCGCCCCGGCAGCGACGACGCGAGCGCGATGCCCATCGGGAGGAAGCGCGAGTTCATCAGCGTCCCGGCGGCGACGGCCGCGCCCGCGCCTCCACCGGCGGCGAGGACCGCCACGGCCGCGAACTGCGCCGACCCGGCGAACACGAGCACCGACATCGCGACGGCGGCGAGCACGCTGAAGCCCGTCTCGCGGGCGACGACGCCGAACGACATCGACAGCAGGAAGGAGGCCACCGCGAACGGCAGCCCGAGCCTCAGCCCCTCCCGGAAGGAGGCGCGGTCGTCGGCGCCCACCTCAGCCGGCGCAGACGGTCTGGGCGTAGAGGCCCGACTGCTCGGTCGACGACGTCTGCCTCCCGTCGACGGCGACGCGGCAGCGGACCGTGGCGTTGCCGGTGGTCTGGACGCTCGCCAGCACGTACGGCCCGGCACCCTCGTAGACGCGTGTCACCTTCACGTCCTCGCCGCCCGAGCGGAACGTGCGCTCGCGCTTGGAGGCGTCGACGACGGTGGCGTTGAACGGGCCGGTGCCGGAGAACGTGACGGTGACCGCGACCTGTCGCTCGGTCGTGCTGCCACGGGCCCCGGCCGACGCGTCCGGTCCGGCTGCGACCTGCGCGGCCGGTGCCTGCGCGAGGAGGGAGCGCACGTCGAGGACGGCCCACACGAGCACGACCGTGACCACGACGATGGTGACCAGTCCGACCACCTTGACGGGCCCCAGCTGCCGCAGGCTCGACGACAGGCTGCTCGGGCGCGTGCTCACCGGACCAGGGTAGGCGACGCGGAACCGGCCCCGTGACCGATCCGCCTCACGTCAGGCCTCGGTGCGGCCCGGGACCGCGGCGGCCCAGCTCGTCGTCGTGGTTGTAGACCGAGCAGCTGCGCAGCGACAGGCAGCCGCAGCCGATGCAGCCGTCGAGGTCGTCGCGCAGCGCCTGCAGGCGGGCGATGCGGGCGTCGAGGTCGGCGCGCCAGCGGGAGGTGAGCCGTGACCAGTCCCGCTTGGTCGGCACGCGGTCGTCGGGGAGCGACGCGAGCGCCTCGCCGATCTCGGCCAGCGGGATGCCGAGGCGCTGCGAGAACTGGATGAAGGCGAGGCGTCGCAGCACGTCGCGTCGGTATCGACGCTGGTTGCCCGCCGTCCGTGTGGCGGTGATGAGGCCACGCGACTCGTAGAAGTGCAGGGCGGAGACCGCGACGCCCGAGCGCTCGGCGACCTGCTGCGGGGTGAGTCGGTCCGTCGTGTCCATCGTGCACGCCTCCTGTCACGCCGTTGACCTCAACCTTGGTCGAGGTTGTCTGATCATCCCATGACGACGCCGGACGCCCTCGACGCCCAGACGGCCAGCCCCGGGGACGGCGACGCCCACTCGATCTGGCGCGGTCGGCTGGGGCGCACGTCGCTCGGTCTGTTCTCGCTGGCCTTCCTCGTCGCGTTCGAGTCGCTCGCGGTGGTGAGCGTCATGCCGGAGGTGGCGCGAGCGCTCGACGGGCTCGCGCTCTACGCCGTCGCGTTCGCCGCTCCGGTGGCGGTCAGCATCTTCTCGCGCACCGCCAGCGCCTCCTGGATCGAGCGGGCGGGTCCCGCACCCGCGCTGGGCTGCGGAGTGGCCGTCTTCGCCGCCGGGCTGGTGGTGTGCGGCACCGCCACGTCGATGCCCGGCTTCCTCCTCGGGCGTGCGGTGCAGGGTCTTGGCGCGGGTCCGATCGGGGTCGCCCTGTGGGTCGTGGTCGCGCAGGCCTACCCCGACCGGCTGCGACCTCGCGCGCTCGCCGTCATGACGAGTGCCTGGACGGTGCCGGCGATCGTCGGCCCGGTCGTGGCCGGCGGCCTCACGCACGCCTTCGGCTGGCGTGCCGTGTTCCTGCTGGGGCCCGCGCTGGCGGCGGCGAGCCTCACGGTCGCGTGGCCGGCGATCCGGTCCCTCACCGGCTCCCCGTCGGCCGCGGCAGGACCCTCGGGTGGTCAGACCCTGGGTGGTCTGGCTGCCGCCGCCCTCGCGGCGGTGGCGGTGCTCCTGGTGTCCGTCGCCGGCCAGCGGACGCTGCCGGCGTGGCCGGCCTGGCTCGTCCTGGGTTTGGTGGGGCTCGCGCTCTCCGTCCGTCGGCTGGTGCCTCCGCGCACCTGGAGCGGCGGACGGGGCCTCCCGTCGCTGATCGGATCACGGGCCCTCCTCATGGCGTCCTTCTTCGCGGCGGAGGTGTACGTGCCGCTGGTGCTGGTCGACCAGCGCGGACTCTCGGTCGGCCTGGCGGGCGCGGCGATCTCGGGCACGGCGTTCACCTGGTTCGCCGGCGCAACCCTCGTGTCGCGGCCGGAACGGCTGCCGGCGCCGGTCGGCACGCCCCGACCTCGGGCGCTGCTGGGCGCCGGCGCGATCCTCGTGGGCCTCCTCGCCGTGCCGCTCTCGCTGGTCGCCGAGGTGCCGGTGGTCGCCGTCGCGACGGTCTGGGTCGTGGGCGGCTTCGGCATGGGCGTGCTCTCGTCGACCTCGGTGACGGAGGTGCTGCGCCGGTCCGGTCCGGGGGAGGAGGCGGGTCACAGCGCGGCCCTGCAGACCAGCGACTCGGTCGCGGAGTCCGTCGCGCTCGCCCTGGGCGGCACCGTGTTCGCCGCCGCGGTCGTGCACGGCCTGGACGTCGGCGTGCTCGCGGCGTCCGCGGTGCCCGCCGCGTGCGTGGTCGCCGGGCTGCTCGTGCTCGGGCGCGGTTACGAGCGGTGAGCCCCACGCGGCGGTCTCGGTCTCGCCGCGAGGACTGGGGGCCGGACCGAGGAGGGACGCCGATAGGCTGTCGCGCGTGAACACCGCTCCCTCGACCGCCCGACCCCTTAAGGTCGCCCTGCTGGGCTGCGGCGTCGTGGGGTCGGAGGTGGCCCGCCTGCTGACCCGCGACGGCGACGAGCTGGCGCGTCGGATCGGCGCCCCGATCGAGCTCGTCGGCATCGCCGTGCGCCGTCTCGGCCGTGCGCGCGACCTCGACCGGCGCCCGCCTGTTCGAGGCCGCCGAGAAGGCCGAGCGCGACATCGCGTTCGAGGCGGCGGTGGCCGGCGCCATCCCGATCATCCGCCCGCTCCAGGAGTCGCTGGCGGGTGACGCCGTGCAGCGGGTGCTCGGCATCGTCAACGGGACCACCAACTTCATCCTCGACGCCATGACCACGACGGGCGCCGGCTTCTCCGACGCGCTCGACGAGGCCCAGCGCCTCGGGTACGCGGAGGCCGACCCCACGGCCGACGTCGAGGGCTTCGACGCCGCCGCCAAGGCCGCGATCATCGCGTCGCTCGCGTTCCACACCCGCGTGACCATCGGCGACGTGCACCGCGAGGGCATCACCGACGTCACCGCCGCCGACGTCCGCTCGGCCGACGAGATGGGCTGCGTCGTCAAGCTGCTCGCGATCTGCGAGAAGATCAGCACGCCCGACGGCGATGCCGTGTCGGCTCGCGTCCACCCCGCCATGATCGCGAAGAGCCACCCGCTCGCCAGCGTCCGCGGCGCGTTCAACGCCGTGTTCGTCGAGAGCGAGTCGGCCGGTCAGCTCATGTTCTACGGTCCGGGCGCCGGGGGCGCGCCCACGGCGAGCGCCGTGCTCGGCGACCTCGTCTCGGTCGCCCGTAACCGCCGCCAGGACGTGCACGGACCCGGTGACACCGCGCACGCGGACCTCGACGTGCTCGACGTCGGCCGCGCCCGTACCCGCTACCACGTGTCGATCGACGTCGACGACCGCGCCGGCGTGCTCGCATCGGTCGCCGACGCCTTCGCGCAGTACGACGTGTCGATCAAGACGGTCCGCCAGGAGGGCCACGGCTCCGACGCCCAGCTCGTCATCGTGACGCACGAGGCCGACGACGCCGCGCTCGCCGCGACCGTCGAGGTGGTGCGCGCGCTCGACATGGTGCGCGACGTGTCGTCGGTCATGCGGGTCGAAGGCCTCAACTGATGAAGGAGTTCCGCTGATGGCGCAGCCGTGGCGTGGTGTGCTCGAGGAGTACCGCGAGTGGCTCCCGGTCGACGAGGACACCCCGGTGATCTCGCTGGGCGAGGGCGGCACGCCGCTCGTCCACTCGGCCTGGCTGTCCTCGGTCGTCCAGGGCGACGTCTGGCTCAAGGTCGAGGGTGACAACCCGACGGGCTCCTTCAAGGACCGCGGCATGACGGCGGCCATCTCCGTGGCCGTCGGCGAAGGCGCGAAGGCCGTGGTGTGCGCGTCGACAGGCAACACGTCGGCGTCGATGACCGCCTACGCCGCTCGTGCCGGGCTCACCCCGATCGTGCTCGTCCCGCACGGCAAGATCGCGACCGGCAAGATGGCCCAGGCCGTCATGCACGGCGCGGAGGTCATCCAGGTGCGGGGCGGCTTCGACGAGTGCCTCCAGCTGTCGCGGGCCCTGGCCGACGAGTACCCGGTCGCGCTCGTGAACTCGGTCAACCCGGTGCGGCTCCAGGGCCAGAAGACCGCGGCGTTCGAGATCGTTGACGTCCTCGGCGACGCCCCCGACGTGCACGTGCTCCCGGTCGGCAACGCCGGCAACATCTCCGCCTACTGGATGGGCTACCGCGAGTACGCCGACGCCGGTCTCGCCACGCACCGTCCGCGGATGTGGGGCTTCCAGGCCGCCGGCGCCGCGCCGCTCGTCCGTGGCGAGGCCGTGGCCCGTCCCGAGACGGTCGCCACGGCGATCCGGATCGGCAACCCGGCGTCGTGGCAGCTGGCCATCGAGGCGCGCGACACGTCCGGCGGCCGCATCGACGCCGTCACCGACGAGCAGATCCTCGACGCGCAGCGTCGCCTGGGTGCCCACGACGGCGTGTTCGTCGAGCCCGGGTCCGCGGCGGGTGTCGCGGGTCTCCTGGCCGCCGCCGAGGCGGGCGAGGTCGACCCGGGTCTGCGCATCGCCGTGACCGTGACGGGCCACGGCCTGAAGGACGTCGAGACGGCGCTGTCGGGCGTGGAGTCCGTGGTCGACTCCGTCATCGACGCCGACGTGCACGACGCCGCGGCCGCCGCCGGCCTGGCCTGAGCGGCGCCGTCGTGGTCGACCAGCCGTTCCGCCGCGGGCCCGTGACGGTCCGCACGCCCGCCAGCAGCGCCAACCTCGGTCCGGGGTTCGACGCCCTCGGGCTCGCGCTCGACGTGCACGACGAGCTGACCGCCGAGGTCGTCCCCGGCGACGGTCTCGAGGTCGTCGTGGAGGGCGAGGCCGCCGACGAGGTGCCGCGCGACGAGCGCCACCTCGTGGTCCGTTCGCTCGACGCCGCCCTCGACCTCATGGGCGTGCGACGTCCGGGGTTGCGGCTCACGTGCCGCAACGTGGTGCCGCACGGGCGGGGGATGGGCTCGTCGTCGGCCGCGATCGTCGGCGGCATCGTGCTCGCGAAGGCACTCGTCGACGGTGTGGAGCCGCTCGACGACCGGGCGACGCTGCAGCTCGCCCAGGACATCGAGGGTCACCCCGACAACGTCGCCGCAGCCCTCCTCGGCGGCCTGACGATCGCGTGGATCGACGGCTTCGCCGCCGAGGCGGTCCGCCTCGACGTCACCGTCCCGCTGACCCTCTTCGTGCCGCCGGAGCCGGTCTCGACCGAGGCCGCGCGCGGCCTGCTCCCCGACTCCGTGCCGCACGCCGACGCCGCGGCCGACGCGGCGACGACCGCCCCGCCGAACAGCACCGACGTGGCACCGATGGCCTCCGACGCGATCCGCGGGTAGAGCGACAGGAGCACGCCCAGCACCGACCACGACGCCATCACGCCCAGGGCCGAGAACCGGAAGTGCGCGGCGATCTCGCGCGGGACGCGAGGCCGTGCCACGTGCAGGCGGACGGCGCGCTCCTCCGTGTGCGGCTCGCGCATGACGAGCAGCCCCAGCAGGAGCACTGCGACGATGCCGGCGAGGATCGCGTAGGGCAGCACCGTGGGAGCGGGCCCACGGTCGACGATGAGCGACACGGCGACGAGCACGACCGCGATGCCGCTGTTGAACACGACGCCGGTGATCCGGCCGGTGCGGTCGCCCTCGTCGGGCCGCAGGTCGAGCAGGGCGGCCGAGGCGACGACCACCACCGCACCGACGCCCAGGCCGTGCAGTGAGCACCGGACGTCGGCCGTAGCGGTCGGAGATCGACCCGGTGACGAGCACGGCAGCGAGCGCTGCGACGGCGTAGACCGCGAACACGATGGTCGTCGTGAGCGGCGCGAAGCCCCACTCCTGCGCGTAGAGCGCGTAGAGGGGCGCGGGCGCACCGGAGACGCCGAGCGAGACGGCGACGAGGGCCAGGAGCATGCCGAACGCCCACCGCTGGACGGGCCGGGTGGTGGTCATGGGTCTCCTCGGAGCAGGTCGACGGCGGGCGGGCGGCCGACGCGTCGGGCCCGAACGGCGACAACGTCGACGCAGGTCGTTGCATTCCCGAACCAGTGGGCCGTCGTGCGGAGTCCCTCCTAGACGGGGCGCTCGCTCGCGCGGGACGCGCGCCGGGCCTCGACGCCCGCGTCGGAGCAGAATCCCCGACCGTGCCGCTTCAGGCACAGCAGCCCGACGAGGGCGCCTGCGGCGTCGACGACGGCGAGCCGGCGCGACCGGGACTGCTCGAGGAGCTCGCGGGCCTCGTCCAGCGTGGTGCCGACCCGCACGGTGCGACCCTCCAGCCGGGCATGGACGAGGGCAGGCTGGTCGTTCCTGGCGTCGTCCGGGACGTCGCCCTCCACGATCACGCCGCGCAGCAGCGCCCCCTCGACGACGAGGATCGCGTGCAGGTGGTCGTCGCCGAGCACCTCACGGGCGTCGCCGACGGTCAGGCTCATCGGCCACGACTTCGGCCGGCGCAGCATCGCGTCCTCGACGACGGGGGAGGGGCGCCCGACGGCTGCGGTCACGTCAGACCCCGTCAAGGGCTGGGGCAGGTGTCGACAGGTGTGGCACGGTCCCTCCCTCGACTCGGGTACCCCCATCTCATCCCATCTGCGCGCGCATCACATCTCGACGAGGCGATCGCGCCCAGTCGGGCATGCGCCGATCCTCGTGAGCACAGGCCGTCAGCGGCGGATCCAGTGCGACGCCTGCAGGAACACGATGGTCGGGAACGCGACCACGATGGCGCCGAGCCAGGCGTTCTCGCCGAGGAAGAAGGAGACGACGAACAGGACCAGCAGCAGGACGGACGCGACGTCGGCGCGGTTCGGGCGGTCGGGGCTCATGGCCATGTTCTACACCGACCGGCGTCGGATCGGAACGTCCGTCCCACTCCTCAGCGCAGCCGGTGGCGCTCGTGGGGAGGGAGATCGTCGATCCACCGCTGGAGCGCCCGCAGGCCGAGACGGGCCCCGACGAGCAGGATGGCCGTGACCAGCAGGTGGAGCGTGACGAGGCCCGCGACGACACCGATCAGGATGGACAGCCACCCGGCGGTGGTGACGACCCCGGCCCACAGGGCGACGGCGACGACCAGCTCGACCGCGAGGGCCAGGACGCCCTCGCGCACCGCTGCCCGGTCCCGCATCGACTCACAGCCCGTCGCTCGTGTGCAAGGCGGCGGTGAAGACCAGGGCGACGGTGGTGAGCGCGAGCACGAGGGTCAGGGCGAGGAGCAGGAAGCCGTTCGCCGCACGTCGCCCGAGCGCGGCGTCGAGGACCCGGTACGCAGCCAGGCCGGCCACGAAGGTGGCGAGCACGCCGAGGAGGATCAGGATGCCGATGTCCACGGCGCGAGCGTAGGGCAGGCGCTCGCCGTCGCGGTGCAGAAACGACGAGGTCCCGCCACGCGTGGGCGTGACGGGACCTCGCTCCGGCAGCTCTCAGGCGTACGAGACGCCCGTGGCGTGCAGCGGGCAGTAGCCGAACGGGTTCTTCGCGAGGTACTGCTGGTGCAGCTCCTCGGCGTAGTAGTAGTCCTGCAGCGGCTGGATGGCCGTGGTGATGCGGCCGTAGCCGGCCTTGGTCATCTGCTCCTGGTAGCGCTCGCGCGACTCCTCGGCCTGGCGCTGCTGCTCCTCGCTCGTGGTGAGCAGGACGGAGCGGTACTGGGTGCCGCGGTCGTTGCCCTGACGCATCCCCTGCGTGGGGTCGTGGTTCTCCCAGAACACCTTGAGCAGGTCGGCGTAGCTCACCTTCGCGGGGTCGAACACGATGCGCACGACCTCGGCGTGACCGGTGCGGCCGGTGCACACCTCCTCGTAGGTGGGGTTCGGGGTCAGGCCGCCGGCGTAGCCGACCGACGTCGACCAGACACCGGGAACCTCCCAGAACGTCTTCTCCTCGCCCCAGAAGCAGCCCAGCCCGACGACCGCGACCTCGAAGCCGTCCGGCACGACGCCGGAGTCGAGCGGGGTCTCGATCGGGGTGCCGAGCACACGGTGCGTGGTGCCGACGGCGAACGGACGCTCGGAGCGTCCGGGCAGGGCGTTTTGCGCGTCGGGGAGCTCGGTCTTGCGGGTTCCGAAGATCATCGGATCACTCTCCTTGGGTCCACCGGGGTCAACGACACTGCGCGGCTGGCTGTTCCCGCTAGTGTCGGTCCTGTGACGGGAGCATGCAGGTGAGCACGCGGCCGGAGATCCCTGTCGGCGTGGAGATCGCGACGGCGTGGGCGTGGCGTCTCCTCGTCCTCGGCGTCGCCGGCTACGCGCTCTACTGGCTGCTGAGCTTCTTCTCCGAGGTGACCGTCCCCATCGCGGTGGCGCTGCTCGGCACGGCGCTCACGATCGGTGCCGTCGACTGGCTCGACCGTCGCGGGCTGCCGCGTCTCCTGGCCACGGCGATCGTCGTCCTCGTCATGCTCGGCGGGTTCTTCGGGCTGCTCACTCTGGTCGGGCAGCAGCTGTCGACCCAGTTCTACGACCTCAAGGCGCAGGTCATCGCGGGCATCGCCCAGGTGCAGGACTGGGCCCAGAACGGACCCCTCGGGCTGAGCGAGACCCAGCTCGACCGCTACGTCGACCAGGTCGAGGACGCCATCCGCACCTTCGGGGAGCGGGCCGCGGTCGACCAGCTGGCCGCCGTGGGCACCACGCTGACGCACTTCGTCGCCGGCTTCTTCATCGCGCTGTTCGCGTCGTTCTTCTTCCTCTACGAGGGCAACCGCATCTGGGCGTTCGCCGTCGCGCTCTTCCCGCGGTCGGCGCGTGCGAAGGTGCACAGCTCCGGCGAGACGGCCTGGGCCAGCCTCACCAGCTTCGTCCGAGCCACCGTGCTGGTCGCCCTCACCGACGCCATCGGCATCGCGGTCTCCGCGTGGCTGCTCGGTGTGCCGCTGGCGTTCGCCATCGGTGTCCTCGTCTTCCTCGGCGCGTTCGTCCCGATCGTCGGAGCGCTCGTGTCCGGCATGGTCGCCGTGCTCGTGGCGCTGGTGGCGCAGGGCCCGATCGTCGCGCTGATCATGCTGGCCGCGGTGGTGGCGGTGCAGCAGTTCGAGTCGCACGTGCTGCAGCCGTTCCTCATGGGCCGCTTCGTCGCGGTGCACCCGCTGGCGATCATCATCGCCATCGCCGCCGGCATCACCGTGTCCGGCATCGTCGGCGCGCTGGTGGCCGTGCCGCTCGTCGCCTGCCTGAACGGCATCGTGCGCCACCTCGTCGAGGAGTCGGGCACACCCGTCGCCGACGACGGACTCCCCGAGGACGACCCGCCCGAGGTCAGGGCCGAGCAGGCCTGACGCCTGCCGTCGCCTGTCGGGGGACCGGACGTGAGCGCCTAGGCTGACGTCATGGTCGACCTGAGGGACGTCGAGGCCGCGCGCGACCTGCTCGCGCCGGTGGTGGAGCGCACGCCGATGGCGCACTCGCGGTGGCTCAGCCAGCGGGTGGGCACCGACGTGCACCTCAAGTGCGAGAACCTGCAGCGCACCGGATCGTTCAAGATTCGCGGCGCCTACGTGCGCATCGCCGGACTGTCCGACGCGGAGCGTGCCCGTGGCGTCGTCGCGGCGAGCGCCGGCAACCACGCGCAGGGCGTCGCCCTGGCGGCGCAGCTCCTCGGCACCCGCGCCACGATCTTCATGCCTGACGGCGCGGCCCTGCCGAAGGTGGCCGCGACCCGCGGCTACGGGGCCGACGTCGAGTTCGCCGGCACGGGCGTCACCGAGGCGCTGGTGCACGCCAAGGCGTTCGCCGAGCGCACGGGTGCCGTGCTGATCCACCCCTTCGACCACGAGGACGTGCTCGCCGGCCAGGGCACCGTCGGGCTCGAGATCATCGAGCAGCTGCCGGAGGTCAGCACCGTCCTCGTGCCGCTCGGGGGCGGGGGACTCGCCGCGGGCATCGCGCTGCTGCGCGAGCGCCGACCCGACGTGTCGGTCGTCGGCGTGCAGGCGGCCGACGCCGCCGCCTACCCGGGCTCGCTCGCCGAGGGCCACCCGGTCGCGGGCGTGATGGGCCCGACGATGGCCGACGGGATCGCCGTCGCCGAGCCGGGGCTCATCCCCTTCGAGGTGATCGCCAAGGAGCTCGACGACGTCGTGACCGTCAGCGAGGACGCGATGAGCGCCGCGCTCATCGGGCTGCTCGAGCGCGCCAAGATGCTGGTCGAGCCGTCCGGCGCCGCGGGCGTGGCCGCGCTGCTCGACGACCCCGATCGGTTCGCCGGCCCCGTCGTGCCGGTCCTGTCGGGCGGCAACATCGACGCCCTGCTCCTGCTCGACGTCATCCGGCACGGTCTCGCTGCAGCGGGCCGGTTCATGCAGCTGCGCGTCAGGTTCTCCGACCGTCCCGGCGAGCTGATGCGCCTGCTGACCGACCTGGCGGCCCTGCAGGTGAACGTGCTCGACGTCGCGCACGACCGGGCGGCGGACTCCCTCGGGGGGCGCGAGGTCGAGGTGGCCGTGCAGGTCGCCACCCGCGGACCCGACCACGCGGCCGACACCAGGTTGATCTGCACCGTCAGCGCCCACACGTCGGCCTCGTCGACGGGCTCGAGGATCCCGAGGTCGAGCATCCACCGGGTCGTGAC
>LULM01000716.1_pt1 | contig 11025 bp, 19 predicted proteins | sample 728151 | NCBI WGS metagenome assembly LULM01 (sample SAMN03860289, study PRJNA289734) | marine metagenome | biome: seawater column; feature: ocean; material: water; isolation source: Red Sea water column Station 149 - depth 200m | place: Saudi Arabia: Red Sea | collected 2011-10-15 | depth 200 m
GGATGGAGGAGATGGAGGAAAAGGAGGAAATATAATTTTAAAAGGCAATTCTCAGCTCTGGACTCTCTTACATCTACGATATACAAAACACTTAACTGCAGAAAATGGAGGAGATGGTTCTGGGTCTAAAAAGCATGGTAAAGACGGGAAGAATATAATTATTGAAGTACCACTTGGAACAATAGCAAAATCTGATGAAAATGATGAAAAAATATTAGAAATTTTAAATGATAACGAAGAAAAAGTTCTTTTAGAAGGAGGAATTGGAGGGTGTTCGCGCTTCGTTGTCTGTTTCCAAGTGGAACGCGCAGTGGCAGCAGAACCCGACTTCTGAGGAAGGGGCTATTATCAAGAAGGAGTGGTGGAAGCGTTGGGAGGAGTACGAGATTCCGCAACTTGAGTATGTAATACAGAGTTACGACACGGCATTCAGTCGCAAGGAGACTTCGGATTACAGTGCGATAACGACGTGGGGTGTGTTTTATCCACAGCAGGATGGTCCTGCAAATTTGATACTTCTGGATTCGAAGAAGGGGCGCTGGGATTTTCCGGAGCTAAAGACGCGGGCTCTGGATCAGTACAATTTCTGGGAGCCTGAGACGGTCATTGTGGAGGCGAAGGCTTCTGGAATGCCGTTAACTCAGGAGCTTAGGCAACTTGGCATACCTGTTGTAAACTTTACACCAAGTAAAGGAAACGATAAGCTTACGAGGGTCCATTCGGTGTCTCCGCTATTTGAGAGCGGAATGATCTGGGCTCCGGACGAACGTTGGGCGGACGAGGTTATAGACGAGTGCGCGGCATTTCCGAATGGCGACCACGATGACCTTGTAGACAGCACCACGCAGGCTCTGATGCGTTATCGTCAGGGCAATTTTGTACAGTTGCCGAGCGACGATTGGGTAGACAGTGAGCCGTCCACCTACATACGGAGTTATTATGGCTGACGAACTCGCAGACCCCATTGCAGAACAAGACGCGAAGTGCCCTGTTTGCGGGTGCGACAAGCCCAAGGCGTTGGTAGAGGGCCGTTATCAGTGCGTGGATTGCACCTGCACCTCGAACGACGCCTGCTGGGGAGCCCTTGAGGATGGCTGATTACCTGCATCCAGACAGTATTGAAAACAAGCTTGGCTTAGGAAGGGTTCCGGAAGAGCCCCAAGAAGGTATAGTCTGGCGCGGCATGAGCGGCGGTGAATTTAAGAACCTTTTGAGGCAAGGGTTCTTGGAGAGCAAAGGGGAGTACAATATAGGGGACACCGGAATCTTCTGCCTATGTAGTGGGTATAAGAAAGCCTTCTGGCGCTATCCCGCAGTCACACAAAAGGGACACTGAATTTGGTGTTCGCGGGCAAATTCCGATTGAAGACATTGTTTCGGTGTATAGGGGGAATGTGTTTCGCCCAAAATCGGATAAGAATCGTGCTGTTCTGGATTGGCAGAAAATTCCTCTTACGGATATTACGGGCGATCCTTACTTGGAAAGAGCCCGAGATTATGTGGACTTTGAGAAAGTGCCCGCCGTAATTGACGCAGCCGCCGCAGCTTCCCGGCTTGCATTGCCTCCGGACGACGAACCACGGCCCAAGGGAAAAGCATTTGGCAGCGGTGTCGGAAGTTTGATGCGCCGTAGGATGTTTCCTCTTATCCAAGCCGTACAGCAGGGCTACGAGCATCTTTTAACTGAAGAGCAGAAGAACGACTTGCGGGAGTTTCTTGCCCAGCCCACCCATGAATTTTTTGGTTTTGAAAAATCGGGCCTTGAGTCGCTAAAGGAAAAACTTGGGATCTCGGACGACGACATGCCGGGGGAGACTTCTCTCAGCGTTATTGAAGGGCGCAAGGAAAAACCTTTGGATGAGGTGTCTCAGAGCACTCTTAAGCGCCGATTAAAAGCGGCGAAGAATGAGCTTTCAGACCTGACCGGTATGACGGTCAAAAGGGACGTTACAAATCGGATGGAAAAACGAATACAAGACCTTGGCAAGGAAGATCCTCTTCTTGCAAAACGACTAGATAGTCTTGTTGACCGAATTTACGATTTGAAAGAACGGATAAATCCGGACACTAGGTTTGGCTCCGAAGTGCTCTTCGGTGCTCCCCCGCGCCCGCCATGGCTGGGAACGAAGAATGTAGGAACTCTTTATGAGGCTTTAAATTCTCTTCCGGGACATATTCGGGGTTACACAGGCGAGATCTTACCAGACGAATATTCTATTGCAAAAGCTCTATCTAGACTATCTCCTGATGCGATCCGGGCCGCAGACCGTTTTCTCAAACTGCGCGACGGAAGAGGTTTGCTAGACCACACGTTCCCCCAGACCCAAACCAACACGATAATTCAGGTAGATCCTGACTTGCCTAGAACAGACCAAGAAACGGTTCAAAACCGGATACGAAACATTCTTGATCCTGAGTCCCAGTCCTACATCCGACTTGTAGATGAAGAGCCTCCGGATACTGGCATGGCTCACGGAGGTTTTGTAGTTAAGCCCTTGTATGATTCATAGGTAAGGAAAAGTTATGGCAAAACGGCCCGGGCTTTATGCCAACATTCACGCTAAACGGAAACGCATTAAGGCGGGTTCTGGAGAGACAATGAGAAAAAAAGGTGCTAAAGGTGCCCCTGCCAAGAATGCGTTTAAGAGGATTGCAGCAAAAAGAAAAGGTTAACACTGTGTTATTATGAAACTTTTATCTCTTCTCGTCATGTTTTTCGTGGCCGTATCTTCGGCTTCCGCGCAGAACATTTGTGCAAAACGGGAGGAGGTTATTGAAAGATTATGGAGCAGGTGGCAGGAATTATTGACGGCTAACGGATTGGCGAATGACAACAGGCTTATTGAAGTATTTGTGTCGGAACATGGCTCATGGACCATTGTCATTACTGACGCAAGCGGTCGTTCATGTGTTGCGTCTGCCGGTCGAGGGTGGACCCCCCGGGAGCCAAAGATACCGCCAAAAGGCACGTAATGCCTGCCAAACCTTTAAATAAGACTATTTTACAGGAAAGTTTGGACGCGGTGGCGCGACACGAGTCTGTCGCCGCAGCCGCCCGTGCTTTGAACGTCGCAGAAAGCACGCTTCGGTCCCGGATAATGCAGGCGCGGAAACAGTCCTTGGTCGCTGGTCAAAACAACCCTCCTCCTCTTCTTCCAGATTTCGGCGAAGAAGACATACCTATTGAAAACATTATCAACCACATGTCTGAGCGGTTTAAGAAACAGCACGCTCACCACAAGGCGCGGGAGTGGTTTGATATAGATATGCCTGACAACAGACCCATGGCTTTGTGTTTGATGGGTGATCCGCATGTAGACGATAACGGGTGCAACTGGCCCTTGTTGCGTGAAGACTGTGACATAATGGCAACAACCCCTGGGATGTACTGCGTGCAGATGGGCGATGCCAGTAATGCGTGGGCTGGCAGGTTGATGCGGTTGTGGGCCGATCAGGACAGTAGTCGCAACACGGCTTACCGTCTTGTTGAGTGGCTCATGGTTGATAGTGGCGTGAAGTATCTTTTATGTTTGCTGGGCAATCACGACACTATGAGCGCGGAGCATGCTTATGCTATAAAACAGATGTTGAAGAACACGGTACAAGTGTTCGACTGGCAGGCAAAATTTAATATTGCTTTTCCTAACGGCAAGAAGTGCCCAACGTGGTTGGCGCACAGCATGAAAGGAACCAGTATATACAACATACTTCACGGTCCCATGCGTGCCAGCAAGTTTGCGTCATTGCCTATCCGGGTACTGGGTCAGGGTCACCATCACGAATGGGGTTATTTTGTAACGGAGGACGTGGATACAAAATTATCGACGCACTTGATAAAGACCCGGGGGTATAAGTACGTGGACGATTACGCGAACAGGCATCAGTTTGGAAGTCAGGATGACGGTGCGACTATGTCAGTTGTGATTGACCCGCGCGTCGAGGAGAGTCACCCGGGGTTTATACGTGTATTTGAAGACCTTAGATTAGCCCGGGATTATTTAACTTACTTACGGTCTAACTAGCCATGCCCAACTTAAAAGAACTTACCGTTAGCGAACATCTTATGATGTTAAGGGATCAGAATCTTGAATCGGACCCCAGTCGTCTTTTCATTAAAGAGGACCCTTTGTTTGAAATTCAGGGTCCTCTTCCATATGACATTTATGCAGGAGCAAGCCCTAACCCCGGAGAGGCTGCCCGAGTAGATGCCCTACCCCAGAAAGCCGGGTTGCCCCACGCTGCTCTTATTGCGAGAGGAGATCCCAGCCGCCCATCTCTAGACGACAAATCTATAGGGGCCGAACTGTACAAGCCTTATTTACAGGGTACTCGTGACTTAGGGGGGGCCTTGCACGGAGAAGTTGATGCAAAAGGTGCTGTTAGATTTGGAGCTACCGGACGCGGCGATGTTTTTGGAGGGGCCGGAACTGTTTCCGCTCAAAGAAGTATACCCCGGCGTCCTGAGAACGCGCCCCCGGTGACGGTGGATAGCTACAGAGCAACTTGGGAAGGACCTGTTGGCAAAGGACAGTTGGGTTTTGGCGCGGGTTTGACACTTCCCACCGTTGAAGGCGAAATGTTGCGTCCTTCTACCAGCCTTGATGCGGGATATAAGGTCCCGTTTGGTAGAGGAACTTTCGGTGCTCACGGCCATTTGGACAGATCCCCCGGGGGTAAAATTGGAGGAAGCGGCATGCTTCGGCTTACGTTTCCTTTAGGAGGTCGCCGCTAATGCCTTTGACAAAGAAGGGCGCAAAGATAAAGCGCAAAATGACGAAGACGTATGGTAAAGGTAAGGGTAATCAAGTCTGCAAGGCATGGCGGCGGCTGAACAATATAAGCAAGCCATGGGTATGCGCGATGGCGGCATGATGGGCTTTCGACCTATTGGGTACGCTAACGGAAGTCCTGGCGTTCCGGTAACGGATCTCATGGCCGTAGTCCGGGAATTGACAAACCTAGAACAAACTGGGACTACCGAACAAGTAAAAGCCTATGTTCTTGCTAACAAAGACGGTCTTCTTAAAGCAGCGGAACAAAACCCGGAATTCGCAGCCTACCTTCAGCGAATGATAACACGTTTTGCTCCGCAACAAACGCCCGACGCTATTCTTAACGACCCGCCTTCTCCGCCTCCAGAAACGATGCCTCCTCCAGAAATGAGGATGCCTCTTCCTGAGGAAGGGGAACAATTTCTAATGCAACCTCGTCCAGACATGGCTCCGCGACCCGAAATGGCTCCGCGACCCGAAATGAGGATGCCTCTTCCTGAGCAGGGGGAACAATTTTTAATGCCTCAAACAGAAATTCCCGGATCTTCAGGAGTGAGCCAACCATTCCGGGGCGGTGGGATTGCCTCATTAAGGCGTTACTAGATGGCTAGAAACCCGCTACCCCGCAGTAATTTTGGGACGGCCTCTCTTATAGAAAGGCGAAACGAAATACCGCCTGTGGAACTGGAAGAAGGTCTGGACGCGGAAGTATCGTTTGACGACGATAGCATGATCGAAACACCCGGTTTAAATATAGAACTGGAAGATGACGGTGGTGTTATCGTTGATTTTGATCCACGTATGGATCAAGTTTCAAGCGCCGGGTTTTATGACAATCTTGCAGAAGAAGTAGATACGGGTGTTCTGTCTAGAATAGCTTCGGATCTTTTAGATCAGTACGAGGCTAACAAGGACGGTCGTAAAGATTGGGAAGACACGTACCGAACCGGTCTGGAGCTTTTAGGTTTCAAATACGAGGAACGGGCGGAACCGTTCCGTGGTGCGACAGGCGTGACGCACCCTCTTCTTGCAGAAGCCGTGACTCAGTTCCAAGCGCAGGCTTTTGGTGAATTATTGCCCGCAGGGGGCCCTGTAAATACTCAGATAATGGGCGAGTCTTCTCCGGACATAGAGGCTCAATCGGATCGTGTTCGCAACTTTATGAATTACCAAATCACGTGTGTTATGAAGGAATACACACCTGAATTTGACCAAATGCTGTTTTACCTGCCGCTAGCGGGTTCTACGTTCAAAAAGGTGTACTACGATGATTTCCTGGGACGTGCTGTCAGCAAGTTCGTTCCTGCGGAACAGCTAATTGTTCCGTATACCGCTACGGATCTGGAAACAGCCGAGAATGTAACACATGTTATTCAAATTTCGGAGAACGAACTTCGGAAGAAGCAGGTAGCCGGTTTCTATTCCGACATTAAAGTATCCGCATCCCAGTCGGACCCGTCCGAGGTCCGTGAGGAGATGGACGAGATAAGCGGGATAGAGCCCAGCCGTTTGGATACCGAGGTCACGTTACTTGAGTGTCATGTAGATCTGGATTTGGAAGGTTTTGAGGATTCCGATCCCGGCGGTGAGTCTACTGGAATCAAGCTTCCCTACGTTGTGACCGTATCAGAAGATAACGGTAAGGTTCTCAGCATTCGCAGGAACTACAAGGAGGGGGATCAGGATCGTAAGAAAAACCAGTATTTTGTTCATTTTAAATTCCTTCCAGGGTTCGGTTTCTACGGGTTAGGTTTGATCCACATGATTGGTGGGTTAAGCCGAACAGCCACTGCTGCGTTACGCCAGCTTATTGATGCAGGGACCTTGGCTAACTTGCCCGCAGGTTTCAAGACTCGCGGCCTTCGTATTCGTAATGATGACGAGCCGCTATCTCCGGGCGAGTTCAGGGACGTGGATTCTCCTGGGGGTGCAATTAGAGACTCGTTGATGCTTCTTCCTTATAAGGGAGCGGACCAGACTTTGTTCCAGTTGATGGGGTTCTGCGTAGAGGCGGGTCAACGGTTTGCGGCGGTATCTAATTTACAGGTTGGCGACGGAAACCAGCAGGCTGCGGTTGGAACCACCATTGCAATGCTGGAGCAGGGTGCCAAAGTAATGTCGGCCATACATAAACGGCTGCATTACGCTCAGAAAGACGAGTTTGATCTTCTTGCAAAGGTATTCGGGGAATCTCTTCCACCGGAGTACCCCTACAACGTTGTAGGCGCGGAACGGGTCATAAAATCGGAGGATTTCGATGATAGGATTGACGTTATTCCAGTTTCCGATCCTAATATATTCTCCATGGCGCAAAGAGTCACCATGGCGCAGACTGAATTGCAGTTGGCACAAGCGGCTCCGGACTTGCACAACATGTACGAAGCGTTTCGTAGGATGTATAAGGCGCTTGGTGTCAAAGACGTTGACTCTATTCTCAAGGTCATAGATCAGGAAGAGGCTGTTCCTAAAGATCCCGCAGTGGAGAATTCGGAAGCACTTGAAAACATTGAACTAGAGGCGTTCCAGGGCCAGAACCACAAAGCTCACATAATGGCTCACCTAGTTTTTGGGTCTTCCCCCATGGTTGGGCAGCTTCCCTCGGTCGCCATGGCGCTGCAAAAACACATTATGGAGCATGTTTCTATAGGGGCTAAGGAGCAGGTGTCCTCTCAGATGATGCAGCAGCTTCAAGGCCAAGCGCCGACTGAGGACCAGATTTTACAGATAGAATCCATGGTTGCTGAACAGATAGCGCAAGGTATGCAAGAGCTTAAAGCACTCAGCGCCCAGATAAGCGGAGAAGGTCAGCAAGGACCGGACCCCTTAATCGCTTTGAAAGAACAGGATCTGCAACTCCGGGCAAAACGGGACGAAGCAGAAAACCAGATCGACCAAGCCCGTCTTGCTTTGGATCGACAAAAAGCACAAGCCACCGCAGATTTAGGGGCGCAGAGAATACAATCCCAAGAAGAAATTGTTGAGGCACGTATACAGGCAGCGCGCGAACGCGAGTTGATGAAACAAGGTGATTAATAGGAGACGGTTATGAAAAAGAATTCTGTAGGGGTTTCTAGAAAAGGCATCGTTGTAAAAGACCAAGGTTTTGTTCCTTATAATGATGCAAGGTCTGAAACCACCCCGAACGTGTCTAAGGCTACTTCTGTGTCCGGTAAAAATCGTGGCATGGGCGCGGCGCTCCGTGGTGGTTCTTTTAAAATTTGCTGATAGGAGCTTACAAATGGATTGGATTATGAACCGCATGAAAGAGCCGTCTAGCTACGCTGCTTTAGGTGGTGTAGTTGTTGGCGTTGGCGTTCTTCTTTCCCAACCTATTGTAATCATGGTCGGTATGGTTGGTGGTGTAGTGGGTTTTCTGCTTAAAGAAAAGGGCGTGTTTTAGTTTTAAATGTGTGCGGAACTAAGCCATGCAGGAAGCTTCGGATGTATCTATTATAGACCTTTTTAACGCTGGATGGCCGGTCATTGTAGCCATTATTGGTCTTATAGTAGTACTCGCCAAGATGCACGGTGATCTGGAAGTATTAAAAGATAAGGTTAAAGTCTTGTTTGATCTCTGGAACGCTAAAAAATGAGCCAAAAGAAGCTGCAAAGAAACAGTCGTTATCAAGATCTGGATCTTGATGGTGACGGTGTCGTGTCGGATTCTGAGTTAGCGGCGGTCGAAGCTCTTGAGACAGCAGAAAAGATGGATGCCCAACGTCACATGGCGTGGTGCGCCCTTGCGATCATGGCTGGCATGACGGGTCTTTTGTTTTTTGTAGTAAGCGAAAGCAGACTCAAGTCAATAAGCGACCTCTTGGGCCTAGCTTACATAGCTTTTTCCGGGGTCACTTGTGCTTATATGGGTATGAGTGCTTATATGAGCAAAAAGTAGGGTAGAATCCTATGATTATGTCGCTCTTAGGGACTGCGTTAGGGTTTGGAACGTCTATAATTCCGGAGGTATTAGGCTATTTTAAACAGAAGCAGGCGAATGAGCAGGAAATTTCCCTGTTGGAGGCAAAAGCCAAGTACGCAGACAAGCTTTCGGAGTTAAAGATAAAAGAATTAGATGCCGAAGCAGACATTGCCGAAGCAAAAGGGATATATGAGCATGACCGGTCTATTGACGCTGGAGGTTTTGTCAACGCTCTCCGGGGTTCTGTTCGCCCTGTCCTTACTTACGCCTTCTTTTTGCTGTTTGCGACGATTAAGGGAGTCACGTTGTACAGTATGGTGAATACGCAAGGTATGGATCTGTCTGCGGGTTTGGTTGCTATCTGGGACCCGGAAACTTCCGTTATATTTTCTTCTATAATTGCGTTCTGGTTTGGTTCCCGAAGTATGAGCAAGGCACGTGCTTGGCAACAAGAAAAGAAACCATAATGGACGGAATTTTTTTGGCGGAAAAACTTTTAAAAGTTATCAAGGAGCGTCGAGATCGTGTTTCCGAGATTATGGTTTCTGGTGGGGTACAAAATCACGAAGAATACAAACAACTAGTTGGCAACGTAGAGTCTTTGGATTATATAGGACAGGAGTTAAGAGAAATCTTAGAAAAGGCAGATTAATGTCCAAAAAATCCGAATCTGTTGGGGCTTCCAGCGTAGTTTCCTTAGATCCCGCATATGTAAAACCCGAAGAACGGGTTTTAGACCCCACAAAATTAGATACCGATACTTTTAATAGGTTGCCCAACCCCACGGGCTGGCGTTTGTTGATTCTTCCATATAGAGGAAAGGGCAAGAGTCAGGGGGGCGTCCTTCTTCCAGATGCTGTTGTTGACAGAGAATCCGTGGCTACGGTGTGTGGTTATGTCTTAAAAGTTGGTCCCCTCGCTTACGAAGACCGTAAGAAATTCCCAAGTGGGCCGTGGTGCCGGGAGAAGGACTGGATTATTTTTGGAAGGTATGCCGGAGCCCGGTTTAAGATAGACGGCGGAGAGGTCCGCGTTCTAAACGACGACGATGTAATAGCGGTTATACAGGACCCCGAAGATATCCTGCATTTTTAACATGGAGATAAACCATGCCTGAAGAAGCTCAAGACGAGTTGGTTGTAGACATTCCCGAGACAGCTTCTAGTGTTGATGTTGTTGTCGAGGACTCCCCGGAAATCGAAGTTTCGGGGCAAGAGCCTGAAGAATCTTCTCCCGAACATGAGGAATACAGTAAGAAAGTTAAGCGACGAATTGACCGTCTTACAAAAAAGGCGCGCGAGGCCGAGCGCCAACAACAGGCGGCAGTTGAGTATGCTAGGGGAGTGCAGGCTGAAAACAATCAGCTTAGAAACCGGGTCCAAGATTTAGACCAGGGTTATATTGCAGAGTATGGGGACCGTGTAGCCACGCAATCGGATTCTTTGTCCAGAGATTTGGAAACCGCAATCGCCACAAGCGATACCGCCTCTCAAGTAGAGATAAATAAGAAGTTGTCTCAGCTTGCGATAGAGGAAGAGCGGGTAAAGGCTGCTAAACAACAACAGGCTGAAGCCGCGCAGAGAGCACAGTATCCGGCACAGTACCAAGCACAGCAACAAGTCGCGCCTGCACAGAATACCGTTCCAACTCGGCCTGATCCGAAAGCAATGGAATGGGCGGAGGAAAACCCGTGGTTTGGCGAAGACGACGCCATGACGTTTGCGGCTTTTGGAATACACAAGACTCTGGTTGAACAAGAAGACTTTGACACAAACACTCCAGAGTATTATCGTGTGATTGACGAAAGAATGAGAGAAGCGTTTCCCCATAAATTTGGGGGGACAGCATCTTCTACAGGAGGGAACAGGCCACAACAGGCCGTTGCTTCTGCTACACGTTCCGGGTCATCCGGGCGCAAAACAGTGAGATTATCCCCAAGCGAAGTTACGATTGCGAATAAGTTGGGGGTTCCTCTAGACCAGTACGCGAAATACAAACGCTAGGAAATGACAATGTCTGAAAACAATATTGATCGTACTCCTCGCGCATCCAAGACCCGAGCCGTAAAAACGCAAAGGAAACCTTGGAGTCCCCCGTCTTTATTAGACGCACCCGATCCGCCAGAAGGCTTTGTCCACCGATGGATACGGTCTGAAGTTAGGGGTTTTGATGACCGAAAAAACGTATCAGCTAGAACCCGTGAGGGTTATGAACTGGTACGCGGCGAAGAATATCCAGACTTTGATGTCCCTACCGTTGATAACGGAAAACACGCAGGGGTTATCGGAGTAGGTGGTCTTCTTTTAGCAAGGGTTCCTGAGTCGACTATGGCCA
>LULM01000796.1_pt1 | contig 10912 bp, 11 predicted proteins | sample 728151 | NCBI WGS metagenome assembly LULM01 (sample SAMN03860289, study PRJNA289734) | marine metagenome | biome: seawater column; feature: ocean; material: water; isolation source: Red Sea water column Station 149 - depth 200m | place: Saudi Arabia: Red Sea | collected 2011-10-15 | depth 200 m
TCTGGTAGCACTCTTCTAATTTTCATCATAAACTCACCATCACCTTGTAATCCTTGTTGACCAATATCAAAATCTCCTGATTGTATGTTTGCTGTAATAGATGAGGTTGCACCTTCTCTTATTTGATCTAATCCTGTTTCGTGTTCATAGTAATAACTAACACCATCAGTGTTTCCTTGTACATAAGTTGCAGAACCAGATGTACCATTAGAACTTGTATCATATTCTGATGCATGAGGTTTACCAAATACAGCAGAATCTTGCCAAGCACTTCTTGCTAATGTACCTGTGGTCCATACAGGTCTTTCAGGTGTTGAGTCAAGATAGTTATAACAAACCATTCTATTAACTGTGTCTGCTCCTGAGTTAGGATAAAACCACATAACCTCACCAAACAAATTGTTTAGTCCTGCATTAATATGTTGTTTAGGAATTGTATTAATATCATCATAAACAAAATCTTCAACTAAACATGGTAGTGATTCTAGTTTACCAGTGTATCTAAAGAAACCATTCTCTGACATCCAGTATGCAGAACCATCAACCTCTACGGCTGCGTTCTTACCGATCAATCCACAATTAGTACCTACTTGTTGGAATGAGAAAGTAAATGGAGCACCTACAAATCTCATAATAAATAAGGCAGTATCAGTCCAAACGTAAATTGCATCACGACCTCTAATTGCTCCTACAATTTTAGATCCATCTGCAAGTCTTTGTGTGCCTGCAGTATTAATTGCACTAGGTGTATATGACGTGCTTGCGTCAATTGATTCTTGGTCCGAGAACCTGATATACATTTCATCTCTTGTGCTTGATGTACCAATAGTTGTTTCTGTTCCAAAAAATATTAAGTGTCTATCTGGTGCTGATACTAAAGTAAATGAAGATGCTGTTGGTGCATTTGCAAGTATCGTTGCTCTTGTACCTGTTGCACCCGTTGGATCAGAATCCCATTCAAATGTTTCTCCACCAAATATAGTTGCAATAAGTTTATTACCAAAATTATCTAATGACCATAAACCTGGTGCTGTTACAATGTCTCCTGATGCTGCAGCGTTCCATGCAAAATAATTAGATGCATCGGTTACAGTATCACCACTTGAGTGTGATGCAGCTGTTGTGCCATTAGCACCTCTTGTCAATCCTGATAATGTTCCACCACTATTACCTGTGTATGTAATTAATTCTGAATCTATAATAACTGTTCCTGATGATGCAAAAGAAGTTGAACTTGCCATGGTTAAACTTGTAGCAGTTGTATTGATGCCTGAAGATAATGTTGATGTAAACTGTCCTTGTTTTACACCACCCCATGATCCAAGACCCCAACCAGTAGATGCTGTTTCAACTGCAGGTCCTACGGGATAATAATGTTTAACTCTAATACCGCCAGATGTTGATGCACCTGATCCAGACTCATTAGATGGCATAGTAATCGTTAAAGTCGTATCACTTGGAATACTTGTTACCATAAATTTTACATCTGTAAAATCACCAGATCCAAAATTAGAATTAGTAATAGATGTAAAACTATCTAATAATATAATATCACCTGCGTTCATTCCATGAGCAGATGCAAAAGTTAGTGTTACAACTGCTGATCCGTTAGTTGTAGAAAAAGCTGATGTTAAAGTTGTTGTAGATTTAATAGGGTGTATGTCATAAAAAATACCACCAGAGTATGCATATAAAATTCTATTAGTTCCTAATGCAGCGTACTTAATACCTGATGCATTAACAAAATGATGAATGGCTGTGTTACGGCCTGTTAATTCAATTGAACCTAATTGTGCCCAACCACCTATTTTTTCAGGTGTACCATATCTAAATCTAACATTGTCACCAGCAACCCATTGGCCTTCGCCACCTGTTGCTGTAACTTGTTTATTAAACCCTGGTGCAAATTGTACTTTTTGTAACATAAAAAACCTATTAATAATAAGGCAGGAGATGGTGTGGTGGAATCTCCCGCCATATTATTATATACAATATTATTTAGATATTTTAAAGCCTTTAAACCAAGCAGGCAACCCTAAAAATGGTCTTTTATCGTATTCGTTTTCTTTAGCTGTTTTTGAGTTTGCTCTGTTATAATGTAAAAATACTTGACCACAGTCTTTACCAGTAAACTCTTCTCTCCAATGTTCAAGATCGCAACCAGAATATATAAGCATATCTCCTGGTTTTAAGTCTACTTTAATTCCTGCTTGACCATTGTTACCTGTTGGATCTAAATATATTGGCCAAGGATCACCGCCAAGATTTAATGTAGTAGATATTTCACAAGAATATCTATCCTTATGTCTAGCTAACACATCGCCTTTTTTATATATTCTAGCATAAGAATAAGTAGGGGATAATTTTAATCCTGTATGTTTTTCCATAACAGGTTTTACTTTTTGTAACAAAGTTTCCATAACTATATCTCCATAATGAGAATATGTATTTGGCACTTGCTCATCATTCCATACACCATAGTATTCTGTAAATGGTGATATGTATTTTTGATCAAATAAAAATCTAGCAACTTTTCTTTTATTTAAAAAATATGCAAAACAAAAATCTGCTATCTCTCTTGATATAGCATTTTTTAAAATACTATATTTATTTTTTTGGAACGCCGATTTTTTTAATGACATTTTTTCCTTTCAGTTTTACATTAGATTTTAAAAAGTTATCTATAAAATTTGGTTTATTTTTTAAAGTGTTTGTTTCTAATATAGTTTTAATTACTGCATCTTTCATTTTTTTATTAACTTTTAACATTTAATACTCCTTTTGGTATAGCTTGGCAGTTCCAATGTATGAATCTAAAAGGTTCATAACCCATGTCAACTACATATTGATGAGGGATGTAAGATGGAAAAAACATTAGTCTACCTGGTTTTACATCATAATTAATTTGATGACTTGCATAAGTTACTTTTGTCATATCTTTTTCTGGTAATAAATTCATTATATTTCCTGCTCTTGGATCTACAAATACTGGTCTTGATGTTTTATCACTACATTTTAAAAAATAAAAACCTGATATATGACCATTCCAATGAGTGTGTAAAGTATGATGTCCCCCTCCATTTTTAGCAAATTCTTGTACCCACATTTCTGTAGTAAACACTTGATAATTAGTTAAATCAAAACCCATTTCTACCAATAGATTATGAGCCGTTGCACCTATATAATCTTGTAATTGTTTAAAATTAGGATCTCCTATTAACGAGGTGGAATGAAATACATTACCCATATCTCCTTTATTTCCAAATTTTTTATTTCTTTTATCTATGCTTTTTTTTAAATTTTTCTTTGCTGTTTTTATATAAGGATCAGATGCTTTATTTAAATTATTTACAAATGCAGATTCATTTGCAAACCATATGGGGCATTTAAAAAGATCTTCTTTATTTAATTGTTGTGGAAAAGTTGTTTTAATTTTTTTATTTTTCATTTATAAGGCCATCCTAAGTTCCAAATAACTAAACTATATCTAGATCCTTTTTTAACTGGACACACTCTATGCCAAACAAAACCAGGAAATACCACCAAAGAACCTTTTGGTAATATCTCTGTGCATTTTTTAATGTTTGGTTTTTTATCAGGATCCATATTTCTAAAATCAAATTCTAATTCACCACCTTTATAATCTTTAGGATTTGATAAAGAAACAGTTACAGATAGTTTTCTTATTTTACCATGTGATGGATCGTTTGGTTGTTGTCTTTGATATGGTTTATCCCAACTATCACAATGCCAATCATAATATTGTCCTTTATTATATTTAGTAAATTGACAAGATTCTGAAAAATCCCATTGAAAATTCCAGCCAGCATTTACATTTGCTTGATTTATATAAGGTTGTATTTCTTTATAAATCCAACGATCTGACATCCAAACCACATCAGAATCTCTTTTCTTTTTTAAATCTTTAATTTGTTTTTGATTTAATGGTTTTTTGTTTCTTTCATACCCACCTGTCACTGCCATTTGATCTTGTAGTTGTTTTCCATAACGAACAATATCATCACAAATTCTTTCAGGGATTGCTGATTTAAAATACCAATAATAATTTGTAAGATTCATAATCTTTCTTATATCAAGTTATATTTTAAATTTATAGTAATGTAAAGTAGAATTAAGAAATAGTTAATGTAGCATTAGCTGTAAATTTAGCTATTTTGTCACCACCTGGATGAGTAGATAATGTTGTTGCAGCACAAGGAGTTCCAGCAAAAGTAACTGCACTTGGTCCTCTTACTACTACTATACCTGAACCACCTGCATTTTGAGGTCCTGGATTACATCCTGTAGATTCACCACCACCTCCACCACCTGTATTAGCTGTTCCAGCATTTGCACCTTCAGGTCCTGGTCCTGCATCTCCGCCACCACCAGCTCCACCTGATCCTGTTGGTCCTTGTCCACCTCCGCCGCCACCACCAGCATAAGATGTATCTGGTCCTAAAATAGTATTAGGTGCTCCTGCACCACCATTTCCGCCAGAAGAACCAGTACCTGTAGCACCAGCTGCAGTTGCGCCACCACCACCACCAGCTCCTTCTACAGTACCAGTAGAAACTCCAGTACCTCCATCTTGACCTTGAGGGGGGTCTGTTGGAGGAGTATTTCCTGATCCACCAGGATGGGGTCCTCCTATATCTGCACTTCCAGCACCACCACCACCAGATCCACCATCTCTTCCTGACATGTTTGGTTGACTAGCGGGAGGTCCACTACCACCACCTCCGCCACCTGCGGAAGTTATTGTACTTATAACTGAATTATTTCCTGTGGTGCCTCGTACAGGTTGACCAGACGCACCTGCTCCACCGCCTCCAACTGTAATTGAATAACTTCCTGCATACAATTCTAAAGCTGAACCTTGTAAAGGACTTGGCCCAAATCCTGATGCACGATAACCTCCTGCACCACCTCCACCACCTCTACCAGAGCCACCGCCTCCACCACCAGCTAGAACTAAATAATTTATAGAAAAAGCATTTATCGGCCACGTTGAAGCACCACATTTACCTGCTGTTAAAGCAGCCATGTGACTTCTTAAATTCCATACACCACTTGCTTTGTTTAATTCTTTTACTATTACGATTCCTGATCCACCTTGTCCTGATGGATTATTTCTTGTTCCTGGAGTTCTACCATTTCCTCCACCGCCACCACCAGTGTTAGCAGTACCTGCACTTCCAGCTGCTTGAGAACCACCATTACCGCCACCACCAGAGCCACCAGAGCCAGCAGATCCCGTAGATCCACCTCCACCTCCACCAGCATATGTTGTACAATTTAAAGGACTTGGTGAACCTGCTCCGCCTGCAGTTGCAGATCCTGATGTATTAGCTCCTGCTGCTCCAGCTCCACCACCTCCAGCTCCATAACCAGAATTAGGGTTAGCAGATGTATTACCACCAGGATTTCCTTGTGGAGGAGTTGTTGGAGGAGTGTTTCCACATCCTGCTGAATTATGATCGTTTGATCCAGCACCTCCGCCAGATCCACCATCTTGACCTCCTGGTGCAGAAGCTTCTTGACCTCCACCACCGCCACCACCAGCTGATTGATAAGCCACACATGCTACAGTTATTTTAGATAAACTTCCATTATTTCCATTACCTGTTTGACAGCCAGGTGCAGGAATTGCTGCTCCTCCACCACCTACAACTGCAGGTACAGCTGCTCCGGCAGAAATGAGAATACTTGAAAAATTTCTAAAACCACCAGCTCCACCGCCACCACCTGAGTTACCATTTACTCCACCAGCTGCTCCACCAGCAACAACTGTTGCATCAATAAGTGTAGTTCCTGCTTGAGTACAGATATTTCCATCAGATGTTTGTGATGAAACAGTGTTTTTTCCAAAAGAAGATTTATTTACTACACCAATTATACCGCCGTTAGTTCTGGCCATTTGAGTCTCCTATTCGGACACCCAAGCTGAGCCATTCCAATTATATACTGTTTTTGGATCTGAGGTGTCGTTTGATTTAGTTGCTTCCCAACCTGTAAACCATGACGGTGTATCTTCACCATCATCTGTAACAGATGGAAAAGTTATTGGTGCTTGCCAATCGTCACTTCCATCTAAAGCCCATGAGGCATAAGGTTGAGGTAATAAAAATTTATCTTTTGATGGGTCATAAACAAAACCTATTCCTGCGTATTGTTTTCTAAATTTATTATTATAAGAAGTTTGTTTAAAATTTGTATTTGGTTTTTTAAAAAAATTTTTACACCATGTTTCTCCATCTACATGTTTATCATTTTCTCCTAAAGGACCTGCTGCTGTTGTAATATCATTTGCCACAACTGTAACTTGTTTAACCACTAAATGAGTGTCGGATGTAAACCCTGTTGGGTCTGTTTTTGATTCTAATTCTGCAAAGTGTGCCATATTTTTCTCCTTAATATTATATATAAAATTTTTATATTAAAATCCAGTCCATTCTCCTGCTTTTACAAAATTATAGTGTTCATTTATATTCCATACACCTGGCGCTATATTTATTGGCGCTGCTGGTTCATTTATTATTACTATGCCTGACCCTCCAGCCCCAGCATCGTTATTATCTCCTCTACCATCACCACCGTTTCCTGTGTTATCTCCTCCTGCTGCGCCAGATGCGCCTCCAGTTCCTCCGGCTGCGTATGTTACATCTGAACCTGAAATTTCATTTGGTGCTCCTGCCCCTGCAGGTCCAGTGCTTCCACCTGATCCAGTTGCTCCACCTCCTCCACCACCGTGTGCTCCTGCTGGTGCTTTACCACCATCATTTCCTTGAGGGGGGTCTGTTGGAGGAGTATTTCCTGAACCTCCACAAGAATTAGCGTTTGCGCCACCACCTGATCCTCCAGATGCTCCACCATGAGCGCCGCCGTGTGTTCCACCTCTACCACCACCTGCTGATGTTATTGTATTACATCCCGCATAAGTAAAAGAAGAATTATTTCCATTTGCTCCATTACTACCAGGAAAAGTTGCTGCTGCTCCTCCTGCTCCTACAACGACTGGATAACTTGTTCCTGCAACAACTGGAACTGCACTACCTCTTAATGGTGATGGACCAAAACCTGTAGATCTATAACCACCAGCACCGCCACCGCCACCATCTTCAGCTCCCGAACTATGATATCTTGTACCACCACCGCCACCACCAGCTACTACTAAATAGTTAGCATTACCTGTACGTGTAGCTGTAAAACATCCGTTTGCAGTAAAACTAGTTACTATAGCAGGTGTTGAGCCTTCCGCTACTGTTTGAATTGGTCCGATAATTCCGCCATTAGCCATAGCTAATTACCTCCTACGCGTCGTCTAATTCTTCGTATGAAATAAAATAAGTTAAATCACTGTTAGCACTTGCTGTAACAGCTAATATATCTGTTTCATCTAAATAGATTGGGTTTTCTAAAAAACTTAATGTTGCATCTGCTGGAACAGAAATTGTATTTGCAATTTTAACATAATTAGAACCGTCATCTACACTAACTTCTAATGTTATATCTGCAGCATTTGTACCATCAATGTTAGCAATAAGTATTGTATTTATTTTTGCTACCTTGTTGTCAGGTACATCAACAGCAGATGCTCTTGAAGTAGTCACTGCTCCTGTTGCATTTTTAGCATTAATTGTTGCTACGTTTACTATATTTGGTGTTGCCATATTATCTCCTTTTAACCGAATACGATCGCCATTGCAATAGCTTTTCCTACTGATGCGGCACTCGAATTTGCGTCTATATACGTCACTAATCTTGAAGCAGCGACTTTTCTATTAGTTCCACCTGCTCCATTATCTACTATAAATAAATCAGCATCTACAACAGCTTCTCCAATATCTGTTCCACCATCAATATCTAAATTAGCTATACTAAAAGCACCTGCTGCTGAACCTACATAAGTTTTAATATCTGATGCTGGAATAGTTTTCATAGTTCCACCATCATTAGTTACAACACCATCACTATCTGCTAAGGTTATTGAACTACCAACTGATGTTCCACCATCTAATAAATTTAATTCTGCCGCTGTTGAAGAAACAGCTGTGCTTCCTAGCGTAAACTGTCCATCAGGCACAATAAGACCTGCTCCACCATTAAATATTAAATCATCTGCTGATGTATCCCAAGTCATATTGGCACTTGCTGTATCTCCGTAAAGTATTACATCATAACCTTGATCATCAGCACCTATTGTAAGTGTAGCGTCTAATTGAACCGCACCATCAATATCAACTGCGTCTAAATTTGTAGTTCCATCAATATCACAATTACCGGATATATCTAATTCTGTTGCTACAACTTTGTCATTAAATGTTGCTGCACCTGCTTCACTACCATCAAGAGTAAGCATTGTAATATCAGAAGTAGCATCAGTTCCTTTAAATATAATATCACTATTATTTGCTGCCGCATCAATTGTAATATCACCTGATGAAGTTGTAAGACTAACTGCTCCATCTCCAGCTGAAATATCATCTGCTGCTACACCAACACCACTTTGAAAATATGTTTTTAATGTTGTAACATTAGTCATTCTCATCGTGCCAGCATCATTTACAAGTAAGCCGTCTCCATCTGCAACTGCTGTAGTGCCTCTTGCAGTATCACCATCTATTAAATTAATTTCTGCTGCTGTTGTAGTTATTGTTGTACTACCTATTGATAATGCATCTGTTTCTAATGTGCCGTCAATATCTGCATCACCTGATATATCTAATGTAGCTGCGTCTAACTCACCAGATAAAGTAATATTAGTAGCACCAGTAATTGCACCATCCATGGCAATTGCACCATTAATATCAATTGTTGTTGCAGCAATCTGTATTTCTGTGTCTGCTACTAAATCTAATTGACCATCTGTAGATGAATTAATATATAAACCAGTATCTCTAAAAAGAAGTTTATTAGTTGAGTTTAAAGTTAAACCCGTTCCATCAGTGTGTGTTAAAGTTGTATCTGAATCTGCACCAAAACTTAGTACAGCAGAATCACTTAATAATTTAAGATCATCACCAATCACAGCGTCTTTTGCTACAGATAATCCACCATCAGTTTGTAATGATCCATCTGTTGTAGAAGTTGCCTCAGTAGTATCATCTGTTTTTACAATACCACTAGCTGTTACTGTTGTAGCAGTTAGTGCTTGTGCAGCAATCGTGCTTCCTGATTGTGCTGTAAAAGTATTTGCAGTAAATTGAAAATCATCAGCTCCTGCAATTTTAATATCTATTTGATCATCAGTATCTGCTGTAATAGTTGTATCACCATCAGCATCTAAAACTAATTCTCTTCCTTCCATGTCAAGAGATCCACCAAATCCTGCATCAACAAGATTTGTTCCATCTGAGTAAACTAATCTTGTAGTTTTTTCTGATGTACCAAAAGTAATACCAGTTCCTGATGCTGTTTTAAATTGAACAGTGTAAGCACCTGATGTGCCGTTTGTTACAATGTAAACTTTTTCTACTGAATCTGGTACAGTTACAATAGAATTACCTGTTATTGTACCTGTTAATTTTATAACAGCGTGTCTTGCAACTGATGTTGATTCTGTTGCATCACCATCTGTAATTGTTAATTGTGTTGTTCCACCACTAGTTACTGCTTGTTCTACGTAACCAGCAATTGCTTTTTCTATAATGTCTAAGTTGGTATTAGTTTTTGTTCCCCATGTACCGGCGTTTTCGCCAGTTGCCATTTTTTCTATACCAAGATCTGTATAACTTGATGCCATAATTTAATTCCTATGCACTTCCTACAAATACCTCTACATCACATGAATCAGTATCTGCAGTTGCTGTTATGTCTACTAAATCATTTAATGATACTGTTAGTGCAGAACCTCCTGCATGCATTGTATCTACAACGCCACCACTATTATCACCTGGATAAATAAATGAATGACCTGCATCAACTTTAATTGCAAACTCTGTACTATCTTCATCTCTAAATGTTAATGTAATGTGGTTAGTTGAATCTAAATTTGTAATTCTAATATATCTAACATCGTCTTCGTCAAATTGACCTGCTAAATAACTTTTTGATAAATCTGTTGAAGAAGCTGTAGCAAAACCCAGTAAGCCTGTTTCTGTTGTTGATATTGTAACTATTCTTTTAACAATTTCATTAACACTAGAAATATCTAATGATCTTTCGCTATTATAACTATTGTTGTTTAGTGTGATTTCTTCTATTACTTTTACTGTTAGTGTTGCCATATTCTATTCCTTACGGTGTTGGAGACTGAACAGGTATACGTGGTTCACCGTCCGTATAATCGTCTCGTCTTCTTCTACCTATTTGTTCCCCACCGAATTTTTGTATTTCGGTTTGATATTTTTGTTCGTATAATTGTAGCATATCCATTGGACCTTTTAAATAGCTAAATGCTTCTACCAAGCAAGCATATAAAAGTCCATTGCCAAAATTCAAACTTAAAAAAGTTGTTGTGTTTGTTGAACTCAATCCTAGAGGTCTAGCATTATAGTGCAATTTATACATAAAAGCTGAGCTTGGAGTAGGAACAATTGTTATTTTTCCTGAAGAAGCTGCTCCGGCTCCTGTTGCTCCTCCAGACATTGCATAGTATTTTGGAGTTCCGGTAGTATATCTTTTTTTTCTAAAAAACTATTAGCCCCAGTTGCTGCTGTTGTTGAAGTATAAACTTGAAGTCCTCTAACAAATAAAGTTCCTGCAGGCACATTAATATTATCTTTTGAAGCAACTAAATTGCCAATAACTTCTTTTCTATCAGCATCAATAGGAACATCTCTCTGAATTCTTAATTCTGAATTATCTATAAATTGATCTGTAATGGTACTAGATAATACAGAAGTACCAACTTCTGTATAGTTACCAATTGCTGTTGTAAGTGTTGAATATGTAAATCCTGCCATTATGC
>LULM01000956.1_pt1 | contig 10894 bp, 9 predicted proteins | sample 728151 | NCBI WGS metagenome assembly LULM01 (sample SAMN03860289, study PRJNA289734) | marine metagenome | biome: seawater column; feature: ocean; material: water; isolation source: Red Sea water column Station 149 - depth 200m | place: Saudi Arabia: Red Sea | collected 2011-10-15 | depth 200 m
GGAAGTTACTGGAGAAGTAGAAAGAAGAGTCGTATCTCAGATGTTATCATTAATGGATGGATTAGAAGCAAGAGGAAAAGTAATTGTAATTTCTGCAACAAACAGACCAAATGCAATTGATCCAGCATTGAGAAGACCAGGCAGATTTGATAGAGAAATTGAAATCAAAGTTCCAGATAAGAAAGGCAGGCAAGAAATCTTACAGATTCACACACGAAACATGCCATTAGCAGGTGAAGATCAAGATTTGCCAGTTAAAATTGAAAAGGTTGCATCTATTAGCCACGGCTATGTTGGTGCTGATTTAGAATACTTGTGTAAGGAAGCTGCAATGAAATGTCTTAGAAGATTGCTTCCAGAACTGAATTTAGAAGAAGAAAAAATTCCTCCAGAGACATTAGATAAACTAGTTGTAAACTCTGAAGACTTCAAGAAAGCACTTGTTGAAGTAACACCTTCAGGAATGAGAGAAGTATTCATTGAGAATCCAGATGTATCATGGGATAAAGTAGGCGGACTTGCTGAAGTTAAAAAAGAGTTGATGGAAGCAGTCGAATGGCCAATGAAATTCCCAGGATTGTATGATAATTTAGGACATAAAATGCCAAGAGGTATTTTGTTACACGGACCAAGTGGAACAGGAAAAACACTCATGGCAAAAGCAGTAGCAACACAAAGTGAGGCAAACTTTGTTTCAGTAAGAGGACCAGAACTTCTATCAAAATGGGTCGGAGAATCTGAAAGAGGAATTAGAGAGATTTTCAAAAGAGCAAGACAATCAGCTCCTTGTGTAATCTTCTTTGATGAAATTGATTCGATTGCACCAATTAGAGGAGCAGGTGGAGAAACTGCTGTAACAGAGAGAGTTGTCAGTCAATTACTTACAGAATTAGATGGTATGGAGAATATGCACGGTGTTGTAGTACTTGCTGCAACAAACAGAGCAGATATGATTGATCCAGCACTATTAAGACCAGGCAGATTTGATAAAATCATTCAGATACCATTACCAGATAAAGAAAGTAGAAAATCTGTTATTGAAATTCATGCTAAAGACATACCACTTGCAGATGGTGCCGACAAAGTAGACTTTGATAAGATTGCAGAATTAACAGATGGATTAAGCAGTGCAGATGTAGCATCAATTGCAAATACTGCAGTTTCACTTGTAGTTCACGAACATCTAGACAATGCAGTACCAGATGATAATTTGAGTGATGAAGAAAAGAAGAAGATTGTAGATGAGATTGAAAAGAAAGCAGCTGATGCTAAAGTAAAGATGAGTCACTTTGAAGAAGCAGTTAGAAAAGTCAGAGAACAGAAAGATCTCAAGATGAACGAGAAATTAGTTGCTTCCTACTACAGGTAGTTTTAATAAAATACCTACACTCTAATTTTCATAAATGTCAGAACTCAAAGGATACAAAGGTAAAATTCGTGATTTCTTAACTCAGAATAAAGTCGAAGTTGGAAATTTAGTCAAAATCACCTCTGAATTAACATATTCAGGAATTTTGATGCCAAGATACGAAAGTGGAGATGAATCCCACATTGTTTTAAAATTAAAGAGTGGCTATAACATTGGAATAGAATTTGATAAAATAGAAAAAATAGAGAAGGTTGGCGAAGGACAATCAATTGTTGAAAGTCCACAAGTAATTGAGAAAAATGAGAATTTACCAAAGATTTTGTTATTATCAACTGGAGGAACAATTGCAAGTAAAGTAGATTATAGAACAGGTGCAGTTACTCCAGCATTATCTGCATCCGAATTATATGAAGCAGTTCCAGAAATTGCAAAGATTGCAAATGTCGATGCAGAAGTATTATTTTCAGAATATTCAGAGAATTTACAACCAGAGCATTGGAAAGAAATTGCAAAGAAACTAGATAGTGTTGCAAAATCGGATTATGCAGGAATAATTATTGCACATGGGACAGATACAATGCATTATACTTCTTCATTTCTATCATTTGCATTATCAGGATTTCCTATTCCAATTGCATTAGTTGGTTCACAAAGATCATCAGACAGGCCATCATCAGATGCAGCATTAAATTTAATCGCAGCAACAAAATTCCTTACTGAATCAAAAACAAATGGAATCTATGTAATAATGCACAATGACTCAAACGATGACACAATAGCATGTCACAAAGGTACACGTGTAAGAAAAAATCACACAAGTAAAAGAGGAGCATTTGAAACTGTCGGAGATGATCCAGCATTCATAGTTTCTGAAGATAAAATTTTGAAAAATATGAATGATAGTTTTTTCAAAGGTGAGAAATATGAGCCAAAATTAGATTTAGATTCAAAAATTGCTCTAGTAAAGTATCATCCAGGATACGATCCTAGTCAGATCAAAAATTTAATTGATTCTGGATTTAATGCAATAATTTTTGAAGGAACTGGATTAGGTCATGTTGGAAACACAATGTATGATGCGATAAAAGATGCAAAAGAAAAAGGATTGTTTCTTGGAATGACATCACAATGTATCGACGGACGTGTGAGTATGACAGTTTATGACAGTGGAAGAGATCTTCTAGAGTTAGGGATTGTTCCACTTGAAAATATGACTCCAGAAACAGCATTAGTTAAGGCAATGTGGGCATGTGGAAATTCAAGTAATGCAGGAGAAATTAAGGAATTGATGTTAAGAAATATTGCTTCGGAGTTTTAATTTTGAGTGAAGTTGACATTAAAAATATTGGATTAAAGGTTGGACTTGAAATTCACCAACAACTAGATACAAAAAAGAAGTTATTTTGTGACTGTACCCCAATAGAAGAAGAAGAGTTTTCAAAAAAATTTTCAAGAAAGCTTAGGGCAGCAAAAAGTGAATTAGGGAAAATTGATCCTGCCGCACTTTTTGAAAGTACAAAATCAAAGACAATAGTTTACTATGCAAATCCAAAAAGTAGTTGTTTGGTTGAAGAAGATGAGGAACCACCACATTCACTAGATATAGATGCTAAGAATATTGCACTCTTAATCAGTTCTGCATTAAAATCAAAAATTTTTTCAGAAATACATGTGATGAGAAAAACAGTCATCGATGGTTCAAACACAACTGGATTTCAGAGAACAATGCTGGTCTCACAAGGCGGACATATTGAAGTCAATGGAAAAAAAGTAGGCGTTCAATCAATTTGTCTTGAAGAAGATGCAGGAAAACTGGTAAAAGATGAAGGCAATCACAGATTTTTTAGTTTAGATAGATTAGGAGTTCCTTTAGTTGAAATTGCATTAGATCCTGTTGAGGGAGATCCAAAATTTGTAAAAGATATTGCATTAACATTAGGAAGATTGTTACGTGTTACAAAAAAAGTCATGCGTGGTATTGGAACAATCAGACAAGATGTGAATATTTCAGTTGAAGGTGGAGGGGTAATTGAGGTAAAAGGAGTTCAGCAATTAGATCAGTTAGAGAAAATTATTGAATTTGAAGCAAAGCGACAGCATGGACTAAAATTAATTTCCAAGAAAATTATGGATACAGGGTTTACAGAGATTGATAGAAAAGATGATGTTTTTGATATTACAGAAATAATGAAAGAATGTAACTCAAAAATTATTAAAAAATCACTAGAAAAACAACATAAAATATTTGCAATCAAAATTAGTAAATTAAAAGGACTGTTGGGATTTGAGCCCTATTCAGATATTAGATTAGGAAAAGAAATCGGTCAACTAGTGAGATTTTTTGGAATTGGAGGAGTTTTTCATTCTGATGAATTACCAAACTATGGAATTGAAGATAACGATATCAAACTAGTTGTAGAAAAAATACAAACAGAAGAAAATGATGCATTTTTAATTATTGCAGGAGAGAAAATATCAGTTGGTTTTGCAATTGATTCAATAATTAATAGAATTAAACTTGCAAAAGACGGACCACCTGCAGAGACAAGGGCTGCTACTCAAAATGGAGATACTGTATTTCTAAGACCACGTCCTGGTGCATCAAGAATGTATCCAGAAACAGACATTCCAACAGTCAAAGTCACAAGTAATGAACGTGAAGAGGCAAATTCTAATGTACCAAAATCATGGGAAGAATCAATTAAAGAGTTAGAGAGAAAATATCAGATAAACAATCAACTTGCAGAACAAATTTTTGATTCAGAATATTTTGAGATATTTGAAGATATTTGTTCTACAAAACAAAATTCACCAAATTTTGTTGTGTCAATACTTTGTTCAACCATAACTAACTTAGAAAGAAAAGGATTAGATTCCAAATTACTAGATAGTGAGCAGATAATGAAAACATTTGAGCTGTTAGAGCAAAACAAGATAAACAAAGAGTCTATTGAAATAATTTTTGAACAAATAATGTCTAAAAAAGCAGATAATGTTTTGCAAGCATTAGAAAAAGCATCCATAACTCAATTAACTGATGAAGAATTAGACAAGATCCTCGATGAGATAATTCAGAAAAATCTAGAGAAAGTGAATGAAGAACAGATGCGTGCATTAAGTGGTCTAATGGGAATAGCAATGAAGCAGGTTAGAGGTAAAGCATCTGGAAAGATTATCAATCAAAAACTTAAAGATAAAATTCAGAAAATTCTAAACTAAAACAGTAGGAGAAAAAATAGATAAGTTAAGGGGATTAACTTTTTGTTTTTCTGCTACCAGTACCTCTACCTGTTGAACGTGTTCTGCCTTTGGTAGAAGCTCTTTTTGTTGTTGGAGTTGATGATAATTTTCTTTTTCCCGTACCACGACCAGTAGAAACACTGCGATTTCCTGCTGCTTTCTTTTTGGCCTCCTGATATTCTTTGTAAGAGTCACCAGAGAATGTTGATTTCTTACTAGTGTCAGTCTTTCGACGAGTTGTACCTCTACCACCAACACGGGTTACTTTTGCCATGGGAAATAGGCAAACTACAGTGTTTTAAAGTTGTTCATACACTCTAGGTAATTTTTAATGCGGGAAGTGGGATTTGAACCCACGAACTCCTAGGAGATAAGGATCTGAACCTTACGCCGTTGACCAGGCTGGGCGACTCCCGCATCAAAAATTTAAATTTCTAGAATAAGTTCGTTATTCACAAAATATTGAAATGAGAGATAAAATTATCAAATTTATGCCATTTTGGGAAGTAGTATTAGATAATGACAAAGAAGTTTTGGGAAGATACAATCAGGAGTATTTCACTGAACAAAAGATTGGAGAAATTATTAAAAAATTATACGAACAACAAATCAAACAAGGTCACGATCTCTCAATAAGACTATCAAAAGACTAGTCTAAACTTTCAAATTCATCTAAGAGAGATTTTTGTTGTTTTGAGAGTTTTTTAGGAATTTCTACTACAATGTGGACAAAAAGATCTCCGCGTCGATTAGAATTTGGGCTAGGTAATCCTTGAGATTTAATTTTTAAAATAGAAATGAGGTTCAACTCTTACACGGACATGAAGATCACCTGGATCACCATCTGGAATTGATTCTCCTTCTCCTCGCATAGCAAGATAGTCACCATTATCGATTCCAGGTGGAAGATTGAATGAAACATGTTTTGTTCCTTTTACTTTACCTCTTTGACATTTTTTGCACGGATCATCAAAGAGTTCTCCACTTCCTTGACATTTTCCACATGGTTGAGCAGATTCCAATATCATTCCTCCCATATTTCTTCTGACTCTAACTTGACCATAACCACCACAGTCTTTACAGGTTGATTTTGAACTTCCAGGCTTACATCCAGTACCATCACAGTCAGGACAATCTACAAACTTTTTGAGATCAAGTTCAATTTGTTTTCCATGTAATACATCTTCCAAAGTGATATAGCATTCATGTAAAAGATCATTTCCACGTGGACGACCGAATCCACCTCCTCCAAATAGATTTTCAAAAACAGATCCGAATCCACCTCCTCCACGTCTTCCTTGACCTCCAAACAAATCATTGAAAATGTCATTAAAGTTACCTCCAGCACCTCGGAAGATATCTTCGGTGGAATATCTACCATCTACACCTTCATGTCCATGTTGATCATACAATTCACGTTTTGATGAATCAGAAAGAACTGCATATGCTTCAGAAATTTCCTTGAAATGTTCTTGTGCATCAGGAGATTTATTTCTGTCAGGATGAAATTTTAATGCTAATTTTCGGTATTGAGATTTTATTTCATCAGGAGATGATGATTTGTCAACTCCTAAAACTTCATAATAATCGCGTTTAGCACTCATGATTAATTCGTAAATTGATGATTAATTAACTAATTTGAAGTATTTTCTGATTTTTTCTCAGAATTTGAATCAGATTGTTCTTCGTTTGCGTATGATTGTTGTTCTCCTGATTGTTGTTCTCCTGATTGTTGTTCTCCTGATTGTTGTTCTCCTGATTGTTGTTCTCCTGATTGTTGTTCTCCTGGAGGAGGTGACGCATTTTTGTATAATTCTGTGGTTACTTCATTTACAATTGTTTTTAATGCTTCTAATTTTGGTTTGATTTGTTCAGCATCTTGTGATAAAACATCTTTCAGTTCTTTAATTGCATCAGTGATTTGAATTCCTTTTTCTTGTGGGATTTTATCTTTAAGATCTTGATTAACTAATTTTTCAGTTGTATAGACAAAACTTTCAGCCTCATTTTTTATGTCAACTGCTTCTTTCTTCTTTTTGTCTTCTTCTGCAAAGTTTTCTGCATCTTCTTGCATCTTTTTGATTTCCTCATCGGACATTTTTGTGGTAGACTGAATAGTGATTTTAGCATCTTTTCCTGTACCCATATCTTTTGCAGTTACATTCAAGATACCATTTGCATCAATATCGAATTTAACATTGATTTGTGGTACACCTCTTGGTGCAGGAGGAATTTCAGTTAGATTGAAGCTGCCAAGAGATACATTATCTGCAACCATTGGTCGCTCACCTTGTACAACATTGATAGTAACTGCGGTTTGACTATCTGCTGCAGTTGTGAATGTTTTATCCTTAGAAGTTGGAATTGTAGTATTTCTCTCAATAATTGGTTCTCTTACACCGCCCAATGTTTCAATTCCGAGAGTTAATGGAGTAACATCCAGTAAAACAACGTCACTAGTAACATCACCAGCAATGATTCCTGCTTGTACTGCAGCACCAAATGCTACTGCTTCCATAGGATCTACGCCAGATTCAGCTTCTTTTCCAACGGTATCACTAACAAATTTTTTGACGATTGGCATACGGGTTGGGCCCCCAACTAGTACCACTTTTGTTATATCAGATGCAGATAGTTTTGCATCTTCTAGCGCTTTCTCAATAGATGGTTTACATCTTTGAACAATTGAACCTACTAAATCATCTATTTTAGCTCTTGTTAGTTTGACTTGAAGATTTTTTGCACCAGAAGAATCCTGAGCAATAAATGGAAGATTAACTTCAGTTTCCATAACGGATGATAATTCAATTTTTGCTTTCTCGGAACCTTCTCTAACTCTTTCTTTTGCCTGTGGGTCACTAGATAGATCAATTCCTTCTTGTTTTCTAAATTCATCAATTACATAATTTGTTATTGCAGCGTCCATATCTGCACCACCTAATTGTGTATCACCAGATGTGCTCATCACTTCAAATACACCTCCACCCATTTCCATAATTGTGACATCAAGAGTACCTCCACCCAGATCAAAGACCAAAATTTTCATATCTTCTTTGGCTTTATCTATTCCAAATGCAAGTGATGCAGCAGTTGGTTCGTTAATAATTCTCACAACATCTAATCCAGCAATAGTACCTGCATCTTTTGTTGCTTGTCTTTGATTATCATCAAAATAAGCAGGTACAGTAATTACTGCTTTGTTTATTGTATCGCCAGTAAATGCTTCAGCATCTCGCTTGATTTTTTGAAGAATGAAAGCTGAAATTTGTTGAGGTTTGTAGTCTTTTCCTTGCATTTTGAATAAGAAATCTGTTCCCATCTTACGTTTTGCTTCACGAATTGTATTTTCAGGATTTGTTACTGCTTGTCTTTCCCTAAATCAATACCAATAATTTTTTCAGCCATATTTCATACATCTCTTAATTTTTTTTCTTTGATACAATTACTTTAGATGGTTTTAAAATAGCTTTGCCAGAAATGTAGCCTTTAGACACTTCTTGAGTAATAGTTCCATCATCTAATGAATTATCCTCAACAATAGAAACTGCTTCATGTATTTGAGGATCAAAGATTTCACCGATTGCATCAATTGGTTTGATATTATTTTCGGACAGAAGAGATTCCATGTTTTTAATTACAGCCTGTATTCCGTCAGTGTTAATTTTTTCTTTCGATAAAGAGTTTTCAGCACGGAGAAAATCTTCATAAATATTTAAAAAATTTAATAAAAGATTATTTGTTTTTTCAGAAACTCTTTGAGAAATTTCAGTTTGAGTTCGTCTTTCTAAATTTTGATAGTCAGCTAAAGCACGTTGCCATTTATCTTTTAACTCAATATTTTCATCTTGTAATTTTTTAATTTCATCAGAAATTACCTCTCTATTTTCATCATTATCTTCAATTTGATCTCCTTCTTTTTGGACTTTTTTATCTTCAGACATAATTTTTCATCAGTATATAGGAATATTATTTTTTTGATACTAATTGGCAAAGAGGGTTAGCTTTTAGAATAATTATTTCATCATCTTTATTATTTTTCAGTATATATTCAAGATCTGATTTTGAACATACAACAACAATGGTAGTTTTATCATTTTGAAAGATATCAGTAGGTTGACTAATAGATTCCACATCACCAATGTAGTCTTTAAGTTTGAGTTCTAATTCTTGCAATTTTTCAATTTTTTCACCTTTCATTTCATGTTGATCCAAAGTCCACAGAAGTAAAATTTTTGTTCTACTAGCCTTTAATTCATTTTTCTTTAGGATCAATCTAGTTTCATCAATGAGTCTTTTGATATATCCATCAATTCCTTTCATACTTCCATTAATGAGATACATCAAACTACTTGCACCTTCAAATGAACTACTCAATGATCTTAAATCAAATAAGCCATCGATAATATCATCGAGGAAAATTTCTCCAAGTTTTTCTGAGTTAAGATCTGATTTTGTTGCTGAGTCTTTAGCAAATTTACAAACTTCCAGAATGCTTGTTTGATTAGAAAATTGTTTCAGTATGTCTATGGCATGAAAATATTCTGATGATGTTAATGTTAAAAAATTAAGATTTTTGTTAAAACTGAATAATTTCTTTAATGATTCATTTTCTTTACCATCTGATGAACCTATGAATGATTTTGATATATTTTCTTTAGATAATGGATAATAGAAATATGAAACATTTTTTCCAACTTTCAATCCTGTAACATGTTCTAGTAGAGACATGTTTTCTGAATTTCCACCAAATCCTGTACCTAAACCGTAGACTACAAGACAGTTTTTTTTAATATTTGAAACTGCATCTTTGAATTTGGAATTAATTTCAATTTTGATATCTTGACCAGTTTTTCGGATTTTTGGTGCAAAGATTAGTACCTGTGCTTTGGAAATTGCAGCATCAATTGAAGTCATTGCAAGTAAAGGCTCATCATCTTTTAATGCTTGAACAGTGGGGTATGAGTTTGCAATATCCTCTTTGATAGATATGGCAGAAGGAGTAGATTCGTCAATGATTTGAACGTCGCCACCATTAAGAGCAATTTGGCAAGCAAGTGAATATCCTTCAGTACTTAGACCATAAATTACAACTTTTGTTGCCATAATACTATACTAATATCAAGACTAAGAAATACTTATTGCAGTTATCTATGAAGTGCTAATACTTGAAGATCTGGTTTGATATTTTAACACCGAAACAATACTTGTTTTTTGAATATTTCATTCAAAAATTTAGAAAACAGCATAAGATTATCTCCACAACTAGAAGATATCAACAAGTAAATGGAATTAGAAAATTTGGTACAATAAATCCAGTAATTATTGGAAAACATGGTGGAAAGAATAATGTTGATAAATTACTTGCTAGTTTGGATAGGACTAAGTTACTAACAAAGAAAATTGAAAAAGAGAGACCAGATTTGTTAGTAAGTTTTTGTTCTCCAGAAGGAACAAGAGTTGCTTATGGGTTAGGCATTCCACATATTGCGTTTTCAGATTCACCACAAGCTAAAGCCGTTATGAAGTTATCACTCCCTTATGTTACCAAATTATTAACACCATGGATATTTCCTAAAGATGATTTTAAAGAATTCGGAATTAATTCACGAAATATTATACAATATAGATCAATTGATGCAGGAATAATTATCAAGAACTATAAGAAAAAGAAAGAAAGTAAATCTAGTAAGAGAAAAACTATTCTGATTCGTCCAGAAGAATCAGAGGCAGCATATATTAAAAAAAATAGTGTAACAAAAAAAATTATTGAAAAAATAATTTCAGATTTCCCAAACGAAGAAAAAATCATTCTGTCAAGATATAAAGGACAAACTGAGGAATTAAAAAGAAATTTCAATGGAAAAATTAAGATCATTTCAAAACCAGTTAGCGGTCAAGAGATTCTAAGTAAAGTAGATTGTATTATTGGTTCAGGAGGTACAATGACTGCAGAGGCAGGATTGTTAGGAATTCCAACAATTTCATTAAATGCGGTTCCAAATAGAATTGAAGATTATCTTGTAAAAAACAAGATAATTGTTAGAAGTGAGAGTCCAAATAGAATTTCAAGAGAAATTTTTCAGGCATTAAATGATGAAAATGTTATGAAGAAAAGAAAGCAAAAGGCTAGAAAGTTACTTTCATCATTTGAGGATCCACATCAAGTTCTTTTAAGAACCATACGTGCATTATAAAATAATATTATAGGGGTAAATTGTTTTTTATTTTAGAAGCCCAGTAGTGTAGCGGCAAGCATAGGGGCCCTTGGAGCCTTTGACCTCGGTT
>LULM01000824.1_pt1 | contig 10853 bp, 11 predicted proteins | sample 728151 | NCBI WGS metagenome assembly LULM01 (sample SAMN03860289, study PRJNA289734) | marine metagenome | biome: seawater column; feature: ocean; material: water; isolation source: Red Sea water column Station 149 - depth 200m | place: Saudi Arabia: Red Sea | collected 2011-10-15 | depth 200 m
CGATGAAGCCGGGCGCGTCCTCGTTGACGATATAGAGCATGTCGCCGTCGAGATCGGCCTCGACCTTGATGCCAAACATTTCGACGAGGCGCGGTTCGTTGTTGCCGAACAGCGTCCCCGCGACCGAACGGTCGCCGGCTTCGGTGGCGACGGTGACGCGGACGAGGGTGTGATAATCGCCCTCGCGATCATGGCGCACCTCGCGCACGTCGAGGCCGCGTTCGCGGGCAAGATGCGGCGCGTTGACCATGTTCACGCTGTCCGAATAACGGCGCATCAGCCCGGTCAGGACCGCGGCGGTGATCGGCTTCAGGTTAAGCTCGGCCGCCGCCCCCTCGACCTCGATCGAGATGGTGGTGAGGTTGTCGTGGGCGAGCTGACCCACCAGACTGCCCAGCTTTTCGGCGAGGCTCATATAGGGGCGCAGCTTCGGCGCCTCCTCGGCCGACAGGCTGGGCACATTGAGCGCGTTGGTAATGCCGCCGGTGAGCAGATAATCGGAAAGCTGTTCCGCTACCTGGATGGCGACATTGACCTGCGCTTCGTCGGTCGATGCGCCGAGGTGCGGCGTGCAGATGAAGTTCCGCGTGCCGAACAGCGGATGATCGGCGGCCGGCGGTTCGGTCTGGAACACGTCGAGCGCCGCGCCCGCGACATGGCCGCTGTCGAGCGCGTCCTTCAGCGCCGCCTCGTCGATCAGGCCGCCGCGCGCGCAGTTGATGATGCGCACGCCCTGCTTGGTCTTCGCAAGATTTTCCTTCGACAGGATCCCCCGCGTCTGGTCGGTCAGCGGCGTGTGCAGCGTGATGAAATCCGCCTTGGCGAGCAGTGTGTCGAGATCGGCCTTTTCGACGCCGAGTTCGATCGCGCGCTCGGGGGTCAGGAAGGGGTCGAAGGCGACGACCTTCATGCGCAGCCCCAGCGCGCGCTCGGCGACGATGCTGCCGATATTGCCGCAGCCGATCAGGCCGAGCGTCTTCGACGTCAGTTCGACCCCCATGAAGTCGTTCTATCGACATTGTCGACGCCGATCCCGGCGCGGCCGACGACCTTCAGATTGGTGGCCGCAGCCAGAACGTCGGCGGTGACCTTGGTGGCCGAGCGGATCGCGAGGCCGTCATAGGCGCCGATCATCGCGATCAGCTCGTCCTTCGTCTTGCCGGTGATGACGTCGACGTCGATGCCGCGTTCCTTGAAGATCGCGGCGGCTTTGGGATCCATCTTGTCGGAAATCAGAACTTTGGGTGCGGTCATGGAATGAAACCTTCCGTGTGCTCCCGCGAAGGCGGGAGCCCAGCTCCCGATGCTTGCGGAATGAAATGGCAGGAGATGGGTCCCCGCCTTCGCGGGGACACACCGAAATCAGTTAAGCGAGGCGTAAGCCCAGTCGAGCCAGGGCCCGAGCGATTCGATATCGGCGGTGTCGACCGTCGCGCCGCACCAGATGCGCAGCCCCGGCGGGGCATCGCGATAGCCGGCGATGTCATAGGCCGCGCCCTCGGCTTCGAGCAGCCCGGCGAATTTCTTGATGAAATCCGCGTCGGCCTCGACCGCGAGCATCGAGGGGGTGTTGATCGTCTCGCCCTTGAACACGCCTTCGGCAAGCGCGCCCTTCGACATCAGGCGGAACACCTTGGGCAGCGGCCAGGCCGGCGTATGCGTTTCGAGCCGTTCGACCGCGCGCGGACCCAGGATCAGCACACCGTGGCCGCCTTCGCCACCAAGCACTTTCTGCCAGCTGAAGGTCGCAACGTCGATCTTGTCCCACGGCAGGTCATAGGCGAACACCGCGCTGGTCGCGTCGGCGAAGCTCAGGCCCTGGCGGTCGGCGGGAATCCAGTCGCCGTCGGGAACGCGGACGCCGCTGGTGGTGCCGTTCCAGGTGAAGAGAACGTCGTTCGACCAGTCGATCTGGCCCAGGTCGGGAAGCTGGCCGTAATCGGCGCGGATCACCGTGGGATCGAGCTTGAGCTGCTTGGCGACATCGGTGACCCAACCTTCACCGAAGCTCTCCCAGGCCAGCGCCGTCACGGGGCGGGCGCCCAGCATCGTCCACATCGCCATTTCAAAGGCGCCGGTGTCCGATCCCGGCACGATGCCGATGCGGTGCGTATCGGGCAGGCGCAGCATCTCGCGCATCAGGTCGATGCAATATTGGAGGCGCGTCTTGCCGATCTTCGCACGATGCGAACGGCCGAGCGATTCGGTGTTGAGTTTTTCGGGGGACCAGACCGGCGGCTTCGCGCACGGACCGGAGGAAAAATAGGGACGCGCAGGCCGTGCCTGCGGTTTACGCACTTCAGTCATGTCAGACTCTCCTTGCAGAGAGCTCGCGCGGCGTTGGGACCGCGTGGCCCGGCGCCGCGTTTAAGGCGGTGCGCGCAACTGTCAAACAAAATGCGCGGGACGTGCGAAATTTCCGGCAAGCCGCGCCAAAGCTTTACGCCCTGTTAACCAAGATGTCGGTAAATTGACGCCATGCCGATCCCGTCGTTCCTGAAGCCCCGAATCCTGGTCGCCGCAACCGCGGCGCTGGCGCTTTCGGCCTGTTTCAGCACCCCCGACGTGATGAAGCGGAGCGACGCCAAACGCCCCGCCGCGACCAAGCAGCAGCGGCCGCAGACGATCGGCGCCGCATCCTTCAGCAGCCCAGAGGCGCAGCAATGCGCCTTTGATCTCAAACAGGCGGGCGTGCGCTTCACGCCGCTGCCCGATCAGGATCATGGCGGTGGCTGCACATCGATCGATTCGGTCAAGCTGCTCGACATCGGAACCTCGGTGACGAACCTTGGTCCGATGACCTGTCCGCTGGCGAAGAATTTCGCCGCCTGGGCGCAATATGCCGTCCGCCCCGCGGCGCGCAAATTCTTCGGACAAGAGGTGGTGAAGATCGAAACCTTCGGCACCTACAGCTGCCGCAACATCTATGGCGGCCGGTCGGGCCGCCTGTCGCAGCACGCCTATTCCAATGCGATCGACGTGTCGGGTTTCGTCCTTGCCGATGGACGCCGGATCATGCTCGACGGCGGATGGAAGGGCGACCGGGCGTCGCAGGATTTTCTGCGCGCACTGCACAGCTCGGCATGCCGCCGCTTCGGCACGGTGCTCAGCCCCGATTATAACGCCGCGCATTACAATCATTTCCACATGGACATGAGCGGCAACGGCTTCTGCCGCTGACCAAGCCCGCGCGCGGGCGTCTTGGCAAAGTCATACGAAGCGGCTAGCCGTCCGCTAATGACAAAAGATAAACAGACCCATCGTTCGCGTTTTCACAAAGCCAAAGACGACGCACAATTCGCCCAGCAGGCGACCTCGACCCCGCAGACCGCAAGCGAAGCCTATAAGCTCGCATTTCAGGACACCGACTTCCTGTTGCGCGAAGACTTGCGTCCGGTGCGGTTTCAGCTCGAACTGCTCAAGCCCGAACTGCTGCTCGACGAAGCGAAGATCGAATCGACGCTCGTCATCTATGGCTCGGCGCGTATTCCCGAACCCGATCAGGCCGATGGCCTCGAAGCTGCGGCGACCGACGATGCGTCGCGCAATATCGCGCGGCGACTGAAGGCCAAGGCGCGCTATTATGACGAAGCGCGCAAGCTGGCGCGGCTGGCGAGCCAGGTTCCCGTCGATGCCAATGGCGACCGCAATTTCGTCGTTTGTTCGGGTGGCGGCCCGTCGATCATGGAAGCCGCCAACCGCGGCGCGGCCGACGAGGGGCGCGAATCGATCGGCCTCAACATCGTGCTGCCGCACGAACAGGCGCCGAACCGTTACGTCACCCCGTCGCTGAGCTTCCAGTTCCACTATTTTGCACTTCGCAAGATGCACTTCCTGCTGCGCGCGCGCGCCGTGGCGGTCTTTCCCGGCGGTTTCGGGACCTTCGACGAAATGTTCGAGCTGCTGACGCTGATCCAGACCGGCAAGATCAAGCCGATCCCGATCGTGCTGTTCGGCAAGCAGTTCTGGAACCGCGTCGTCGATTTCGAGGCGCTGGTCGAAGAGGGCGTGATCAGCGCCCGCGACCTCAAGCTCTTCACCTTCGTCGAGCATGCTGAAGAGGGCTGGGACGTCATCCAGAGCTTCTACGCCAACGCCGATCATCACTAGGGCCAGGAACCCCGAGGGCTTGGCCCTCGGGGAGCGGACGCCCGACGGATCAGGCTATTTCGACTGGTCTTCGAGGTAGAGGATCAGCGCCTGGCGGTCGGCGGCGTCGATGACCCCGGCAAAGGCCATGCGCGTGCCGGGGACGGTCTTCATCGGATCGGCAAGATAGATGTCGAGCGCGGCGGCGTCCCAGACGCCGCCCTTTGCCTTCATCGCGCCCGAATAGGCAAAGCCCGGATGCGACGCGACCGGGCGGCCGACGATGCCGTGCAGGTTCGGGCCGATACCGTTCGGGCCATCCTTGTCGATCGTGTGGCAGGCGGCGCAGCGTTTGAAAATCTGTTCGCCCATCGCCGCGGTCGGCGCGATGGTGGGCGTCGCCTGAGCCGCGGCTTCGGCCGCTGGCGCATCGCTCGCCGCCGTATCCGTCGGCGGTGCGGCCTTGCCGCAACCGGCGAGGGCCAAAACGCCCGCCAGAAGGACGGGCGCGCGGCGCATTATTTCTTGGCTTCGGCGGGCGCGGGAGCCGCGCCTTCGGCCGGGGCGGCGGCCTTGTCGCCTTCGGCCGCCGGTGCGGCGCCATCCTTGCCCTCCGCCGGAGCGGCGGCATCGGCCGCCGGCGCCGCTTCGGGCGCGGGCAGCGGCAGGTTCGAACCCTGCGCGTTCAGATAGACGATCAGGTTGGCGCGGTCTTCGGGGCTCGACAGGCCTGCGAACGACATTTTGGTGCCTGCCGCGAACTTGCGCGGGCTGGTCAGCCAGTGGTCCATCTTTTCGAAGTCCCAGTTGCCGCCGACGCTCTTGAGCGCGTCGGAGAAGGCGAAGCCGCCCTTGCCCTGGCCGATGGCTTCACCCATCGTGCCGTAAAGATTGGGGCCGATACCGTTGGCGCCGCCCTGATTGATCGTGTGGCAGGCGCCGCATTTCGCGAACACCGCTTCGCCCTTCGCCGGATCGGCGGCTGCGAGCAGATTGGGCAGCGGCACCGCCGCCGCGCCGCCGCCACCGCCGGCTTCGGCGTCCTCGATAGGAAAGCCGGGCTTTTCAGGGGCATGGCTCGCACCCAGCATGCCGGTGCCGATCGTCAGGCCCAGCGCGCAGATACCGGCGAAGAGAGCCCAGCCGGCGATAGTATTGTTGCGGTCGTCCATGTCAGGCCCCGTTCGCTGGCGCCCACCCCGGGCGCATCGATTGATTTGGACGCTCCCTTACTTGGGCATGGGCGGGGGCGCAAGGGGATGAAATGTCCCGGCGGCATGCGCGCGGTCGGTTGCCTCGCCATCGCAGGGCCGCTATGCGCCGCGGCGCGGTTTTCTGGAAGGCGTTCATGGGCAGCTATTCGGCTTCGGCACAAAGACTGGTCGACACGATGACGGCGGCGGCGCTCGCCGATCCCGCGCGGGGGCTGGCCTTTCAGGGCGCGCCCGGCGCGAACAGCGACCTTGCGGCGCGCGAATTCGACCCGCAGGCGCTGCCGCTGCCCTGCTACAGCTTCGAGGATGCGATCGAGGCGGTGCGCGACGGGCGCGTCGACCGCGCGATCATTCCGATCGAAAACAGCCTGCATGGCCGCGTCGCCGACATTCATTTCCTGTTGCCCGAATCCGGCCTGTCGATCGTCGGCGAACATTTCCTGCGCATCCGCCACGGGTTGATGAGTCGCAATCTCGGCCCCGTCACACGCGCGATGAGTCACGAACAGGCGCTGGGACAGTGCCGCCATTGGCTGCGCGCGCACCATATCTCGCCGATCGCGCACAGCGACACCGCGGGCGCCGCGGCCTGGGTCGCCGACAGCGAAGAGATCGGGCTCGCCGCCGTCGCGCCGCCGCACGCCGCCGATCTGTACGGGCTGACGCTGCACGAATCGGGCATCGAGGACGCCGATCACAATATGACGCGCTTTGTCGTGCTGGCGCGCGAACCGCTTGCCGACCTGCCCGCCGATGTGCCGCGGATGACGACCTTCATCTTCGAGGTGAAAAATATTCCGGCCGCGCTTTACAAGGCGCTGGGCGGCTTTGCGACCAACGGTGTCAACATGACGAAGCTCGAAAGCTATCAGGACGGCGGCAGCTTTGCCGCGACCAAATTCTATGCCGATATTGTCGGCGCGCCGGGCGAGGAAAATGTCGACCGCGCGCTGGAGGAACTGGATTTCCAGACCAAGACGCTGCGTCTTCTGGGCACCTATCCGCAGGCGCGCGTCCGCGGCTGATCCCGCCTCAGGACTCGCGGCGGGCCAGGGTGCGCGCCAGCGTCAGGCTCTGGATCACGAACAGCGTCACCAGAATGCTCGCCACGCCGAGCCCGAACAGGTCGAGCGGCGAGAAATGGCTGCCGAGAACGCGCTCGTCGCCAAGCGTGGGCATCGCGAGCGTCAGCGCCATCAGCATCAGCCGCAATTCGGTCGGCCCGCCTGCAAGGTAGGAAAGCCGGAATTCGCCGACGACCTTCGCTGCAAGGAAAGTGTGGATCGACAGCAGGAAATAGCCAACAACCCCCAGCAGCGCGACATCGAAGCGCAGGAAAGGGCTCATCCCCATGCTTGCGACCATCAGGAAGGTCGCGATCGCATCGACGCTATGGTCGACGAAATAGCCATAGGTGGGCCGCTCGATCTTGCGCCACCGTGCAAGGCTGCCGTCGAGCGAGTCGCCGAACCAGTTGACGACATAGCCGGCGAGCGACAGCGCCAGCCAGCCGCTGCCGAGCCAGCTCAACAGATAGCCGCCCGCGACCATCAGGGCCCCCGCAAAGCCGAGCGCCGTGAGCTGGTCGGGCGCTACCCAGGCGGGCAAACGCGCGCATAGCCAGTTGAGCAGGCGGCGCTCGCCACGCGCGAGGATATTCTGCTGGATACGCGTTGCCACCGGCGCGCGCTTGTCCGCATTGCTCATTGGATGTCCGCCTTTTCCGGCCCCATCACATGTCTGCACCCTGTCATCAAATTGTCATAGGCTCCGCGCGGCGGCGTGCAAGCCTTAACCCGCGCGGCCGGGCGCAGGCGAAGCGCGTTTCGGCGCCCGTATCGCGCGGTCAGCGCAGTCTCAATCCTGCCAAGGGCCGATTTCGCCGACGTCGCCGACGGTGCGAAAGCGCACCGCGCCATCGACCCATGCCACTTCCCACATCGGTGCCGGGCGGGCCCATTCGCCGATCACGAACAGCGGCAGCCGGTTCGCGGCGACGAACGCCAGATCGTCCGCAGTCGGTCCGGGAATGATCGTTTCCATCCGTTGGTGCAGCCGGACGGGGCCGTCGTCTCGACGCCCGGGGCTGCGGCTGCAGGACCGGCTGCCTGCACCGCGAACAACAGGAGCGCAGCGATCAATGCGCGTCGCCCCAGCTCTTGCCGGTTCCGACCTCCACCTCCAGCGGCACCGACAGCGTCAGGACCGGCTCGGCGGCGGCGGCCATGACGCGGCGGATCACGGCGCCGGCGGCTTCGGCCTTGTCCTCGGGTGCCTCGAAGACGAGTTCGTCATGGACCTGGAGCAGCATCTTCACCTCATCCAGCCCCGCTTCGGTCAGCGCGGCGGGCATGCGCGTCATCGCGCGCTTGATGAGGTCGGCGCTGGTGCCCTGGATCGGTGCATTGATCGCGGCGCGTTCGCTGCCCTGGCGTTCGTTCTGGTTCGCCGCCTTGATGCGCGGGAACCAGGTCTTTCGACCGAACAAGGTCTCGGTATAGCCGCGCTCGCGCGCGCGCTCGAGCGTGCCCTGAATATAGTCGGAGATGCCGGGGAAGCGTTCGAAATAGCGGCTGATCAGCGCCTGCGCCTCGTCGGGCGTGATTTCGAGCCGGCCCGCAAGCCCCCAGCGCGAAATGCCGTAGAGGATCGAGAAATTGACCGTCTTCGCCTTGGCGCGGGTGTCGCGATTGACCTCGCCGAACAATTCGATCGCGGTCGCGGCGTGAATGTCCTGCCCCTGCGCGAACGCCTCCTTGAGTTCGGGGACATCGGCCATATGCGCCGCGAGGCGCAGTTCGATCTGGCTATAGTCGGCGGCGATCAGCACATGGCCCGGCGCGGCGATGAAGGCATCGCGGATCTGGCGGCCGACTTCGCTGCGGATCGGGATATTCTGCAAATTGGGATCGGTCGAAGACAGCCGCCCGGTCTGCGCGCCGACGAGGCTGTAGCTGGTGTGGACGCGCCCGGTCTTCGCATTGATCTGTTGTTGCAGCGCGTCGGTATAGGTCGATTTGAGTTTGGCGAGTTGCCGCCATTCGAGGATCATGCGCGCGATCGGCACGCCGTCGCGTTCGAGGCGCTCGAGCTCGTTCTGGTCGGTCGACCAGTCGCCCGACTTGCCCTTGCGCCCGCCCTTGAGGCCGAGCTTGTCGAACAATATCTCGCCGAGCTGCTTGGGGCTGCCGATGGTGAAGGGCTGTCCTGCCTCGGCATGGATCGCGGTTTCCATCCGCGCCATTTCCTGCGCGAATTCGCCCGACAGGCGCGCCAGATAATCGCGGTCGACCATGATGCCCGCGCGCTCCATCGTCTCGACGACGCCGGCAAGCGGCCGGTCGACCATCTCGTAGACGCGGGTGCCGCCTTCGAGCGGCAGGCGCAGCTTGAGCAGCCGCCACAGTCGCAGCGCGACGTCTGCATCCTCCGCGGCATATTCGGTCGCACGGGCGAGCGGGACTTCGGCGAAGCTGATCTGCGATTTGCCGGTGCCGCACACCTCCTTGAACGACAGGCAGACATGGTCGAGATGCAGCTTTGCCAGCTCGTCGAGGCCGTGACCATGTTGGCCCGCGTCGAGCGCGAAGCTCATCAGCAGCGTGTCGTCATAGGGCGCGACGCGCACGCCATGCTGGGCCAGCACGCCGATATCATATTTCAGATTATGCCCGACCTTCAGCACCGCGTCGTCGGCGAACAGCGCGCCGATCCGCGCGATGGCGTCGGCCATCGCAATCTGGTGGGGCTTTTCGGCGAACATGTCGGTGCCGCCATGGCCGAGCGGGATGTAGCAGGCCTGCCCCGGCGCGATCGCCATGCTGACGCCGACAAGCTCGCCGGTGACGCTGTCGAGACTCGCCGTTTCGGTATCGATCGCAACGACATGCGCCGCCTTTGCCGCCGCGATCCAGCGGTCGAGCGCGTCGAGGTCGGTCACGCATTCATAGGCTGCCCGGTCGATTGTCGGCATGGCGGATGTTCGTCGAGAAACAGTTTGAGCGGCGCCGGCGGGATCGCGTCGAGCTTCAGACTGTCGAGCGTGTCGGGCAGCGGGCAATCGCGTTTCAGATCGACCAGCACGCGCGACAGTTCGGCCATCGCCCGATGCTCGATCAGATTTTCGCGCAGCTTCGACGCTTTCATCGTCTCGGCCCCGTCGAGCGCCGCGGTCAGATTGCCATATTCCTGGATCAGCTTGGTCGCGGTCTTGGGTCCGACCCCGCGCACGCCGGGCACATTGTCGACGCTGTCGCCCATCAGCGCGAGCACGTCGCCGACGAGGTCGGGGGAGACGCCGAACTTCTCGTGCACCGCGTCGATCCCCAGCCGGACATTCTTCATCGTGTCGAGCATGTCGACATGCGGTCCGTCCGCGGGTTCGCGGATCAGCTGCATCAGATCCTTGTCACTGCTGACGATGGTCACGTCCCACCCTTCGCGCACTGCGGCCTCGGCATAGGAGGCGATCAGATCGTCGGCCTCGAATCCCTCCATCTCGATGCAGGGCAACGAAAAGGCGCGCGTCGCGTCGCGGATCAGCGGGAATTGCGGGCGCAGATCCTCGGGCGGCTCGGGCCGGTTCGCCTTATACTGATCGTAAATCTCGTTACGGAACGACTGGCTCGAATGATCGAGGATCACCGCAAGGTGCGTCGGCCCGTCGGCGTCGTGCAGATCCTTCGCGAGCTTCCACAGCATCGTCGTATAGCCATAGACCGCACCGACCGGTACGCCATTCGGGTTCGTCAGCGGCGGCAGGCGATGATAGGCGCGGAAGATGTAGCTGGAGCCATCGACCAGATAGAGATGATTCTTCTGTGACATGGCGCGGGGTGTAGCAGGGGGAAGGAAGGCGGCCTAGCTATGTCGGCGTGCTGTGTTGCGGAGGGTCTGCTTTGGGGTGGGAAGCGGACATTCTCTAATCACTCTCGTCATCCCGGCGAAGGCCGGGATCTCGCCGGTGCGTTACCACGATAGGGTGAGATCCCGGCCTTCGCCGGGATGACGATGGAAGAAAAGTCGGCCGACGACCGCTAGCGGTCGCTCCCAGACATCGCTCACTCCGGATATCGGATCGCCAGTTTTCCCGCCGCCGCGACGGCGGCTGCCCGCGCGTCGTCGGTGGTGCCGCCCGCAACCTTTGCCAGCGCCACCCCCATGCGGCGATAGGGCCGCGTGACGGGTTTGCCGAAGATGCGCGCGTCGACCGAGGTTTCGGCGTTCGGCGGCGTCAGGGCTTCGGCGAGGCCGGTGATCGCGAAATCGCTTGCGTCGCGATCGGCGAGCAGCACGGCGCTGGCGCTGGCTTGCGGCACGTCGACGGGCGGAATCGGCAATCCCAATATCGCGCGGGCGTGAAGGTCGAATTCCGAATATTGCTGCGAAATCAGCGTCACCATGCCGGTGTCATGCGGGCGCGGGGAGAGTTCGGAGAAGATGACATCGTCGCCCTTCACGAAAAATTCGACCCCGAAAATGCCATGGCCGCCGAGCGCATCGACGACCTTCGTCGCCATCGCCTGCGCGGCTTGCAGCGCCGCCGCCGCC
>LULM01000290.1_pt1 | contig 10820 bp, 11 predicted proteins | sample 728151 | NCBI WGS metagenome assembly LULM01 (sample SAMN03860289, study PRJNA289734) | marine metagenome | biome: seawater column; feature: ocean; material: water; isolation source: Red Sea water column Station 149 - depth 200m | place: Saudi Arabia: Red Sea | collected 2011-10-15 | depth 200 m
ACTGTCATAGTTATTTGATCATCAGCTAATATTTGTGTATCAACTGTTTGACCTCTAGCATAATCTCTGACTGTGATTGTTGGCTCTTTGATGATCTTTACTGTGTCACCAAAGTTTTCAATTTCTCCAGCGTAATCAGTGTTAGTTATATCTTCTACCACTGATGCTCTTCTGAAGAATTTCTGAACTTTCTGACTAAAGATCTGTGGAGTAAAATTACCTTGTGAAAGGTTATTATATCCAGTAGCATTTGTAAAAGCCATAATGCTTCTCCTTTATTGTTTAGTTAGATTGTTTAACGTTGTTCAATCCTACCTTCTAAACGTGCAAGGTCAATGTCTTTCTCGTGCTTCTCAAATTCATGAGGTTTCAATTTAGAAATCTCACTAGTTGTCCAAATTTTCTTTTTAGGAATATCGGACTCAGTACTTTTTCTTGTTTTAGAAATTGCTCTAGCAGCTTCTTTTTTAACATCCTTCTCTTCTTTTTTAGTTAATTTACTTTCACCATTATCCATTTTAAATAGATCAATAGCTCTAGCAGCTAACTTAGCATTAGATGTATTTTCATACAACCAACCTTGAATAGTAGGATCTTGATTAGCAGCCCAATTATGAAATTCTTCTTTTTGTCGAATCTCATTAAAATCAGGATGTAATTTTAAAAGTTCTACTTCGGCTTTTTCTTTTATAATTTGTTCTTGCTGGAGTTGAAGGTTTTTATATTTATCTTCAATTTCTGCAGTTTGAGTAGTAGCTTTGTTCATGGCTATAGTTTCAACCATATCATAAACGTCAGGGTACTCTTTTCTCCACGCCTCTAATTCTTCTTTTGATTTAGGTGGCACAAATTGTTTAGTACTTGATTCTAATTGAGAACGCAAAGATTTAACTTCATCCTTGTGTTTATTAATTGTAGAATCATAGTGTTTTTTAAGATCGTCATAACGTTTCTTAAAAACACGATCTTCAGCTTTTGCAGGGCGTTCAGCGATAGGAGTAGCCTTTACTTCTGATTTTTCTGCAGTCTCTTCAGATGCATCGGTGTCCTTCTGTTCGGTTGCTGCTTCTGCTTCCTTTTGTCTTTGTTCCCTATGAAACTTTGTTAACTCACCTTTTGCAAAAGCCTCTGTTTCAGCATCATCAGTTTCTCTAACTTTGCTATAAGGATTTGCTTCTGGAATTTTAACTTTAGTTTCTTTAGAAACTTTTTTTTCTTCTTCCATTATTTTTACCTCTTAGGTTGAGTGCCTTATGGATAAGGGTAGCTCTAAACTGTTTCCATATTTTGTGGGCTGATATCTGAATCGATAGAATTAAAATCTATACCAGATTCTGCTTGTTCAGGAATATTATTCTGATCAACCATTTGATTATCAGGTGGCACATTTGTTTGTTGTGTTTCCATCTGTCCTGAAAGATCATTAACAAAACTTTGTAATGATTCTTCTTCAGTTTGCCCACCATATTTTCTATTAGCAAAATTTTTTACTAATGAAATTGGTAGTACAATATTTTCTTCTTCTTTAGTAAACTGATCTAAAAGTGGTTTTACTTCTGGAGCAATCTTACTAATGACTTTACTAACAGATGGAGATAGAACTATACCTAAAGTAGTTTTATCTTCATCAGTTAATCCTTCAATTTTTTTTGCTAAAGTATTTGTTACTGGTTGAGTAGTTGCTACAACTCTAGCTGGTTTTTCTGTAGAGGCAACTTCTTTATTTGTTGGCATTTTAATTTGAGACATATCAGGAACTGCTGGAGTTGCTGCTCTTTCGTTCATCATACCAGTTGTTGTTGCAACTGTGCCTTTCATATCTCTTATTGCCATAATTTACCTACTACATAACATATTGGTTCTAATATTTTTCTGTATATTCTACCAATTAAAGATGGTTTGCTATTAAACATAATATGTTTTAAATCTTGTGTTCTGTGTTTTGCAACATGTGCACCTAATGCTTTTATAATATTACTTTTATGCATTGCTTTTACAAAAGGTTTAAATAATATATGATAACCTTCTTGGTGCTGCATAGTTAAATATTTTCTTTGATATATGTACCATATTTTCATTGCTTTAGACCAATCTTTCAATCCTGTTGTTTGATACATGGCTGTACAAACTATACTTTTACCACCACCAGTATCTGCACCACCAGTCATGGTATTTGCATCCTGTCTTCCTGGATTTGCTCTTCTTTCAGCTCTAGTTCTTGTAAATCCTTTTTCTACAACATCATCTAATGAATCTTTATAATCATTTTGTTGGTCTTTCATTTTTTGTGTATCATCATAAAATTTATCACCAGGACCATATCCTTTTCTTTCTATAGTTTTTTCTCTTGTAGAAATTCTTTTTTCTCCAGCTTTTTCTAAATTACCAAATGCAGAAGTTCTATTCATTCCTGCATATAAATCTGTTGAAGCATTTCCTGCTATTCTACCATCACCTCTTACATTAAAATATTTTTTAGCATGTGATTGTACAGGTGTTCCAGGTCCAACAACTGCTCTCATAACTGTTAATCCTATAGATGGTACTTGTATATTTTTTATATTTTGTTTAACAGTTTGTGATAAAGTTCTTAATGCTGATTGTTTTACTGGTTCTATAGTTCCACTAGCAAAATCTCTTTCTTTTGCTTCTCTTGTACTAATACCTAATGTTCCACTAGCAAACTCTCTTTCTTTTGCTTCTCTTATTGCTGATGGCTGTCTATCTACAGTAATTCCTAATGCTGTTTCTAACTGTGGGTATTCTCCATCATCGTATGCAGGCACAACTCTCCCTGCATCATCTGTAAATCTTTGATCTCTTTGTCCTTTAGGACTAAATACTCCTAGTGGATCAGGACCTTGTGGTACACGAGTTGTATCTGCTGTTGTTCTATTATCTCTTCTTGCTTTACGACCTGCTGCCCCAGCTATTCTAGCTTTTGATAAAGTTATAGTTGCATTATCTTCTTTAACTTTTGCTTCATTTAAAATATTTAAAATTGGTGATGGGTCTCCTAGCTCAGGTTGATTTACTTGATTTGTTGTTTGATCCATCTCATCATAAAATACATTTGTTGGACTTTTAATTTCAACTGGTTCTTTAAATGTTTCAGTTAATAATTTACTTGTTTGTGCAGCTTCTTGTGTCATCGTGTTACCAAAATCAGCAGTATCACTTTGTTGTTCTCTTGCCATAATTGACGGCATTTCAAATGCTGTTGATGTTTGTTCTTCTAAAGTTTCTTGAGCTTTTTCTGCTGCATCTGTTGTTGCAGTTGATGTAGTAGCTGTAGTTGTAATATCAGGTAAATTTAAAGTTGCTATTTTATTAAAACCAACAACTTGTGATGTATATGATCCATCGTCATTTCTGACAAGTTCTATTGTACCACCTGTTACTCTGTTTGGGTTAAATTTAACCATTTAATTTATTCTGTTTGTTCGCTTCTTCTAGGTTGAGTATTTGCCGCACTAAAGCCAGCTTCCCCTGGCATCGGTACATTGCCTGTTCCGATGTTGCTACCTCCAGCTCCTGTTGGATCTGTTGGCGAAGCTCCTGAAGGTATTGGACCAGTCGGTCCCATTTCACTTTGTCCTCCAGCAGCGGCTGTATTGTTTTGATTTCCATTTGCCATTCCCATTATTTGTGCATAGATCGCAGCTTTTTCTGGATCATTAATTAATTGATCTGGATCAATATCTAAAGATTTGGCTATTTCAGTTAAACATGTATGCCATCTAACAAACGGTGCAAGTGCAGGATTAGCTGCTGTTTGCATGAATGTCATTAATCTTTGAGATCTAACTTCTTTTTGCATCAACGAAGAAGTTCCTTGTGCTTTTATTTCTAGATCACCTTTGATATGCGGAGCATCTTCATTGAATTGCATGTTCCAATAAAATAATGATTCTCCTAGGGGCTTTAATAAATAGTCATCAATATTCTTAATAACTGTTTTAATACTTAATGCTGCTGCACCCATAAGCATTGACATGCCTGATGCAGTTCTTGTTGTAGATTGTACACCTGTTGCTCCATGTGAATAAGATGGAATACCAGTTGCCTCATCTGCAATCTGTCTAAACTTGTCAAACATTTGTAAATTTTCATAAGCTGTATTTGGAAATTTAACTCCGTGTATAGCTTGTCCTGTTTGACCACTTTGTCTTCTAAATATTTTACCAGGAAATACTTTCATATCCTGACCAGGTACTAGCATTGTTTCATCAACATCAAATACTAAATTACCTGCTAGTGCTAAGTTATCAATAGCCATTCTTGCATGACCATTCATAACCATTTGTGAATCTTCCATATTTTCTGGAATACCTACTCCAAAAAATTGATAAGGATTTAATTCATATGGACATACTAAGTAGGGTATACGATTTGGTGTAAATGGATTTTCTACCATTCTTAAAACTTTATTACCACAAATCCACACATTAACAGAAACTACATCTCCTGTTCCTTCGTATTCTAAACCACATTCATCTGCAGTTTTTTTATCTATAACACCCCAGTATTCTAAAACTTCAAATCTATTTTTATATATGCTTGTTATATTTTCTCTATCATACAAAGAAGATTCAAATCCTCTTGTTTGATAGTTAGGTCCCATCTCTAAACATTCTTGAACAGCCTCTGCATTAAACATTGGCTTGTCCATTAAATCTTGAAACTGTTGTTTATTGTAAGAATGTCTTTGAATAACATAATCACAATCATTTATATTTGTTGCATTTGGATCAGGATAAAAATCCCAACAAGATACAGCTTCTATGCTAGGAACTGTTTTAACTTTTTTAACTCTAACATTTATTTTATTACCTTGATCATCTTCAGCTGAATCAAATGAATTATATTCTTTTAAATCTGTAAATGGACCTTTTAATATTCCTGTACCAAGTAATGCCATTTCAAAAAATACATGACGCATAATTGTAATAGCTCTACTTTCCTCTAGCTGATCATGCAATAATTTTTGCATTGCCTCTGCAGCTTTTCTAGCTGGTTCAATTTGTGGTTGACCAGTTGGTGCAGGACCATCAGTAAAACCTAAACTATCATAATCTTGTGCTAATGTTTTCATTAAATCATTAGCTGTAGCACCAGGTTCTATATTTCTTCCATCACCATTAAATCCATATGGACTTTGCATTTGAGCTTCATCTTTATTTAAATGTGCTTTTTCTGCAATATCTTCTGGTACAGATGTAGGCATTACGCCTAGTGGAAATTTACCTTGTGAAAATAAAACTTCTATGATTTGACCAAATGAAGCTAGTACTTTAGTCTTTGTTACTTTAACAAAAACTCTAGACTTTTCGTTTTCACGAAATGCCATTTCAGGTCCGTATAATCCTCTATAATTTCTATAAGCCTTTAACCATCTTTTTTCATCATAAACTTTTGATGTTTCAGCTTGTTGAAATCTACTTCTTACAAAACCAACTAAAGGATTACCCTCGGCTTCGTAGCCGCCATTTTTAGTTTTATCTTCTTCCATTTAGATTAGTAATCTCTTTCTTCAGCCATTCTAAAAATTGCTGGATCTACTTTTGATTTTGATTTACCTTTTTTATCATTACCATCACCAGACATAGCCCCTTGATTTATTTTTGAATTAGGGTCTATTGCCATAGGCTCTTTTGGAGCTTTTGGTGTATCAGGTGCAAGTTCTCCATGCATATATCTTTTCATCATGTTATTTTCTCCTATTTATTATTAATAATCTTTTTCATCAGCCATATTAAACAAAGACTGTTGTACATGCTCAGCACCAGGTTTGCTTGGAACATCTGGATCATATTCAAATGGTTCTTGCTTTTTGTGTGTGTGTTGAGAAAAATCAATATTAGTGTGTTCCCTGTTAGGCTGTTTGCCTTCAGGTGCATCACTTAACTGACCTTGTTTAACTTTAGCTTTTGGATCGAATTTACTTTCCATATTATCTCCTATATTTTAATCTTTTTTATTGTTAAAACATTTTTAGTTGGTATGGTTGTATAGTTACCACCTTGCTTTATATCATTATTATCTTCAAAACTATAATCTGCCATAACAATAGTTGTTACTTCGTTTTGATTTACCAACCATCCAACGCTACAACATATTGCTGTTTTAGATTTTTTTATATCTACTATATCAGACCAAGTAGTTTCTCCGATAATGTCCTCCCAATAAATCCGAACTAAGGGATAGGGAAAATTTTTTTTATTTACTTTTGGTATTTTTCTTTTTAATGGCATTAATATCCGAATTTATTATCTACCATATGATGTGTATCTTGAACTGTTGAAAGTCTAAATCGTTGTGCATATTTAGGATGGGTAGGTCTGCTCATACATCCATATCTTAATGCATCATAGGCATGGTCTTCTGCATGAGTATCTACATCTTCAGGATTTTTATCATCGGTAGGTAGCATTCCTAAAGTTCTAATTAGATTTCTACATGTCTTAAAAATTCTTATTCCTGGTTGATTATCTTTAACTACTAATCTTTTGTGAACTTCTAACTTACCATTAATTCTACTTTTAGGTGATCTATCTGACGGTCTCCACCTACAACCATTTTGTATCATTGTCTCTGCAATACTTGGTCCAACATCACCTCTTTTAGCCCATGTACTAGAATCTAATACACCGTAATGAATATATTCTCCTTGTTCTAAAGTAAGGACTCGTCTTGCGAAATGATCCGCTGTAACTTTTTTGGTATACAATTCTCTATAGATCCAGAGATTGTTATCATAATCAACAGCAAACCAAAGCACACAAGCAGGAGAAGAATAACCCCAATCAGCAGCACGAAATTTATACCAACTCCTAGGTATGTCAAAAGGTTCGACAACGTGAGTTGTTTTGTTAAATTCTGGAAATGCTGAATCTTCATATGCGTCCCAATCTCCGTCTAAAAATTGTTTTCTTTGTACTTCGGGTAATGATGCAAGCATGATATAATAATCATCAGTTTGCATTAGATAGGGATTGTCTTGTAATTTAGCTGGAATAAATCTACGAGTAATATATTTTTTACCGTTAGGTGTATCTATTCCTACATCAAAAGCTGTGTTAGGTTCTCCTGGCTCTACAAACATTTCTCTTACCCATTGTGAACCAACGTTACCTGGATTACCTGTGGATCTCATAAACACAGGAATATCAGGATCTACACTTCTAAGTGATGATCTTAAAAAATTATATATATCTGGCGAATGATATTGTGGAAGTTCGTCTATTCCTATCCATGTGTAGGATTGACCTTGGTAACGTAAAACATCTGTCATGTTTTCTGCGTACCCGAACTCTATCTTTGCTCCCGATGGGAATCGCCACTCTTTTTCTTGCTCTCTCCATTTTGCTCCTGGATATGCTTTCGAGTATAATAGCTGAGACTTTTGAATTAAGTCTCTTAACTCTGGCATTGTCCGCCTTATTAGGAGTGCTCGATGATGAGCTTTGGAACAGTATCGAAGTGGGTCTACTAGCATCGCATATGATTTACCACCACCTCTTGCTCCACCATAAAATACTTCTCTTTCAGAAGCTGCAAGAAATTCTGTCTGTGGACCTGAATTAGGTTTAAAGATAACTTCTTGCTGATTTATGTGCTCTTGTATTGTCTTAGGAGCACTCTCGATTTGATCTTCCGTAATGAGTTGAGTCTCTTTTCCTTTTAAAGACTTATCTATAGTTAACAGTTTATTTTTAATATTTTCTGCTGACTGTTTGGCAGATCTTAAAGACTGTTCTGCCTTTGCAACTTTCTTACGACTGCGAGCTAGAATCTGTTGTGTTGACTTCTTGGCTTTCTTTTGAATTATTTTCTTGGGCTTCGGAGGAGCCACTTCTTTCAATTCGTTTTTTAAGTCCGACATGTGATATGTATCTTCCTGTTTTTCTATGTAGCCAAGATGCTGTTTCTCTTAATGAACAATTTTTTAAATAATCTTTTGCTTGATCAAGAGCTTGTAATTCTTCTTTAACGGGTTCCAGATAATTAGGATCATTTGATTGTTTAAAACCAAATGGTATCGTCCTAGCTCTCTTTTTTATTTTTATCGGTTCCATCTTTTGCTGGTAATATAAATATACCGTGCAGAGCTTTCATGTTAATATCTAATTGATCCTTCTTAACAATACCTACTCTGTCTAAAATTGAGTTGGCGGCTGCTAGACGAATACTTGCCTGTGGAGTAGTGCCGTCTTCATCTAGTAAGGCGATTAACCTATTAGCCGCTTGTGCAGAGTGCGTTGATAAATGGTTCTCCGCTAATTCTGTAATCTCTTTTTTCAAATTTCTTATAACTTTGCTATAACTATTTTCCGAATAGCCAGCTAATCTTGCTGCTTCTCGTGGATTTCCTTTTGCTTCTGCGAACAATACGTCTAGAAACTTTTCCTGCATATCGGTCAAGTTTCTTTTTTGAGTTTTTATTATAGAAGAATCCATGTTTTGCATTTATTAGCTCCATGATCTCACTAAAAGGTAGATCTTTTATTAATTTTTTGTTTATTTCTGTCATTTTATATGTTTTATTTGTGATGACCCTGTGTTTTGTTGTGTTATGTTTGCGTGTGTCCCTTAAATAAAACATATACTTACCATTATAGTGCTTATTTGTAATTTTGTCAAGCGTTATTTTTAGGTGTGACAAAGTTTACAGATTTTATTGTTGACAAAATTGGATATGGGGTGTATAATGTTCATAGGAACCCCCAGGGGAGCCTTTACATCTATACTATACCTATATTTAGAACTACCCCCTAGGGTATTCCTAGGAATATTGTTGGAATATTGTACCCACAAATATAGCCCAGAGTTGGTTAACAAGGACTTTGGAGATTTTCTGGTGACTGGGTATATCTATCCCCCTATACGGGGGTGTGCCCTTGCCTACCCCTTTGGGTTTGCAAGGTTTTTTTTTGCCAATCACAAAAATATTGCCAAGCTATAACTAGGATATTCCCTAGAGTTAGCTTAATTTTATTTTGGTTTACGATTGGGGGGAGATTAGGGGGTGTAAATTTTTGTAACTATAATAACCCTTGTAAATCACTAAATTAATTTTAGTTATGTTATAATATAACATTGTGAGCTTGGAAGGTAAGAATTATTGACCTATTTTTATTGCACCCAAAAAAAAACCCCCGATTGCTCGGGGGCTTTCCTTAAAATCTAGCTTAGAGGGTTAAGCTATTTTTTTTGTTTTGTCTTTTTTCTCAACTGATTTTCCATCAATACTTACTTGATAATTTTCACTAAAATTTCTCATAGTTGTGTATTGCTGTGAATTAAACAATGTGTAGATGTTGCTTAAATTTTCCCACACTTGCTCATCAACCATATCAAAAAACTCTACCTTTTGTTTAGTAGAGTAATTCAATGCTTTTTCAAAATTTACAAAAAATGCTTTTGAAATTGCTTTCAAATTATTAGCAACCATTTTTGTATCTTTTGTAGTTGGTTTTTTCTTACCCTTGCCCGACCTAATTTTATAAACTGTGTCAATTGTTCCTGTGTTTATTTCAACTAAGTCCTCGCTTTTGTTTGGTACATATTGAGTTGCACCTTTTTGACCTTTCATTTTTTGTTCAATGAAAGGTGTGGCAACTTTTGACATCATAAAAATTTTTGAATTTTTATCATCAATTTTTATTTGGTCGGGGGTATCAACTTTCATTTTTCCTAAATTAATAGCCCTATAAACAACCATTTCAAAAGCACCATTTTTTTCAACTTTAGCTTTATATCCAACCAAATTATATAAATGCTCTCTTATTGCTTTTTCATTTATAACTAATTTTGATTTATCAGTTTTAACTTGGTCTTTTGTAGAGTTTAAATGAAAGTTTATCATTTTCTCAACTTCCACAGCTATTTTTGGAAGTAATACTTTCATTATTTCTCTAGTGTTTTTTAATGCTAAATTTAAATATCTTTTTAAATTCGCATTTTTATCAGTAAAAATCTCAAATGGTGTTTGAGAGTTTTTAGCTGTATCACTTATTTTTTCACTCATCTTATTTTTTCCTATTCTATGATTAACCCTTAATAAATTGCTATTAAGTTTAAAATTAATCATTAATACTTATCGCATTTTATTTTATTTAGGTCAAGTGATTTAATAATTTTTTTTTATTTATTACACATTTATCGTTCTTGTTATGTTCTAGTTTTGTTCTAAAAATCCACAATGTAGAAAAATAGAACAAATTATGGCTTAATTGTGTTATGTGTTTTTTGCATAGCTTGACCCTTTTAGCTATGCGTTTGACACATACCTCTTTTAGTTGTAATATTATACATAATTAAAAAATAAGGAATAAAAAATATGAAAACAAAATATGTATGTAGATATAAATTTATAACTAGAAAAAGACAGCTAGGTTTATATCATTACTTTAAATATAAGTTATGGCTAATTTTGTTTAACTTAACATATTAAAATAGGAATAAAAAAATATGAATACAATTTTATATATTGGTTTAGCTTTTTTATTAATTGGTTTTATAGGTTTTATAATTTCAGTAATAATGGAAAGTTATTATGATAAAAAATTATATAGACAGAAACAATTAAATGAAAGTTTTAACAATGCAAATAAAACAAACAAAAGAGAGTATAAAAATACTTACTAATTGGCGAGGATATACAACTACAATAAAAAAAAGAACGCCATTTTATTGTAAAATAGAAATGTTAAATTCAAGTGATAACCATTTTATAATGGTGTACTCGTTAAATGATAAAGGTTTATCAATAAAAGAAATAAACGAAAACATATATAAAAGTATAGAAAAAAATGGCA
>LULM01000725.1_pt1 | contig 10797 bp, 9 predicted proteins | sample 728151 | NCBI WGS metagenome assembly LULM01 (sample SAMN03860289, study PRJNA289734) | marine metagenome | biome: seawater column; feature: ocean; material: water; isolation source: Red Sea water column Station 149 - depth 200m | place: Saudi Arabia: Red Sea | collected 2011-10-15 | depth 200 m
CGAGAGAGATGAGCTGCGCGGGATGCGGGCGCCAGACGCCGGGGCCGCCATAGTGGCGAATCATCGGAATGAGCGCGGTGAAGAAGGTCGCGATCATCGCGGCGGCGTAGGAAAGGATCAACCCGTCGCGCAGCGAATAGAAGGCGAAGCCGAACGCGGCGGCGCTGATCGCCCAGGGTTCGACGATCGAACGCGCGCGGACCGTAGCGCCGATGTCGTAGCGATAGGCGCAGGCGGCGAGTGCGATGTCGGCCCCGGCGATCGCGAAGACGGTGATCGCCACCCAGCGATCCCAGCCGTCGATATCGCCCGAGGGGAACATGAGCTGCGGAAAGGCGAAGAGAATCGCCGAGCCGAACGCCGAGGCGAGGAAGGCGACGAACATGCCGTCCCACACGATATGACGATGATCGGCGCCCGGCTTGCTGAGCTGTTCGGCGAGGCCGCGCTTGAGCCCGAGCGTCGCAAGCTGCGCGATCAGCTCGATCACGAGCACGGCAAAGGCGAAGCGGCCGACCGCTTCGGGGCCATACCAGCGCCCGGCGAAATAGAGAAAGGGCAGGCGCGCGACGAGGCGCAGGATGAAGCCGAAGAAATTGGTGCGGCCGCCCTTGGCGAGCGCGGCGGTGTCAGCATCCTGCCCGACCGGATCGGCCACGGTGGATGCGGAAGGGGGCGCGGCTGCGCTGTCCGTCTGGCTCAAGCCTGGCGCCCCTTCTGCTGCTCCCCTACACGCTGTTTAGCGCGCGGAAAAGGGCTAGGCAATCCGGGCAATCCGGGCAATCGGCGGCGGTGCATCATCGGCCTTCGGGTCGCAGCGGGCGGCTGAGCAGGGCCTGAATGGCGTCGGCGACGCGCGTTTCGCCCGCGACGAGCCGCGCCACCGCGTCGGTTTCGGCCTGCGCCCCGCGCGCGAGCCCGAAGCGCGTCATCTCGGCAAAGCCGCGGCTGATCAGCGCGGCGCGCGCGTTGAGCCCCAACCCGGCGCCATCGACGATGCCGCAGGCGATGGCGAGGATATTCTTGATCGCCCCGCCGATTTCGGCGCCGATCATGTCGGTCGATACATAAGGACGAAAATGCGGCCGGGCGAGCGCGCGGGCGAGCGCCTCGGCAAGCGCGGCGTCCTCGGCCGCCAGCGTGATTGCGGTCGGTAGCCCCGCCGCGACCTCGTGCGCGAAGGTCGGCCCCGACAGCACGGCGAAGCCGCGGCCGGGAAAGATTTCGCGCGCGATGTCGATCGGGAAGTCGAAGCTGCCCGCCTCCATCCCCTTGCTGCAGAAGATCAGCGGCGCATCGCCTGCGGGCAGCGCCGCGAGCACGGCGCGCAGATAGGGCACCGGCACGACGACGAGCAGCGCGTCGAGTCCCGACAGCGCGCCAAGGTCGCTCGTTGCCGTGAGCGAAGGCGACAGCGCCGCACCGGGCAGGAACAGTGGATTGCGATGCTCGGCGTTGATCGCCGCCACGACGTCTTCCTCGCGCGCCCACAGGCGCACCGGTGCGCCCTCGGCGGCGAGAAGCTGGGCGAGTGCCGTGCCCCAGGCGCCGCCACCGACGACGCCGAACTTTTCAAATGACGTCATGCAGTCGCGCGTCATGCCTTTACTCCGGCGCCGCGCACGGCTTCGGCGGCGGGATCGAGCGGCCAGCGCGGCCGCGCCGCCGTGTCGAGCGGATCGCTGAGCCCCGCGGCGAAGCGCTCGACGCCCGCCCAGGCGATCATCGCGCCATTGTCGGTGCAGAGCCACAGCGGCGGCGCGACAAACAGCTTGTCGAACGCGGCGGCGAGGCCGGTGAGCGCGGCGCGGATCGCACCATTGGCAGCGACGCCGCCCGCGACGACAAAGGCGGTGGCTTCGGGGCAGGCGGCGAGTGCGATGCGGCTGCGATCGATCAGGCAGTCGACGACCGCTTGCTGGAAAGACGCGGCTACGTCTGCGGGACGGTGCGCGCCCGATGCGACCGCGCGCGCCACCGCGCTCTTGAGACCGGCGAAGGAGAAATGCGGTTCGGCGCTACCGACCAGCGGGCGGGGGAGCGGCACCGCATGCGGATCGCCGTCCGCCGCAAGCCGTTCGACCGCCGGACCGCCCGGATAGCCGAGCCCGAGCAGCTTTGCGGTCTTGTCGAAGGCCTCGCCCGCGGCGTCGTCGATCGTGGTGGCAAGCCGCCGATAATCGTCGACACCGCGCACGAGCAGAAGCTGGCAGTGCCCGCCGGAGACGAGCAGTAGCAGATAGGGAAAGCGAAGGTCGGGGTCGGCGAGCCGCGGGCTGAGCGCATGGCCTTCGAGATGGTTGATCGCGATCAGCGGCTTGCCCGCCGCATGGGCGAGCGCCTTGCCGGTGACCAGCCCGACCATGACGCCGCCGATCAGCCCGGGGCCGGCGGTCGCGGCGATGGCATCGACATCGGCGAGCGTCACCCCGGCATCGGCGAGCACGCCTTCGACGATCGGGGCGAGGCGGTCGACATGCGCGCGCGCCGCGATTTCGGGAACGACGCCGCCATAGGGCCGGTGCTCGGCCTCCTGTCCCGCGACCCGATGCGCGAGGATGCGCCGGTCGTCGGTGACGAGCGCTGCCGCGGTTTCGTCGCAGCTCGATTCGAGGCCAAGGATGAGAGACATAATGTTGCGCCCCCTTACCCGTGCCAGGGGGGCGGGGGCAAGCGGCGGACGATCGAGTCCCTGCAAGACCGTGCGCCACCTTTTCTTTCGCGCGCCGAAGCCCTAGCAGGCGCGCATGGCATCGATTCCGCTTCCCACGCCCGACCGCCCGCTCCGCCTCGGTACGCGCGCCTCGCCGCTGGCAATGGCGCAGGCCAATATGGCCGCCGCGGCGCTGATCGCCGCCTATGGCATCGCGCCCGAGGCGATCGAAATCGTTCCGATGACCGCCACCGGCGACAAGATCCAGGACCGCGCGCTCGCCGAGGTAGGCGGTAAGGCGCTGTGGACGCGCGAGCTCGACGCGGCGCTCGACGGTGGGCGGATCGACATCGCCGTGCACAGTCTGAAGGATGTCGAGACGCTGCGCGATCCGCGCTTCGCGCTCGGCGCCATGCTCGAGCGCGCCGACCCGCGCGACCGGCTGGTGGTTCGCGACGGGATCGCGGCTGAGGCGATCGCCGACCTGCCGCACGGCGCGCGGCTGGGTACGAGCAGCCCGCGCCGCGCCGCGCAGGTCCGCCGCCTGCGTCCTGACCTCGAAACGACGCTGCTGCGCGGCAATGTCGCGACGCGGCTCGGCAAGCTGGCGGCGGGGGAGGTCGATGCGACCCTGCTCGCCGCGGCGGGGCTCGAACGGCTTGGCATGCGTGCGGTCGGAACGGTGCAGCCGGCGGAGATACTCTTGCCCGCCGCGTCGCAGGGCGCGATCGGTATCGAATGCCGCGCCGACGATGCGGCAACGCTCGCGCTGCTGCGCGGGGTCGATCACGAACCCACCCACCGCGCGGTTGCGGCCGAACGCGCGTTTCTGGCTGCGCTCGGCGGCGATTGCCGGTCGCCGGTCGCGGCCTATGCGCGCTGGCTGGCCGACGGGACGCTGCGCCTCGATGCCGAAATCTATTCCGAAGATGGCGCCGACCATGCGCTCGGCGAGACGCTGGTGCCCGATCCGGCTGCAGCCGAAGCGCTGGCGCGGCGTCTGCTGGTCGAGGCGCCCGAATCGGTGCGGCGCCTGTTCGCGGCATGACCGAATCGCTGCCGCTACTCGTGACGCGCGCCGACCCCGGCGGCGCGGCGACGGTGGCGCGGGCGCAGGCGCTGGGGCTCGACGCGCGCAGCATGCCGCTGTTCGCTGCGCGCGCGATCGACTGGACGCTGCCCGATCGCGCCGGGTTTGACGCACTGCTCGTCACCAGCGCGCAGGCGGTGCGGCTGGCCGGTCCCGGTTTGCAGGGCATGACGTCCAGAAATTATCGCCATATCCTGTGGCTTTGCGGCCGCGATCATAGCGTGCTGGCGGCGCGCGATGCTGCGTTGACCCCGCTGCCCTGCTATGCGGTCGATCCCGTCGAGCCGCCCGCCGACTGGGCGGCGCTGATCGCTGCGCCGGCGGTGCTGCTCGCCCATTCGGGGCGCGGTGCGGACCGGATCGCGGCGCTGACCGAAGGGCAACGCGGGCATTTGACGCTTGTCGCGATAAGCCCCGCTGTGGCAGCAAGGGCCGGGGGGGATTGGCAGGCGATCGCGCTTGCCGACCGGCCCGACGATGCGGCGATGGTGGCACAGGCCCGCGCTTTGTGCCACAAGAGCCCCAGACAGGGTCGTGCGAAAGAATAATATGGCAATCGAAAACGACAAACCCGTGCGTATGGACGATGGCGTCCGCAGCAGGGGGCTATCGTTCCGGACGTTGATAATTGCGGCGCTCGCGCTGCTCGTGGTCGGGATCGTCGGCGGCGGCTGGGCGATGAGCCGGCTGCTGACCGGCAAGGATGTGCCGCCGGTCGCCTCGCGCGCCGAAGGGCTGCTCGTCGCCTTCGCGGTGCGCCGTGCGCTCGATCGCGGTCTGCCGCTCGGCTATCTCGAGGCGCAGCTGCGCCTGCGCTTCGGCGACGACCAGCCCAATGCGGTCAAGACGATCATCGACACGTCGCGCGATCCGGTGACGCTGGAGCAGTTGCGCGCCGAACTCGACGCGCTGGCGCCCGAACTCGTCGGCCGCAGCGACGGCGGCGGCAGCTTCTGGACCGGCCTGCGCCGCGAGGTCAGCGAATTGTTCGTCGTGCGTCCGGCGGGCACCCAGTCGCTGCGTGCATCCGAACGGCTCGACCGCGCGCGCCGCTATCTGGCGGGCGGGCAGGTCGACAAGGCGATCGAGGAGGTGCAGGCGATGCCCGGCGCCGCCGAAGCGAAGGACTGGCTGATCGCGGCGCGCCGCTATCATGAGGCGCGGCGCGCGCTTGACCTGATCGAGACCGCGGCGATATTGGAGCCGCGCGACGGACCGGCCGCCGCGATGGCCCGCAAGCCGGGCGACCCGACCTCCTGAGCGGGCCTGCATCGACGGGTCCGCGCTTTTGAAGAAAGCTGACCCATGGCCCTCGCCGATCCGCAGCGCATCGAAGCGCTCGACCCGTTCGATCCTCTCGCGCTCGACGCGCAGCTTTCGGAAGAGGAGCGGATGGTCCGCGATGCGGCGCGCGCTTATGCGACCGGCGAGCTGTTGCCCCGCGTCACCTCGGCCTTTCTCGACGAACGCTTCGACCGCGACATCATGTCGGAAATGGGTGCGCTCGGTCTGCTCGGCGCGACGATCGATCCCAAATATGGCGGCGCGGGGCTCAATTATGTGAGCTACGGCCTGATCGCGCGCGAAGTCGAGCGCGTCGATTCGGGCTATCGTTCGGCCTGTTCGGTGCAAAGCTCGCTCGTAATGCACCCGATCAACGCCTATGGCAGCGAAGAGCAGAAGATGCGCTTCCTGCCCGGCCTCGCCTCGGGCGAGCTTGTCGGCTGCTTCGGCCTGACCGAACCCGACGCCGGCAGCGACCCCGCCGGGATGCGCACGCGCGCCGAAAAGATCGCGGGCGGATACCGGATCAAGGGCGCGAAGATGTGGATCACCAATTCGCCGATCGCCGACGTCTTCGTCGTGTGGGCGAAGTCCGATGCGCACGATGGCGCGATCCGCGGCTTCATCCTCGAAAAGGGCATGAAGGGCCTGTCGGCACCGAAGATCGAGGGCAAGGTCAGCTTGCGCGCGTCGATCACCGGCGAAATCGTGATGGACGGGGTCGAGGTCGGCGAAGACGCGCTGCTGCCGCATGTCTCGGGGCTGAAGGGGCCGTTCGGCTGCCTCAACCGCGCGCGCTACGGCATCGGTTGGGGCGCGATGGGCGCGGCCGAATTCTGCTATGAGGCGGCGCGCAATTATACGCTCGACCGCAAGCAGTTCGGGCGCCCGCTGGCGGCGAACCAGATCGTCCAGCTGAAGTTGGCCAACATGCTCACCGAGATCGCGCTCGGCACCCAGGCGGCGCTGCGCGTCGGCCGGCTGATCGACGAAGGGCATCTGGCGCCCGACATGATCAGCTTCCTCAAGCGCAACAATTGCGGCAAGGCGCTCGATATCGCACGGGTGGCGCGCGACATGCACGGTGGCAACGGCATCTCGGCCGATTATCATGTGATCCGCCACGCGGTGAATCTGGAAACCGTCAACACCTATGAAGGCACGCACGACGTCCACGCGCTGATCCTCGGCCGCGCGATCACCGGCATCAGCGCCTTTGCCTGAGGCATCGTCGCCGGCGCCGATGGCCAAACCCCTCGCGGGCCTGCGCGTCGTCGAACTGGCGCGCGTGCTCGCGGGGCCGTGGAGCGGGCAACTGCTCGCCGACCTCGGCGCCGAGGTGGTGAAGGTCGAGCGTCCCGGTGCGGGCGACGATACGCGCCAATGGGGGCCGCCCTTCGTCACCGGCGCGGCGGGCGAAAATCTGGGCGCCGCTTATTATCACAGCTGCAATCGCGGCAAGCGCAGCGTCGCCATCGACATCGCGACCGCCGAGGGGCAGGCGGCGGTGCGCGCGCTGATCGCCGAAGCCGATGTCGTCATCGAAAATTACAAGGTTGGCGGACTCGTCAAATATGGGCTCGACCCTGCGACGCTGCGCGCCGATTTCCCGCGTCTGATCGTCTGTTCGATCACCGGCTTCGGCCAGACCGGCCCCTATGCGCACCGCGCCGGTTACGATTTCATCGTCCAGGCGATGAGCGGCTTCATGTCGCTGACCGGTGAACCCGACGGGCCGCCGCAAAAGGCGGGGATCGCCTATGCCGACATCTTCACCGGCATGTATGCGACCGTCGGCATATTGGCGGCGCTGCGGCGTCGTGACGCCACGGGGGCTGGCGCGCATGTCGATATGGCGCTGCTCGACAGCCAGATCGCGGTGCTCGCCAATCAGGCCGCCAATTATCTGGCGAGCGGCGTCGCGCCCAAGCGGATGGGCAATGCGCATGTCAATGTCGTGCCCTATCAGCTGTTCGCGACCGCCGACGGCCAGCTCGTCGTCGCGGTGGGCAATGACAGCCAGTATCGCAAGCTGTGCGCGATCCTCGGCGCACCCGAATGGGCCGAAGACCCGCGCTTCGTGACCAATGCGGCGCGGCTCGCCAATCGCGCCGCGCTCATTCCGCTGCTCGCCGCAAGGATCGCGACGTGGGACGCGCAGCCGCTGTCGCTCGCGCTCGAAGCCGAGGGCGTCCCGGCGGGACCGATCAACGATCTGGCGGCGGTGTTCGCCGATCCGCAGGTCATGGCGCGCGGCATGCGCATTCGGCCCGACGGCGCCTTTATCGACGGCGTGGCGAGCCCGATCGTGATCGATGGTGAGCGCATGGTTGCCGCCACCGGCGCGCCGCCGCTGCCCTGAACCGCCGAGCCTCGGTGCGGCGACCAAAAGAAAAGGGGCGCCGCAGCGGGCGCCCCTTTCCGTTTGTTTTGGCTGTTCGCCGGTAGGTCAGAATTTGACCGTGCCGGTGACGAAGACCTGGCGCGGATTGCCGTAGAAGGCGGTCAAAATGCCTTCGAGGCCGAGCGTCGAGGCGCCCGCCGCATTCTGATAATTGTAGCCCGACGTGATGTAGCGCTTGTCGGTCAGATTCTTGCCATGGAGGCCGATCGAATAATTGCCGCTGTCGGCGGTCCAGACGAGGCTGGCATCCCACAGCGTGTAGCCCGGCTGGTCGAGCGCGGGGATCGGCACTTCGAACTGGTGCGTCAGGCTGCGGTAGGACAGCGTCGTCGACACGTCGATATTGCCGCCCATCGCCGGAACGCCCGCGGCGAGCGTGCCCGACACCGTCCATTTCGGCGTGTTCTGGAAGGTCCGGATATTCGAGACGTCGGTCCCGGTGGGGCCGATGAAGCGCTTGTACTTGGCGTCGATATAGCCGAGCGATCCGTTGAAGCGGATGGCCGAACCGGCGCCGGCAAAATCGCGCGCAAGCACTGCATTGGTTTCGGCCTCGACCCCCTGGAGGCGCGCCTTGGCGGCGTTGGTGGTGATGCCGCAGAAGCTCTGCACCCCGCCGACGAGGCAGCCGACCGACCCCGGAATCTGCACATCTTTATAGTCCATGTAGAAACCGGCGAGGCTGAGCGTCAGGCGGCGATCGAGCAGCGATCCCTTGTAGCCGATTTCATAGCTGTCGACCTTTTCGGGGTCGAAGGCGAGGAAGTTGTAGATATCGTCATAGGTGCGGCCCGCCGACGGGTTGCTGATCGGCGCCGAGGTGCCCGAACCGCGCGGATCGAAACCACCGCCCTTGAAGCCCTTCGAATAGGAGGCATAGACCATATTGTCCGCATTGGGCTTGAAGCTCAGCGAGGCGCGCGGGGTGAATTCCTTGAAGGTGCGCTCGCCGCGGAAATTGGTCGCCACCGCGATGGCGATCGGGGTCAGCGTGCCGCCGAACTCCGGCGACAGGCCGGTGATGCGGTTCGCCTTGTAGACAAAGGCGTTGCGATTGTCGCTCGTGTAGCGACCGCCGACCGACAGGCTGAGCTGATCGGTGAAATCATAGGTGAAATCGCCGAACACCGACCAGGTCTTGGTCCGCACGTCGCCCGCCGTATAGCCGTTGAGGCCGGGCAGCGGCCCGCCGAACGCCGGCGGCAGCGCGGCGCCCGTCAGGCCGAGCAACACGTCGAACGACGTCGCGGCCTGCGCATCGAGATAATAGAAGCCGAGGAGGCCCTTCAGCTTGTCGCCTTCATAAAGCAGCTGGAATTCCTGGCTGATTTGCTCGTTGCGGTAGACCGCGGGCACGTCGACGTCGACCGACGGCAGCGAGTCGAAGTCGATCGGGGTGAAGCTGCGGTCCTTGCGCCACGCGCTGATCGAACGCAGCGTCAGCGTATCGGTGAGATTTGCCGTGACATTCATCGCCAGGCCATAGGCCCGGACGTCCTGCTTCGGATCGTTGAGCCCGGCGCGGGTGTCATAGACATTGTCGAGCACCGGCGCGCCCGAGAAGAGGCCCGGGATCAGGCGGTGGCCGTTGCGCGGCGATGATTTGTCGTGGGTATAGTCGCCCGAGATGCGGATAAGCACCGGCGCACCATTGCCGCCGAATTCCAGCGTGCCGCGGCCGGCCCACACATCCTTGTTGTAGTTTTCGAGGCCGGGGATGTTGAGATTGTCGCCGAAGCCGCCGCGCGACAGGCGCGCGACCGACCCGCCGACGCGGAGCATGTCGTTGATCGGCACACTGGCGGTGACGACCAGATCGGCCTGATTATAGCTGCCATAGGTGCCGCGGATGCGCAGTTCGGGCGAATCGGGGTTGAGCGCGCGCGTCACATATTTGACCGCACCGCCGATGGTGTTGCGGCCATAGAGCGTGCCCTGCGGGCCCCGCAGCACCTCGATCCGCTCGACGTCGTAGATGTCGAGCACCGCTGCCTGCGGGCGGTTGAGATAGACGTCGTCAAGGTAGATGCCGATGCCCGCTTCGAAGCCGGGGACCGGATCCTGCTGGCCGACGCCGCGGATGAAGGCGGTGAGCGTCGAATTGGTCCCGCGCGAATTTTCGAGCGTGGTGTTCGGCGTCATGTTCGCGACATCGGTGATGTCGATCGCGCCGCGCGTTTCAAGTGCTTCGCCTGAAATGGCGGTGACGGCGACGGGAACGTCGATCAGCCGTTCGTCGCGCCGGCGGGCGGTGACGATGATCTCCGCACTGTCGTCGGCGGAGTTGGCGCCTTCGTCCTGAGCGAAGGCAGCAGGGGTGAAAGCGATCATCGAGAGCGCGGTCGAGGCCAGAACGGCACGACGCAGCGGGCGAGCGAAGGAACGCATGATGTGTCTCCCATGTGACGGGTGACCCCTCGTCACCCTTTGCGTTTTTTTGGGCCGGTCCTTGCCAAGCCGCGCCGCACCCAATAATGAAACCTGAACCAAGTTTCAACTTGGAAGTTGTGAAGGCTATATTTTGCCCTCCGGTGATGCAAAAAGGCCACGCAAGGGGGCCGCCGGACTTTCGGGGCGGAGAGGGAAGGCACAAGATGGATCAGCCGCGATCATCGGCACCACCGGGCGAAGGGGGCGCAGGCCCCGTCGATACGGCGGCGCCGGGCAATCCCGACAAGGCGCCGCGCACCGAACGCGGGCGGCGCACGCTGCGCAAGCTGCTCGACGCCGCGGCGATCGAATTCGGCGAGCGCGGGTTTCACGACGCGTCGATCAGCGGCATCACGCGCCGCGCCGGAACCGCGCTGGGCAGCTTCTACACCTATTTCGATTCGAAAGAGGAAATCTTCCAGGCGCTCGTCCGCTATATGAGCGAGCAACTCCGCGACCATGTCACCCCGCTGGTGCAGGCGGCGCCCGACGAAATCGCCGCCGAACGCGTCGGCCTTGAATCCTTTCTGCGCTTCGTGCGCGAGCACAAGGAAATCTATCGCATCATCGACGAGGCCGAATTCGTCGATTACGACAGCTATCGCCGCCACTATGAAACCACGGTCGAACGCATGCGTCAGCGGCTGGAAAATGGCGCGGCGCGGGGCGAAATCCGCGCCGATGCGGGCGAGGTCCATGCCTGGGCCATCGCCGGCATGAACGTCTTTCTGGGCATGCGCTATGGCCTGTGGGACGAAAGCGCCGACATCGCCGACGTCGCCCGGATCGCCAACGACATGCTGGCGAACGGGCTGAAGACGCGAGGGTGAGGGAGGCTGTTTCCTGGTCGGGGCGACGCGTCCTTGCGAGGCAGAGCGGCGGCTTTGGGGTAGGAAGCGGCCATCGCGCTGGCCGATTGACAGAGCAGACCTATTC
>LULM01000551.1_pt2 | contig 10743 bp, 8 predicted proteins | sample 728151 | NCBI WGS metagenome assembly LULM01 (sample SAMN03860289, study PRJNA289734) | marine metagenome | biome: seawater column; feature: ocean; material: water; isolation source: Red Sea water column Station 149 - depth 200m | place: Saudi Arabia: Red Sea | collected 2011-10-15 | depth 200 m
CCGGCTGCCCGCCGACTACCGCGTCATCGGGTCGGGGCGGCACGAGCCGAAGAAGGACTTCCGCGAGCAGGTGATGGACGGGCTCAAGGAGTTCGTCGACGACCTCGACGTCGACGTCGCCGAGCGGCTCGTCTCGCGCACCAGCTTCCAGACCTCCGACGCCGACGACGGCAGCGACCTCGCGGCCGCCGTGCGGGACGCGGAGTCCGAGCTGGGCGGCGATGCGCGCCGACTGGTCTACCTCTCCGTCCCGCCCGCCGCGATGGAGCCGATGATCCGCATGCTCGGCGAGACGGGCATCGCCGACGGCGCGCGCATCGTCGTGGAGAAGCCGTTCGGCACCGACCTGGAGTCGTCGCGCTCGCTGCAGGCGACGCTCGACGAGGTCGCCGGCGAGGACAGCGTGTTCCGCATCGACCACTTCCTCGGCAAGGAGGCCGTGCAGAACGTGCTCGCGCTGCGCTTCGCGAACGGCCTGCTCGAGCCGTCGTGGGACGCCGAGCATGTCTGCGCCGTGCAGATCGACGTGCCGGAGGAGCTCACCATCGAGGGCCGCGGCAGCTTCTACGAGGCCACCGGCGCCCTGCGCGACATGGTCTCGACGCACCTCTCGCAGGTGCTCGGCTTCCTGGCGATGGAGCGGCCCGAGAGCATCGACGCCGACCACCTGCGCGACGCGAAGGCCGCGGTCTTCGCCGACCTGCAGCCGTTGCGCGCCGACGACGTCGTGCGGGGCCAGTACGAGGGCTACCGCGACGAGGAGGGCGTCGACGACGACTCCGAGGTGGAGACGTTCGTGGCGGTCCGGGTGCACGTCGACAACGACCGCTGGCGTGGCGTGCCGTTCCTGCTGCGCACCGGCAAGGCGATGGCGGCCACCCGACGCACCGCGACCCTGTTCTTCCGTGCTCCGGAGCCACTGTTCGACGAGCGTCAGGACGGCGACGACCGGCTCGTGCTCGAGCTCGGCGAGGCGCCCGAGGTGACGGCCGCGCTGCACGTGAAGCGCCCCGGCCCGACGTTCGAGCTGACGCGTGCGTCGGCCACCTTCAAGCTGCCCGACGACGACCCGGAGCACCGGCCGCTCGAGGCGTACGAGCGGCTGCTGCTCGACGTCATGCACGGCGACCAGACGCTGTTCACGCGCGGCGACGAGGTCGACCGGCTCTGGCAGGTCATCACGCCCGTGCTGGAGGACCCGCCGCCGGTGCAGACGTACGAGAAGGGCTCGTGGGGCCCGCAGGCTGCGCTCGACCTCGCGGGCGAGCGCGGCTGGCACCTGCGATGACGGGGTCCCCACCAGGTCCGACGTCGGGGCCGCTGCCGATCTCCGACCACGGCCTGGTCGGAGACCTGCGCACGGCCGCGCTCGTCGGCACCGACGGGACCATCGGCTGGTTCTGTCCCGGGCGCTTCGACGCGCCGAGCGTGTTCGCGTCGGTGCTCGACGACGAGCGCGGCGGGGCCTGGGAGCTCGAGCCGGTCGACGGGTCGGTGCGGTCGCAGCAGTTCTACTTCCCCGACACCGCGATCCTCGCCACCCGCTTCCTCACCGACGACGGCGTGGTCGAGGTGCACGACTTCATGCCCGTGCTCCGGGCGGAGGACGCCGACCACCGCCAGCGCCTCGTGCGTCGCGTGGTGGCCGTCCGCGGGCGCTCCGTGGTCCGCACCCGGGTGGCGGCCCGCCCCCACTACGGGCGCACGACGCCCGACCTCGAGACGCTCGACGTCGCGTCGGGCCACGGCGTCTCCCTCACGTGCGAGGGCCGGGGTGACGACCCGGGCGTGCGCATGGCGTTCGGTGCGACGGTGCCGCTCGAGGTCGACGCCGGCGACGTGACCGCCGAGTTCACGCTCGAGGAGGGCGAGCGGGCCCTGTTCGTGCTGGAGGTGCTCGATCCGCACGCCGACACCCCCACCGACGGCTGCGACGACACCGACACGTCGGCGCTGTTCGAGGCGACGTCGCAGTTCTGGCGCAGCTGGCTGTCGCAGTCGACGTACGCCGGCCGGTGGCGCGAGACGGTGCACCGCTCCGCCATCCCCCTCAAGCTGCTCACCCACGAGCCGAGTGGCGCGATCGTCGCCGCCCCCACGACGAGCCTTCCGGAGACGATCGGCGGCACCCGCAACTGGGACTACCGCTACGTGTGGATCCGCGACGCCGGCTTCAGCCTGTACGCGCTGCTGCGTCTCGGGTTCACGTCGGAGGCGAACGCGTTCACCCGCTGGCTGTCGGAGCGGCTCGGCGAGGAGCGCGAGGACGAGGCCGAGCTCGGGCCGCTGCGGGTGCTGTACGACATCGACGGGTCGGCGCCCACCGACGAGCACGAGCTCGACCACCTGTCGGGCTACCGCGACTCTCGTCCGGTGCGGGTCGGGAACGCGGCCGTCGACCAGCTGCAGCTCGACATCTACGGCGAGGTCATCGACGCCGTCTACCTGTTCGACAAGTACGGGCCGGGCATCAGCCACGACGCGTGGAACGACCTGCGGCGCGTGCTCGACTGGGTGCTCGAGCACTGGGACGCCGACGACGCCGGCATGTGGGAGATCCGCGGCGACGTGCGCGCCCACACCACCAGCCGGCTCATGTGCTGGGTCGCGGTCGAGCGGATGATCCGCATGGCCCGGCGCCGGGGGCTGCCCGGCGACGTCGGCGCGTGGTCGCGGGTGCGCGACGAGATCCACGAGCGGATCCTCAGCGACCACTGGGACCCGCACCACGAGACGTTCCTCATGGCCGAGGCCGACCCGGACGCCGCCCCCGACGACGACCCGGTGCTCGACGCCGGCGTGCTGCTGATGCCGATGGTGAAGTTCTGCTCGCCCGTCGACCCGCGGTTCCTGTCGACGCTGGCGGCCGTCGAGGAGCAGCTCGTCGCCGACAGCCTCGTCTTCCGCTACGACGTCCACGCCGCCCCCGACGGCATCGAGGACGCCGACGCCGACGGCGACGGGGTGGGCGACGGCGAGGGCACCTTCAGCCTCTGCTCGTTCTGGTACGTCGAGGCCCTCACCCGCGCCGGTCGTCTGCGCGAGGCCGAGGTCGCGCTGGAGAAGATGTTCACGTACGCCAATCACCTCGGCCTCTACGCCGAGCAGATCGGCGCCACCGGCGACCAGCTCGGCAACTTTCCCCAGGCCTTCACGCACCTGTCCCTCATCAGCGCCGCCATCAACCTCGACCGCGCGTTGGCCTGACGGGGTCCCGCCGGCGCACCGGCTGCGGGAGCCTGACCTTGCTGGTGCGCTGCCTGCGGGAGCCTGACCTTGCTGGTGCGCTGCCGCGGCTCGCGCTGGGGGTGGTCTCCGCAAGGGCCTCGACCGGCAGCGGGCCTGGGGGCGGGTTCGGGTCTCGGGGTCTGGCCTGGGCTCTCGGGTGACGCATGATTCTTCGTCTCTGCGTTCGCGCGTTTCATCGGTGGATCTGCAACATCAGGAGCGCCCCTGCGGTTGATGATCCACCGATGGAGGGCGTCGCGCCGGAAGGATTCTGCCTTGGCGTGGACCGTTCCACGCGAAAGCAGAATCGTGCGTCCCCCCCAACCCCAAGGGCACCCAAGCTTCTGCGTCCGCGTGCGTTCGCCCCAGCACCAACTCCCGGCCCGAGACCCCAGACCAGCGCGGATGCCAGCCGCCCGGTCGAAGCCCTTTCGGAGACCACCCCCAGCGAACGCCGAGGCGGCGCAGCAACGAGCCGAGACCCGCGCAGACGTCGCACCAGCACGTCGAGACATCCCGAGGCAGCGCAGCAGGAGGACGAGACCTCTGAGGCCCCCACCCCAGCAAGACCCCCGAGATGCCAGGATCTCCCGCATGGGCACCTCGACGACGACGCACGCAGGCTCGAGGACGAGACGCGTCGTCGCGGCCGTCGCCGTCCTCGTCGCGCTCGCAGGCTGCGGTGCTGCGGGCGGCCCGCGCTACGACATCCCCCACGACGCGGCGTCGGGCGGGCAGACGTTGCGCCAGGCGCAGGCTGCCGTCTCGAGCATCCCCGGCCTGACGATCGACGTGGCTGGGGGCGAGCCGCCGAACATCAAGGGCAACACCGGCTACGACGTCCGGGTCACGGTCGCGCCGGGGTACCGGATCGTCGACGGACCCGCGCTGGTGACGTTCCTGGTGGAGTCGGCGTGGTCCGTGCGCACCGGCTACCTGCCGAACACGTACATCACGGTCAGCGTCGACACCGGCGACGGCCCCGAGTTCGACGTCGACGCAGCAGCGGCCGAGGGCGGATGGGTCGAGCGCGGCGAGCCCGTCCCCGGGCAGACGTCCTTCAGCCTCGTCAACGTGCGCACCGACGACGGCTCACCCGCTCGCGAACGGTTGGGCGACTGGCCCGGCGACGTCCCCGCCTTCCCGCGCGGCGTGACCGCCCGGCGCTGATCGAGCGGCCCGCCCCGCCTCGCGTCCTCAGGCCCGTTGACGTGGGGCCCCACGTAAACCAGCTCCCCCCAACGCAACCGTGCGTCGTTCTCGCACGTTTGAGTGGGGCCCCACGCAAACGCGCAGGCGGAGCGGGCCCGGTCAGCGGCGACGCGAGCGGAGAGAGTCCGACAGGATGCCGACGAGGGCCTCGAGCTGGACGTCGGTGACGTCGACCTCGGTGTCCTCACCGTCGAGGGCGCGGGCGGCGAGCCCGGCCTTGCTGTCGATGAGCTCCACGATGCGCGTGTCGATCGTCTGCGAGGCGATGATGCGCCACGCGGTGACCGGCTCCTCCTGACCGATGCGGTGCACGCGGTCGATCGCCTGCATCTGCTCCGCGTCGGTCCACGACAGCTCCGCCAGGACCACGTTCGACGCCACCTGCAGGTTGATGCCGACACCGGCCGCGGTCAGCGAGCAGACGATGATCTGCGTGCCCGGGTCGTTCTGGAACGCGTCGATCGCCTTCGCGCGCGCCGCGGCCGTCTGGTCGCCGCGGATGGTCGAGTAGCCGATGCCGCGCTCCTCGAACGCCTTCTGCGCGGCGTCCATGACGTCGAGGTGCTTCGCGAAGAACACGACCTTGCCGACGCTGCGCGCCAGCTGGGCGGTGTAGTCGGCAGCCAGACCGGCCTTGGCCTGGCCGATGCGACGCACCATCGAGAACACGTTCTCGCCGGTCGACTCGTTGGCCTCCTCGCGCTCCCACGCCGCGACCTTGCGGACGAGGTCGAGGTCGAGCACGTCGGCCACCGGGTGCCCGGCCTCGACCCGGGCGGCGGCCGCCCGGTCGTAGCGGGCGACGAGCCGACGGGCCAGCTCGGCCTCGGCGGCGCGGATGGAGCGGCCGGCCTCGCCGTCGAGCTCGACGGGCATGTCGGCGATGCGGCGGGCGGGGATGTCGGCGGCGACGTCGATCTTGCGACGTCGGACGATGCCCATGTCGATGACGGCCTGCCGGGCGGCGGGGAAGAAGCCGGGGTCGAGCGGCGTCAGGCCGGTCTCGTCGAGCCGGTGCATCAGCTCGGGAAGCGGCTTCTTCTCGTCGATCCAGCCGAGGAACTGCCAGATGGCGCGGAAGTCCTCGACGTCGTTGATGAGCGGGGTGCCGGTGAGCGCCATCATCAGCGGTCGCGCGGTGCGGCTGCGGATGCGGTCGGCGATGCGCAGCACGTGACGCGAGCGCTGCGACGACGTGTTCTTGATGAAGTGCGCCTCGTCGAGCACCATGCCGCGGAAGCCGAGGTCGCCGAGCCAGCCGGCGTGGCGGTCGAGGATCTCGTAGTTGACGACGACGATGTCGGCGAACGCGTCGATGTCGTCACCGTTGCCGTGCACGACCGTGACGGCGCGCTGCGGGGTCCACAGCCCGACCTCGCGCGCCCAGTTCGCCTTGACGACGTTCGGCACGACGACGAGCAGCGGGTAGGCCTGCGCCGCGTGCGCGGCGAGCAGCGACTGCGCGGTCTTGCCGAGGCCGGGCTCGTCGGCGAGCAGGAAGGTGCGGTGTCCCTCGGCGGCGGACGACACGAGCTGGGCCTGGTGGCGCATGAGGTCGGGTCCGCGGTGGTTCAGCGGGAGCGGCTCGGGGAGCTCCATGCAGGCGGGCGCACCGGCGGCGGCCCGCTCGAACGACGACAGCAGGGGGCCGATGAGCTCCCACGTGGCGAGGCGGCTGGGCCCGGTGCGGGGCGGCGGCTCGGGCGAGAACTCCGGCGGCATGAAGGGGTTGGCGAGCTGGCGCGCGACGACGGAGCGGGGCACGACGGAGCGGTCGACCCGCAGCTCGGTGGTGGCGGCGGGCGGTTCGACGGCCAGCTCGAGGCCGGAGGCTGCCATCAACTCACGCTTGAGGGCGAGGGTCGAGCTGGAGATCTCGGCGTCGTCGGTGAGCAGCATGAGCAGCGCGGGCTCGCGCGTCGCGGTCTTGGCCAGGATGGTGGCGACGCCGTCGAGTCGCTTGAGCTGGTCGGCGCGCTGCGGCTCGGTGAGGTCGGTGGCGGTCTTCACGCGGGCGCGCTCCTCGCGCACCAGCAGGCCGACGGCCTGGAAGGTGGCGCGGGTCGACGCGGTGACGCGTCGTCGCTGCACGGCGTTCTCGACCTCGCGCACCGCCTTCGCGAGCACGGGCATGAGTCCGGTGTCGTCATCGTGCTTCTTGCGCCGGGCCCCGCTGCCGTTCTGGCGTGCCTTCTGCGGGTTCCGCTGCTGCGTTCTCGTGGCCAACAGGCTCCTCCTCCACGGCCGGACGTCTGCCTCGGCCGGCGGCGGACGGGTCGTGCCCGTCGCCGCGACAGGGCGTACGGCGACTCGGCCGCCAGTGACATCGGCGGCGGGTCGGTGGCTGAGCACCCACCCACGAGTGCGGGCCGTACGGCTCCTGCTCCGGCCAGTGTAGACGAGAGAGGTTCGTCTGGCGCGTTCTGCCCAGGTCTGATGGGTCGCCGGGCCGGGGCGCGCGACTCAGCCGAGGAGGGAGCGTACGAGCAGCAGCAGCGCCGACGACCCGCTGACGACGAGCACCAGCACCCGCACGAGGCCGGGCGGCAGGCGTCGCCGCACGGGTCCGCTGACGGCGAAGCCGAGGACGAGGGGACCCGCCCCCCGAGCGGTAGGTGGCGCGCGGAACCCGACCTGTCAGCGGTAGGTGGGTAGCGCTCTCGACGCTGCTTTCCGCGTGCTGCCTACCGCCGCCGACGAGGAAGCGCGCGCCACCTACCGCCCGCAGGGCGACGGGGGCGCCCTCAGTGAGCGGGCGCACCCTCGGGTGCGTCGGCCTTGCGCAGGAACGGGACGAGGACGACGAGCACGAGGCTGAGGATCGCGCCGACGAGGAAGGCGCGCTGCACGCCGTCGACGAACGCCTGACCCTCGCCGAGTCCGGCGTCGACGCCGCTGGCGGAGACGACGGTCATGATGGTGATGAAGAGAGCCGCGCCGGCGGCGCCGGCCACCTGCTGCAGGCTGCCGACGACGGCGCTCGCGTAGGAGTACAGGCGAGGCTCGACGGACCCGAGGGCGGTGGTCATGAGCGGCGTGAACGTGGCCGACAGACCCAGCATCAGCACCAGGTTGGCGCCCACCAGCCACGCGACCGACGTGTCCGCGTCGACGTCGACCAGCAGCCACAGGCCGAGCACGCGCGGGCCGAGCCGGTCGTAGAGCCGGCCGACGAACGGTCCGGTCACGCCCATCACGACGCCACCGGGCAGGGTGATGAGTCCGGTCTCGAGCGCGCTGAGGCCGAGCGTCTGCTGCGCGAAGAGCGGCAGCAGGAGGAACGAGCCGAACATGGCCGCCATGGCGATGAGCATCGCGCCCGTGGCGATGCGGAACTGGCCCGACGTGAACACCCGCAGGTCGAGCAGCGCGCGGTCGTCACGCTGCAGCTGCAGCTGGCGGGCGACGAAGGCGGCCAGGGCCACGCCGCCGACGACGAACGGCAGCCAGGTGGGCGTGCCCGACGACCCCTGCGCGTGCTCGCCGATGCCGACGAGGCCGTACACCAGCGAGCGCGGGGGCGACGGCGATGACCACCGTGATGTTGCCCATCATCGCGCCGCGCCGGGCGACGGGGACGATCGTCATGACCGTCGTCATGAGCAGCGGCAGCATCACGGCGGTGCCCGAGGCCTGCACGACCCGCGCGACCAGCAGCATCGCGAAGCCCTGCGACGCGAACGCGAGCACCGTGCCCGCCGTGAACAGCGACATCGCCGCGACGTAGAGCGTGCGCGTGGCCACCCGCTGGATCAGGTAGCCGGTGAGCGGGATGACGACGGCCATCGTGAGCATGAACGCGGTAGTCAGCCACTGGCCCGTCGACGGCGGCACGCCGAGGTCGTCCTGCAGCACCGGCACGGCCACGCTCATGACCGTCTCGTTGAGGATCACCACGAACGACGCCACCAGCAGCGTGCCGATGACGAGCAGGTGCTCGCGCGGCAGCGGGGGCGTGTCCGTCGTCGCGGTCGGGTCGGTCGTGGCGGTGCTCATGCGGTCCCCTGGGGTCGGTGCCGGGCGTGCTGGTGGCGCGTGGGCTCCATCGTCGACCACGGCGCAGACCTGGGGGTGAACGTCGGGCGGCAGCGGGATGTTCCCCGCACCGGCCCGACGTCCCGGTTCAGCGACGCACGCCTCAGAGCCGGTTGAGCACCTGCACCATGTCGTCCTCGGTGTCGCTGCCGATCTTCTCGAAGACCAGCTTGACGACAGGCGTCGCGAGCTTCGCGGCACCCTTCAGCTGGATGTCGGCGACGTAGGTGATCTCGCTGCCCGACCCGTGCGGCTGGACGGTGATCGTGTCGGTGGAGTGGGCGGTGTCGTTGGTGCCCACGAACTGCACGTGCGTGTCGTCGAGCTCGGTGAGCTCGTACTCCAGCTCGGTGCTGACGCCGGCGATCTTCGACGTGTTGCGCCAGCGGCTGCCGACGGCGACCGGGCCGTCGTCGATGCGCTGGCACGACTCGGTGCCCGGGTCCCACTCCTCGGCGTGCGAGAAGTCCTTCAGGTACTCGAGGACGGTCGCGGGGGCGGGCTGGACGGTGAACGTACGGCTGATCTCGGTCATGTCTCCACCGTCGGCGACGATCGACGGCCGTGCACGTCGACCGGGCCCGGTACCCCGGAACGCGATGTCGAACCCCCCGAATTTCGGGAGGCGTACCCGCCGACCCCGTCCTACGGTCGAGACGACCCCGAGACGAGGAGCCACCATGAGTGACACGACAGACGAGAAGACCCTCGACGACCTGCTGACCGACCTGCGGATCGCCATGTTCACGACCATCACCGACGACGGCACGCTGCGCAGCATCCCGATGGCGCGCCAGGACACCGACCTCGACCCCGCCGAGCTGTGGTTCATCACGGCGAAGGACACCGAGCACACGCGCGACGTCGCGAAGCGGTCCGACGTGCAGCTGACGTTCAGCTCCTCGGACTCCTGGGTGGCGCTCACGGGCCACGCGGAGGTCGTCGACGACCTCGCCAAGCTGAAGGAGCTGTGGAACACCTTCGCCGAGGCCTGGCTGCCCGAGGGACCGGAGGGCGACAACTCGACGCTGATCAAGGTGCGCGTCGACAAGGCGGAGTACTGGGACACGCCCGGCAGCAAGGTCGCGTCCGCGATCAGCCTGGTGAAGTCGAAGCTGACTGGCGAGCCGTACAAGAGCGACCACGGCGTCGTCGAGAACCCGTGACCTCGCGACCATCGCGCTGACGACGAGAGAGGTCCAACGATGAGCGAGGGCAAGCACGAGCCGCCGAAGGGCGTGCAGGAGACCGCGCAGCGGGCCGTCCGCTGGATCGAGGACGGCAAGGCCGGCAAGGGCTTCACCGACACCGGCGAGCACCGGGCCCACCAGCTCGCGAACGGCGAGAAGCTCACCGACGAGCAGGCCACGAAGATGCGCGCCTACTTCAAGCGGCACGACGTCGACAAGGACGCCGAGGGCTTCAAGAACGGCTCCGACGGCTTCCCGTCGCCCGGTCGCGTCGCGTGGGACGCGTGGGGCGGCGACGAGGGAGAGCGCTGGGTGGGCACGCTCGACCTCTGAGTCGGGCGCACCCGCCACGGGGGAGGCCGTCCGCTGGACGCCTCCCCCGACGCGTGTGACGGGGAGGGTTCACCCCCTCGGCCACGGGTACCTCCTGGGACGCGACCGGTCCGCGGTCGCCCACAGCCTCGAGGGGGTCAGTCAGCATGCCGCTCGCCGACACGGAGTCGTCCACCGGGCCATCCACGGTGTCGTCCACTGGGCCGTCCATGGGGCCCCGCCGGGGTCGTCCCGAGATCAGGGTCGCGTCCGTGCCCGCCGGGCACGTGTACGTGCGGCACCTGTCGTCGCCCGACCTCGACCTCGACGACCCCGTGCGCCGTCTGGCCGACCCCGCACCCGGGGGCGGACCGGCTGCCGCGGGCCAGCCGTGGTGGCCGCCGGCGATGCTCGACCCAGCCTGGGTGGAGCGCTCGCACGGCTCCTTCGACCTGATGCACGTGCACTTCGGCTTCGACGCCCTCGCCCCGGCGCAGCTCACCGCGCTGGTCGAGGCGCTGCGCACGCACGGCAAGCCGCTCGTGCTCACCGTGCACGACCTGCGCAACCCGCACCACCTCGACCGCGCCCTGCACGACGCCCAGCTCGACGTGCTCGTGCCGGCGGCCGCCGTCGTGGCCACGCTGACCGAGGGCGCGGCCGCCGAGGTGCGCCGCCGGTGGGACCGCGACGCGCTGGTGCTCCCCCACCCGCACGTCGTCGAGCCCACCACCATGCAGCGGCTCGCCCGACACCGGCCCGCGCC
>LULM01000588.1_pt1 | contig 10741 bp, 20 predicted proteins | sample 728151 | NCBI WGS metagenome assembly LULM01 (sample SAMN03860289, study PRJNA289734) | marine metagenome | biome: seawater column; feature: ocean; material: water; isolation source: Red Sea water column Station 149 - depth 200m | place: Saudi Arabia: Red Sea | collected 2011-10-15 | depth 200 m
GGTGGTGCAGATATTAATCCGCTCACGCAGGCAACAGGGCGCTCAATACAGTTGAGACTTACTCTCACAACTACAGCACCTGAGAATAAAGACCGCCCAAAGGTATTCGCCTTTGAAGTACACAGTACTTTAAGACCACCTAAGCTAAAGACATGGGAAGTACATGTAAGGATAGGTGAAGACATAATACAGGAGACAGGATACTATGACCCGGTATCGAAAACCAAACAACTCACAGACCTCGACACGCTCGAAGACCAAGTGTATCCGATATACTTCAAGCACAACTATGATGGACACGCCGGGTTTGATGAAGAGAGCAGTACCTCAGTACAGATTGTTGACAGGGAGAGAGTGTCTATTGGGGACGAGTTTGAGATACACAGATTAGTATTACAGGAGACAGATACAAGTGCCTAAAGTTGGAAAGAAACATTACCCATATACTAAGAAGGGGAGGGCGGCGGCTAAGAAAGCCGCCAAGAGAATGAAAAGGAGATAGCATGGCAGAATATGATAAGTCACCACGAGGGGCCGCAAAAAAGAGGGCGGCATCCCGACAAAAAACGGCTAGGGCTAGGAGACGCAGTGGTGGTGTGGCAACTCTAAATCAGCTAAAGAGACTAGCAGGTATACAAAAGGCAAGGTATTCTAAGAAATAGCCTCGTCTAACTTAGCAGGATTATATCCTACTACAGTAATGTTATCAAAGAATGTTACTGGCGTACTTCTATACCCCATGCTGGTGAGCGCCTCAAGACGCTCCATATCCGTGGACACATTATACTCCTCATACTCTAGCCCTTCTTTTGAAAGCCACGCCTTCACCATATGGCATGGCCCTCAACCATTAGAGGTATATACTTCTATCATTCTTCCTCACTTGGGAATTGTACGTCGTGCATTGTGTCTAGCAGGGCTACCACAGCATCGGCGACATCCTCATATGTTTCATCGCCTTCTGTCTCAGTAATAACTTGACCCTCAGCGAGAGTTGTTTTAAAATTGTCGTTCTCCCCATTCACCACGGATATAACTAGTTGGGCAACACCGGGATGCTGGTGGAACATTCCACACGGCGTCCCGGCTATACCTCCCCTTACCTTCCCTAGATATACACCGCAGTTAGGGCAGTGATTATCCTTCAGAATTTTCATATGCAGTCTTAGTAAAATACTTCCTTGGAATAAAGTACTGTACTCCGTAGCCCCAGTCGGCTTCAAAGTCAGCCCAAGTTTCTATCTCTTCTAAGTCTATAGTATACAGTATATTCTCCTGTTTGTCCAGTACCTCTAGGTTACGTACACCTCGTACGGCTAGACTATCCCAGACACTAGCGTCCATGCCCCAAGCATCCCACTTCCTAAACAAGTGCCTGCTTTTCTTAACATACTTCCGTAGGGTATCACCATTAACTGTGCCCCATGTCTGTCCGTCAACTGTTATTTTTTCTTCTTGTGATGCTATCATCTTCTCTCCTCAATATTAATAAATGTTTCCAATGTTCGTCTGCTATACCCCACTTACCATTATCCCAAGCCTCTCGGAATAGTGTTTGGTGTCTGGCGATAGCCTTTCTTAATTCTTGTAAGGCTTCATTTGGGCCCATGTAGTTCCAACCTCCGGTTCAATAGGGAAGGAGATTGGCATAACATCGTCTAACATTGTCTGTGTCAATTGTATTACGCTGTCTAGCTGGTCTTCCCTTACTTCTAATATAACTTCATCATGCACTTGTAGTAGCAGGTGTGCATCTAACCCTAACTCATGGATGTCATCCCAAAGCCTACGCATGCCAATCTTTATACAGCTTGCGGCTGGCCCTTGGATGTGGAAGTTGATGGCCTCTCGTACTGCGGCCTCTCGCTGGTGTTGAGCGGCTGAGTATATACCGGGGAACCACCGTATCCTACCAAAGTAATCACGAGCAAACCCTTTCTCTCTTATTTCAAAGTATACGTTATTCTTAAAATGTGTCAATCCTTCATAACGATTAGAGATTTTTTCGTAACCACTAAGGCTTTGTTCCATTGTTAGTCGAGGGTCAATTTCTTTTAACTTACCTGCGCCTGCACCATACACTAGGGCGAGGAAGAATGTCTTGGCGGTGTGCCATTCCTGCTCATCCACTCCCTTGATAATATCTCTGCCATAAATATCCTCACCTATCAGTGCATAGGGTGTCAGGCCATTATTAAAATCCTCCATCAGTGTAGGTTCGGGGGCTACGAGACTTGCAATCCGTGGCTCCTGTTGACCTACGTCAGCGGCTACCAATACATATCCCGGTCTAGCCACCAAGCACCCTCGTACCATTCTCCCATACTCTTCGTATTCCGCTCCCTTACCTCGTCCGTGGTGTGGGATTTGTTGCAGGTTCGGCGTTGAACAGGACAGTCGTCCTGTGGCTGGAGCAGACCCAGACGTATCAGAAGATTCTTCATAGTAACCCCCTTGGTTAAAGTTAGGGTGTAGCGCACCGTCCCACCCACTTAATTCTTTAAATTTCTTAGGAAACGCACCCAGTTTTCGGAACATCTTGAAGTCCAGTATGGCATCTATTGTGTCTTTGTGCCAGTCTCCTACACTCCTTAGTGTGTTCTCGTCAGTGCATAGCAACCCCTTACCATCAGTGCGTTTAGTAATGGGCGCATCATTCTCCTCAAGCCAGCGAGCAAGCTGGTCACCACTCCCGATATTTACCTCGATAGGTATCTCGTAGTGTGCCCTACACTCAGCGTCGTCTTGCTTTTCTTTGAAATATCTTATGGCCTCATCCACTGCCTCCGGGCTGACCTGTACTCCCCTCCTCTCCATATCCGACAACACAGGTACGAGCGGCATCTCTATATTATTATACACGTCTTCCAGTACGTACTCTCTTAACCTCGTGATTAACGCATCCCACAACTGCAACGTGTTATCTGCATCTGCCGCCGCATACGGTAGTATCTCTTCCGCTGTCAACTCACTCATATCCTTACCACCAGTCACCTCAGAATAGGTGATTGGCTTAATACCTAGTTCTTGTACGGCAAGGTCTTTAAGATGTGTTGACGGCAGTCCAAGAAGGTATGCCGCAATCTTAGTGTCTTGGAAATTGGTGAGGGTAATGTCATTGTTCTTCAGATGAGTATACTCAAACTTAGAGTTGTGACATATCACCTCTTGGTTGGGGTCTTCCAGTATAGCTTTCATTTTGAATGGCTTCTCTGGTATGTACGAGCCACTGCCCGGAATGTCCGACCAACTATACCCCACGATTTCTGCCTCTTGTACAGCAAACCGCCCCCCTCTAGTGGGACTCGTAGTCTCAAGGTCGAACCCTAAAGGCCCGACATGTGAGATGTTGCCGTATAGAGAATAATTAGTGCGTGGAGTAACTTGTTTATTGTGGAGTTTCGTCCTCAGTGCGGCCCAATCCTCCAGTTGTACAGGCCATAAGTTCGGGTTATGCAAGGCGGCGGCAGGATGATACATCGGAACCAGTAGAAACCCCTCGCACTCTAGCGGCACACCATGCTCACGAGTGAGGGACAGGTCTGGTTTGAAATATTTTCCTGCAACCGAGCCAAGCGTCACCACAATCATTGGCCTGACTTGATTCAGTTCGTCCTCCAACCAATGCGCACAAGCGTTTATCTCACGCTTATACGGATTACGGTTGCGAGGGGGACGGTGTTTTATTAAATTAGTTATGTAGATATCTTCCCGGCATAGCTGTGCTTGTTCGAGTAGTATCTCTAACTTAGCACCACTTGCCCCTACAAAGGGCTCGCCGAGTTCATCTTCTAGAGCGCCGGGAGCCTCACCCACCAGCATTATATGCGCAGGCTTTGGCCCGACACCCTCCACTACGTTAGCACCCTCGTGTAGTGGACACTCTTTACAATTGTTTAAACCAACGAGGGGTGTCAGTGTGTTCAAATTTTTCTCCTTCAACAGTTTCTATTATCATGTTGTCAATGGACGCAGAGGGCCAAACAAAACTGGTGTGCCTGTCGGCATCCTCTGGGTTGTGCTGTACTATGCTGAGAAATCCGGGGAGACCTATCGGGTCTAGGAGTTCAACATCCTCCAGCTTGATAAGTTCCCCATCTCCCTTCAGCTTTAAGACGACAATCAAACAGCTACGGCGTCAGCCGCACCGATGCCATCGTCATAAGCACCTGCATACAGGTTAACAAAGTCTCCAGTCTTGGAATACTTTATCGTCCCTGTGATTAGTTGACCGACCAGCATTGCGCCAACGGCCTCCATAATCTCAGTAACCTCGGCAGGGTCGTCAGTATTTTCCAAGGCAGTGATTGCCTCGTTAAGACTTTCGCCTACTTCTTGGTCACTGGTTGGGCTCTCCTCTAGAGACTTGAGGTAGGCATGGAGCCTGCTCTTAGTCATGTTTCGGATAGTCCTTGTGCGCTCCTCGACAGGCTTGGGAGACTCTGATGTCTCGCTAGCAAACCAACCTAAGAACTCTGTATGGAACCGTCCAACCGAGCCGTTTCTTTTAGCGGCTATGGTTTTGTGTCCAAGCCTGAGCCTTGGCAACCCATTACTATCGAATACTTCTCCGTCAGTAATCTCCAGTATGTATGTGTCTTCTGGTATCCGTGTGGCCTTTTGAGCCTCTTCCTCTCTTGCCTGATATTCTATCATGTTTTCAGAATTAAACGGCATAATCTTCTCCTCTTACTTCTTTGTTTTCTCTCCGACTATATTATCAATAACCTCCTCGACATCTGTCCACATGGCATTCTCCATAGTCGGTGGCTGGTCTAGCCATAAGTGGGCAAATATATTTTTAGTCCAATAGTCTCCTCCGCCAAGCCAGTGGGACACGTGAGTGGGGGTTTTAATTGCCTTACCACCTACCATTCTCGTCTTCACGTCTTGGTCAAGGTACACCACCATGTTAAAGTAATGCCCCATATTGTGACGAGCCCATCCTTCCATCGACGGATAGTATTTAAACTCATCCATCCATTCGGGGTCGCCCTTAACGGTGCTACCTCTCGATGTAGTATTACCTTTCCTAAGTTCCGCTACTCGTGCCGTACCAATTACGTTGGCGTTGAGAGACTTGGGGTGGAGCAGTTGCATAAAGTTTATGAACGCTCTCTGCCATTCCCTGTATACCTCAAACTGGTCACGAGGGTCATTGGACTCTCTGTATGCGTAGGTAAAGTCGTAGCATAGTTCGGTAAAGCCGTCTATTACTATGTCAGTTACCTTCGCCTCTTGTCCCTTTGGGCTGTTCAGAGCCTTGAGATAAGTCTCAAAGTCTTTCGCAAACTTAATCGGGTCATTCTGTGGTAGTGGAAACCGTACAATATTCTCTTCGGGTATACCTAGAGCATCGTTCTCCTCTCTACCAATCAGTAGTAGCCTGCCATTCTTGCCGGGCACAGGCTCTCTCTTCATGTAGTCCCAGAATGAGGACACCCCTAAAGATGTCTTACCTACTCCGGGCCCACCATATAACAACGTACTAATGTGCAATATATTCCTCCTCATAGTACTTCTCTGCAATTATGCCATCAACATCAGCACCAGTCAGCCATCCACGACAGAGTTGCTGGTAGTCACACCAGTTACAGAGCGGTGAAAAGTGGCGAGTCGGCTCATCAGTCAGACGGACACTGTTCGCTAATCTTACCATATCCAGACCGGCGTTGTCAATAGCATTTTGCGAAATAAAAATTTCATTTCCTTCAATCGGGTCGTCCTGAGTACTCCACAATATATGCTTGCGGTAGAATGGTTGCCCCTCTAACCAGTCATATGACTGTTGAAGGAGCCACGCATATCTAACAGGCTGTATCCCCCACTCCTCGTAGTTGAGGAGTTTCTTTTTTACACCTGCACCTTTCTCGCTACAGGTCTTGAACTCATATATCACAACACCATAATCAGTCACTGTCCATAGGTCTGGCTTGCCCACGTATGTGATGCCGTCAATGTCAAGTTCTAGTTTGTCTTCAGCGACAGGAATCTCAACGTCGAGTAACCACTTAGGCACTCTGTCAATCATCCTCATCACTCCCGGCTTAAATCTATTGCCATCCTCAAGCAATCCATCTGCATAGTCATAGGCATCTTTTAATTTGCCTGTCATTACAGCACGTTCCATTGCGTCGTGGAATGTAGTGCCAGAAGTTAATGGGCCACTCGGAGTATAGTCATACTCCTTGAGTCTCCTACCTCTGTATGTATATTTTACTTGACACTCTTGCCAGTTGTCGAGTGCCGTTACGCTAGTTCGCATTTAATAATTCTCCCAGTGTTTTGCGCTGTCCTTTATGTAGTCCAGCATCCTTCCACCCTTCCTCGTCATCCTCAAGTAACGCCCTCACGTTACCACTATAATATTCCTCTAACTTTACCGAGGCAGTTGGCCCAACTCCGTCTATAAGTCTACGGACTAACTTGCGGAATGGACTACTGTCCTGTACTCTCTTGTAGTCATCGCCTGCAATTATGCTAAGCAGATGGTGACCGGGTTGCATGACATTCTTAATCCTTTTCAGCGTGGACAGCACTTGCTGTTCAGTCGCAGGAATTAATATAGTATTACCACGCAAGTCCCACTTCAACAACTCTACGATTAGGTTGAGGTTGTTGAGTTGCCACCAGTCAGGCGAGAACTGTGCCTTAGAGCGTCCCTTATCAGTGAATCTAAGTCCAAGAATGGGGATACTAACAGCACCTTCAAGTCTTCTAAGCTGTCTCTGCAATCGCCTGCTTCGTAAGCTATTACAGAGGTCGTGAGCTTTCTTCTCCTCGATACCAACGGTGTGACCGCCACTCGTGACGAAGACGTAATCTCCTTCTTTAAGTTTTGCGACGGTGAAACCTTTCTTATTGGATTTTTTGATGTACCCAGCAATGTCCTGACGCCCATCCACATATATATCATCTGCGCTCCCCAGACTCTTGCCGTCGTACAGTAACTCCTCCTTCTCTACTGTGTACAATCTTACTCCTCTTTAACTTGCGCCGCTTTTCAATTTTCATATCTCGGCGCTCCCATTTCTTCATATCTGTGCTCCATAAACCTGTCGTAACATCCCAAGCATATGTTCTGATACCCATCCTCGGTATTGACTTCTATCTGCTCATCAAGTGCCATACCATTCTTGCAGGCATAGCACTTTAGACTCCCGGTCTGCCACTTCAAATCCTCGTAGAACTGCATTACACATCATCATCTCTAGGTATTATAGCCTTGTGTCGGGGCGAAGGCTCAACTGTGCGAGCCTGCCACGGCATCCAACCATTCGACTGAGTCTCCCATTTTTGTGGCACATTTTTTCCTACAGCTATCATCTTTATCAAGCCCTTACTCAAACTCAAAGACCAAGTTATTAATTCTAAGTCTTCTACTTTAACGTCCGCAAGGCATCCACGGCATAGGTATAATGTTTCAAGGTCAGCACCATCTTCGGGGTAGTAAGGAAATCCTACAACCCACTTCTTTCCACCGCAACCAACCTCTTTATCACACCTTCTATCGTAGCTATACCACAGTTCGCCCCAGTCAATTTTTCTAGTGTTTATATCATCACTGAATGGAGGGCATGTGGGAGGGTAACCTTGGACGTATGTCTGGCTCAGGTCATACTTCACCCACTCGTCCTTTAACCACCATCTTGGTATGAAAGCACCTCTGTACGGTGCGGCATATCCCTTATCAAATTGAGCATTAAACTCATACTTAGTTATATTTCTGTAAGCAATTAAGTTTATGCAGTCGTGACAGAGTTGCCTGCTGTCATCCCAACCATTATAATCTAATACCCTCCACGGTAGCGTCACTTTATTATATTTACAGTGAAAGCACTCTGTCCTACCTCTTGCCATTTTATTCACCCTCTAGAAGTTTCATGCCAAGGGCAATTACGCCACCTGTGCATCCAGTTACGATAGCCACGAACTCCGGGTTTTCCGCTTGGATAGCAAGCACACTTACTACTCCCAGCACACCCAGTGCCACAATAATTTGCGGTCTAATTTTATTCAACATTATTCCACCATCCTATACATTCTTGTTTTACCATCTTCCATTATCTCGTAGGCAATCTCCCCTTTAGACACCAAGGTCTTACGTAGGTCATTCGCCTTATTATACTTCATATCTGCCTCCTCAAGTAGTGCTTTGTCTATGTCTCCTAATGTCCTCGGCCCAATCGACAGAAGTCGTCGGACAATTGTCGCCGGGTCTTCATCAGACACTTGGAGTATACCATTTTTTTGACTAAAGTGCAACCATCGGTCTTCGGGCTTTTCGTTGTGCCTAACCTTTTGCCACTCTAGTCTGGCTTGAGCCCTCTTAGGAGAACTCAGGTGTACGATACTGTCAGCCCAACCTTCCAGTCCTGACCAACCACGTAGGTTCTGCGCTCCTGAGTATGACGTACCGTCACCTCGCCACGTAGTCTTCCTACCGTGATGTACCATCACCACACCAGAGTTAGTATCAGTAGAGAGTACATCCATCCTGTCGAGCCACGCTCTCACGTGAGCATCGTCAACCTCACTGCCACCAAGCAATTGGGATAGTGGGTCTAGGAATACAAACTCTATCTTGGCCTCTAGCATTGCCTCGGTGAGTTCTTCCCACTGTGTCTCAGACTTGAGCGTGAGGTCTCGTGCATAGTAGTAGAACGTGTTGTCTGCATGTCCATACGCACTCCTCGTATTTAATCCTCTTGCCTGCATCATCTTGGGCACAATCTCACCCTGTATGTATAGTGTACGTGCCTTGGCTTTCATCTCGTAGCCTAGCCAGTCTACACCATTCGCCATAGCACGACACAACTGCATCGTAGCAAATGACTTGTAAGAGCCCGGCTGTCCATAAACTATCACTCTGCCTTGAGGGACAATCAGGTTCTCACCCATTATAGACGGCACTTCTGGTATGTCAGAGTCCAGAAAGTCGTCAAATTTTACTATTTTTATCGGATTCATAATCCTCCTTGTATTCGTGGTATCCGCAAATAGGACAGACTAATTCGCCATACCAATCTTCATATAATTTTCCGCAACCGTTTTTACAGACACTCACAGTTGCAATTGTCACTACAGTCATAACATTCACACCAGCTTATACGCCTACAGTTTTCCATGCAGTCGCAACCTACACTATCACAGTAGCACGGCTCTTCAGTCCAACCGTGCACGTCGCAATAGTAATCAGTCACAGCCCCTCCATATCTTACAGCCTACTATGCCTACTGCTAGCAGGATGCAAATATTTATTATTAATTGTAAATCAAATTCTATAGGTTCTAGCATTTATTCTCCTTCTAGTTGGGCATAGTTATTTTTAGCCCACGTGTCCAGTTCAATATAATCGCTACGTTGAACCAGTTCATTAAATAAATATCTACTAATACCATACATTTCCTTGGCGCACTTAGCACAAACACTCGCTACCTCGTGGTATCCAAAGTCATAATACTGTGGTACTTGCATAACTACTCTGCGCTTATCGCATGCAACACATTTGTTCTTGTCTCGCCAGTGATACTCTGACACATCGTCAGTACCACTAGGCTCTGGACTATAGACAGTCACGTTGCCGTCACTATACTTTGCCTTGCCGAATACGGCTGATATCATATCAATTAAACTCATCTCTCTCCTCTAAAACATTCCTAATATATACGCATCTGTTGTACTTACCTTCTCTCCCAATGTCAAGTCATAAAAGCCTCCATCTTCCTGTGTTTCAAACTCATGGGTTGCCATTTCAATAGCTGATTCCTCGTCATCTGCCTCCACAGTATAACTCAAGTATGCTCTTGTTGTCAAGGTCACGTGCCAGTCTTTAGTATTTTCACTCATAATCTATGTCTCCAATTTTTTCAATATATTCTTCTACATCCATACGCAGATGCTCAACCAAATAGTCACGGTTAATCAAGTCTTTCAGTAGGTCGAGCAGGTCTAGGTATGTGTCTCGGTCAAAGAATGCCTCTATCTCCTCGTGTGTATATACTCTAGTCATCTATATCCTCCTTAGTCATAACGTAAGCACACGAATTCTTTGTACAACAATTTATTTCATGGTTTTTACATTGAGAGTACGTACATAAATACCTACCACAGTGCTTGCACTCTCCCTCCACAACCTTTTCTCCACTACACATCAAACATTCGCCATTTAAAAACGGAAGTTCAGCATCACATCCCATACATATAGCCCATTCATCATGACGAATTTTTCCCCTGTTGACGGCATCAATTACCGCCTGTGAACCATCAAATTGATGGAGAATGTACGCAAGTCTTTCGTCTTGGTTCCACCTGTCATTAGCGAAATCTATTTCAGTCATCTATACCCTCCTCATAATTCCATATACTAATAACTTCTGCTAAATCCTTATACGACCAGCTACCATTCATCACCCTAATAATTATCTTAGGTGCATCATCAGCCTGTTTAAACCATGCCTCTACATCTGTTTCTTGTATCTCACTTATCAGCATTCTTTCTCTCCAACATATACTCATTTTCTAAAAACCCATCAGCTAATTCCATAGTATAGCACTCTATTGCCTCATTCAGACAGTATCGGTGAACATAGAATGATACCTCATCCCCTACGTCAACCCAGTCGTTATCTATAGCACCAATAGTAGCAGGAACAATCCCCCACTGTTCTCCTTTAACAGTTGTCAAACATATTTCACAAATCATCTATTTCTCCCTCTCTGTGCCTAACCATTGTGTACT
>LULM01000433.1_pt1 | contig 10721 bp, 10 predicted proteins | sample 728151 | NCBI WGS metagenome assembly LULM01 (sample SAMN03860289, study PRJNA289734) | marine metagenome | biome: seawater column; feature: ocean; material: water; isolation source: Red Sea water column Station 149 - depth 200m | place: Saudi Arabia: Red Sea | collected 2011-10-15 | depth 200 m
GGCCATACCCATAGGGGAGTGGGCGATAATCTTTTGTTTCTATTTCTGGTGGCTTCCCCCAATTTCGAGGGAAGGCCTTCCCGCTGGGACCATAGTATATCGTGGGCTCACAAATTGGGCAACAACAACCGGCTAAATAAAACATCATTAATACAATTATTACCTTCATACTATCTCCATTGTGCGTTAACCATTCTACCTTCTACCATAACCTTTAGGCTCTCCCAGCTTTGGTAAGGCTCTCTGTCTGTGTTTAGTGTAAACCTAGGCATTCCCGTTTCAAAATCTTCTACGTGATATTCTTTTCTCAAAGCCCTGTTAGAAGATAGCAGAATTTCTAAAACTTGTCCAGAGTTATTCTTTTTTAGTTCATCCCTTAAATCTTTATAAGGATTAACTAGGGTAAAAACAACATCTCCCTCTTGCGTTTTATTTAAATAAGTTGCCACGGCATTAGCCGCTGTAATGTTCTCCTCCCTACCTTTTCTGCCGTAGTTCTTGTTGTGAAAAAGCTGTCTGAACTCATCTCCATCAATATGATATGTAGTTAACAAATGTGACGCCAGCATCCTTCCTAATACGGTTTTGCCTGAGGCTGGTTGTCCATATAATACGTAAATCATTCTAGTGGATTAACTAAGTTAGCTGGTAACTCGTTAACATCCATTATATTACCATCCTTGTCTGTTGTAAAGCGAAAAGCGGTCAATTCTTGCCCCGTGGTCGAAAATTCCTTCTCTTTTATAATAACTTCCTTATAGGGTTTAATTTTAATTAATTTAATTGTGGCCTTGGTCGGACCTTCGTCTCTCTTAGCGTACACATGAACCGTAACTACGTTCTCTCCCGCAGTCACTCCACGGAAGGACGTAATCTCTTCATTGAACTGAATTACTGTGCCTTCTTGACCATCTCCTAGGCTATTATTTCTACGTTTACCAAGTGCGTCATGATCCAAACTAATCAAACTGCCCTGCCCGCCCTCTCTCCTGTTAAAAGAGGCTATGTGTCCCGACGCGGCCTTAACGTAAAGGTCGAGGTCGTCTTCGCTCTCTCCGTCCCAAGTGAGTATCACCTCGTAGATTACATTAGGCGGACGCGACTTGGTTTTCTCCTCCTCGGTCTTCAGCAAAAAGAGAATAGCTACCAGCATAAGCAAGCAGCAAAACAACACGTCGATGAACGGTCTAAATGAAAAAAATCTACGCATCGTTTACTTCTTCGACTTCCCAGTTGTCAAGAATTAACTTGGCCAACCAAAGTTGAAATGGAATAGCCGCAAAGCCTAATGTGCATACAATACCTATCATCCATAAGGCTAAGGCTCCAATGTGATCGCTAATTTTTAAGTTTAATTTGGATTTATATTTTTTCATTCTTCTACTTTACTTTCTAATTTAAATTTTAAAATCATTAACTGTATCTGTAGGGGTAAACTAAACACAATACCACAGACTGTCGTGTAGAAAGCTGTATTCAGTCCCTCTTTAAGTCCGCCCACTATTTCACTGGTAGGTAGTGAGCTATCTAAACTGCCCTGTGTTGCAAATACTAACCCCACAATCGTCCCTAGCAAGCCCAAGGAAAAGAAGTGTTCTGCGGCAAACCATCCTAGGTCCGCCCTCTTTGCTAGAAACTCTTCTTCTTTTTTCTTTTTCTCTGGATCATCCTTACTCATTTTGTCTGATAGATAGCATAATCTTCCCACGAAAGCCGACACTACAACATACAACAACATAATCAATACTGAAATATACGATAAGTCATTTTTAATAATCATTGAGATCGCGCCCTTGGTTTCTGCAAAGAAAATGCCAGTAAGCATCACGGCATTAAGCAAAAACCACTTAGTAAAGGTATTCATATTTATGTTAATCATGTTATTTAAACCATTCTTTGAAGATATTTTTTATTACGAACTTTAAATTTTTCCACTCCCTTAATCGCCTAATAGTATAGGGTAACCACTCTGTACCAAAGGGTATATATATTCTAACCCTCCTGCCCTCTAATTTATACTTTTTTTGTAAATCTCTACGTATTCCATAGAGAAATTCATAGTCAAAAAACTCATTAGAATTAGGTATAAGTTCATTTATATCGTCCAATAATTCCTCATCATGCGTAGCTATTGCGGGTTTATTTGCCTTATTTGAGTACAAGCGGGCGGCGTAATCGAAAAAACTGGCTCTTGTGTGTTCCTCAAATTGTCTTGCTGTCTCCTCGTCTTCTTTGTACGCACCTTTAACTAGCCTGACTGACACCCCTTTTTCAATTAGTATTTTTCTTGCTTGTTCTTCTTCAGCAGCTTTGGCTTTTTCTATTTCAGCCATTCTTTCTTGTTCTTCAGCTTCTGCTTTTTCAGGAGACCATCCTTTTGGTAATGATTTTTGAGAACGTGCTTGTTGTGCTTCTTGTGCCAATTGTTCTCGTTTTTTATTCTCATCAATTGTACTTGATGCCTTGCTTACAGTTGTTGGTTCAGGTTGTGGTTCAGGTTGTGGTTCAGGTTGTGGTTCAGGTTCGGGTCGAGGTGCAACACGTCTCTTCCTGATGAAATTTCTAGTATCATCTGCAATTTGGGAAGATTCATCTTTTGTTGAATTTTTACGTTTGAACATTCCAGAAATACGACTTTCTACAGATTTTTTATTTTCAGATTGTGGCTCAGGCTCTGGTTGTGGCTCAGGCTCTGGTTGTGGCTCAGGCTCTGGTTGTGGCTCAGGCTCTGGTTTAGATTTTGATAATAATTCATCATAATTTTTTCCAGATGCTTTTTCAAGTTCTAATCTTCTAGCGATTCGTGCTTCATGAAGTGCATCTTCATTTTGTTGTAATTCTTCTTTTAATTTTTTATTTTGTAAATTTGTTTTTTCTATCTCTTCAAGATATTTTTTTTCATAATCTGCAAATTCTTTATCTCTAGTTTCTTTTTGATGTAATTTTTCTTTCATCTTTTCAACTTCGCTTTTTATGATTTCTTTTTCATCATTTGCAGCTTTTTCGGCAGACCATCCTTTTGGTAATGATTTTTGAGAACGTGCAGCTTCTGCAGATTTTGCAAGTATTTCACGTCGTGAATCTTCATATTCATAATCACCTGAATTATCATTGACTTTTGGAGCATCTGAAACTTCTGGTTCTGGTTCGGGTTCGGGTTCGGGTTCTGGTTCAGGTTGTGGTGTAGGTGGTGGTAGAATTACTTTAGGTTCTTCCTTTTCTATTTCTGTAAATACAATTTCAAGTTCATCGACAGATGGAAGATTCCCAAGATTATCACCATCCACTTTGTTATCATCAGTTCTGATGTGGGCTTCGCCATCTTTGACATATGTTCTGATGGTTTCACCAGGAGCCCAGTCATTTTCATTTTTTTTAAAAACCGTAATGAATGTAATACCTCTTTGAATTTTTGAAGATAGTTGATATTTGTCAATTAATTGTGGAGGGCCAAATCCATTTTCCAAATCTTCATGAATTTGTACATGAGATATGTTTGCAAGACCAGATCCTTTCTGTATTGCGCTAACTACAAAATCTGCCCACTTTGCCATTTGTAGTGATATTCGTCATGTACAATATACGCTTTTTCTAGAAAATTAAAGCAAAAATTACAAATTCATTAAAATATTCTACCTGCATAAATTACACAATGAGCGACATACGTTTTGTGATGATCGGAGTGGGAGTCTTATCTATAGGATTCATAGTTATGGCACTATTTGGAACACAATATCAAGACATTACAATTCAAACAAAAGAATTTTCAGAGTGTTATGATTATACTGATGAAAATTTGCCAGTAAAGATTGACTGCGAAAAACAACTACAAGATAGGAATTTGATGTTTGCAGGAGTTTTTGGTATTTTGATTGCAGGAGGATTAGCATTGTTAAAAGGAATTAGAGGAAAATGGGATAATGAGGTTAAACCTGAAGAAATGGTAGGTCCTGGAGGAGATAAAAAGACCTCAGATGAAGATAAAGACGATTCTTAAAGAAAACTATCTAGAGATTCAGTAGGATTTAATTCACCAGATTCAATCTTTTTTGAAAGTTTGTCGCCCATCTGTTTTGCAGATTTCATTTTTCGCTGACCAATCCAATAATATGCTTCATCGATTGTATCTTTTGCAATTAATACAAGTAAACGTCCTGCAGCTTTTCTACCAGTTCTTCCCTTTCGTTGAATAAATCGTATAGAACTTGGAACATTATCATAAAAAATTACCAGATTTACTTCAGAAATATCAAGTCCTTCTTCACCTACACGTGTTGCAACCAATACTTTCGTATCCCCATCTCGAAATCGTTGGACAGTTTCAATCTGTTTTTGTTGTTTTAATCCAGTATCTCCTGCTTTTCCAATCAGAATTTCAGAATTAATTCCCATTTTCTTTAGTGTGTCATTAATAACATTAACAGAATCCCGATAGCTTGTGAAAATTAAGACTTTATCTTTTACAGATGCAATGACGTCTTGTAGCTTTGGAAGTTTTGAATGTTCAATGCCCTGAGATTTTGCATAGTTTGCTAATTCAACGGCTCTCATAAAATTAGGATCTTTTTCAAAAAGGTCTTTGATTCCAGCGCCTTTTTTTGCTTTGGTTCTATCACAGAACTTTAGAAAGGAGGTAACGCCATGAGCTTCAAATATGTTTAGTGCATATGTGATTCTAATTGCAGTGAACAAGGGTTTTGCTGAAATACGATTTTGTGTTAAAACGTATTGCCTAATTCGGAGTAAAGCAGACAAGGATTGGTTTTGACCAATTTGTATTCCATTTTTTCTAAGAGTTTTGTAACGTTCATCCAATGCAAGTTGTAGACATTTTTGTATAGCTTTCATTTCAGGTGGAAGATCAACCATAATCCATTCGGTATCAGTTTTTTGGATATAGGGTTGAACATCAGGACTCTCATCAGTTCGTTGTAAGATGTTTTGTATTCCCAAAGAAGTGATAATTTCAGTAGCTTTTACCTTCTCACTTGGCAAGGTTGCAGTCATCCCAAGGATTAGGGCCTTATCTTTGAAATGGTGTGCAATTGCAGTATACGCATAATCTCCAACTGCCCTATGAGCTTCATCAAATATCACAAGGCTGAATTGCTCAGTGTCAATCATGTTTCGCTCTAAATCATTACGGGTTATTTCAGGAGTGGCACAAATGACGCTATTTATCCATGATTTTTTTCGTTTGTTGATCAAATCTTCACCTGTAACAATTCCAATATCATCTAAAAGTAGATTTTCTTTAAGAAAATCATAATGCTGGTTTACAAGTACTCGAGTGGGTGCCAAAAATAGGACTCCCCCTTTATTCTGAGAGAGTACATGAGCCATGATTTGCAATGCGATTGTAGTTTTACCAAGACCCGTAGGAAGTACTACCAGAGAGTTTTCATGTTTTGCATCATCAGAAAGATTTGTTTGATAATCACGCAATTCAATAGAGTTTGGTTTAATCAGTTTGTGTTCAAAAAAATCTGATCCCATAAAGTGAGATCAGTTTTACTTGTCATTTAATATTTCCAATTTATTAGATACAACCCAATGGTTTATCAAAAAAGATAGAATTTATGCAATGACATTATAAGATGCCAGATCAAAGAATTTTCATGGTTGAGAATTTTGAGAGGCCAAATTGGGACGAATATTTCATGTTACAAGCAAAGCTTGCATCATTAAGATCTAATTGCATAACAAGAAGCGTAGGTGCAGTAATAGTAAGAGATCATAGACAATTAGCCACAGGATATAATGGAACACCACCAGGGATAAAAAATTGTTTTGAAGGTGGATGTCAAAGATGTAGCGACAGAATGGAAGGGAAGGTAAAATCAGGAGAAGGATTAGGAAGATGTCTTTGTAATCATGCAGAAGCCAATGCCATAATGCATTGCGCAATTTTGGGAATAGAAGCAGGGGTTAAAGGAGCAGTATTGTATTCCACGTTTGTTCCATGTTTAGAGTGTTCAAAAATGGCAATCACACTTGGGATTAAAAAATTTGTGTGTCTAGATGAATATCCTGAGACAGATTATGATTTAATTAAAGAAGCAGGAGTTGAGATTGAAATCTTAAACAAAGATAAAATTGAAAAGTGGGCTAGCAAAATGATTGAGCCTAAAGAATAGACATGGAAGCAGTTGAAAACGTTAAACAAGAAGAAGTAGCTAATATTCCAAATTCACTATTAATTTCTGCAGCATATCTTGGAAAAACCAAGAAAGTTAGCCTCAAATTCTATAATCCAGAATCTGAAAAGATCTACATATGGGAAGATAAAACTGGGCATCAGCCATATTGTTTTTCAAAAATGGCTCCAGAGGATTTAGAATTTTTATCAGAACGAGATGACGTTATAGAAATTAAAACTGTCAAAAAAATTGACACATTAAAAGACAAAGAAATTCCAATTTCAAAGATTATTGTGACAGACCCATTGGCAATAGGAGGCACACAAACAACACAAAGTATACGAAATGTGGTAGAATCGTGGGAATCAGATATCAAATATTATGAAAACTATCTTTACGATAATTCACTAATCATTGGAAAATACTATAAAATTGAAAATGATAAGATAATTCCTCATGACTTTGAGATGTCTGATGAAACAAATCTTGCAATGAAGAGTATGCTTTTTGATAAATTAGCTAATACAGGAATGACAGATACAAAACAGTTTCAAGAAGAAGTATCAAACTGGGCAGAACTTCTAAACCAACCTGTGCCAAAAATTCGAAGAATGAGTCTAGACATAGAAGTAGAAACAGATGGAATGAGATTACCAGACGTGAAAATTGCGGACAAAAAAGTAACAGCTATAGGATTTGAAGCAAGTGACGGTATGAGAAGGGTTTTCGTCTTAAAAAGAGATGGAATTGAAGAAGGAGTAAACGACTTGGAAAAAAATATCGAAGTAGTGTTTTATGAAAAAGATCAGGAAAAAAAGCTAATTGAAGATGCATTTGGGTTGGTAAAAAAATATCCAGTATTAATCACATACAACGGAGATGGTTTTGATTTACCATATTTGTATAATCGTGCAAAAAGATTAGGGATTTCAGAAGATGTAAATCCATTATACATGATGAAAGATTCTGCAACATTGACTAAAGGAGTTCATTTAGATTTGTACAGGACGTTTTCAAATAAAGCATTTCAAATTTACGTATTCTCACAAAAATATTCTGATTTCTCTCTCAATAGTGTTTCAAAGGGAGTGTTAGGTGAACAAAAAATGGACTATGGAGTAGAAATTGACAATATGACATACTATCAAATTGCAAAATATTGTCAAAATGATGCATATCTAACATACAAGCTAACTAGTTTTAATGAAGATTTACTCATGAATCTTCTAGTCGTTATTACAAGAATAGCAAGAATGCCAATTGATGATATTTCAAGAATGGGAGTTTCACAATGGATTCGCAGTTTATTGTATTATGAACACAGAAAAAATAATTTTCTTATACCAAGACGAAATGAAATTGAAGAAAAATCAGCTGGAATGGCAAATGATGCAGTGATTAAAGATAAAAAATATCGAGGCGGTTTAGTGATAGAACCAATTGAAGGAGTACATTTTGATGTAACTGTAATGGATTTTGCAAGTCTATATCCAAGCATAATCAAAGTAAATAATTTATCATATGAAACTGTTAGATGCCCACACGAAGAATGTAAAAAGAATGCAATACCAGGAACGTCTCATTGGGGATGTACAAAAAAGAACGGACTAACGTCATTAATTATTGGTTCATTGCGAGATTTGAGAGTCAATTATTACAAAAGTTTATCAAAAAAAGAAAACATTACAGACGAAGAGAGACAGCTGTATACAGTAGTAAGTCAAGCTTTGAAGGTCATACTTAATGCCAGTTACGGAGTTATGGGTGCAGAAATATTCCCATTGTATTTTCTTCCAGCAGCAGAGGCAACTACTGCATTAGGAAGATACATCATTATGGATACAATTGAAAAATGTAAAGGAATAGACTTAGAGGTTCTATATGGAGATACAGATTCACTTTTTGTAAAAAAACCAACTGTGCAACAAATTGACGATGTCATAAAACTAGCAAAAGATGATCACGGAGTAGAATTAGAGATTGATAAGGAATACAGGTATGTGGTATTAAGTAATAGGAAAAAAAATTATTTTGGAGTTACAAAAAAGGGTAAAGTTGACGTAAAAGGTCTAACAGGAAAAAAATCCCATACACCTCCATTTATCAAGACATTATTTTATGAACTACTAGACATTCTTGCAGAAGTTAAAAATGAAGAACAATTCGAGAATGCAAAAAAGAAGGTTAGCAATAAAATTGCAGATTATGCAAAACAAGTTCAAGAAAAAAGTATTCCATTGAAAGAATTAACATTTAATGTTACACTCAGTAAAGCACCTGCTGAATATGTCAAAACAATCCCACAACACATACGAGCTGCAAAACAACTGGAAACAACTAGAGAGATAAAGAAAGGAGACATAATATCATATGTTAAAATACTCAATAAGCCGGGTGTAAAACCAGTGGAATTGGCAAGGCAAGATGAAATTGACTCTGGAAAATACATGGAGTTTATGGAAAGTACTTTGGATATGCTTGACGAATTTACTTTAGGAATTGTTGCCATAGCAGCAGGAGTTTTAATCCTCATTGGATGGGTTCCACAAATAATTCAAGGCTATAAAACAAAGAAGCTAGAAGATGTTTCAAAATATTTGGTCATTGCAATATTTTCAGGAGCAGTGTTATGGCTTATTTATGGAATTGAAATTGATGATATTTACATCATAGGTGTTAATGTAGCAGCCATGTTTCTTACAATGACAGTTCTCATAATGAAGCTAAAATATGAGAAAGCATTCGAATCAATTAGGAAATAACATGTTTATCATAAATTGTAAAAATTATGACGAAATTGCCGGAGATAAGATTGTCAAGATGGCAAAAATTGCAGAAAAAATTTCAAAGAAATACAAAGTATCAATTGCCATAGCACCCCCACATAATCTTATTCCATTAATCACAAAATTCAAGATTACAGTTTTGGCACAGCACGTAGACGATAAAAAAGTTGGAAGTACCACCGGATTCATGGTTCCTGAAATTGTAAAAAAGTCAAAAGTTTCAGGTTCAATCATAAATCATAGTGAGCATCGAATTTCTGAAAAAGAGATTATCTCACTAGTCAAACGATTACAAAAGTTAAAGCTCAAAACAGTTCTATGTGTAAAAAATGTCAATGAGGCAAAAAAATATGCAAAATTAAATCCAACATTTATCGCAATAGAACCTCCAGAATTGATTGGCACAGGCAGGGCAATTTCTACAGAAAAACCAGCATTGATTACGAATGCCGTACAAGCAGTCAAGTCTGCAAAAAACTCTACAAAGCTTTTGTGTGGAGCAGGAATTGTTTCAGGCGAAGATGTATCAAAAGCAAGAGAGCTTGGATCAAGAGGAATACTTGTTGCAAGTGGAATTGTCAAAGCAAAAAACTGGGAAAAAATAATCTCAGAGTTTTGTAAGGGTTTAAAAAGCCAGTAAATCGACAAATTTTTCATGGCAAAAAACAAACCAGTTTACGCATTTGAAGAGGCCGACAGCAAAAAGAGAATGTTGCTAGGAGGCAAAGGTGCAGGACTAAGCGAGATGACACGCCTAAAATTGCCAGTTCCACCAGGATTTACAATTACGACAGAAGTTTGTAACAAGTATTATGATAATGGAAGAAAGCTTCCAAAAGATGTCATGCCAGCAGTTATGAAAAATATTACAAAGATGGAAAAAAAGACAGGAAAAAAATGGAATTCAACAAAAAATCCACTTTTAGTTTCTGTACGTTCCGGAGCAGCAATTTCTATGCCAGGAATGATGGATACAATTTTGAATTTAGGATTAAATGAAAAAACAGTAGAAGGTTTTGCAGAACAAACACAGAATCCAAGATTCTCATGGGATTCTTACAGGAGATTCATCCAATTATTTGGAAAAGTTGTATTTGGAGTAAATGATGAAAAATTTGATCATGTTTTAGATTCTGCAAAGGCAAAACAAGGAGTAACTGATGACAGTAAGCTAAATGTGGAATCACTAAAGAAAATTGTTGCAGAATACAAGAAAATTTGTGAAGAACATACAAAGAGAAAATTCCCAGATACACCTAACGAACAATTAGGATTAGCAATTGAAGCGGTATTCAAAAGTTGGATGGGAGAAAGAGCAGTCGTTTATAGAGAGAAAAATGGAATTACTAAAGATATTGCAAATGGAACTGCAGTAAATGTTGTAACAATGGTATTTGGAAATATGGGAGATGACAGTGCAACAGGAGTGGTATTTACAAGAAACGGACATAATGGAAAAAGAGAGATTGAAGGAGAATATCTTACAAATGCTCAAGGCGAAGATGTCGTTGCAGGAGTAAGAACTGGAAAAAATGTAGAATTATTAAAAAAAGAGATGCCAAAATCACATAAAGAATTGAGTAATGCATGTGCAAAATTAGAGAAACATTTCAGAGAACCACAAGACATTGAATTTACAATAGAGCAAGGAAAATTCTATTTGTTACAAACAAGAACTGCAAAGATGAGTGCAGGAGCACTTGTAAAAACTTCAGTAGACATGGTAAAAGAGAAATTAATTGATAAAAACAGAGCATTAACAAGGATTCCAGCACAACAACTTGAAGCATTATTG
>LULM01000801.1_pt1 | contig 10682 bp, 11 predicted proteins | sample 728151 | NCBI WGS metagenome assembly LULM01 (sample SAMN03860289, study PRJNA289734) | marine metagenome | biome: seawater column; feature: ocean; material: water; isolation source: Red Sea water column Station 149 - depth 200m | place: Saudi Arabia: Red Sea | collected 2011-10-15 | depth 200 m
ATGTCATGGAGTATACTTTAATGCAAACCACATCATATGAACAACTCTGACCCAAAAAAAGTAACAATTGGTGATTATTTTCTACCAAAGAACTGGATCATCCTCTTATTATTAGGCCTCACTAGAATCATATCATTTCTGCCTTTTAAGGTTCTTCTTGGGCTAGGCTCAGTGCTTGGTTCATTGCTATATCTGCTGCCATCGAGTAGAAAAAATATTGCCAGAAGGAATATAGAATTATGCTTCCCAGATCTCTCTGAAAAAGAACAAGATGATCTGTTAAGAAAGCATTTTGCTTCACTAGGCATTGGTTTTTTAGAGGTTGGGATGGCGCGTTGGAAATCTAACAAAAGTTTAAAGAAGATTGTCAAGGTAGAAGGTATTGAGCATCTGAACGAAGCAGTACAAAAAGATAAGGGAGTGATCTTAATGAGCGCGCATTTCACACTTTTAGAAATGACTGCATTAATTACCCGAGAAGGTATTACAGAAAATTTGCCACCGCTCGTTGGCATGTATCGTGTAGGTAGTAATCCTATAATTAACCGCTTCTTTCGGGCAACGCGATTGAGATCGGTTGAAAGTTTAGTCACTAAATTCGAGATTAAGGGATTAATTAGAGCTTTAAAGGATAAAAAAATTGTTTGGTATGCCTCCGATCAAAGCTTTGCTGGGAAAAACGCTGTTGAGGTCGATTTTTTTGGGCAGCAAGCATCGACAACTTCTGCCATATGCAGATTCGTTGAAATGACTGGTTCTCCAGTGCTCCCCTATTTCGCTAAGAGGCTGGAGAATGGGAAAGGCTATGTGTTACAAATATATCCAGAAGTAAATCCTGATACATCAGACCCTCAAAAATATATGCAAAATATTTACACAGTCCTAGAACAGCATATCCTTCAACACCCAGAACAATATTACTGGGTGCACAGACGATTCAAGAATACGGCCAGTGGCAAGGATCCATATAATTAATCTTGATTCAAACGCTTGGAGTGCTCTGCAAGCAAAATCTCCCATTCTGCCTTAGGAAATTGCTTGCTGGAATTTGGATAGCTCTTATTTATTGATCGTTGAAGCCGATTGATATTCTTTTGAGCCATACTATTAATAGGATCCATTTGAACAGCTTTGTCAAAATCTAATAAAAACACCTTCTGATCTGAATCAATTAAAATATTTTCTACATTAAGATCATGATGATAGAAACCTTTCATGTGAAATGATGCAATGCACGACCCTATATTTTTCCAAAGATCAGAACTCAGAGAGTTCTCCTTCAGACGATCTCCCATTGAAGATGAATGATCTATTCTTGATGTAATAAGATCAGCGGTATAAAAGATACCTTGCCTATTAACCCTAGCTGCTATCGGTCGAGGAACTGGTAATCCAGCCTGCAACATTTTTTGTAAAATTCTGAATTCCTTGATTGATCGTGCATTACTCTCTCCTTGCCAAAGATATTTTTCGCTTAAAAAATTGCTCACCAACCCTCCTCTATAATAGTGCTTTAAAACAGACGGAAGGCCCTGGCAATTTATTAATAAAACCTTTCCTCTTCCTTTGTTTATTAATCGTGTCTTTTCGTCATTAGCCCAGAATTCAAGGTCAAAAAGATTCTCATCAACTTCACTGATTAAAGTATCATCGTATAAGATTATATTTTGTTTAATTTTTAATAATTGACTATTCATTTTTATGACCACTAATAAAAAGCAACCCTTGAACCAAATTTGTTTAATTAGGTTATCAGCACTTGGGGATTGCTGTCACGCACTTGCAGTCATAGAAAACATTCAGCGTTCAAGCCCAAAGACTAAAATTACTTGGATTATTGGAAAGACGGAACATCAATTATTTAAGGATATTAAAGGTGTGGAGTTCATTGTTGCTGATAAAAAGAAACTTTTTGAATCGTTCTTCAAGATTAAGAAAGAACTTCGAGGAAGATGTTTCGATGTGCTTTTAAATATGCATGCATCTATGTCAGCGAATCTTATAAGTCTAGCTATTCAAGCAAAAAAAAAGGTTGGCTTTGACAAGGATAGAGCTAGGGATCTACAAAACTTCTTTTGCAATGAATACATTCAGCCCATAAAAAATCAGCATGTGGTTGATGGAATGTTAGAGTTTACAAAATACCTCAATCTCGACAGTAACGCTAAATGGACTCCTCTCATTCTGGAGCCAGAGGAAGATTTTGCAAGAGAACATATTCATTCAAATAAGATCACTTGCTTGATTAGTCCATGCAGCAGTCAACGATATGGCGATCAATACAATCGCAGTTGGTCTATTAACAATTTTGCTGAACTGATCAAATTTTTAATCAATCAAGAAAACCTCCAAGTAATAATAACCGGAGGTAATAGTCCACCAGAACAACTGTATTCCAAAGAATTGGATGCTTTGTTTGGCAATGACATTCTTAACTTAATTGGTAAAACGTCGATAAGAGAAATGGCAGCACTCATCAAGTATTCAGATTTCATTATCAGCCCAGACTCAGGCCCAGCTCATATTGCAACAATTATGGGTAAACCAGTAATCGGCTTGTATGCAATGAGTAATCCCAAAAGAAGCGGTCCTTATAATTCCGATGAGTGGTTGATCAATAAGTACGATCAAGCCTTGAAAGTATTCATGGATAAATCACCGACAGAGGTTAAATTCGGGCAGAAAATCAAGCAGCCAGAGGCTATGGATTTGATAAAAACTAGAGATGTTATAGAAAAAATTGAACTTCTAATTAAGCGCCAATCTTAGCATTGTAAACGGCTTCTGCGATAACCAAATCTTGAACGGCTACTCCAGTTAAGTCCGCTATTGATATCTGCTCATCATCAGTTCTTCCTTCCTTTTTATCATCGAGCAATTCTCCAAGCTCAATAAGATTATGCTCTGAGACATAGTTTTCTTTAAGCGCTTGGTGAATCTCACCTCTTAACTTATTCTGAGAAATACTATCAGCAACTATAACTGAAGCTCTGGAAAGGAGCTTTGGTTCAAGCTCACACTTTTCAGGAGTATCAGAGCCCACGGCTGTAATATGTGTGCCGGGTTGGACCCAATCTGACTCAATCAGAGGCTCTCTTGAAGATGTTGTAGTTATGATTAATTTTGATTCTTTAACCAAAAGCTCAAGATCATCTTTGAGCTCTATATCAAGATTTAAATCCCTTAGATCATTGATCAAATCTTTTGCTTTTTGAGCATTTCTAGCCCATATTTTAATTCCACGGAGTGGGAGTAAATCGACAAGACATCTAATTTGATAACGTGCTTGAACGCCACTGCCGATAATCGATGCAGAATCAATCCCTTGAACAGAAAGTAGCTCAGATGAAATAGCGCCAGCAATACCGGTTCTTAAATCGGTTAGGTTTGCATCATCTATAAGAATTGCCTTTGGTAGACCACTGTTAATATCGAAAAGAAGCATCATTCCCTGCCCTGGTTTTATATTAAGACTATGATTTCCTGGGAAACCAGATGCAATCTTAACCACATAGTGTGAGCCACCCTTTATATAGCCATATTTGATATGTACTTCTCCAGGTGGATCTTCAAATAATAATTCACCAACAGGAGGAATCTCTGAATTACCCTTAGAGTATTCAATAAATGCTTTTCTCATTGCTTCATGAACGTTAATTTCATTTAATAATGAAGAAATCTCATCCCAATCCATGACGAAACTATTATTCATTTTAGAACTTCAACTAATGTTTGATTACTAATATTGCCACCGCAAATCACAATCAAAACTTTCTTATCTCTATATTTCTCTTTTTCTTTCAGTAAGCCAGCTATAGCCACACCAGCTGCTCCTTCAATCATCATCTGATGCTCGCCTATAAAGTCTTTCATAGCTGAAGCTATTTCTTCCTCACTAACAGTTATTGAGTGATCGACTACAGATTTACAAAATTCAAAGGTTATGGTCCCAAACTCTAGGGCTCCAGCAGTGCCATCAGACAGAGTATCTAAGTGCTCTATTGCTTCTATTCGCCCTGCTTCTATTGCATGATGCATGGCTGCAGAATTTTCTGGCGAACAAGCAATAACATTTATGTCTGATATTTTTTGTTTAAGGTAACCGCCCATACCAGAAATTAATCCGCCTCCACCCATTGCAATAAATACCGCATCGAAATTTTTATTTTCTTTAAGGACCTCTGCTGCAGTTGTAGCTTGCCCTGTTATGACATCAAGATCATTGTATGGAGATAAATAAGGGAAGTTGTTTTCTTCAGCATATGCTCTGGCAGCAGTCTCAGCATCTGTTCTGCCATCAGCTTCAGTTAATACAACTTCAGCGCCAAACAACTTAATTTTGTTTAGCTTGGCTGGAGAAACTGTTTTTGGTAGAAATATTAATACTTCAAGTCCTAATTCAGCAGCTGCATTAGCAACAGCTGAACCGTGATTACCTGAAGAGGCTGTTATAATGCGTTCAGGTTTGTCTTCAGATAAAATCATCAGTTTGTTGGCTGCACCCCTAGCTTTAAAGGAGCCAGTGACTTGAAAGTTCTCCAGTTTTAAATGAACCTCTGATCTTGTTTTTACACTGAGTGATGGTGAGTACTGAAGTGGAGTCTTGCGTATTAGACTGGAAATACGGCTTAATGCCTCGTCAACATGTTTATGGAAATTAGAGTCCATTATTTATCCTATCATAAAGCTTTATGTATTCATTAGCCATGATCCCAGACGTGTATTTTTTTGATTTCTCAAGATTATTTTTTTGTATTTTTGCCCTCAACTCTTTATCTCTGTATATCTTATTAAGAGCATTTTTATAGCCTTCAATATTATTAACATCGACTAAGAAACCATTAACACCGTCTTCAATTAATTCTGGGATGCCTCCTATATTAGAACCCAAAATCGGCAAACCAAAATCCATCGCATCCAATAAGATGGAGCCTAGGCCTTCATGTCTCGAAGGAAATATAAACACATCGAACAGTGCTAGGTAATCTCCAACGTTATCAATTTGTCCAATAAACTTAAGATTCTCTAACCCTTCGCTTTGTTGCTTAAGTTGCCTTAAGTCTCGCCCAGAACCAATGAGTAAGAAATTTATATCCGGCTCAGATACCTGCATGCTTTTAGCTAATTCAATGATTTGTTGCTGACCTTTGTGGCTATCATCAATTGCTCCAATATGACCCACAATGAAACTACCCTCAAAGGCAGATTTCATTCGTTTAACTTCTGATTCATTAGGTATAAATCCTGTCTTTGCACTTGGGATGACTTCGCAATCTATCCCTAAACCTAATGCTTCTTCAATGGAGTCTCCAATAGCATTACTTAATACAACAATTGAATTTGCTTTTGAATAAATGGCTTTGTTTATGAAATTTGATCTAGGAGATCTTTGAACCCTTCGGGTAAGCAAATATTTATATCCTTTGGTAATTCCAAAGAGCCAAGCAAAAACAAAAGCTCTTGGTTCATGAAAATGCAGGATTGTATCTTTCCTTAGAGACCTAAAACAGTCTAGAGCATTGAATCGAGATTCTATGATTTTAAGATTATCTATTGAATGTGATTGAGTTGCTAAGAGAGAATTTTTTTTTGCTATTAAGCTTTGCTCATAACCTCTAGAAGATAATTCTTGCATCAGAAGAAAAGTTTGCCTTTCTCCCCCTCTGAAGCCATTTGCTAAATTAATGTGAGTGATTGATGAAGAGTAACTATTCATCAAAATCAGTTACTTCATAAGTGGTGCCGCAATAAGGGCAAATTGTTCTTTTTGTGTCCACTTGCAAATACACTCTTGGATGACCGTCCCAATCATCAAACTCTTCTAGAGGACAAGCCAGAGGTAAATCATTTTTTGAGATTTGTATTAGTTTTTCTTCATTTGTTGCCATATATATCTATTCTATCAAGAATAAGTCCCTACTAAGAAACACAAACGCATTAAAAAAAGCCCTGCGAGATGCAGGGCTTTTTTATATCTATACGATGATGATTAATTTACATCATACCGCCCTAGGTAAAATTTACATCATACCGCCCATACCACCCATACCGCCCATATCAGGCATTGGTGCTACTGGCGCATCATCTTGCGGAGCTTCTGTAACCATAGCTTCTGTGGTCAAAAGCAGTCCGGTAACTGATGCAGCATTTTGAAGCGCATACCGAGTTACCTTGGTTGGGTCAACAATCCCCATTTCAACCATGTCCCCGTATTCACCTGTGGCTGCATTGTAACCATAGTTACCTTTACCATTAGCGACTTCATTAAGGATCACTGAAGAATCATTGCCTGCATTACCAACAATCTGCCTAAGTGGCTCTTCAAGAGCTCTTCTTAGAATATTGATACCAACATTTTGATCATCGTTATCACCTTCTAGTTTATCTAGAGCAGATTTAGCTCTAACAAGCGCTACTCCACCACCAGGAACGATGCCTTCTAAAACAGCAGCTTTAGTTGCATTTAATGCGTCTTCAACTCTTGCTTTTTTCTCTTTCATCTCAATTTCAGTGGCAGCACCTACTTTAATAACTGCAACACCGCCAGAGAGTTTTGCTAATCGTTCTTGCAATTTTTCTCGGTCATAATCAGATGAAGAATCTTCAATCTCGGCATTAATTTGACTTATTCTTGCCTTAATATCAGATGACGTTCCGGCACCATCAATAACCGTAGAATTTTCTTTAGTGATTTGTACTTTTTTAGCTGTACCAAGATCTTCTAGAGTTGTTTTTTCAAGACTCAAGCCAACTTCTTCAGAAATAACTTGACCACCAGTTAGTATTGCAATGTCCTGAAGCATAGCTTTTCGTCTATCACCAAAACCTGGTGCCTTGACACCCGCTACTTTAACAATACCTCTGATGTTATTAACAACTAGAGTCGCTAATGCTTCTCCTTCAATATCTTCAGCTATTACTAGAAGCGGCCTTCCTGATTTAGCAACGCCTTCAAGTAATGGAAGAAGATCTCTGATGTTTGATATTTTTTTATCAAAAAGCAAAATATAAGGATCTTCTAACTCAACACTTTGGCTGTCAGCTTGATTAATAAAATAAGGAGATAGATAACCTCGGTCGAACTGCATTCCTTCAACGACGTCTAACTCATTTTCAAGCCCAGAGGCTTCTTCAACAGTTATAACCCCTTCTTTACCTACTTTTTCCATTGCTTCAGCGATAACTTCTCCGACAGCTGAGTCAGAATTTGCAGAAATAGTTCCAACTTGAGCTATTGAGGTGTCATCACTACACGGAACTGAAATCGACTGAAGTTGATCAACAACCACAGCGCTTGCTTTATCAATCCCTCTCTTAAGATCCATAGGGTTAAAACCTGCCGAAACTGACTTTAATCCTTCCCTAAAAATTGCTTGTGCGAGCACAGTTGCGGTAGTGGTTCCGTCACCTGCAACATCAGATGTTTGCGAAGCAACCTCCTTAACCATCTGTGCACCCATATTTTCAAAGTTATCTTCCAACTCGATTTCCTTTGCAACAGAAACACCATCCTTAGTAACAGTAGGAGCACCAAAACTTTTGTCTAAAACGACATTTCTACCTTTGGGACCTAAAGTAACTTTCACAGCATCAGCAAGTATATTGACACCAGCTATCATTTTTTGACGTGCACTATTACCAAATTTAACTTCTTTAGCAGCCATTTGTTTTTCCTCTTTATTTAAAAATTAATATTAATTGATGACCTGCTTATTCAAACACTGCCATCACATCATCTTCTTTCATGACCAGAAGATCTTCGCCATCAACTTTGACTTCAGTTCCACTGTATTTACCAAAAAGAACTTTATCTCCTGCTTTTAGATCCAAGGGTCTTACTTCACCATTGTCTAGAACTAAACCATTACCCACAGCAACAACCTCACCTCTACTAGGTTTCTCAGCAGCGCTATCAGGAATTACTATTCCGCCTGGAGAAGTAGTTTCTTCTTCCATGCGTCTCACAATCACTCGATCTTGTAGTGGACGAATATTCATCTCTGATCTCCTTAATTTTGTTATTATCTCTTTACATCTTCATTGAGAATTAGCAGTCTCAATAGAAGAGTGCTAATAATAAGGATGAATTTGAAAAATTCAAGCTAGTTTAGGAACTTTTTTTGCTTTTTTACGAAAGATAATCATATGTTAAGAAGATTAAATAAAAGCTATCTGTTGATGAGAGTCTCTTTTTTACTGTTGTTCTCTTTTTTTAGTCTTAATGTATCCACTCAACAAGTGCTTAAACCCCAGGAAGCATTTCCGATTGAAGTTGCATTTCAAAATGATGTCCTTCAAATCTCTCACCGAATTAAAGATGGCTATTATCTCTATAGAGATAAGATTTCATATGAGACTCAGGATACAAGGATCTTATTGGGCTCAGCTAAACTTCCTGAAGGAATAAAGTATGAGGATGAGTTTTTTGGTAAAACCGAGATATTTAGAGATGATTTCACAATCTATATCCCTATTTCTATAAAAACAGGTGAAGAGATCGATAATTTTGACATCCAAATTAATTCTCAAGGCTGTGCAGATATCGGCCTGTGTTACCCGCCTCAGCAATGGATAAAAAATGTTAGAGGTGGAAGACTCATAGAAGCATTTACGCCCTGTCACTTACCAACGATACCTATATTGTCTTCTATAATTATTGGACAAGCCGGAAATAATAAGTTAAAAAGCCTAGGTTTATCAATGAGTTATGTTTTAGGAATGGCAATTACCTACTGTGCAGCTGGAGTAGCTGCAGCAGTTGCAGGACAGCAACTCCAAGCTTTATTTACTCTCCCAGGATTTATTATTTCAATGTCTGTTTTATTTTTGATCTTGGGTCTGGGTATGCTGGGTACATTTAACATTCAGCTTCCTAATAATCTATTAAATAAGGTCAACTCAACTCTATCAAATCAGGTTGGAGGCAATTATTTAGGTGTGGTGATTATTGGCTCACTCTCGGCATTGCTTGTAACTGCATGCGTTGCTCCTCCATTAGTAGCCACATTGATGGTGATTGGTCAAAGTGGAGATATTCTTAGAGGAATCATAGCCTTATCATCCCTAAGTCTAGGCTTAGGCATTCCTTTAATCATTATTGGTTTATCGGCTTCTAGATGGTTACCAACCACAGGGGAATATCTCGAAGTTATAAAGAGCCTTTTCGGTTTCGTGATGTTTGGTTTAGCCATCTGGGTTATCAATCCGATCATTAACCAGAACACCCTGATTACACTTTGGATTCTTCTTGGTTTTGTCACAATTTTTTACTATTTAGGTCGTTTACAAAAACGTTTTATGGGTTATCAATTAAGCTCGCTATTAAGGTTAACCTTAGTTGGAAGCTTGATCGGACTTTATGCCTTCTCCCCTTCTTATCTAAGCTTTACAGATGCCGAAGTAGAGAAGAAAATCACTGACCAATATTTTGATTCAGTGCAATCGCTTACTGATCTAGACGATTTAATTAAAGTGGCAAGCAATAATGAACAAATCTCCCTCCTTTATTTCACAGCAGATTGGTGTGTTTCGTGCCGAACTTTGGAAAAAGAGACATTTAATAATCAAGATTTCTTAAATCTACTAGGGACAGTTAATGCAATGAAGGTGGATGTTACTGAAAATGATCTTGATGATAAAAAACTAATGAAAGAGTTTAATGTTTTTGGACCTCCTACCATCGTGATGATCAGTAAAACTGGCAATGAAATTGAATCATCCAGGAAAGTAGGTGTTGTAAGCTCAAATGAATTGATCAGAGAGATAGAGAAACTATCACTGTGAAAGGATTTAACCCAAAAAAACGATCGCTTAAAATTCTAGGTCTATTATTCCTGATTTCTATAGGTGTTATCTATTTAATATTACCAATCCTTGAGCCTGAACCTGAGCCTGTCTTCATAGAATCGTTCGTATTAACAGATCTTAATGGAGATCAATCTGATCTAATTGAAATGCATCAAAGTAAGTTCTTGATTATTAATTTCTGGGCAACATGGTGTGCGCCATGCAGAAAAGAAATGCCTCTTTTGAATAACTATCATTTAACAAAAAGTGAGGATTATCCAAATGTTATAGGAATTGCTATTGATGAGCTTGATCAAGTTAACAACTTTGTTGCTGAGTTGGGAATTGATTTTCCAATATTGGTTGGTCAGAGTGAAGCCTATGATTTAATGGAATCCTTAGGCAATAGTATTCTCACTCTTCCTTACACCATACTTGTAAATCAAGAAGGCATGATTGTTTGGAGCAAGAACACTGAAATTAAATCAGAAGACTTAGAGCAAATACTTAGCCTCCTGTGATATGGGTTATCTCGCCTTAAATATTAAAAAGTTTGGGCCGCCTGATGTGTCTCTTGAATTAATGGAGATGCCTTTTGAGGAACCAAGAAACAATGAAGTTGTTGTTTCTATTGATGCTGTAGGTATGCACATTGCAGATGGTCTAGCAGCAAGAGGCGATGAAGTCCTTAAGCCTTTAGCATCCACACCTGGTTTTGAAGGTGTGGGCACTGTGAAAAAAGTAGGTAAGAAAGTGAGCATCCTTAAAGAGGGCGAGAAAGTCCTATTACCAATGGGAACAGGATCCATGAGGCAAGAACTTAAAATTAAGGCTCAACACCTTACTAAAGTTAAAAAGCCCTATGCTTCAGATGAGCAGCTCTCATTGATCACTGT
>LULM01000376.1_pt1 | contig 10642 bp, 18 predicted proteins | sample 728151 | NCBI WGS metagenome assembly LULM01 (sample SAMN03860289, study PRJNA289734) | marine metagenome | biome: seawater column; feature: ocean; material: water; isolation source: Red Sea water column Station 149 - depth 200m | place: Saudi Arabia: Red Sea | collected 2011-10-15 | depth 200 m
TCTTGTTCGTGAGCAGCTTTTTGATGTTGACCTTGAGGGAAACGACCTAAATGTCTGGTTATATCAAACAGCTAGGATTGCAATTTCTTTTGGTCATGTTGGTGTTTTAGTTGATGCACCGAAAGATGGAGAAAAGGCTAGGCCATATTGGGTTACTTATGCACCAAAAGACATTCTTGGCTGGAGGACAGAAATTATTGATGGTGTAAGAAAATTAGTACAACTTAGATTGATGGAACAAGTTGTTGAATCTGATGGTAAATATGGAGAAAAGATTGTAAAACAGATTAGAGTGCTTGAGCCTGGGCGATATGAAATCCATAGAAAAAACAATAAGGGTGAATATAAATTACATGATGAGGGAGAGATGAGCATAAAGGACAAGATTCCTTTTGCTGTTGCATATTCAAACCGAGTTGGATATTACGAATCACGCAGTCCTTTATATGACATAGCAGAATTGAACCTCAAACACTACCAGATACAGAGTGACCTTGATAATATTTTGCATATCAGTTCTGTTCCTTTGCTTGCAGTCTTTGGTTATCCGAATGCAGATGAGATAACAACAGGCCCGAATGAAGCATTATCATTACCACCTGAATCAAGGATGGAATATGTCAGCCCATCGGGTGACAGTTATGATAGTCAGTTCACAAGATTGAAAGATATTGCAGATCAAATAAACACATTGTCATTAGCTGCTGTACTTGGTCAAAAGTTAGTTGGTGAGTCAGCCGAGGCCAAGAGGATTGATAGATCACAGAACGACAGCACAATGATGGTCATTGCCCAGCAGATGCAAGATTTGATTGATAACTGTCTTAAGTTTCATAGTGAATATTTGAACGAACCAAACGCTGGCAGCAGTTTTGTAAACAGAGATTTTGTAACGGCAAGGCTAGAACCACAGGAGATTCAATCATTACTTGCATTATTTACTGCTGGTACTATCAGCCAAGAAACATTACTTACACAGTTAAGCAGTGGTGAGATTCTTGGTGATGATTTTGATGTAGAGGAAGAAGTCGAGGCAACGCAAGCTGGTGGGCTGATCGAAATGGAAGCCCCAACCCAAACTGATGAATCATAATAAATGGCAGTTCCAGAAGCTTTTTATCGTGAAGCGATTGATCTGAACAGATACAGCAATAAGGTTCAGTTTCAAATTGCTAGTCAGTTTAATGACGTAATTCTAGATGTTCTTAGAAAGATAAGAGATCTTGAAGGCAATAGCCCAACTACAACTGCAAGACTGCGATCAATATTGACACAGATGGTTGATAGTTTAAAAGGTTGGGAAAATGAAAGTGCAGTTTATATGATTGATGAACTGCAAAACTTAGCAGAGTTCCAAGTTGGTTTTGTTCAAGATCAACTGCAAAGAGTTTTACCAAAAGGAGAGTTCCAGGTAAACACAGTTGCTATCTCACCTGACTTTGCAAAATCTATTGTCACAAGAGATCCGACTGCTATGACTATAAGATTAAGAGACAAAGACGGTGTGTTTAGATCTGCTCAGTTTGCATTGACCGCAAAAAGAGGATCGGAGAATCTAAGATTCAATGCCAAACCACAAAATGCAATTGCATTGAACTCTGCATTAAAAAATTCAGAGGGGATGCTTTTATCAAATAAACAAATCTCAACTGTTGTAAGAACAACTGTTAATCAGGTACAAAATGCAGCAAGTCAGGCGGTCTATGCAGCAAACAAAGATATAACAGGCAGATATCAATATGTTGCGACACTTGATGCAAGGACAAGTTCTATCTGTCAAAGATTAGATGGTCAATTGTTTAGATATGATCAAGGGCCAGTTCCTCCACAACATTTTAACTGTAGGTCGACTACTGTTCCTGTTATTGATGATGATGATTTGGCAAGAGCTTTCCCAAATACAAGACCAAGTGCAACAGGTCGTGTTCCTCAAGATACAAACTATGCAACATGGTTAAAGGATAATCCCGATGTACAAGATAAGGTGTTGGGAAAAAAGAAAAGATATTTTAATTATTTGATGAGTCCTAAGAGAGGTACAAAACAACTTAATGCCACAAATGCTTTAAAAAAAATTATCCGAGAAGATGGATCAGAGTTAACATTAAAAGAGTTAGCTGATAAATACAAAGATGCCAATTAAAAAAGGAACGTCACAAAAAACAATCACTGGTAATATCAGAATGTTAATGCGAGAGGGCAAATCAAGATCTCAGGCAATCGCCATTGCATTATCTACAGCAGGCAAAAAGAAAACAGCTAAGAAACGTAAAAGGAAGTAATATAAATGTAGTTGCTTTTATTTTTATGTATCATTCAGGCGGTAAAAAGAAAAAAACAAAGAAAATAAAAAAAACAGGTAAAAAATAATGGGATATACATTCAAGGTTCAATCCTATGATGATGAGCCTGAAAAAAAAACTGAGGCTTGTTCTGTAAAACAGGATTTTTCAAAAATGTCAAAAATTGACCTTGAAAAGTTTGGCCGTACTATTGGAATTGAACTTGATCGAAGATTAAGTAAATCAAAATTAATTGAGCAGCTTGAGGAAGCTATCAATGTCTAAAAGGTTCAAGCGAGTTCCAAAAGATAAAAAGACAGGTATTCCAAAAAAATATCTGTCTGGCGCAAAAAACAAGGCAGCAAAAGCTGCTGAGATCAAGAGAACTGCTGAAGCTTACAGAAAAGGAGAGTTTATTGATATAAAAGCTGTATCTAAATCACGCACCAAACAAAATGTCTCAGGCAAAAAGAAGAAAACCACTAAGCGAAAGCGTAAAAGCTAGCCTTAAGAAAAAGGCAGAAGGTACTCGCTTTTTTTATGGTGAACTTGCAGAAGTTTACCGCAAGGGTCAGGGTGCATATCTTTCTGCTGGTTCTCGTAATGTACCGATGGGTGCGTGGGCAATGGGAAGGGTAAATAGTTATATGACAGGCAAAGGTGGAGCAAGAACAGCAGACGCTAAAATCTATTCAAAATATCAAAAGAAAAGATGAAGCTAACCACCAGACAGAAAAACACCCTTGCAAAACATCAAAAGACTCATGGTCATACAAAGGCGCATATGGATTACATGAAACGTAAGATGAGAGAAGGCATGAGTTTTACAGAAGCACATAATATGGCGATGAGGAGAAAAGGCAAATGACGTTAAGTAAAAAAGAAAAGATTGATCGCAAGCTGAAGAAGTATGGCTTAACAGAAGTTAACAAAGCAAAACCAACTCCAGGACATCCAACAAAATCTCATGTCGTGCTTGCAAAAAAGGGTGATGAGGTTAAATTAATCAGGTTTGGACAGCAGGGAGTGAAAGGTGCTGGCAAGAATCCAAAAACAAAAGCAGAAAAGCAGAGAAGAGCTAGTTATTACGCAAGACATAATGCTCAGAACCCAAATCCAACGATATTTTCACCATTATTTTGGTCACATAAGGTCAAATGGTAATTTTCGCGATAATATTATAAATAAATATTACGATTTTTTATGTCAGAAGAGCCAATCAAGCCAAACCCTTCTCCTGAACAATATGCAGCTTTACAGGAAGAGTTACAAAAATTAAAAGCTAATAATGCAAAATTATTAGATCAGAATATAAAAGCAAAAGAAGCAGGGAAGGCTATCCCACCAGATGTTGATGTAAATGCTTTGATTGCTTATAAGCAAAAAAAAGAACAAGAAGAGCTTGAGGCACAGGGTAAATATGAGGAGGCAAGAGAAAAACTTGCATCTCAATATCGAGAAGCAGAAGAATCCAAAAACAAAAGGATTCAAGAGCTAGAACAAAGACAGAGAGAACTTGAAGTGGAAGCCCCTGCTGTCAGTGCATTAGCTGATGTGGTACATGATCCACAATATGTATTGTCAAGGATAAACAGAGATCAACTTGCAAGAGAAGCTGATGGCACTGTTGTAATTGTTGATGGTTATAACAGAACTCCTGTAAAAGATTGGGCGCAACAGAAAATGCCTCAATGGGTACAGAAAAACCCAAGACCCCAAGGCGGTGGTGCTACAACAACAAAAGTAACTGCTGATGTTATTACAGGAGAGGCCAACCCATTTGCCAAAGAATCTTTTAATTTAACTGAGCAGGCAAGATTATATCGTACAGATATTAATAAATATAATATGCTCAAAAATGCAGTTAGCGGTTAATATAAAGTTAACTTGTTTGTATGAGTTAGGTGTTGTCACCGAAAAGTAAAAATCATTAGTACATTTTTTAATGGCTACATTAAGAAGTGATTTAATTATCCCTGAGGTTTTTACACCCTATCTGATTGAAGAAACAACTCAAAGAGATGCTTTCTTGCAGAGTGGGGTCGTGACACCTCTAGCAGAATTAAATCTATCCGCAGAAAGAGGCGGTGACTTTGTAAAGATTCCGTTCTACAAAGCTAACTTATCTGGAGACTTTGAAGTTCTTACAGATTCATTATCATTAACACCTGGAAAAATCACAGCCGATAACCAAATCGCTGCTGTTCTTCATAGAGGTCGTGCATTTAGTTCAAGAGACTTAGCTGCATTAGCAGTTGGTGGTGGCCCAGATCCAATGGCTGCTATCGCTCAGAAGATGGCTGCTTATGTTAACAACCAGAAGCAGAAAGATTTATTTTCCTGTCTAACTGGTGCATTTGGTTCTATCAACGCAAACGACAGCAGTTCTGCATTATTTGATTTGACTATTGATTCAGAATCAGGTGACTCTCCAACAACATTGAGTCCAAGACACGTTGCGAAGGCACAGGCTTTACTTGGTGATCAGGGATCAAAACTTACAGCCGTTGCAATGCACTCTAAAGTCTATTATGACTTAGTTGAGAGAAATGCGATTGATCGTATTTATGACAACACTGGCGCACCTGATACAGCAGCGACTTCTGGTACAACAGCAAATGCTTTCCCAGGAACAACATCTATCCCTACATTTATGGGATTGAGAGTTATTGTTTCTGATGACGTGCCAACCACTGGTTCTGGTTCTTCCACTGAGTATTCAACATTCTTCTTTACACAGGGAGCAGTTGTTACAGGTGAGCAAGCACCAATCAGAACACAGACAGATAGAGATATCCTTGCTTTGGAAGAAGCAATGGCAGTGGATCTTCACTACATCTATCATCCTGTAGGTCTTAAATACGCTGTTTCAACAGTAAACCCAACAAGAACTGTGTTGGAAACTGTTGCTTCATGGTCGAAAGTGTACGAGACAAAGAATATCGGAATCGTTCGCGCGACTAACGTAAGCAACCAGGACTAAAATTATGGCTTCTTTATTTGACGTAACTGCTGGTCTTTTAGTTGGACCAACAGGTGGTGGCACAGTAACTCAAGCCACAAACAAATCAACAGGTGTAACTCTCAATACAGAGAGTGGACAGATTACAATGAACAACGCTGCTTTAGCTGATGCTGCTGAGGTATCTTTCACAGTTACTAACAGCAAGGTCGCTGCAACAGATGTTGTCGTTGCTTGTCATGGTTCTGCTGGAACTGCTGGTGCTTACATCGTAAGTGCTAACGCAATTGCAGCTGGTTCTTTTGCAATCACAGTTTCTAACGTATCGGGTGGAGCTTTAAGTGAAGCTATCGTTATAAACTTTGTTGCTCTCAAAGGAGCATCCAGCTAATGGCAATGTACGCATTTAGGCGTATGAGAGCGAGAAATGAGGCTGCTCAAAAGGCAGCTTCATTAACTCTTACTCTTGAAAAGCCAAAACCAAAAACAAAGCCCAAAAAGGTAAAACTAGATGGCGATAACACTTGATGCAACTGTTGGTGGTGCAAACGCAAACACCTATATTACTCTTGCTGATGCAAACTCATTTATTGAAGGTTTAGTCCTCAGTGATGATGCTGCTGCATGGGATGGGTCAAGCAACGACAATAAAAATCGTGCATTGTTCACGGCTGCACAACGCATCGATAGAGAAAAGTTTTTGGGGGCCAGAGTAGATGATACCCAGGCACTTGAATGGCCAAGATCAGGAGTAAGAAAACCTGATACATACACAAATTTGTATGGTTTATCTTTTCCAAATAGATTAGTTGCTGATTATTACACCGATACTGAAATCCCAGATCGTGTAAAAAATGCACAGGTTATTTTAGCTGTATATCTCAACAACAATAGGAACGGTTTGGAGTTGAGTGGTCTGGAAGATTTTGCAACAGTTAGTATCGGTAATATAAATGCAACCCCTAGATTTTATGGGGCAGTTGGTATTGATCGAATCCCACCGATAGTTGATCATTACCTGATGGGTATTAGAATAGGTGGAAGAGCAAATTTACAAATTAAGAGGTCATGAAAATGGGCTACGGCTACGAATATCCAGCAGCAAAAATTATTAATGATACAGCAGCCCATACTGGAAGGTTTGGTAAAGTTGTTGCATTACAAGATTCTGTTATTAACACCTTAGCTGCTGAGAATATCACAGGAGATCTTACTTCCTTGCAATTTAAATCAACTGCTGAAATTTGTGGTGTGATAACCAGCGTCAAACTTGACAGTGGAACTGTTATTGCCTATTCATTATGAGTCTTGCCAACGCACTAAAGAAGGCAGCATCAAAAACTCTGAGCAAACTTGGAGGTGATGTGACCATCAGACAAGTAACGGCTGGCAGTTATAACACAACCACTGGAGCTATTACAGAATCTACATCTGATACTACCGTCAAAGGTGCGTTAACAAATGTAAACAGATCTGAGGTAAATGATCTGATTGAATCCCAAGATAAAAGGTTAACAATATCAGCAGGGGATTTGACATTTGTACCGACCACAAAAGACAGGGTCGTTATAAGTAGTGTTGAATTTAAAATTATTCAAGTTGTAACGAATGAGCAGAATAATACAGCAATAAGTTTTGATCTTATCTTGAGGTAACTATGGCCAGAGAAATAAATTTAAATGATATAGGAGATCATTTCGGTGAAAAAGTACAAACGGTTGTAAGAAAAGCGACATTAAAAGGAACAAAAGATATAAAAGAATTTACACCTGTTTTTTCTTTAGATAACTATCCTGATCTAGATTCTATACCCAACTTTTTTACATTACCAAATGGTCAAGTAGTTCCGTTTAAAAAAGCTTTGTTAGACCGTGGAACTGGCGGTCAGCTTCGTGAGTCGTGGCAAACAAAAATTAATAAATTTCAAGGAGAAGTTTTTACAATTGTAGAATATGCTGAACCTGTTGCTTATGGAACAAACTTGCCTCCAAGCTGGGGTGGAAGATACAGAACTCGTCAAAACACAATCAAAGGTTATCCAGAACTTGTTGCAAAGCAACTAGAACAATTTATTAGAGATGAATTTAGGAGGTCATAATGGCAGCAATTGATTTAAACACCGTCAGATCAACGATTGAAGGAAGGCTTGCCACAGAACTTGCATCAAGCCCTGCGATTCCTGTTGTTTTTAATAACATGGCATTTGATTCCACTACAGAGGACACATTTGTTCAATGTCAGACAAGCTTTGGTTCTGGAAGCTATTTGACCATGGGTGGATCTGCAAACTCAACAAACAGTGTTGTTGGTTTACTTTTAATAAATATATTTACAGAAGAGGGGATCGGGCCAGGGTCAAACTTTACAATTGGCAAAAGGTTGCGTGACCTCTACAATAATATTACAGTTTCAAATGTGATCTTTGATTCACCTATTGGGCCTGAAATACTTACATTAAGTCCAGAAGGTAAGTTTCAAACACAAATTAGGATAACATTTGAAATATTTGAGGATCTTTAATTATGCCAAAACTTGAAATTACTGAAGAAATGCTTGACGCTATTGAAGCTGTGAAAGGAAGAAGAGAGGCTAATTATTGGGATAATAGATGTAAAAGATATATGGAGAAACAACAAAATTCAAAAAAAGATGTGAAAAGTTCAGAAAAAGGTTAATATAAAATAAATACTTTTTTTTGTTATGGCTGTAAAAGGTGATGTAGGAAAAATCATGTTTGAAAATGCTGGCGGTACGGAAGCCGACATTTCAGATCTAAGAGCATGGTCATTGTCTGTCACTAAAGACACACAAGAAACTACAAAAATGGGTGACACCTCAAAATCATTTATTGGTGGTCTTATTTCTGGAGAAGGTTCTGCAACTTTACTTTACAATCCATCTGGCAACTCTGATTATCAGGCATTTATTGATGATGTTCTTGTAACTGGTGATGCTGGTGATGCTTTATTTGAGTTATTTCCTGACTCTGCACAATCGGCAAAAAAAATTGGTTTTGCTGGTATTATCACCAATGCAGAATATGGAGCGACACTTGGTGAGATTCAGGAGGTAAACATTACGTTTATTACTAATGGTGCTATTACATCAGCTATATAGTACATTAGGGTAACTAACCCCACTAAAACATGGCAACAAAAAGAACCGTTGATCTTATCACTGAGGCTTTCAGTGATGTAATGACTAACAGAAGAAAGTATATATTGAATAAACCAGATGGGTCATTGTTAAAAGAATTATACTTTCCACCACTTACTAGATTCGACAGAATACAAGCACAAGCTGCAACTGGAACTGATGAGGCTTTGGCAATATCAACCAGATTACTTTGTCAAATTGCACAGAATGAAGATGGCACAAAAGCATTTGCATCTGCTGATGCTGAGAATCTTAAGAGATTTTTACCTGAGACTGTCTTAAATGAACTTGAATTATTTATGATGGATATACAACTTGATTTAGATACAGCAAAAAACGAATAAGGCGAGATAACTGGTTAAATTTTGAGTTTTTTCTCGCAACAGAACTAGGTAAAACATTAATTGAATTAAGAAAAGCTATTACAGAAGAAGAGCTTGTTTATTGGGCTGCTTATTATGAAGTTAAAAATGATAGGGAAAAACAAGAAATCAATCGTCAAAAGAATAAATCAAGGTAATATATAATAAAGGTTATTTGTATTTGTGGCACAATCAACAGTAAAACTTATAGTTGATGCTCAAAACGCAATTAGACCATTGCAACGTGTAAATGAACAGACAAAGGCTTTAAGCAGTAGTACAAATAAATTAAAAGGAAGATTAGAAAACAGTGGAAAACAATTTAATAAATTTGGAAATGATGCAAAGAAAGCAAGCGTTGGTGTAGGTGCTTTAACAAAAACTGTTCGTAATCTTTTTGCTGCTTTTGCAGTAATACAGACTGCAAGGTTTGTTTTTTTTAAGACAGCTGAATTAGAAACTCAAAGAAAAAGTTTAGAAGTGCTTACTGGATCTATTGAAAAAACAAATTCTATAATTCAAGAGCTTCAAGAATTTGGTGCTGTAACACCATTTACAAGTAGCGAATTAATTGAACAGACTAAAAGATTAAAAGCTTTTGGTTTTGAGACTAATGAATTAGTTGATACCACAAAACGATTATCTGAGGTTGCTGGTGCTACTGGTGCTGATCTAACAGGTATTGCAACAGCTTTTGGACAGATAAGGGCAAAAGGAAAATTACAACAAGAAGAAAATTTACAGTTATTGGAAAGAGGTGTTGATATAACAACTGAACTTAAAAATATTACAGGTTTACAAGGTGAGGCATTTGAAAAAGCACAAAGACAAGGAAAAATTGGGGCTGATCTTGTAAATCAAGCCCTTATAAATCTTACAAATGAAGGTGGTGCATTTTTTGGTGGAGCAACAGCACAGGCAACAACTTTGAATGGTAAATTATCAACTTTGCAAGATTCAATTGAAACTCTTGCAAGAACCATTGGAACAGAGCTTGAAGATGAAATAAAAGCCATTTTAGACATAAGTATTCAAGCTGTAAAACAAATATCACAACTAATTGAGAGCATTGGCCTCGTAAGTAAACTTGGAAAAAAAGATATGATTAAAATAGAAACAGAGGCAAGAACCTTTGCAACAGAAGAAGTAAGTAAAGATTTTGGTTTTTTTGAAAGAAGATTCAATAAAGATGCAAGAAAACAATTTCAAGAAATATTTAATTTAAAGAAAAAAGAACTTGTTACAAATGCACTTACAACAAAAGAATTAACAAAGCAAAATGTTCAGCAAGATAAAATCAAAGAAAGTGTAACCGCAGCAAAAGACAAAGCTGTGAAAATTAAAGAAGAAACAGGATTATTAAATCAATCTTTAAGTCAAACGAATACTGTCGTAGATACGATTAGTAATAGTACAAACGAAGTTTCTATAAACATTGGAAAAGCTCTCTCTGAAACAGATCAATTAAAAGAAAAATTTATGGAGATAGGACAAAGTGTTGAACAAGGTATTGTTTCCAACCTTACTGATGCAGTAATGGGAACAAAAACACTCGCTCAAGCTGCAATCGGTGTTTTAAATGATTTAAAGAGAAAACTTGTTGAGGTTGCCATACAAAGGGCTGTTTCTGGTATAGGTGGAAAAATAGGTGGATTTTTGGGAAATATATTTGGTAAAAGGGCAAATGGTGGGCCAGTTTCTGCTGGCGGTGCTTTCCTTGTAGGTGAGCGAGGGCCTGAGATTTTGCAAATGGGTTCACGAAGTGGCAATATTATCCCAAATGATGAAATCCGTGGTGGTACAACAAATATGGTTACAGTAAATGTAGATGCTTCGGGTTCTTCTGTGGCTGGCAACAGTACAGATGCACAGGCTTTAGG
>LULM01000298.1_pt1 | contig 10598 bp, 8 predicted proteins | sample 728151 | NCBI WGS metagenome assembly LULM01 (sample SAMN03860289, study PRJNA289734) | marine metagenome | biome: seawater column; feature: ocean; material: water; isolation source: Red Sea water column Station 149 - depth 200m | place: Saudi Arabia: Red Sea | collected 2011-10-15 | depth 200 m
CCGTGCGTGAGTTGATCCAGTCCTTGTCGGTGCGGTTCCAGAACAGCTGCAGGCCGTCGATCTCGATGTCAGGCCTGTGCTTGTCCTTCTTGCTGACCCAGGGCCAGGCGAAGCCGGCGAGCACGCGGGAGAGTCCGTGGTCGGCGTCGCGCGCCATGATGTCCTCGCGCATCTCGCGGAGGTCGTCGTAGAGGCGTAGGTCGTAGTCGGGGAACTCGATCCGCTGCGCGGCTGAGCCCCGCAGCACGTCAGCGACGTAGTCGATGTAGGCCTCTCCAGCGAGGGTCCGCATCTGGGTCCAGAGGCGCACGTGCCGGTCGTCGTGCTTAGCCGTCTCGACCAGCGCCGTTACTGGCCGGAAGATCGTTTCCCAGCACCGTAACCCGTGGGGTCAGATCCCGATGACCGGTGGAGGGAAATCTTTAGGAGGCCGGTCGCGGGACTACATGGACCGTCTGCTCGCGACGCAGCAGCAACCCGATCCGAAAAGTCGTCGGCGCCACTACGTCCCGCGGACGTACTTGAAGCGTTGGGGGTTCGGTAAGCAGAACCGGCGTGTCTGGAACTTGGATACCGTGACCGGAGAGGCATGGGCGTTCTCGGTGAACGACATGTGTGTGGAGGAGAACTTTGATCGGGTCATCGGCCCGGACGGGGAGGCACGCAACCGGGTCGACGCCATGTTCGGTGTTGTCGATGCGGAACTCGGCCGTATCCAATCGCTGTTCGAGCGGCTCACGGACCCCGAGGATCTGGAGTTCGATGACCTCATCGGTCTCGGCGTGACGGTCGCGGTCCAGCGGATGAGGACTGCACAGCAGCGTCGGCTGCGCCTTTAGCACGACGCCTGGCTGGTCGCGCACAACCCTGAGGAGTTCAAGTCCATGAAGGACCCCTGAACCCGCTCCGGCTTGCCGGCATCCACACCGAGTTGCTGTACACGAGCATGTGGGAGGCGGCCGACGTGATGACGACCAGGTCCATCGAGGCGTGGGACGACCCCGAGGGCACGTTCTGGACGTGCGATGCCCCACTGTTGGTGCCGTTCCGCAAGAACAAAGGCCCCTCCCTGTTGGCAGCACCGCACATCCTGTGGCCGGTGACCCCGCATCGAGTCGTTGCCTTGACGAACGAGCCATCGGGGCAGAAGGCGATCACCCGGCTGGCCACACCGAAAGAGCGCGGTCTCGTGCGGCACGCGATCGAGCAGGGCCGAGAGCGGTGGATCTTTGCCTCACCGGAACAGAAGGACCGGCTGCCGAAGACGAAGAAATTCGGTCGACGGACGCAGATGCGAATGCGGTGCTCGCAGTGGACTCCACACGGCCTGTATGTCGAACCGCCGGGTTGCTGCGTCGAGCAGGCCGACGGGTTCTCTGCAGGCCCAGACGTTGCTTTTTGCGACCAGGAGCTGCACGTGGACGCGCCGGCGATGTGGGAGTACGCCTGATGGCGGTCTATATGGGTGACTTCGAGGATCTGTCGAAGCGGTGTCGAGGGCTCGGCGGCGGCGGACTAGCCGGTTTCCTTGCGGATGAGCGCATCAGCGCCCTTGGTTGGCCCGAGGACGTGGTCGAGCAGTGGCTTTACTGGTTCGCCGGATGGAGTTCCTTCCACGCCGACTATGGTCACGTGGACCTGACCTCTATCGAGTGGCACGACGAACTCATTCCGTCAGAGTCGTTCTTGACGATGCCGACCGGCCCGTCGGACGGTGACCTGCTAGACGAAAACGCAGAGAACGCCGAGCACCGATTGGAGTCCCGCAAGCATCTGGGAATCCCTGCGTACTGGGATTCTTATGGGACGTGGATGCGACGGCCGCTCCTGATCGACCGCGCGGCGCTGTTCCCTGCTTGGAATGGGCTCCAGGTCATCGAGGGCCGCACCCGGGTGGGGATCCTTCGGGGCCTCGTCCAGCGCGGCCGGTCGGTTGCGCCGGAGCACGCTGCTTGGGTCGCGCAAACTCGTTGAGGCAGAACCTCGGGTGCCTCGATTCGGCATCGCGTACAGGGTCTGCGAGTTGCGATAGGAAGGCATGGTGGCGATGTCCGTAGACGCCGGCGAGCCCGGTCGTCTGGCGCTCGGTGGGTGGCTACTTCGGGAAGGGCTCGCCGACCGGCCACGGGTCTCCCAGATTGAACCATTCGGCCTGCGGTCGCTCGGGGTCGACGAACGTCATGCGTCCGTCCTCAACGATGGATCGCCTCCAGAGCGGGAACCCGTCCACAGCGAATTCCGGATCGGGGTGCTCCCAGATCGTGTGCTGCTGGGTGCCCACGAAGGCGGGGTGGAGGTTCTTGACCATTAGAACGGCCGAAACGCCGCGGTGGTCCCAGCGGTCACCCCTATACCAGTAGCCGTCGGGCTGTCGGGCCGTGGCGGTCTCCTCCGTGCCGTCGGCGTGAGTGCGGAACTCCACGACCTCTGAGCCGTACAGGGCGTTGAGCATGTCGTGGTCGTCGAGAGAGATGCTGCTTGAGGCGACAGCAATGACGAATGGCGCGTTGAGGGAACCGTAGGCCGAGCCCTTGTCAGCCAAAGCGCCCCGGATGCCGTCCTCGTCGTGGACCCAGTGGGCTTCGCCGCCTCCGAAGATGCCGAGCGGACGTGCGCCCTTCCTGCCACGTGCCTCGGGCGATCTCGGCACGGCCCGGAAGCCGATCTTCCAGCCTGCGTCCTCATGGACGTAGCCAGGGAGGTCGTCGCGACGCTTGCCCTCGGCGAGTGTGTGTTGGTCGGGGTCCAACCCCGTGAGCCATCTCTCCAGTTGGCTTCGCAGCGGCCGTGCGCGTAGCGGAGCCTCGCCTTGCTTGACGACGTCGATCCAGAGGAAGAAGTTCGGGCTGTCCATCTTGTCGAGCGATTCGTAGACCGCGTTCACCCGGGCAGACTTGCCGACCGCGTCGTCGCTGAATGAGGCCGATCGTGCTTCGACATAGATCGACCGCCCGTCCTTTTCGGCAAGGAAGTCCGGTCGCCGACTCGTCCCTTCGAGATCCGGGTGGCAGGTCACGGCGTAGCCCATCCGAAGCAGGCATTCGTGTACGTATAGCTCGAAGAACGCCCCCTTGGACTGCCGGTCATCCTTGGACCGCAGACGCCCCCGAACGTCGGATTGTGCGTCGGGGCAGAGCCGAGAGAACCAGTCCTCGATTAGGGCACGAACCTGATCCCAGTACGGCCCGGAGACGCGGTCGAGGAACTGCGCATGGCTGTCCCCGTGCGACGCCGGGGAGGGATCCGTGCGATTCACTGCTGAGAAGATTGTCACCTCCCCTATCCCACCATGCTCAGGAAACAACCGAGGGCAAACAAGGTAGTGCCGAGTATCGACGTCAGCTACGAACCGCTCCGGGACCCCATCGCCATGCAGTTTCCTTTGAGCAAACGCATTGCAAGACAACGTCGTTCAACCACGACCGCCCCTTCGTTGCGGGATAGTGGACCTGTCGGTCTAGCCGAGCAGCATGAGTCAGAGGGTGTCCTCGTGATGCCGACATCGCGCACGTACCAGGAGCAACAATGACGAAAGCCATGGCGCCCGCCAAGGGCCAGGCGGCAACCGCTCTCGCTGCACTGACGGCCGCGCAGTCCGAAGAGTACGCCCGAACCCACCAGCGGCTGAGCATCCACGACTACCTCCCGGTGACCTTCCACGACGGCGCCGCCAAGGCAAGCAAATGCGAGTGGAGCTCGCACATTGCCGCCAACCTCACCCCCGAGGAGGCGGGCGCGCTCGCCTGGGTGCTCATTGACACGATGATGCAGGTCCGCTTCGGCCCCGCCACCCCTCTGTATGACACGTGGCGCGGACACACTCTCGCAGGGACCAAGATCCCGCCAACACACGATAAGACCATCGCCTCGTTCATCGAGCCGGTCTTCGGGCTGCCGGCCGCGCCGAAGAGCAAGGACCACCTGCACGGCCACGTCGGCGAGTGGCTCTGGCACCTGCTCACCAAGGACAAGACGGGCGTCCGCGTCCAACCCGACCCGAAGGGCGACGTCACCGACGCCGGCGCCGACGGGTTCTCCATCTACGAGAACGCCGCTGGCGCGCTGCGGTTCCGGCTGTGGGAAAGCAAGAAGAACACAGGGACCGGGCCGCTATCGACCAGCCTCAGCAAGGCGTACAAGCAGATCGCGGACAACGGCCAACGGTACGTCGCCAAGATCGTCGGCACATTCACGCCAGGTTCCTACGACGACGAGACGCTCGCGTTCATAGCCGAGGTCCCCGCCGCGTGGACTCAAGGCGACGAGCTTGTCGGCGCCGGAGTGACGCTCGCGACCCACCATCCGCTGCCCGACAAGCCGTTTAAGAAGATGAGCAAAAAGCTGCCGCTCCTCGACAAACCCGGCCAACTGCGCGGACTCGCCACCAGCATCGGCTGCTACGACGAGCTCGCTGAGACAGTGCGGAGGTACGCGTGGACCGCGCTCTAGCCGCCGAGCACCTCAACGCCGCCTTCGGCGAGGACCAGCTCACTGAACTCCCCACCGTACCCGAGCTCACCGATCTCATCGCCGAACTCGAGATCGAACTCGTTCGCGGCCTCACCGACAGCGGCTTCCGCGCCGACCTCACACCGCTGCGACGCACCGCCTGGTACCTGCATGGAATTGCCTCCACCGCCGAAGGGTTCCGGTACCCGCTCGAACAGCGTCGCCGCGCATTCGCCGTTAGCGCCCACGTCCTCGATCTCCTCCTCGAAGACCCAGCCGAAACCGACCGAGATCGACTCGCCACCGCGTTCGCCGCCCAGGTCGGCTACCACCGCGCCGACGAGAGCCCCAACGCCGGCGCCATCCACCGCAAGATGCGCGACATCGTGAACGAAGCAGCCGAGTTCACCGACAGCGCAGACGTTGCACTTCAAGCCGGAATCCTGTTCCTCGGCCTCGACATGGCCACCCTCAACCGGCGGCTACGCACGTGGGCAGCCTCCGCCACGGCACTGACCCGCGGGACCGATCTCGACAGCCTCGACGGCACAATGTTCGGTCCGACCCAGCGGCTCCTGCGCGGCGTCGCCGACCTCGTGAACTACCTACGGGAAGGCAGCACCGATGCGCTCGAAGCAGCCCGCGGACACCTGCGCCTCGTCGTCAACGACGAAGTCGGCCTTAGCGACCTCGACACCCGCTGGGTGGCGGGACATCTGCTCCTCCTCGCCGACGGGCTCGCCGACAACAGCATCTGGGCAGTCCTTCCACCCGACCTCCCCGCAGCCGTCAAGCAGGCGTTCACTCTCGACCAACAGCCCATCCTGACACTGTGGCCGCCCCAGCGCGCCCTCCTTGCCCACCCGACCCTCAGCCCCCTCGACCCCGCCACCACCCGGCTGCTCGTATCCGTCCCGACCAGCGCCGGCAAGACGCTACTCGCACAGCTCATCATCTGCGCTCACACCGCACTCGACGACCGCGACGTCTGCTACGTCACCCCACTGCGAAGCCTCGGCCGGGAGATGCGACAAGGACTCCGATCCCGACTGCGCTACCTCGACCGACGAATCGGCGCAGACCTCCCCGACGGTTTCGGTGCCAAGGTCCTGTTCGGCGACGACACCATCGATGGCGAAGAAGGCACTGGGCAGCTGCCGCAGGTCGAGGTCATGACGCCCGAACGCCTCATGAACGCGCTGCGGCAGAACCCACAGGAGATCCTGAGCCGGTTCAGTCTGTTCATCATCGACGAAGTCCACCTCATAGCCGAGACCGGCGGGCGCGGACTGCTGCTCGAAGGACTGCTTTCCCTGCTCGACGCCAGCAGCGCACGACTCATCCTCCTCTCCGGCGTGATGGGCAACGCCGCATCCCTCGCCGCATGGACTTCTGCCGGACAATCCGAAGTGTTGTTCACCGATGAGTGGAGAGCGCCACGACGGTTGCACGTCCTCATGGGCACCGAGAAAATCGAGGAGAGTCGCACCGACACCCCTGCTAGCCGCCGCGGTGGTAAGGACAAGACCCGCTACGACCTACGGGCCCACCTAGCGGTTCGCCCCACCAACGCCACCGAGCGGCACCTGGCCACCAGCAAGAAAACCCCCATCGGGCAGCTCGTCCTCGGCCCCGACAACAAGCGCATCACCGGGAGCGGCAACACCTCCACCGCCTACTCGACAACCGCCAAGACCGCCACACTCTTGCTCGGTGCCGGCAGCCTCCTCATGGTCGTATCTCAGCGAGCCACCGCACGCGATGCAGCGAAGGTCATGGCCGACCAACTCGATGAAGACCCGCGCTCCCAAGGCCTTGCCGACGCCCTAGTCGCACGCCTCGGCGAGGACCACCCCCTCGTCGGCACGGTCCGCAAGGGTGTGGCCTACCACCATGCCGGGCTGCCGGTTGAGGTACAAGAAGCCGTCGAAGACGCGATCCGCAGCGAGACCATCAAGGCCGTCGTCGCAACCAGCACCCTGACCGACGGCGTGAACCTGCCCGTCCGCACCGTTGTCATCGCCACCACCGAGTACGACGGCCAGGACCCCGCGTTCCGAATGACGGCCGCCCAACTTCTCAACGCCGTTGGCCGCGCCGGCCGCGCCGGCAAGGAGTCCGAAGGCTGGATCGTCCTGGCGTTGCAGAAGGCGCTGAGCGGCAGCGACTTCGACCGGCTCACTCCTGGCCCCGACGAGCTGGAGGTCCGCTCGACCGTCGCCAAGCCGTCCGCTCTTGAAGCTCTTGCCGAAGCCGAAGCGTTGGTCGCGCAGACACAGGGCGCGATCCTGCAGCTGACCCCGGACAAGGAGGCCGGAGGCTTCGTCAACTACGTCTGGTTCATCCTCCACGTCCTGGACCACGTGCCCGATCTCGTAAGCACCCGGACCTGGCGTGACGTTGTAAAGCGTCTTTTCGCGTTCACCCAGCTTCCCGAAAACCTCAAGGACCGGTGGATGGCACTCGCAGAACTCGTCGTGGGCGAGTACGAGCAGACGCCACCCGCGTCACGTCAACGTTGGGCGCAAGCCGGAACCAGCTTGGCCTCGGCTGCCGTGATCGAGGCGATCGCCGAGGAGCTTGTCGACCATGTGCAACAGCTCGGAGGCCTTGATGAGCAAACGCTCGCGGAAACTCTCGACGTGCTCTCCAGCCAAGGCGTGTACACCCGGCTGCTGAATCTGCCCGAAGCGAAGACGTACTGGCGCTTCCGAAAGTCACCCAGAGGGGCGGACATCGACGTCGATACCGACGCCGTGATTCGTGACTGGATCGCGGGACGAACACTCACCGAACTGGCCAACACCCACCTGAACACTGCGGTGCAGGACTCGGCCTTTCGACTCGAGCAGATGGTCGACGTCATCAGTGAAGGTGTCCAGCACTACCTGGCGTGGACCGTCGGTCTGGTCGTCGTCCAGGCCAACGACATCCTGCTGTCCCGGTTGAGCTCCGTGCAGCTCTTCTCTAACACCGCTGCCCACTTGCGATACGGCGTCGACACCCCTCTCGCGATCGATCTCCTCGTCAGAGACGTAAAGTCCCGGACCCTGGCGCAGCGCCTAGGGCGCATCGCTGAAGATGCCGGACTGGACGAAGAAGGCTTACGCGACTACTTGAGCAACCGGCACATCCAAGGATGGCGCACCGATCTCGGAGCGACCCCGACCGATGTCCTCGACCTGCTCCAGTACGTCCAGGGCACAGACCGACACAAGCTGGCCGAGATGATGGCAACCGGCGCCGTCACCGCTCAGTCTCGGCTTGAGGGTGACGAGCCCGTCGACCCGACATCGGTGACCGTGGCCGCGTCGGACGACGGCGATGAGCTCAAGATCGTGGCCGAAGACCGCTCGATTCTTGGGGTTATCGTTGCGCGTGATCACGCAGGCGTCTCGGCGGTGCTCGACAGCGGCCTGCTCCTCGACTTCACCCTTGAAGGAACCACCATGACGATTACACGCGCGGCGGCCGGTCAACTCAGTTTCCTGTAGCCCCGTCCGGTTGCCCGCGTTCGGTCGCGCTGAGCGTTCAATAGCTAGACGATCGCTGCGAGTAGTCTCAGCCTGTCGGCGTCGACGAACAGACCGGTTAGCGGTACGGATGCACCGACTTCGCGCCGCTCGAGCTCTCGGCGTGTTCTTCCAGTTGACAGTTCGCTGGTCACCGGATTACTTCGCGGGCGTCGGGGGCCGGTTGGATGGCTGTAGAGGACAGGTCGTGGGTGCGCTGGGCCACCCGGACGAGCGTCTTGCATTGGGCTCGCGGAATCTCGTTGAGCAGACTCATAATCGCGGGACCTGTCGTCGCACACCGGCGGTTGCGCCTGCTGATCGGTCGTGGGCAGCGGGCGTTTTGAAGTCCGGCGGTGAGGGGAGAAGGCTTCCACAGAGTTTCCTGCCGGGAATTCGGCCCGTGGCCGGCTCAGCGCGGTGTCGATCGCGTTGCGGGTCCGTTCACCAGACGTGGGCATCAGGTGGGTGTAGGTCCGCAGGGTGAAGCCGGGGTCGGCGCGGCCGAGGTATTCGCTCAGCGCCTTGATCGACTCGCCTGCGTCGAGCAGCGTGCTGGTGTAGAGGTGGCGGAGCGCGTGGGTGCCGTTCTCGCGCTCGGTTTCGATGCCCGCCTTCTCCAGGGCCGGACGCCAGATGTAGGTGTTGAAGTAGTTGCGGTTGAGCGCGCCTCGCCCTCGCGTCGTCATAAGCAAAGTGAAGGTGCGTTCCGATCCGTCGAGTCGGTCCCACGGAAGTGTCACCTCGCGAGGCGGGTAGCGAGTCATGTGCTCGTTGATCGCGTCGAGCACGGAGTCGGGCAGAGGCACGCGCCGTGTCTTGCGTCCTTTGGGCAGGCCGAAGAGCTGCCTGTTGCTGGCACCGAGTTTGACCTGGCGGACGATTTCGATCTCGCCCTTCTCGATGTCGATGTCGTCGGGGGAGAGGCCAAACATCTCGCCTTGTCGCAAGCCGAGGCCGGCGCCGAGTTGAGCGACCAGTTGGCAGCGCTCGGGGAGCGCGCTGCGGACGTTCGTGACTTGTCCGGCCGTCCACGGCGTGAGCTTGCGCTGCTCGGGCTTGGGTTGACACGCCGAGGGTGCATTGCATGGGTTCTTCTGGATCAGCGAGTCGTCCACGGCGGCGGTGAAGGCGGTGGAGACGTTGGTGAAGATGACCTGTTGATAGGTGGGGGCCAACTCGGACAGGCCGCGCAGCAAGGGCTGGATGGTGGACGGCTTGACGTCGCTCAGCAGTTTCGCGCCGAGGCCCGGATAGGCGTGCAGCCGTAAACGCAGTTCGACCGCCTCTCGTGTGCCCTCGTCGAACGTCTGAGCTTCCAGCCACTCCGCCGCGTAGTCCTTGAAGCTGATCTTGCCGGCGTCCGGATCGAAGTATTGGCCGCGCACGATGTCGGCAGACACCGTGGCCGCGAACCGATTGGCGTCTGTCTTGCGGGTGAAGGTCTTTGAGCGAGCGCCGCCACCAAGCTAGCGCCAACGGACGATGTACTTGAGCCGTCGTTCGCCGTCTCGGCTGCGACGTACGCGACGGTCAGTGGGCGCCATGACCCGTCCCGCTGTTCTCGCGGAGCCAGGAACGCACGTCGCTCGGGTCGTAGCGCAGGTAGCGCTACGACACGGAAGGCTGTCGGGCCAGTTCCCTTGTGCCGCCACTGGTAGAGCGTGTTGACGGGGACGCACAGGTACTCGGCGACCCCCTCGACCGTCATCAGGCGGTCGAGGGGACTGCTGCATCGATAGGTGACATCTGATCTGTGGTGCCGCGAGGTGCCGCTGAAAGGATGTGCACCATGCCCAAGCCCTACCCCCGAGAGTTCCACGAGGACGTCGTGCGGGTCGCTCGGAGCCGCGAGCCCGGCCACCTGTCGAAGTACATCGCTGCCGACTTCGGGATCAGCGAGTCGTGCCTGGCGAACTGGATGAAGACCGCGGACGTCGAGGACGGACTCAAACCCGGAACCACCGCGGCAGAGAACTCTGAGCTGCGTGAAGCGAAGAAGCGGATCCGCCGGCTCGAGTAGTGGGGGCACCTCCCGCTTGCGGGGGCGAACGAGGTCCTGCGGCGCGCGGCGGCCTACCTGTCACAAGCGAACCTGCCGGGAAAAGTCTCTTCCCACTCGTGAGGTAGCTCGCGGCTGACGGGATCGGAGTCTCGCTCAGCTGCAGGGTGCTCGGGCTGTGTCGCCAGCAGTACTACCGCTGGCTCGCTGCCCCGATCACCACCTCAGAGTAGGACAACGCCCACCTGTCCAACGCCGTCCTGGGCGCGCATGAGGACGACCCGCAGTACGGATACCGATTCCTGGTCGACGAGGTCCGAGCTGCTGGCTTCGACGTCGCTGAGCGGACGGTCTGGAAGATCTGCTCGGAGAATCGTTGGTGGTCGAGTTTCAGCAAGAAGCGCGGCCGCAACGCCAAGTTGGCCGGCCCACCAGTGCATGACGACCTCCTGAACCGTGTCTTCCAGGCCGGGAGGCCCAACCAGATTTGGCTGACCGACATTCCCACAAGCACTTCGTGCAGGGAGGTGCCCCCACCGAACACCCCACCGCCGAGGGGAAGGTCTATCTCTGCGCGCTCAAGACACCTGGTCCAACCGGATCGTGGGCTACTCCATCAGCGACCACATGACCTC
>LULM01001395.1_pt1 | contig 10587 bp, 17 predicted proteins | sample 728151 | NCBI WGS metagenome assembly LULM01 (sample SAMN03860289, study PRJNA289734) | marine metagenome | biome: seawater column; feature: ocean; material: water; isolation source: Red Sea water column Station 149 - depth 200m | place: Saudi Arabia: Red Sea | collected 2011-10-15 | depth 200 m
ATATGGACCCTCCCTCCCGCCCGGGGCCGGAAGCGCCGCGGGCGCGGGAGCAACCCTATCACAGCCGATGCCCTCGGCAAGTCTTTGTAAACCATATGTCCCGCGGCGGGATTCAGGCCGCAGCGACGGTCTCGACGAACTGGCTCGCGCGCTGATGCAGCGATCGCGCCGCACGCGTCAGCCCCGACGACAATTCGCCGAGCGCCACCGCCTCCTGTCCGACCGCCGCGGCGCCGCGGCCGATCTGATGGACGCGCGTGTCGATCTCCTTCCCCGCAGCAACCGCCTGCTCAACATAGCTTGCGATCAGCAAGGTCGTCGCGCTCTGGCCGTCGACCGCCGTATCGACGGCATCCGAAAAGGCGTTGTTCGCCTCGATCGCGCGCTCGACCTCGGCAAAGCCTTCGGCCACCTGCCCGACAATTTCGCGAATATGGTCGATGAAGGGCGAAATGTCGCTGGCCGCGGCACGGGTCTGCGCCGCGAGATTCTTCACTTCCTGGGCAACGACAGCGAAGCCGCGCCCCGCCTCCCCCGCGCGCGCCGCCTCGATCCCGGCGTTGAGCGCCAGCATGTTGGTGCGGCTCGCCATGTCGATGATCAGGCGCAGCATATGCTCGATCGACTGGCTCGCCTCGCGCAGCGCGGTCGCCCGCTCGCTCGCCGACCGGACGCGCGCATGGGCGTCTCGCGCGCGTCCCCAGTCCCTGCGCCACCGCCTCTGCCTCACGCGCCATCTCGGCGAGCGTCGCGGTCAGCGCGCTGATATCCTGTTCGAAGCGGCGTCCGCTTGCTTCGACCGTCGCGGCGCGCGCGCTGCGTTCCTGCGCCACCTCGATCTCGCGCAGCATCGCCAATTTCGACAGTTGCGCCGCGTCGAGTGTTTCGACGAAGCGCCCGCGATCGACAAGCACCAGCTCCTGCGCCGCCGATTGCGCGGCGATCCGCAGCAGCGCGGCGGTACTCTCGCCGACATCGGCGATCTGGCACGGATCGATGAGCGAGGCGATCGATCCCCCGATCGACGGGTTTTGCATCAGCGAAAACCAATAGGGACAAAAGAGCAGCTCGCGCACCCGCTGTTCGCGCACGATCCCGACCGGCTGCCCCGCCGCGTCGACGATCGTCAGGACGCGCAACTGCGGCTGCGCCCGGAAAATGTCGATCACCGCCGACAGATGCGCATCGTGCGCGATCGCCATCGAATGTCCGGTCGCGGGGGCCAATAGCGGATCGGGGGGCGTCATCTGTCTCTCTTGACTGCAAAGCGATGCAGGGCGACCTAGGCCAAGAGAGTAAATGTGAATTTAACCATTTGTTTCAGTGATATGACAGAAGCGCCGAAAGGCTGCACTTTTGGCCGCAAGCCGCTGGCCATCGCTGCGGCAATGTGCAACGCCGGATGCCAAGGAGAAGGACGATGCGGATATGGTTCGGGGCGATGCTGGCGCTGCCCCTGCTGGCGGGCTGTGTAAGCACCGTGAAATCGGTCGTCACCGCGCCGGTGAAGGCCGCGGGACAGGTCGTCGACTGGTCAACCACCAGCCAGGACGAGGCCGACCGCAACCGCGGCCGGGCGATGCGCGAACGCGAGGAGAGGCTGGGCAAGCTTTCGCGCCAGCGCGACAAGGCGGCCGACAAATGCGAGCGCGGCGATCATGAGCAATGCCGCCGCGCCGAAGTGCTGAACCATGAAATCGAAGCGGTGATGGCCGAACCGATGTAAGCCCGGCGCGACCCGGTCGCCTCCATTGCAACAGCCGAATAATCCCTACCTCCTTGCGCGCTATCGCGCTTCGGCAATGTCGCCCGATCGGTCGCCCAGCAGATAGCGCGGCCCGGCGCCGCGCTGCGCCGCCTTGTCCTCGATCCGCGCGCGCAGGCCGGTGCTGATCCGGCGCCAGTCGGCGGCATTGGGGGTACGTTCCGAAGGGAGGCGTACGAGTTCCGCCGCGATCTCGTCGAGGCTGAGCCCCATCTGCTGCGCGATGAGGATGAACGACAGGCGCCGCGTGTCCGCACGCAAAAAGCGCCGTTGCCCGCCCGCGGTGCGCAGCGACGCGATCAGCCCCTTCGCTTCGTAGAAACGGATCGCCGACACCGCGACGCCGGTTCGCGCGGCAAGCTCGCCGATGGGCAGAAGGTCGGTGCGGTGCACGAAAGCTCCCTTCGCACAATATGCTTGATCTAAAGCTTGGTTGAGCTTTCATATTGGTGTGCGTCAACCTGAATCAGGAGTTTCAGCCCATGGCGCATCCCTTTATCGAACATGTGAATATGACCGTCAGTGACCCCGAACGCAGCGCCGCGCTGATGGCGCGGATCTTCGGTTGGCACGAACGCTGGCGTGGGCCGGCGCGCGACGGCGGCATGGCGATCCACGTTGGATCGGACGAGGCTTATGTCGCACTCTACACCGGTCCCGACGGCCTTCATGCGAACGCGCATTTCGCGAAAGGCGAACCGCTCAACCATGTCGGCATCCAAGTCGACGATCTCGATGCGATCGAGGCGAAAGTGGTCGATGCCGGTTTGCGCCCCTTCAATCACGGCGATTATGAACCCGGCCGCCGCTTCTATTTCTTCGACCCGGACGGCATCGAATATGAGGTGGTGAGCTACGCCGCGCGGGCCGCGCGCTGAAGCGCGCAACATCGGGGCGGCTCCGCGCGTTAGCATGGCACAAGCAGAAAGGAGCCTCCCCGATGAGCAAAGATATCAAACAGCGTTTTTGGAAGGAACTCGCCGACAATCCCTATCTGATGGTCGCGCTTGACGCCGGTCATGCCCACGCGATCCCGATGACGGCGCAGCTCGACAAGGACAATGACGGCTATTTCCATTTTTTCCACGCCAAGAGCGGCCGTCTCGCCGCCGGCGGGCGCGCGATGGCGCAATATGTCGCCAAGGGGCATGACCTGTTCGCATGCGTCTCCGGCACGCTGACCCCGGTGACCGACCGTGCGACGATCGACAAATATTGGTCGAAGCCGGTCGAGGCCTGGTACGAAGGCGGCAAGGATGATCCCGATCTGTTAATGCTGCGCTTCGATCTCGACGATGCGGAAATCTGGACCGCAGAGGCGGGGATCAAGGGGCTGTTCCGCCTGATGACCGGATCGACGGTAAAGGAAGGCGAACTCGGCAGCCATGCCGAGGTGGCGCTCTAGGACGAAGCCGGCTCGCGCTCGCGGGCCTCGATCCCCATCTCTACCAGCGCATAGAGGACACGCCGCGCTGCGGCGATGTCCTCGGCGCTCACCCGCGCCGCAAGTTTCGCATCAACGGCGTCGCGCGCCTTGCCCTGAATCTTCGCTGCCTCCGTTCCCCGCGCGGTCAGGCGCACGACCAGCCGGCGGCGGTCGGCGGGATCGACCTGCCGCTCCAGATAGCCGCGCATGACGAGCGTATCGACAAGTTGCCCCGCCGCCTGCTTCGATATGCGCAAATCGCGGATCAGATTCGCCAGCGGAACCTCCTCCGCCCCCACCGCCAAACCGCCGATCACATAAAGGCCATTGGCAGGAATGTCGTCAAATCCGGCGCGATCAAGCGCCCCCCGCATCGCTCCGCCATAGATGGTGCGCGCATGGCGCAGAAGGGCGGGCATAACGATCTCGCGGTGGCGGGCGGCGTCCGAATTGCTCATTCGGCGAATATTTCCCGCTTCGGCCGTTTAGTCAATATGATTTACTATCATTAAATTGGACTAATTTCGCCATTGGCGAAGCTGAAGCCATCGGCGCGATCGCGCGCTAGCAAGGCGGGGCCGTCGAGGTCGACCCATCGCGCCCGCTGCGCGAGCAGAAACGCCGGCGCAATCGCCAGGCTTGTCGATAGCATGCAGCCGACCATGATGGTCAGACCCGCCGCGTCGGCGGCATCGGCCAGCTTGAGTGCCTCGGTCAGCCCGCCCGCCTTGTCGAGCTTGATGTTCACGCCGTCGTAAAAGGCCCCGATGCGCGGCACATCGGCAGCGACATGGCAGCTTTCATCGGCGATGAACGGCAGGGGGGCATAAATGCCGTCGACCAGCACGTCGGTGCCGACCGGCACCGGTTGCTCGATCATTTCGACTCCGAGCTCGGCGAGCGCCTCGGCCTCGGCAAGCAGGTCGAGCGCGCCCCAGCTCTCGTTCGCATCGACGATCAGGCGGGCGCCGGGCGCCGCCCCGCGCACCGCAGCAACGCGCGCGCGATCTTCGGCGTCGCCGGCCAGCTTGATCTTGAACAGGCGATAGCCCGCCATCACCGCTTCCTCGGTTCGCGCCGCCATCGTGCCGGGTCCGCCGAGCGAAATGGTGAAGGCGGTGACGCGCGGCGCCGGCGCATCGCAGCCGGCAAGCTGCCACAACGGGACCGCGCGCTGGCGCGCTTCGAGATCCCACAGCGCACAGTCGATCGCGTTGCGCGCCGCACCCGCCCCCATCAATTCCTGCACCGCCGCCCGCGCGGCCGCCGCGCCCAGTCCCGCGAGATCCGGCATGACGCGCAGCAGAGCGTCGCGGCAGCCGGCTGCGTCCTCGCCCTGATAATAGATCGGCGTTCCCTCGCCGCGCCCTGCGACGCCGTCCTCCTCGACTTCGGCGACGACGACATCGACATGGTCGCTTGCACCGCGGCTGATGACGAATTCGCCCGCGACGGGCCAACGCTCGACGCGTGCGCTTTTCAGTTGGATAGCCATGCAGGAAGACTAATGTGCGGCGCGATGACGGGCAAATCCCTTTCCGAACGCATTGGCGATCTGGGTCACCGACTCGCCGTCGAGGCGCACGCCGCGTGGCTTGCCGCGCGGGACCCGCGGACGCCGCTGATTGCCAGGCTGCTGGCGGTCGCCGTCGCCGCCTATGCGCTGTCACCGATCGATCTGATACCCGATTTCGTCCCTGTACTCGGCTGGCTCGACGATCTGCTGATCGTCCCGGCGGGTCTGTGGCTGGTCCGACAGATGATCCCCGATCCGCTGTGGAGCGAATTGCATGCAGCGGCGGAGCTTGCGAGCGAGCGCCCTTCGAGCCGCGCGGGCATGGCCTTCATCCTTCTGTTGTGGGCCGCACTGCTTTACCTCGTCTATTGGGCGGTGCGGACGTCGCCTTGGCATTGACGGGCGGGATTCGAAACGGGGAAGCGGCGGGCTTGCGCGTCCTCCCCGCCATGCCATGCTTCTGCCGCCCCGTTTCTTCGCCGCCAAAGCTGGAGTAGGCTGGTCGTCATGGATGCCATCATGCTTGCCCTCGTCGCAGTATTGCTTGCCAATGCCGATGGCCGAACCGGACGTTTGCTGTCGCAGGTGATGGCGGCGCGCGGGGATCGCCGCGCCGTCGTCGCGATTGCCTTTGCCGCCTTTGTGGCCAATGCGACCATCGCGGCGGTCGCGGGGACGGCAGCAAACCGGGTGATCGGTCAGGGTATCGTGGCGCTGCTGCTCGCCTTCGCGTTGCTCGGTGCGGCAGTCGCGCTCGTCTGGCGGGGGCGCCTCGGCCCGGCGGTCCAGAGTCTGGAGGAAGCTCCGTTGCCCTCGCTCGCGGCACGGCTGTTTCTGGCTCAACTCGGCGACCGCAGCCATTTCCTGATCGGCGCGCTGGCGGCGACGAGTGGCGCCGGGCTGTGGGCGGCCGCGGGGGGGCTGATCGGCTGGACGCTTTCGCTGGTCCCGTTCCTCGCTTTTGGCGCCGCGCTCGCCGATCAGGCCGCGGCACGGATCGCCCGGTTGATGAGCGCCGCGATTCTCACGCTATGGGGCCTCAACGCCGCGATGCGCGCCTTCGGTCTCTGATAGAAAATCCGATTTTAGCGCCCAATAATCGATTTTATCGATCACAGCATCGAACAGGCTTCATGGGCAGCTTTGCCGCTGCGGCAGCGGTGGTGGATCAGTTGGACCGTCTGGCGCTCGCAGAACGACGACGCAGCGAGCGTCGATGCAGAAACGATGATGCGCAACCTTGCCGCCGATAACGAGACACTGCTCGCGCAGCTCAAGGATGCCAAGACGGCGGCCGAAGCCGATGGCGACATTGCGACGAGCGGCCTGGTCGATGGCTGGGCGGACGAAACGCAGCAGCGTATCTGGTTCCTCAAGTCCACCCTCGCCTGAGGGGCTGCGCAGACCACCGCTAACGAAAAAGGGCGGCCCTTTGCGGGGCCGCCCTTCGTTCATCCGGTGGACGCCGAATCAGTCCTGCGTCGGCTGGAGGTTCACCGCGGCGAATTTGCCGCGATCATCGACCTCGATGTCGAAAGCGACGCGGTCGCCTTCTTCGAGGCCCGCCATGCCGGCGCGCTGCACCGCGCTGATGTGGACGAAGGCATCCGCCTGTCCGTCATCGCGCGCGATGAAGCCGAAACCCTTGGTCGTGTTGAAGAATTTCACCGTGCCCGACGTGCGTTCGCCGGTCAGCTGACGAAACCGAGCGGCTGACCCGATGCGAGGCCCTGCAGCCCCGCCTGTTCGACCGCGCTGATGTGCACGAACACGTCTTCACCGCCATCGTCGCGCGCGATGAAGCCAAAGCCCTTCGAGGGGTTGAAGAATTTCACCTGGCCCTGGCCTTCGCCGACGACCTGTGCCGGCATGCCGCCGCGGGCACCGCCGCCGCCACCGCCAAAGCCGCCGCCGCCATAAGGTGCCGGTTCGAAACTGTCGAAATTGCCGAAGTCGTCGCGCTTGCCGCGTCCGCGATGGCCACGGCGATCCTTGTTGAAACTCATTGCTTAGTAGTCGCTTTCGGTCGTCCACACCCGATTGAACCGGCTCCTTGCGCCGGACGGGGACGCAGTTCACCATGGGCACAGACTCGCCCCGTGCCGCTAACGGCGCAATATATAACCTATATGAACGGCATCTGCGAACAGAAAATTCAAAGCCGCGATTGGCGGATTTCCAAGCTTTGCCGCAGCGCCGGCACTGGCGGGCGGCGGCGCAAAAACCAGTCATTGAGCGGCGCCTCCGCTTCGCCTAAGGCAAGCCGATGACCGTATATTTCCACGAAGAAGACCTGCCCGAAGGCGCGATCGGCCCCGGCCCCGTCGCGATCGACACCGAAACCATGGGCCTCAACCCGCTGCGCGACCGGCTGTGCCTCGTCCAGATCAGCGACGGCAAGGGCGACGAGCATCTGGTTCGATTCGGCCCCGGCAGCCGCTATGACGCGCCGGTGCTCAAGGCGATCCTGACCGACCCGGATCGGCTCAAGCTGTTCCATTTCGCGCGTTTCGATATCGCCGCGATGCAACAGGCGCTCGGCGTCGTCACCGCCCCCGTCTATTGCACCAAGATCGCGTCGAAGCTGGTGCGCACCTACACCGACCGCCACGGCCTCAAAGAGCTGGTGCGCGAACTGCTGGGACAGGATGTGTCGAAACAGCAGCAGTCGAGCGACTGGGGCGCCGCCGAGTTGAGTGAGGCGCAGCGCGACTATGCCGCGAGCGACGTGCGCTTCCTGCACGCGATGAAGGAGGTGCTCGACGCCCGCCTCGCGCGTGAGGGGCGCACTGAACTCGCGCAGGCCTGTTTCGACTTCCTGCCGACGCGCGCAGCGCTCGACCTTGCCGGATGGCCCGAGGTCGACATCTTCGCGCATAGCTGACGGGGAGCCGCCGCGGGTGTCCGAACGCGCCGAAATCGACCGCACGATGCGCCGCCTGTGGGCGGCCAGCGGGTCGCGCCACGACCGCGTCGTGCGCATTCTGCGCTACGGCCTGCCGCTCGTTATCGGCGTCGTCGCGGCCGTGCTCGTCTTTTCGCCCTTTACGCAGCGCAGCGAGGTCAGCTTCCTGCTCGCCAAGGACAAGGTCGAAGTGGCGAAGGAACGGATGAAGGTCGTGCGCGCCGAATATCGCGGCCAGGATACCAAGGGCCAGCCCTTTGCGCTCATCGCGGATAGCGCAGTGCAGAAAAGCTCGGCCGAACCGATCGTGCGGATGAACGGACTGTCCGGGGCGATCAAGCTGGCCGACGGCCCGGCGACGATCGCCGCCGCGAACGGACAATATGACATGGACAGCGAAAAGGTGACCGTGCCGGGACTAGTGCAGGTCAAGGGCGCCGACGGCTATCGCATCGACGCGAACAATGTCGCCATCGACCTCAAGAATCGCAGCCTTGTCGGTACCGGCGGCGTCAATGGCGCGTTGAACATCGGCAATTTTTCCGCCAACGAACTGACCGCCGACCTCGACCAGCGGATCGTCCGCCTGTCGGGGAACGCCCATCTTCGGATCAACCAGGGAGCGCTCAAATGAAGGGGCTTTGGACCGTGAAGAGCCTGACGCTGGCCGGCGCCAGCTTCGTGCTGACCAGCCTGGCGATTCTGGCGGGCGGGCATGGCGGCGGCGCAGCGTACGCGCAGGCGCTCGCGAATCACAACAGCAACGCCCCCGTCGATTTCGACGCGGGCAGCATCGAAGTGCAGGACCGCGCCGACCGCGTCGTACTGGCGGGCGGCGTGCGCGTGACGCAGGCGGGGCTGACGGTGGTCGCACCGCGCATGACCGTCGCCTATACCCGCGCCGGCAACACCGACGTCAACCGGCTCGACGCGACGGGCGGCGTCACCGTGACCAAGGGCAATGAAACGGCAAAGGGCAATGTCGCGATCTATGATCTCGACCGCCGGCTGATCACGATGGTCGGCAATGTCCAGTTGACCCAGGGCGCGAACCGCCTGTCGGGTGGACGGCTCGTGATCGACCTCAACAGCGGCCGCGCGACGGTCGATGGTCGCGGTGCCGCCCGCGGCCCCGACGGCAGCCCGGTTACCGACGGGTCGGGCGGCCGCGTCAAGGGCACCTTCAGCGTACCGCAAAGAAATCAGTAACGCTGTCCGTTAAGCGTCGCGCAAGTCGCGCGCGCAAGGATGGCTATGGGGACCAGACCCATTGCGGTGCCGGGGGGCGGCCGCGCAATCAAGGCGTTCCCCGATGCGTTATGTCCCCCTGCTGCCTGCCCGCCGCCCGATGTTCGGACGACGTCCGGCGACGCCCGAAATCGAACCGGTCCGCCCGACACGCGAGGAGCGGAAACTGGCGGAAGCGGTGATGCATCATGTCGGACCGACGCGCCCCCGGTAAACGGCTAGTTGTCCCGTCAGTCCCCGATCAATCGCCTTCGGCTTCGACCTTCGGCTTGCGCACTTCGCTGACCAGCAGCTTGTCGATCTTGCGGCCGTCCATATCGACGATCTCGAACTTCCAGCCGCGGTCGGTGAACGCCTCCCCTTCTTCGGGCAGATGCTTGAGGATCGCGAGCGCGTGGCCTGCGGCGGTCGCATAGTCGCGGTCGTCGTCGAGTTCGATCCCCAGCCGCTCGGCCATCTGGTCGGCGGGCATCGACCCGGCGATCAGCAGGCTGCCATCCTCGCGTTCGACGACGAAGGGTTCGCTGCCGATATCCTGATCGGACGCGAACTCGCCCGCGATCGCGGACATCAGGTCGGCGGGCGTCACCAGCCCGTCGAAATGGCCATATTCGTCGTGGACGAGCAGCATCGGCACTTCGGCAAGGCGCAGCGCGGCCAGCGCGTCCATCGCATCGATCTGGTCATGGATCACCGCGGCGCGGCGCATCAGCCGCTCTAGGTCGATAGGGTCGCCGCGGAACAGCGCCGCCGCGATATCGCGCGCCTGGACCACGCCGACGATATCGTCGACCGACCCGCGCGCGACCGGCAGGCGGCTGTGCGGCGTTTCGAGCAGCTTGTCGCGCACGCCCTTTGCGTCGAGCGTGATGTCGATCCAGTCGACATCCTTGCGCGGCGTCATCACCTCGCGCACCGGCCGGTCGGCAAGCCGCACGACGCCCGAGATGATCGCGCGCTCGCTCTCCTCGATCACGCCCGATTTCGACGCCTCGGCGACGATCAGATGCAGTTCCTCGGCGGTCACCTGATCGTCCGATTCGCGGTTGAGGCCGAGCAGGCGGAACACCAGGCCCGAGCTGCTGTTGAGCAGCCACACGAGCGGGGCCGCGATCCGCGCGAGCCAGAACATCATCGGCGCGACGATGGTCGCGATCCGTTCGGGTGCGCGTAGCGCAAATTGCTTCGGGACCAGTTCGCCCGCGATCAGCGAGGCATAGGTGGTGAGCGCGATGACGAGGGCGAACGCAACCGTACGCGCGGTTTCGGCATCGAGTCCGGCCCAGGCCTGCAACCGTTCGGCGACGGGCTGGCCCAGGCTGGCGCCCGAATAGGCGCCCGTCAGCACACCGATCAGCGTGATGCCGACCTGCACCGTCGACAGGAAGCGGCCGGGGTCGGAGGCAAGCTGGCGCGCGATCCGCGCCCCGCTGCTGCCGCGCTTTTCGGCCGCCTGAAGCCGCGGGTCGCGCGCCGAAACGATCGCGAGTTCGGACATGGCGAAAACGCCATTGAGCAGGATAAGGATCAGGATGATCGCCACATCCGACCAGGGAAAAGGGGTCATTGGGCGGTCGTACGGCGCTGGCGCGCCCGGCCCCTGTCAGCTTCGGTCATGCCGGTCCTATAGGCCAAAGCCGCGGTGCTGCACAATGGCGACGACATCGGCCATGCTCAGGCGGCGTTCAGCATGAATGACGGAACGGAAAGCGCGGTCATATGTTATC
>LULM01000799.1_pt1 | contig 10489 bp, 11 predicted proteins | sample 728151 | NCBI WGS metagenome assembly LULM01 (sample SAMN03860289, study PRJNA289734) | marine metagenome | biome: seawater column; feature: ocean; material: water; isolation source: Red Sea water column Station 149 - depth 200m | place: Saudi Arabia: Red Sea | collected 2011-10-15 | depth 200 m
GTGTTCGTCCGTGGTCTCACCGACACGCGCCAGAGCACGGCCACGCTCACGGTGGTCCGATGACCCGACGGCTCCTGGCCGCGCTGGTCGCCACCCTGCTCGGGGTGGCGACCGGCGCGGTCGTCGTGCAGGCGCCGGCGCAGGCTGCGGCCTGCGCGCAGGGCGACGGGGTGACCGTCGTGGTCGACCCCCACCAGCTCGGCGGCGGCGTGAGCACCACCTGCGTCCCGGGCTCGGGCAGCAAGGCGTCCGCCGCCTTCACCGCGGCCGGTGTCTCGATGCAGCGAGCCGCTCGCGAGCGGGGCTTCGTCTGCCGGGTCAACGCGCTGCCCGCCGACGCCGGCTGCGTGCAGGCGTCGCCCGCCGACGCGTACTGGTCGCTCTGGGTGTCCACCGGCAACGGGTCGTGGAGCTACGCGCAGATCGGGGTCGACGGACTCGACGTCCCGCGGGGCGGCTGGGTCGCGTGGAGCTGGCAGGGCCAGGCGAGCCGCGCGCAACCAGCGTGCGCGCGACGACGAGCGCGCGCGACGGACGGCCCCCTCGGCGACGCCGTCGTCGAGTGACGCTGCGAGCGCAGGGATCGGCGACGAGACCCGAGCCACGTCGGCCCACGCCGGCTCGGGTGCACCCGTCGGGACGCTCGTGGCCGTCGGCGTCGTCCTCGCCCTGCTGGGCGCGGCCGGCGTCGTCGCCCGGCGGCGGAGGGACGACCGCTCCTGACCTCCCCGGCGCGCGACCTGCACCCCGGAGCCTGGTGGCTCTGGGCGCTCGGTCTTGCCGCGGCGGCCTCGTTCACGCTCAACCCGTTCGTGCTGGCGGTCGTCTGTCTCTTATACACAGGTTCTACGTCTACTTCGCGCTGTTCGTCGTCGTGCTGCGGGTGCTCTACCGGATCGTGCTGGGCGGTGGCGCCGTCGAGGGCGAGACGGTCCTGCTCCACCTGCCCGAGATCCCGCTCCCCGACGTCGCGCGCGGCATCCAGCTGCTCGGCGACGTGACGGCGGGGTCGCTGCTCGGCGCCCTCTACGACGGCATGCGGCTCGGCGCGATCATCCTGTGCGTCGGTGCCGCCAACTCCCTGGCCAACCCCCGACGGCTGCTCGCCGCGGTGCCGCCCGCGTTCTACGAGGTCGGTACCGCTGTGGTGGTCTCGCTGTCGGTGTTCCCGCAGCTCGCGGAGAGCGTGCAGCGCGTGCGTCGGGCGCGCCGGCTGCGGGGCGACGCGAGCCGGGGCGTCCGGTCGCTGCGGCGCGTGGTCGTGCCCGTGCTGGAGGACGCCCTGGAACGGTCCATGACGCTCGCCGCCGGCATGGACGCACGCGGCTACGGCCGCACGGGCGGTGCGACACGGGCGCAGCGGCTCGTCACGGGCGGGCTCATGCTCGGCGGGCTCGGCGCCCTCTGCGTCGGCGCCTACGCCTACCTCGACGGGACCGCACCCCGTGTGCTCGCCGGACCGGTCCTCGTCCTGGGGCTGTTGCTCGCCGCCGCGGCGCTGCGCTCGGCCGGTCGTCGCGTGCGCCGCACCCGCTACCGCCCCGACCGCTGGCGTCCGGCGGAGGTGCTGACCGCGCTGTGCGGCGTCGTCGTCGCGGTGGGCGTCGACCGCGCCTTCGACCTCGACCCGTACGTCGTCGTGCCCGACCTGGGATCATGGCCCACGGTCAGCCTGCCGGTGCTGCTCGTCGTGCTCGTGGGCGTGCTGCCCGCCTTCCTGACGCCACCGCCCTCGACCGACGTCGCGGGCCCGTCCAGCCACGACCCGACCGACGACGACCCGAGCGACCACGACGAGGGGGAGGTGCCCCGTGCTCGAGCTGCGTGACGTGACCTTCTCCTACGACGACGCTGGGCCGACGCTCAAGGACGTCGACCTCGTGCTGCCCGACGGCGAGCTGCACCTGGTGTGCGGTCGCACCGGGTCGGGCAAGTCGACGCTGCTCGGTCTGTTCAACGGGCTGGTCCCGCACTTCAGCGGTGGTCTGCTCGAGGGCGACGTGCTCGTCGACGGCGCCTCGATCATCGGCACGCCGCCCCGCGAGCTCGCCCACCTCGTGGGGTACGTGCCGCAGGACCCGGCGGCGGGCTTCGTCAGCGACGTCGTCGAGGACGAGCTGGCGTACGGCATGGAGCAGCTCGGCCTCGACCCGCAGACCATGCGTCGGCGCGTCGAGGAGACGCTCGACCTGCTCGGCATCGCCGACCTGCGCCGCCGGTCGTTGCGGACGCTGTCGGGCGGCCAGCAGCAGCGGGTCGCGATCGGCGCGGTCCTCACGATGCACCCGCGGATGCTCGTGCTCGACGAGCCGACGTCGGCGCTCGACCCGACCGCGGCCGAGGACGTCCTGGCGACGGTGGCTCGACTCGTGGCCGACGTCGGGCTCGGCGTGGTGGTCGCGGAGCACCGGATGGAGCGCGTGGTGCCGTTCGCGGACCGGCTCGTCGTGGTCGAGCACTCCCGCACCCGTGCGGGGCCCACGACGTCCCGTGGGGGCACCGGTGCTGCGGGCCGACGGCGTGTGCGTCGACTACCGCCGCCACCGCGCGGTCGACGCCGTCGACCTGACCGTGAGGGCCGGCGAGGTCGTGGCGCTCATGGGACGCAACGGCTCGGGCAAGTCGTCGCTGCTGTGGGCGCTGCAGGGCGGGGTCAAGCGGTCCGCCGGGCGGGTCGCGGTGGGGGCGGAGGCGCTCGACCCCGCCGGACTCGCCCCGGCAGCGGCCCGGGCGCAGGTCGGTCTCGTGCCGCAGACCGCGTCGGACCTGCTCTACCTGGAGAGCGTCGACGAGGAGTGCGCCGCGGCCGACGCGCACACCGACGGGGCCGACGGGCGGTGCCGCGCGCTGCTCGACCGGCTGGCCCCCGGGATCGACGGCGACCAGCACCCGCGCGACCTGAGCGAGGGCCAGCGGCTGTCGCTCGTCCTGGCGATCGTGCTCCCCGCGGCTCCGCGGCTGCTGCTGCTCGACGAGCCGACCCGCGGACTCGACTACTCGGCCAAGACCCAGCTCGCCGACATCCTGCACGCGCAGGCGGCCGAGGGCCGAGGCGTGGTGGTGTCGACCCACGACGTGGAGTTCGTGGCGCTCGTCGCCGACGCCGTCGTGGTGATGGCCGAGGGCGAGGTCGTGTCGGCCGGCGACGTCGGCAAGGTGCTGGCGGAGTCCCCGGCGTTCGCACCGCAGACGGCCAAGGTGCTCGGCCCCGGCTGGCTCACGGTCGCCGACGTGGCGGGAGCGACCTCGTGACGTCGCGGCTCACGCCCCGCTCGGCGCTCGTGCTCGGGGTCGCGTCGCTCGCGGGGCTCGTCATGTTCCTGTGGCCGCTGTTCGTGCAGCCGGAAGCAGGGGCGACCCGCGTCGACCAGCCGTTCATCTTCATGGCGCTGCTGCCGATCGTCGTGCTGGTCGTCGTCGCCGAGCTGACCGAGGGCGGCATGGACGCCAAGGCGCTGGCGATGCTGGGCGTGCTGACCGCCGTCAACGCGGCACTGCGCCCGCTCGGAGCCGGCACCGCCGGCATCGAGACCGTCTTCTTCGTGCTCGTCCTCGCCGGCCGGGTCTTCGGCCCCGGGTTCGGGTACGTCCTCGGGTGCACGTCGCTGTTCGCGTCGGCGCTGCTGACGTCGGGCGTGGGGCCCTGGCTGCCCTTCCAGATGATGTGCGCGGCCTGGATCGGCCTGGGCGCGGGGCTGCTCCCGCGACGTGTGACGGGCCGCGCGGAGATCGCGATGCTCGTCGTCTACGCGGTGGTCGTCGCCTATGCGTTCGGCATGCTGATGAACCTGTCGTCGTGGCCGTTCCAGCTGGGGATCGCCGTGCCCGGGTCCGACCGGACGCTGCAGCTCGTGCCCGGCGACCCGGTGGGGGAGAACCTGCACCGCTTCCTGCTCTACAACCTGCTCACGTCGACGTGGGGCTGGGACACGGGACGGGCGATCACCAACGCCCTGCTCGTGGGGATCCTCGGGCCTCCTGTGCTGACGACGCTGCGCCGTGCGGCACGCCGCGCCCGCTACGGACAGCCGGCCGTCGAGGTCGCCGGCCGGTGAGGGTCCGTGGGTCGGCGAGGATGGTGGGCATGCGCTTGTCGTCCCGCCCCGTCCTGGTGCTCGCCGTGCTGCTCGGCGGCCTCCTCGCCCCAGGCGCTCCGGCCTCGGCCTCCGCCAGCACCGACTCCGGCTCGACCGCTGCGTGCACCGCCGAGGACGTCGTGGTCGTCGTCGAGCCGGCCTCGCTCGGTGGTGGGCCCGACGTGCGCTGCGCGACCGGCCTGGCCGCCGACGCCGTCGCGCAGGACGCGTTGGTCGCGGCCGGGCACGACCTGGTGGAGACCAGCGGGTCGACGCCCTTCCTGTGCCGGGTCGACGGCCGGCCCGGGCCCGACGAGGAGCGGTGCGGAGCGTCGCTGTCCGGGTCGGGCTACTGGGCCTTCCTGCTCGCCGACGAGGGAGGCGACTGGACGTTCGCGCAGACCGGGCTGCGCGAGCAGCGCGTGCAGCCGGGGCAGTTCGTGGCCCTGCGCTACCAGCTGCTGGCCGACGGCGAGGACGTGCCGGTGCAGACCCGGCCGACCGCCGAGACACGGGAGCGGACACCGCGCGCGGCGGAGGTCGAGGAGCACGACGCGCTGCGTCCCTCGGGCGCCGAGACCGCGGTGACGGTCGCGCTGGCCCTCGTCCTCCTCGCCGTCGTGGTCGGCATCGTCGTCGTCGCCCGGCGGCGCCGGCCGTGACCGGGCGCCACCGTCGGGTCGGCACACTGGTGCCATGACGGCGACGCGCCAGGGCGACCACACGGTCCGGTTCGACTGGGGACCCACCGGCGGTCTCGCCGTGGGCGAGGGCGCCGACGTCGCGGTCGTCGTCGACGTGCTGTCCTTCACCACCGCCCTCGGGGTGGCCGTCGAGCGCGGCGCCGTGGTGGTGCCGTACCCGGCAGGTCGACCGGACGCCGCCGCGGTGGCCGCCCAGACCGGCGCCGTGCTGGCCGGCGGGCGCTCGAGCGCCGCGCCCGACGAGCCCACGCTGTCGCCCGCGCGTCTGCTGGAGGTCGACCTGCCGCCCCGGCTCGTGCTGCCGTCGCCGAACGGGTCGGCGGTCGCGCACGCCCTGGCGTCGGCGGCGACGACCGTGGTCGGGGCGAGCCTGCGCAACGCCGCGGCCGTCGCCTCCTGGATCGCGCGGGAGCACGACGCCGACGACACGGTCGTGGCGGTGGTCGCCGCCGGCGAGCGGTGGCCCGACGGGACGTTGCGGCCGGCCGTCGAGGACCTCTGGGGTGCCGGCGCGGTGCTCGCCGCGCTCGAGGACTTCGACTGGCCCGGCCTGTCGCCCGAGGCCGCCCTGGCCGCCGACGCCTACCGGCTCGTGCGGGAGCGGGAGTCGTCGCACCTGCACGCGTGCGCGAGCGGTCTCGAGCTGGTGGCGGCGGGCTGGGAGGCCGACGTCGACGTCGCCGCGCAGGTGGGGTCGAGCAGCGTCGTCCCCGTGCTCAGCGACCGTGGATTCGTCCCAGCGCCATAAAGTCGAAAAGGACTTGGACGTTATTTCTGACTTTCGTCCATAAAGCCTCCGCCCGGTGTCGCGACTTTCGCTGCGGGCGCGATAATCTGCGCCTATGGCAAAAAAGACCGTGGAAAAGTTCTACTCCGACCTGAGCGGTGACGAGATCGACACCCCGTCGCCCACCGTGGCCTTCACCTTCGACGGGGTCGGCTACGAGGTCGACCTCACCGAGGCCGAGCGGCAGACCTTCGCCGACGCCGTGGCGCCCTACGTCGCCGTCGGTCGCCGCGCCGGTCGCGCCTCCGGCCGCAGCAGCTCCTCGCGCCGTTCGTCGTCCTCGTCGTCCGCGTCGTCGGTCGACGCGAAGGCCGTGCGCGAGTGGGCGCAGGAGCAGGGACTCGACGTCCCCGCCCGCGGCCGCGTCCCCTCCTCGCTCATCGAGGCCTACCAGTCCGCGCACTGACCGTCGCCACGACCACGCGGCCGGGTCGGGCTCCTCGAGGAGCCCGACCCGGCCGCGTTCGCGTCGGGCGGCGTCGTCGGGCTCTCAGGCCGTCGGCCGATCGACGTGGCGCTGCGCCATGCTCGACAACGCACCACGGCCCCCCGCAACGAGCGCTGGGGGCCGTGGCACGTGGCGGAGGATCGGGGGCTCCGTCGGTCGCTGGCGCTCCCTCCTCCCCGAATCCGCTAGCCCGGATCAGAGGTCAAGAACCCCTCGGCGTGGCACGCGAACGGAAGAACCCCTCGACATCGAGATGCCGAGGGGTTCTTGACCTCTGCGGAGGATAGGGGACTCCGTCCCTCGCTGGCGCTCGCTCCTCCTCGAATCCGCAACCCTTGATGTCGATCGAAGCCCCTCGGCGCCATCGGGCATGACGAAGCCCCCGGGCTCTGGTGAGCCGAGGGGCTTCGTTCGACGCGGAGGATAGGGGATTCGAACCCCTGAGAGCTTTCACTCAACCCGCTTTCCAAGCGAGCGCACTAGGCCACTATGCGAATCCTCCGCGGACGAGCGTACCGGTCGCATCCCGCGTGGAACGCACCGGGTGCGCCCCCGTATGCTGGGCGCAGCCCCTCGCGTGGCGCTATCTCACCCAACTCCCCCAGGGCCGGAAGGCAGCAAGGGTCAGTGGGCTCTGGCGGGTGCGCGAGGGGTCCTTCACGTCCGCGACCGTCGTCGGCCGGCGCCTGGGTCATCCGTCGGACCGATGTCTCTGCGTTCACGTAGCGATGGCCAAGCGAACGCAGACAGATCCGTCGCCACGGCCCGCACCACGACGCCCCCGACCGCTGTGCGGCCGGGGGCGTCGGGAGTGGGTGCAGATCAGCCGATCGGGTCGACGACGCCGTGGTCGGTCACCGTCGACGCGAGGCGCGCCAGGTGCTCCGAGCCGTCGCCGAGGGTGTGGTCGATCGCGGTGAGCCGGCTCGTGTAGTGGCCCACCGAGTACTCGGCGGTCATGCCGATGCCGCCGTGCAGCTGGATCGCCTCCTGGCCGATGTGCCGGCCGGCGCGCGAGACCTGCAGCTTCGCGCGCGACGCCGCCTCGACGGCTCGCTCGGGCTCGTCCTGCAGCACCAGCGTCGCCCACGTGACCGTGCTGCGGACCAGCTCCGCCGACACGTACAGGTCGGCGGCCCGGAAGGTCAGCGCCTGGAACGTGTTCAGCGTGACGCCGAACTGCTTGCGCGTCTTGAGGTACTCGGTCGTGATGCGCAGGGCGACGTCGATCGCGCCGACCGCCTCGTGGCCGAGCGCGACCTGGCCGCGCGCGACCGCGAGGGCCACCGCGTCGGCCGCGTCGGCCGACGGGTCGCCGAGCGGCGTGGCCGCGGCACCGTCGAACGCCACGCGCGCCGCGCGACCACCGTCGTGCGTGCGGTAGCCGGTGCGCTCCACGCCGTCGGTCGACGGGTCGACGAGGAACACGCCGACGCCGGCGTCGGTGCGGGCCGTGACGACCAGCAGGTCGGCGCGGACGCCGTGCAGCACCGGCTCCTTGACGCCGGACAGCGTCCAGGCGTCACCGGACTGCGTCGCGACGACCGCGTCGGCGATGTCGTGGTGGGCGAAGGAGAGCACGAGCGCTCCCTCGGCGACGCGGCCGATCACGTCGGACCGCTGCTCGGGCGAGCCGAGGTCGGCGACCAGGCCCGCGGCCAGGATCGTCTCGAGGTACGGCTCGGGCGCGAGCACGCGTCCGATCTCCTCGGCGACGATCGAGACCTCCACCGGTCCGGCGCCGAAGCCACCGTCCTCCTCGGCGAACGGCAGGCCCAGCGCGCCGACCTCGGCCAGCTGGCGCCACACGTCCTCGGAGAAGCCCGGGTCGGTCTTGGTGATCTCGCGACGGGTCTCCGTCGAGTCGTAGCTCTTGCTCAGCAGGCCGCGGACGGCGTCGCGCAGCGCGGTCTGCTCGGAGTCGAGGGTGAAGTCCATGGCTGCCTCACAGTCCCAGGATGGTCTTGGCGATGATCTGACGCTGCACCTCGTTGGAGCCGCCGTAGATCGACGCCTTCCGGTAGTTGAGGTACTGCGGGGTGCTGACGCGGGCCCAGTCCGGCACGCCGGAGCCGTCGCTGGCGCCCGACGCGAGCGAGAGCGGCCCGGCCAGGTCGACGTACAGCTCGGTGACGGCCTGCTGCAGCTCCGTGCCGCGCAGCTTCAGCACCGACGAGGCCGGGTGCGGCTTCCCGTCGGCCGAGTGCGCGACGACGCGCAGCGCCGTCAGCTCGAGCGCGAGCAGCTCGTTCTCGAGACCGGCGACGCGCGTGGCGAGCACCGGGTCGCCGGCGATGCGGTCCGCGGTTCTCCTCGCCGACGAGGTTCTCGGCCGGGACGCGGACGTCCTCGAAGAAGACCTCGTTGACCTCGTGGCCGCCGTCGATGAGCTCGATGGGGCGCACCGTCAGACCCGGGGAGGTCATGTCGATCAGCAGGAAGGAGATGCCCTGCTGCCTCTTCGGCGCCTCGGGGTCGGTGCGCACGAGCGTGAAGATCCAGTCGCCGTACTGGCCGAGCGTGGTCCACGTCTTCTGGCCGTTGACGACGTACTCGTCGCCCTCGCGGCGGGCGACGGTGCGCAGCGACGCGAGGTCGGAGCCGGCGTCGGGCTCGGAGAAGCCCTGCGACCACCAGATGTCGAGGTTCGCGGTCGCCGGGAGGAAGCGCTCCTTGACCTCCTGCGAGCCGAACGCGGCGATGACCGGGCCGACCATGGAGGCGTTGAACGCGAGCGGCGCGGGCACGCTGGCGAGCTGCATCTCCTCGTGCCAGATGTGGCGCTGCAGCGGGGTCCAGTCCTTGCCGCCCCACTCGACGGGCCAGTTCGGCACGGCGAGCCCGGCAGCGTTCAGGATCTGCTGCGTCTCGACGATCTGGTCCTTCGTCAGCTCACGGCGGGCCGCGACGGTGTCGCGGATGGACTGCGGGACCTGGGTGGTGAAGAACGTGCGCATCTCCTCGCGGAACGCGGCGTCCTCCTCGGACAGGCGAAGCTTCATGGCAACTCTCCGGTCAGTAAGCGCTTGCTTAGTCAGCACGATACGCCCTGCCCCGTCAGCCTGCCAGGGCCCCACGACGTCGGCCCGGTGAACGGGTCGGGGTCAGCCGCGGCGACCGCGTCCGGTGCGGGCGCGGAGGGGTCCGACCAGACGGGGACCGGCCAGGCGACGCTCCAGTCGGCGGGCCTCGTGGCCGAGCGGCTGCGCGACGTACTGCCCGAGCAGCACGCCGGACGCGAGGGCGATGGCGATGCCCGCCGCCGTGATCATCGGCAGCAGCCCGCTGATGTCCTCGCCCGCGAGGAGCGAGAGCGCCCGGTAGATCGACAGACCGGGCAGCAGCGGGACGATGCAGGAGACCACCACCACGAGCGGCGGCACGCGGAAGTTGCGCGCCATGTAGTAGCCGAGGAAGCCGATCGTGAACGCCGCGACTCCCGCGGCGCCCGGCCGGCCGACGTCGGACTGCGTCACCAGCAGGAAGGCCCCGGACGTCAGCGCCGCCAGCAGGGCGATCGGCGTCACGATGCGCTTCGGGGAGTAGGCCGACACCGCGAACGCCCCGGCGGTGACGCCCGCGCCCAGCATCACACCCGGCAGCTGCCCCAGGCCGGAGGCGCCCGGGTCGATGCTCAGGTCGAGCCCGAGCCACCCGCCCACGTGCAGGCCCGCGGAGACACCGACGATGATGCCGACGGTCGCGATCATCACCTCCATGAGACGCGCGTTGGCCGTGATGGTGAACCCGGTCAGGGCGTCCTGGATCGCGCCGATGAAGCCCAGACCGGCCAGCAGCATGACGATCGCCGCCGTGACCACGACCGACGGGTCGACGGGGGCCGGCGACGCGGCGACGGCCACGGCGATGAGCGTGCCGACGAGTGCGCCGGCGACCTGGGAGTAGAAGAACGGCAGCCGCAGTCGCTCGATCCGGCGCTGCACGACCTCGATGACCGATCCCGCGACCGCGGCCACCGCGAGCACGATCCAGGTGCCGCCCAGCAGCAGCGCGATCCCGGCGCCGGTCACGCCCCAGCTGGCGGTGATCGCCCAGCGGGGGCGCGGGTGGCCGGTCGAGGCGATCCTCAGCACCGACGAGGCCGCCTCGTCACGGTCGATCTCGCCGGCGAGGAGTGCCCGGACCAGCAGGTCGACCGCCGTCAGGTCGGCGTAGTCGACCTCGCGGTGCGTCACGTGCCGCCGCATGACGATGGGCGTGTCGTCGACGCTCTCCTGGTGGCTGAGGGTCAGCGACGTGAACGTGACGTCGACGAGCGTGTGCCGCAGCCCGAGGTGGTGCGTCACCGACGCCATGGTGGCGGTCACGTCGGCCGCGCCGGCCCCGTTCGACAGCAGCAGCTCCCCGATCCTCAGGGCGAGGTCGAGCGTGCGCTGCACGTCCTTGGTGTCGCTCACGGGCACCATGGTGACGGGTGCGGCGCGGCGACGTCGTGGCGGCCACGGCGTCGGCG
>LULM01000400.1_pt1 | contig 10472 bp, 13 predicted proteins | sample 728151 | NCBI WGS metagenome assembly LULM01 (sample SAMN03860289, study PRJNA289734) | marine metagenome | biome: seawater column; feature: ocean; material: water; isolation source: Red Sea water column Station 149 - depth 200m | place: Saudi Arabia: Red Sea | collected 2011-10-15 | depth 200 m
CTCTAAGACAGATGTTATTAACTGAAAATTCTGTCATTATGTCGATAGTGTTTCTGAATACGGAAAAATTATAATAAGCTTTTTGACATAGAACAACTGCGTCTCTAACGTTTAAAGAGCTTTTGTTTTGAACGCCAGCGGAATATTTAAAAGGCACAAGACCGTCGTCTATGTTTTTATACCTGTCGGTTTTTTCTATTACCCCAGCAGCATTTCTTCTGGAGCGGGTAGCGGCTGGAGGGCTATGAGAAGCTTCTGCAGACAGAGGTGTAATTTCTATTGGCTTCGTTGGCTTGGAAGCCTCCTTTCCGGCGCTAGCTTTTTTAGTAGTTGCTTTAGACTGTTTCATTATAGACCGATTATGTCACAATAAATTACACAAATCAAGAAATAATTTTCGTTATAAAGTAAAATTTAATGAATAAATTATCACCAACTAGATATTGCTGCTCTTTTCCATGTATTCGTTGCCGTACAGATATAAATATAGCTCGAATCCCAAGTAATAGTTCCGACTACGCCAGCGGCACTAGAACTTGAAGGCGTTGAACTATCTAAATATAAACTTGCATTATTGGCCATAGTGACGTTATCTCCGAAATAACCAGTACCATTAACCGACAAACTATTAGAAAATCTGCCACTACCGGCCACGTCAAGATCATACTTTGGCGTAACGCCAATTCCGAATTCGCCTCCTTTTAGCCAAGAGTCTCCGGATGCAGTAATTTTTCCTTTGGCAACACCAGCCCTATTGTAAAATCTGATGTTTGCATCATCTGGCTCTATTTGAAATTTAGAATCATAGGTAGAGTGTTCAACTCTTAATCCTAGCGATCCACTCATATCTAAATCGAAGTCGGGAGACGAGTGTTTTATGCCTACGTTCCCCGCTGAATCGAGGAGAACGCCGTCATGAGTCATATCGGACTTTTTAATTACGAGGTCATCATCAGTATTAACATACAAGTGGGCGGTTTTACCATTTGTTTTTTGAGAGTTAATTACTCCGGTTTTACCCATGATCATGTTCGTCGTAGTAAAAGCATCACCGAAAACATGCAAATTAGTAGTGGGTATACCTCCTATTCCAAAATACCCCGATCCGTCTGCGCCTTTATTAATTCTTGCACTACCTCTTACATCAAGCGCGTAGTTAGTAGGATCAACGTTTATACCAACATACCCCGAAACCTTTGCATTGCCAGCTTTTATTTTAAGATTTCCAGAGTTTACTTCTAGATTTTCACTAGGAATACATTGGATACCCATTTGTCCGCCCTTAGTAATCCTTACATGCTCCGTATATTCATGAGTACTATTTAGTGTGCCAAAGCTATGTCCTAAAGAGGAGGCCCCCGTTGCAACAAATTGCTTAATGAATCCAAGACCATAACCTATTCCGTACCTATAAGCATTAGTGCTATCATTGTACAACATTATGCTTGGGACTATAGCTCCTCCAGTTATTGGATCGGAATAGGTACCAAAAGAAATTTTACCGCTTGGGCTATTAGTAATTGGAGTGCTCCATCTGATCCGCTTGGTGCTGCTCCTGCACCAGCAGGTCCAGCAGGTCCAGCAGCGCCAGCAGGACCGGCGGGGCCAGTCGCTCCTGTTGGGCCGGTAGGTCCGGTAACTGAAACGCCACTAATTCCCGTGGGTCCGACGTTTCCAGACGGTCCTTGCTCCCCCGAACTTACCGAAACTATAAATCCTGATAGCTCCGGAGTATAAAGCTGCTTTAATCTTATCCTATTATCCGGCATTTTTAATTATTACACTATATCAAATTAATCTTGGCGTAAAAGTCGTACCGATATCAACTTTTAAATCTTTCATATCATTATGTATTTTTATGGCCCAGTTCGCCAACATAAGGGTCGTATAGTTGTCTTTACGGGCTCTATTTGCGCTTGTGGAGCGTTTTAAATGTAAGGGTAGGTCAAACGTCTGCGTTCCTCTTGCAGTGCTTGTAACTTCGACAAGAGCACATTGTTTTTTTGTCTGATAGATTAAGTTGTCTTGAGTTTCTATTAAATCTAATAGATTTTCAGCATTTGTATGCTGGATGGGAATATGCTGGCTAACAGCTTTATTGAAAGCGTCTCCGTTAGCGGTGGTTTTAGAAGCAAACCAAACATTTTTATGGTCTATGCAAGCTTGCAAATGTTCGTTGGCTTTTCTTAACCAATTAGACGTAAATACTTGTTTAAAGCAGATCTTATTGGTTTTTTTATCATATTGCCTTTTTGCGGAAGTTAGTTGTTTGACGTACTCTTCCCCCTCTTTATCTGTATCTATATCAAAGAAACTTAAATTAATTCTAGCATCCAAAAATAGTTTATTTTCATTACAGCTATCGATAAATTGAAAACCAGCATTATCAATACATATCATATCTATGTCGAAACTACTTATTAAATAGTAAAGATATTTAATGTGATCTTTTAAATCTCCACCAGCCACGGCATATCCATGCACTAATGTACCTTGGCCAGTTTCTTCATCTATTTCCATTACAGACATGGCAAAAAAGTCGGAGCTTGGGCTATTACTAAAGCTGGGGTCAATTCCCAAAATATATTTAGACCCGCTTTCGCCTCTAATCTGTGTGGTTGGTTTTTCTCCGTCTGGTATAGTGCATTCGTGCATTTTTTTGGCACTAAAATAAGAATCTGACCCGTCTGTAAATAAAGCGCAGTATTCCCTCTGAAAAGAAGAATGGCTTTGCCCCCCACTCTGAGCCTCCTCTATGATTGTTCTATCTATCATTTCTTCGGGTAAAGCCTCGTATCCCAACTGAGATATAAAATACGAAGCTTCTCCTGCGTTGTCTGGGTTTTCGATTTTAGAAATCCAATCAGAATAAGTCTTGTATAAATTTTCGAACGTGTAAGACGCGGAAGAAAGAGCTATCATTTTCGTATCGTTTTCGAATTGCACCCTATCTTTTTCCTCCATTATTCCTTCTTTTATGAGCTTATCTTCCATCTCTCTAATCTCGATTCTTTCTTTCATGTTTTGTGGTGCAACTAAAAATGGCATGAGAACGGTTTTAATTGTATCCTCCGGAAGAAGCAGAAACTCGTCCAATAATAATACGTTTGCTCTAAAACCACGAATTTTTTCTCCACTGAGAGGAACTGCTGTAATTGATCCGCCGTTGATAATCCATTCATATTGATCATTTCGTTTAGAGGGCTTTGCTGAGAAAGCCTGCGCCAACAATTCTGCCCCTTTTGTATTAACAATTTTCTCTAAATTATTGAATATGAATCGAGCGGTTCTGAACGTCGGTCCAGCTATAAGTATTTTTGTTCCCGGATTAAATATACATTGCAAGAAAGCAAACACAGACGCTATAAATGTTTTTCCGCAGCCGCGACCCCATACGCACATACTAAAATTCCGAGTCATTAATCCCCTTAGTGTTATTTCTTGGAACGGAGCAAGTTTAATTCCGGAAATCAATTCTGTAGTAAAAGCGAGGTTGTGGCGTAAAAATTTAGCAAGCGTTATTTTAGCCTCCTTATCAGACAGTTCACCCTCGAGCTTTAGTAGCTCTTCGTTTAGGTTTATTGAGTTTTTTATTGTTTTGCCTTCGTACCACATTATAGCTTCTTTAAATCATATGCTAATTGTAAATCTACCTTCTTATGAACGCAACCAGCGGTAAATATTCTTTCTGTAACTCGGGAAGCCTCTTTTCTTCCGTTTACAAACAGAAACTGAAGGCGATGATGTTTTTGAATAAGACCTCTCACTCTATGAAAGATAAACTCGGGAGTAGCTTTCACTTTTTTAAACACTTTTTGTCCGTCGTGTGACTTAATCTTGTGATTAAAATACATTGCGTCAGAGAACTTAGCTTCTACCAAAACAATTAAATACGCATCATCCTCCTCTGCTCGTTTTATTTCTCTGGTGAACCTCTCATACCCCCCGCTAAGCGTCCCAATTAGGTCTGAGAGCGATTTTCTTTCTATATAGCAGTTGCATGAGGCTGTTTTATTAGAAAAGGCGTAGTCGCCAAATTTGAGCGTTTTTATCTCTACCCCCCTATTGAACTTTAAGGGTTTTTGTTCTCTAGTGTCAATAAATATTTTATATTCTGGCTTGTCATATTCGGCTCCAGATACGATCTCTCCAAAATTGCTGTACCTTTTTTTGAAGCCTAACTCGGAACACAGTTTGTAATATCCATCCCATCCGAAAATCTCATTGTAATACTGGATAGGTGGACTCATTATAGAGCGTAATTCCACTTGGCTTGGTGCGTAGATAAGCTCTTTTTTCTCTTTTCGATCAATTAATACGTTCCGGCAGTAATCTTTACGTACCTCTTCGGGCTGGTCTTTTAACCACATGCGTAAATTAGTTCTACTGTTGAAGTCTGTAGTTAAATACTGTTCTTTGTTTTTGAATTTAATTATGTCTTTTGTATGCAGGTCGTATCGGGGGTAATAAGTTTGATAGTATTCTGCCATACGCATTTTATGTTTTCTCAAATGCTTATGAAGTTCTTTGTCTGTATCAAAAGTTTCCCCGTCTATTTTACATATTACCTTATCCATTTAGACCCTCCTCTTTTGATAGCCCCATAATTTTACCTTTTAGCTCGTCTATATTCGATAGTTTTTCCACCTCTTCGGAAATCGACTTTTTCCTCATCTCTGCTAACTTAATCATTTGTTTTCTGGTTTCTTCGTCTTTCCATACTTGAACCAAGTTGAGTATGCTTGCACTTTCTCCTATTTGTTTTTTGAGTTTATCACTCCTCTTTTCTTTTAGTGAGTCTAGCAGTTTATTTTGCCTGTTTATGCATTGGTTATACTCTGTTTGGTTGGTGCTTATCGCCTCCACCAAGCTCATAGCGATTCTTCTTCCTTCTGTGTCATCTGCTAGGTCATCCATGAGAATCTGTAATCTCTCTACCCTTCTTTGAATATTCGCCGCGATAACAACCTCGACAGATAAAACTATATACTGATCAACTTCTTCTTGAGATAAATCAGCTTTGTTGTAAGCGTATCTTATAAAACTACTCTCGAACAACTCTCTATCTGTTTGAGAAGTATAATTATTTATATGATGCAAAAATCTATAAGTGCTTAAAAACCCTATTAAAGATTGTATATCTTTCTTTTGCTGGATGGAGACCTTGTCTTTGTTTATCCCTTCGTGAACGTATTTGTTGACTCTTGAAATCATTGCTCCCGGCGTGCGTGGGGGCTTGTATTCCGCGCTAGGAATATCTTGAGTATCTTGAAGTGCGACTTCGGTGGAATCCAATGTTTTAATATAATCGTTTACAGTTCTAGTTTCTTGACTTAAGGGCGTTAGGTCATTATTCTCAAATAAAATTCTGGACATCTCATTAGCCTTCATTATCTGTATATTATTGGTAATGAATTCTTTTTGTTCTTCCGATAAGGCGATAGGTTCTTTAGTCCTATATTGATGTGCCCTCCTAGCGCTTATGTCTCTCGTCGCTAAAAATTCTTTTACTAATTTGCCCTCTTTACTTCTACCGTCTACGTTTTTATTAGGGAATGCGATTCGAATTAGTTCTAGGAGAGCGGGAGGGTTATCCTTGTCGGATTCCCACTTATTGATAATATCCTCTTTTTGCTTGTCCGTGAGTTCCATAACCGTTAGTAAATGTCAATGCTACCATTTTCAATACTCGCTTTAACCTTCTTGATTATTGTGCGCTTTATATTTTTAATTTGTTTATAACCCGGAGATCTTCCCTTTTCCGTTGTTCTATATCCCATTGATTTTGCGGCTTCTTCTTCGTTTTTGTGGTCTATATATAATAACCTATATACCTTCCATTCTATGGGTTTTAAAATTTCTTTCATTTTTTTATGTACCCTTTCTATGTTCTCGTTGATATCTATCTTGTCGTCTTGCTGGCTGTAGATTTCTTGAGAATGATTTTCTAGGGGCACTGGTAATTTAATGTTATGTGCTATTTGTTTACTTCTAACCCAGTTAGCGTATAACGGACATGTCGAGTCTTGTTTTTCATAAATAGTGCAAAGATCCGTACCTTCAGAGGCGGCACATTTTAAACAGGGTCTAGCGTAGTTACCATAGTTGTTTCTTATTAGATTTTTAATTTGATTAGATATAATGCGGTTTAGCCAAGGAGCCAAAGGTTTATTCTGGTCGAACAGATGCCATTTTTTGTACACATGTATACGAATTATCTGAGATACGTCATCAAAATCCATCCAACTTAAAGCGCTTAGGCTCCATTTGTTTTTCCTTTTGGCGATTTCTTTATCTATCGCAGATATGCAATCTTCAAATTCAAGTTTTTTATCAGCCAATTATTTTTCCTTCCTTAAAGTACCCGCTTCCTTCTCGAAGTCTCTTAGTTGTTGTTCTGGCGAAGGGCTCCCGTCAGAAAGAAATGTATCGTTTCCAACGTTATCGGGATTTAAGGTTCCAACAACCTCCCCAAGTTTAAATTTGCTTTGGGTCTGGTTAGTTATTTCTATTTCTAATTTGCTTATATTTGGAACTACTTGTTGATGAGTGGGTTCTTCTTGTTCTTGCCCAAATAACTCTAGACAGCCGTCTTCCACGACAGTCGTAGGTTGCTGAACTCCAGCGAACGCATTTCCGCACGAATGGCAAAAGTTAGGTTTTTTACCGTTGTACTGAGTAGCTGACCCACATTTAGGACAATACATCTTCATAATATATAAATAATAGTTACACTAAAGACAAAAATATAATTTTTTATTTCTGAAAACACTTTTTAAACATAATTATCGAGAAAATTTGATGTAATATATATAGGAGCGTCTCTAGAATGGCAAAAAAAGGTCAAAAAAGAAACTTTACATTCAAAACCCCAAAAGGGGCAAAATACGAGATACTTTTTAGAAAACCAGACAAAAGACATTTCGACGACGCAGATGGCATATGTACTTCCCCTAAAGAAGAAAATCCAAAGATTCATATTAATCCCAAACTTACAGACCAGTCTGCTCTTAATACCGCAGTCCACGAGATAGCACATGCCTTTTTTTGGAACAAAACTGAACAAGAAGTGACAAAATTCGCAAATACCGTCAGTAGGTTTTTATACAGCTACTGCGGATGGAGAAAGAACGAAAATGAATGCGCGAAGCCAGCAAAATCTAAAAGAGATACTAAAAGAAGTGGGAAGTAAATCCCTAGAAATTATAGAAAACAATCGAGGCAGCAAGAACGAAGATTGGGAGTTAGCTATTGAAATAAATAAATTAGGTCAAAAAGCATTCAAAATACTCTGTAACGAAAAATTCAATAAAGACTGGGAAGACTACGCGAAACAGAGGCTAAGAGAATACGATTAAACGGGTTTTCTGCAGCGACACATTTTGTTGCCCTCGTATTTACATTGGCACCAAGTCTTTTCTTCGTTTTTGTTAGCTATTCCGTGTTTGGCAGCAAGATGACCGGCAACTTGTGGAGATCTATAAGGTACAGGACGGCCGTCTTCGCTTAACTCTCGCTTTAGAACCGGTGCAGGAACCACGGAGGGTCTTACCTTTGGCAGTTCGTTATCCCAGTAATTTTCAGGTAATTTTGTTTTTACTGAGTGATTCTTACACTTATCTAGATTACATAATCCGACATTGCAAGCCCATTGTTTGAATTTCATCCAAAGTCTATTTAACATTTTAAAGTTCCTACTATATGTTACACTTGACTTTTAATTTTGTTTGTCTCTATGTTCTCTTAGCTTTTTAATCAAAAATTTAACTAAATCAGACCTCATTATGTCTTCTTCTGTAAAATTAAAGTTCTTTATACCCATATAGTAGCTATCATCGTCAGAAAAGACTTTAAACATCTCTTCGAATGCTCCAGTTTTGTTACTGTATAAATCTGATTGCATTGGGTCAGCCAGCACAAAGCATTTAGTGCCTCTACCCATTCTGGTTAATATTGTTACAATTTCCTTTTGGGTACAGTTTTGTGCCTCGTCTAAAATTATGACTTTACCTGACCAGTTCATGCCTCGAGCGAAATTTACCGGAAACATACCGACTCTTTTTTGCTCTATGAGTTTCTCGGGTCGGGTAGTTTTTAAAAGTTCGTCTAATTTATCAATAAACGGCATATTAAAGTATTTTAACTTTTCTTCAGCACTTCCGGGTAAATACCCTAATTTAGAATCGCTACTTTCTACTGCTGACCGTAGATACATTATATCTGAGGCGACCTTCATATTTATTAGTTGAAGCCCACAATATACACTTAGTAATGTTTTACTGGACCCTGCGGGTCCATCGATAAACATTATTTTTGTATTTTTATCTAAAGCAATCTTAAAAAATTCCTTTTGCTTATCAGTCCAATTAAATTCCTTTAATTTGATGGGACTAGGAATAGGATTAGGATTTTGGAAAAAGTCTTGAGGATTAAGCTCTTCATCAATCTGCTTTCTAACTTCTTCCTTTTGCTTACTTCTTGAACGAGATTCTTTGTTAGACATTTATATATATAGAATTACACCAATTAAATTAACACCAATTAAATTAAAAAAAGTCAACATAAATTAATCAAACCAACCAGTTACAGATAATCTTTTAACATTAGCGCCCGGAACTACATGAGATACAAAATGAGGAATTCCATTACGTGATGGAATATCAAATAAAGTTAATCTATTATATACCGGCGAAATTATCCTAGTGACAGTCTTATAATCATCTCTCATAAAATGGAGAGCGCCGCCCCACTCGGGCCGCCAAAATTTTGATAAACTATATACAAAGCCTATCTTACCCTTGCCTTCGTCATGGTGGGGAGACAGGAAATGACCGGGCATGAACCTCGACGCAAAAACTTCATTTGTTTTATCTACATTAATTTGTGTTATAGATCTAATGAGAAACATAACTAAATCACTCTTAAGAAATTCAAGAAATTGACATTCAAGACAATTACATGTAGCGGCGTGAGGCATCGACCTATCGAAAACATAAGAAAATTTACCATCTAAAAAAGTATTATTTGCTTCTTTTATTTTAATGTTTATTAATTTCTCTAACTCTTTTGCTTCTTCTGCGGTTTCGTTTGTTTTTCTTATGTTCAAAGCACCATTATAAGATTCATCATTTGGATTATGTATAGAGGTAAACCACCAGTCTTCAGGCATATCACGATTAAACCAATTAAATAAGCTAGCGGCCTGATCTTCCTTTAGGAAATTTTGTATTTGGACGCTTTTTTCACGTTCGAAGGTTTCCGCGAGTTTAACTACGTTAAGGGCCGGGTTAATCATGTGGTATATTATAAAGTATATATTAGAAATAACCTAAATTCAATGCACCGGCCCGGATTTTTTTACCTTTACATATTAATAGATTAAATAGCGCCGCGAGATTTTATTGTTTTAATATATTGATAATTTTACTTGAGGTCGTGGAGTTATAAATTAACCCCCGCACGGCGTATTAAAGGGGTGACGTTCCTGAATTTTTGAAAAATAGGGCCGCCCTTTTCTATTTACAGAGTATTTTAAAGGTATTTTAGCAATTTATTAGCAATTTGTTATGGGCTATTTTACAAAAGTCGTTCGCAAGTTTACGCCGCTAAGGTAAAACTTTATAAATTGATACTGATAAAGCGATTGCTGCTATTAAAATCATAATTTTAGAAAATTTCAAACGGGTCGATTGCCAACCACGCTGCTATAAAAAAAATAAATAAAGGTAAGAGTTCCATTTTGTCAGTCTTTCGGCCAAATCACTTGGCCGTTTTGAAAATAAGGTTTGGCGACTGGTCGCACTGCACCGTTAATCGGCCCCCACACTGGATCGAGTTCGTGTCCGCTGGGAACCTGATTGCCAAAGTTGTCGCAAATGCCTCGTCGTGCTTCATGTTCTGCGTGGGTAATCCAATCGCTGTCGTTGTTTGGGTTCGGTATGTTAATGTCGTTTTTCATATTCTTCATGCGTCTAGTATACCATAGAGGGTGGGACATCCGCTGACCTACCCATTAAAATGTTTTTCGCAATTTTCACACTCGCAGCCCTCTATAAACTGCCCTTCAAGCTCTCTCTTGGGAGCAGGGAACAGGCAGAGCAGACAAGTGCCGCCGTTACCCTCCAGCAGCAGAGCGTCATTACCGCACTGGTTGCAAGGTTCAAAGGTGGTTTGCGTTGTCATTGTCTTAAATTGTTGTGCCACTGTAAAGAGCGTCTCTTTCACCGTCTTCAGAGGTGGCTTTCGTGAGCCGTAGAGCCTTGCTAATACCCTCACGAACTACTTATAATATAACACACAAACACCCTCTTGTCAAGGGGTTTTTTGCAAAAGTTATTCACAATGCGCGCCTCTGGCGCAAATTTCAGATTGGCGAGGCTCCCTACTTATAGCTCTGTTGGCTCTCTGCCCTATTAACTCGGGCTTCGGGTTGGCTCTCCCAATCGTTATGCGTACAGTATATCACAGAGGGT
>LULM01000299.1_pt1 | contig 10453 bp, 17 predicted proteins | sample 728151 | NCBI WGS metagenome assembly LULM01 (sample SAMN03860289, study PRJNA289734) | marine metagenome | biome: seawater column; feature: ocean; material: water; isolation source: Red Sea water column Station 149 - depth 200m | place: Saudi Arabia: Red Sea | collected 2011-10-15 | depth 200 m
ATATATGATAGGTATATGGTATTGTTTGGAGGGGAATTGACTGCAGTATTGAGTGCTATGATACGCGAGGCTAAGTCTGGTAATGTCCAAGCAGGGAGATTAGTATTAGAGCATAGTGGTAAGCTAGTTAAGAATATTAATGTTACGGTAGATTCGCCTTTTGAAAAATATTTAAAGCAAGTAGATATAGATGCAGAAGATGCAGAGGTTATGGAAGTGATGGAAGATATACCTATTATTGAAACTTTACCTGATAGAGACATTGAACCACCTATTAAACGAGCAAAACGAGAAAAAAAGCAAATTGACGATGCAATAAAGAAAGAACAGTATAGCCAAAAGCGAAAAGAATGGTATAAGTGGCAAAAAAGAGCTAAAGCTGCAGGTGTAGAGCCATTAAGTGCTAGACGACCTACAAAAGGACAACGAAAAGCATGGGAAGACGAAATAATCAAAAGGGAGAGTGAATGAGCAAGCGAGTATATGTCAATTCCGATAGAGATGATTCATTAACTATTAAATTGTGCCATTTTCAGCAATTTGAAGCAACATTTAGCATTGATGAATTAGAAAAAATATTAGTAGAAAAATTATATAAGGGGAGTGATGATAGAGAAAATAATTAACGTATTAGTGATAGCTGCTATGGTTATAGTGGCAAATTACCCAATATACGCAAATCTAAAAGATACAGCCAATGAAGTTAATGAAATTGCAAGAGATGTTAAATCTGAAGTCTCTAAATGGCGAAGTGAAGTAAATATTGTCAAAACTAAGCTAGAAAACGTAAGAAGTGAGATAGTTGGCACTATTGACACAGGAATTAACCAAACAAACAGCGTTATAAACAAAACTAACGAAGTTTTATCTAAAATTAAACAACTAGAGGCAGATATTGACGGATTATCATCAAAAATAGAGAATATTAAGACCGAAACTGTCAATAAAATTGAAAAAAAGATAGAAACTAAGGTTGAAAAGATACAAGAAGAGCCTGTAAAGAAGATCAAAGACTTACTTAAACTAAGAGGATAAAATGGAAAAACTAACTACAAAGCAATTAACTAAGATTGTAAATACACAACACCAACATATTCAATCTTTAATGGGCTTAATAAACGCTTATATTGAGTTTAAAGGCGATAGAGAGGAATTTGGCACACTACTTAAGGAAAAGTACGGAAAACCTGCAGAAACGCCTAAAAACGACTAAATGTGGGCATTTTAGCTCGCATTCTATTCATAGTTGTTATAATTTTTATGTATAAAGCTGGAAAATCGTTAAATAAGTTTGATATTAGTGAAAATATTGGACATTCGCATAAACAAGTAAGAAAACCTAAAAAAGACTAAATAACTACCCTATCATCTATTTCTATATCTTCTGGAATCAGTTGGCAGTAACAGAACTCTTTACATATACTAAAACCTGTAGCAGGTAAGCCTATTGACTCCCATGCCTCCCAGGTTTCAACTCTGCCGATCCTATCTTGACAATCTGCACATATTTTTGAAGAACCTACACTTACCCATCTAAATCTTAAGCGATTGCCATAAACGGTATCTTGTCCGAACCTAGCTCCTTGCATAATTCCTGATACAACTCCTCTGCGAAGGTTATTTGCAAATTCGCCAAATATTCTTCCTCTACTTGCAAAGTCATCTCTAAGAACTCTGGCGATTTCTGCATCTCCAACATTTGCCTGTCTAAGTCTAAGAATCTCTGATTCAATTCTTGCAGCAAATATATCAACTGCTGCTGCTGCTCCGATGGCTGACCATAAGAGGATGTTTTCGTCTTCTTCTGTAAGATTTGCCGTAGCTTCTTCAATAGTTTCATATTCCCTCGCCATTTTATTTTTTCATTATCCTGTTCATTTTATTAATAAGCGTATTAAGAGTTTTTTTAATTTTTGGTTCTTCTATATGTATAAAATTTCTTGTTAATACTCCATCTCCTTCAAGATGTTTTCTTCCGTAAGCCTTTCCCATTATTCCTTTTTTTGTAGCTTTTAAACTTCTTACTAAGTCGCCTGTGTCCATCAAAGGAATATCAGGAGTAGGAGAACCTTTTGCTCTTTTTAAATCTTTTGTTACTTGGAATATATCAGGAGTAACCCTACCATCTGTTATGAATTTTTTACTAGATTCTACTATAGTGCTTCCCATTAAAGTGTTTTGTTCTTCGTCAAATTTGCCTGACTCCATATAATGCCTTAGTTTTCTAAAGCTAAAATTAGTTTTTATTTCTAATTTCATCTGCAAACTCCTTTCCTAACTCTTTAGCGTTCATATAGCGAGGTATATTTTCTACAACTACTTTTTCTGCAAAAAGTTCAGCCCATTCTCTTGGATTGTCTATAATGCTTTCGATATTACCTTCAAAGTTTATATCAAACTTATTCAGCCCCTTGAGCTTCTTGGCGTACTCTATCAAAGAGCGAGAGTTTTTCGTTTTTCTGTTTGTTTTCTCGGATGATGGCATCTGCTTCCTCTATAGTTAAGTCTTTATTGTATTCTGCAAGTAGCTTGGCTTGTGTAGTTAAGTTATTAGCTAGCCTGTGATTGTCTAAGTCTATTTGATCTCTTACTGTCTTCGGATACTCTGGCTCATTAAAATCAACATTTAGTTCTTCAGGTAATGCGATACCATTATATCCTGCGATTGCTTTCTCTATTTCATACAAGTCATGCTCATACATATTCCAAAGCTCTAAATCGTCTTGATAATCCTCAAATCTTTCTAAGTCTTTGATTTTCAATGCGATTCCTGATGGTGTTTCGCCTCCATCTTGTGCAAATTGAACATACAGGTGATTGTTTTGAGCTACTAAGTCTATTTGAAACTTAACATTCTCTATTACACTCTCTATGTTGCCTGATGGAGATACAATGCCAAAATTAGCACCTTCAGGGAGGTCTAATATAGTATCAGAACCTGCTCTTTCCAAATGTTTATCTCCATTTAATCCTGTAATGAATGGTTGCCCAAACATTTGAAATCTTAAGCCTAGCTGTAGCTCCGTCATTGTAATATTGACTTGCTCATTACATCCTGCTATATCTGTAGCACCTTCTACAAAGAAAGAGTCTATCAATTCTTCTTTATGGGTAAATAAAAATGGAATAACTCCATATCCATGCTCATATTCATCCATAATATTTCCATCTTCATCATAGCTTGCATATATTTTTGAATCCCAATAAGCATATTGAAGCTTGTCATCATAAGACACGTCATCAGCTCCAAACAATATAGGGTATGTAATTGCAGATGGGGCAAATGGGTTATCGTCAAAATGTGCATTAAAAAAATAAATTGGGCGATAATCGAAACAAGGAGTGGTCAAATCATCTCTAAAAATAATTTGTGTAGCGATAGTGCCGCATAACCGTGTCATTCTTTCTACATGCTTTAATCTTGCATCTTTTTTACGAGTAAGTGTACCATATTGGTCTCCCATATTCCTAGATGCACCTACTGTATAAATTCTTGACATTTTATTAACAAATCTTCTTGTGAAGTTTGCATTGTATAAAGGAATTTCTCTAAAAGCATCTGCAGAAAAATACTCTTGTATGTAGACATCTGTTTCTGTGCCTGTATAATAATCAAGAAGTTTTCTTACTTCCATCCTCCTAGCTTTTTCTTTTTGTAGTTTAGCCTCTTTAACGGATTCTTTTATAATTTCTTCTACTGTCATCTTTTTACCATCCTTATATCTCTATTTTTAATTGGAAATTGGTTTACAAAGAAATATCTAAGCATATCAGTACCGTGATCGTGCTTACCATCTTTTATAGGTTCTGGCTTTAAATCTCTGCCTTCTTTTGCTTCAGGATAACGATAATTCTCTAAATCTATCGCCATATTCGTACATTTCTTATCTAAATGAAAAAATCTTTCACCTTGTGCATTTTCAATAAACCCTCTGACATGACTAATCCCTGAAGCTATACTTCTTGAAGCTTTATCTCTAACACTATGCACTTTAATTCCATGTCTTCTAAAAATTTCTATATCTCCTAATCCTGACTGACCCTGAGCTTGATGCCCTGCAGGGTCGCCATAATATTTTCTAACATTATATGGTTTAGCTTTTATCATCTCAACTAACTCATCTGTTTTAATATTATGTTCATGTAAAATCTCATCTATCATATTTATATGCCATACACCTTCTATCATATAGACTTGAAACCATCCAACAGCAGGCTGCCTATAACCAAAATCAATGGAACAAAATGTGGGTAGATTAAAGTTATACGAATAGTCGCCCATGTCAAGATTTCTATCAAACGGATATACTCTACCCTCAAATGATGTAAACTGACTACCATACTCTTGCTCATATAACTCCTTTGACATATTTCTTTTTCTCTCAAGAAGAAAAGGATCATTCTGTCCATCAGGAAAGGCAAAGTTATTTTCCCACGAAGGAGCTTGATGCGATTCCCATAAATCATCAGTTTTACCTAACAAAAACAGGTCATAAACCCAATTAAAGCCTTCTGGAGTAGTAATGAATATACATTTACCTTTTCTGTCTGATAAAGTAGGCGATAAATACATATCCCATATTCGCCTTTTTACCTTAGCACACTCATCTATAATCAACAAATCAAGACCTTCTCCAACTAATGAATCAGGATTATCTGCAGATTTAGCTTCAACTACAGTTCCCCACTTAAACTTAATATATCTATCTTTTTCAGATGCCCTTATTATATCGTTTGACCTGCCCACTACCATCTTTTGCCAAACTTCTCTAAACATTAAGTCTGCTTTTTCGTAGGATAAACCAACCATCCATATTCGTTTGTTGGGTTGAGAAGCAATATATGTAGCTTCCATAGCAGAAGCTGTTGTCTTCCCAAATCTTCGACCACAAACCATGACAAAAAACCTTGCAGTCTCCTTAGTTGGATAATGCAACTTTGCTTGACCGTTATGAGGTGAATACCCCATAAAATCAAACCACTTTTTCTTATATTCAATTTGCTTTGTCATCAAATACTTGCAAAATACAAGCATATTAATTTAAGTTATAGTTATGGTATTATGCAAGATATTGCATTTTGCCACTAATTATATACAAAATATAGGAGGGCAGTATGTCCGAAGAAACAAAAGTAGCAACCGAAACAGCTAGTGAGGAAACTACACCGACAAGCACTAATGACTCGACTGACAATAGTGCATTAATTGCAGAAAGCAAAAAGTATAGAAAGAGGTCGCAGGAGGCTGAATCTCGCTTAGCGGAATTAGAAGCAAAGCTTGCAAAGCAAGAAGAAGCTAAAATGATTGAAGAAGGCAAAAAAGATGAATTGATTGCAAAATATCAATCTGAAAATGAGTCTTTAGTAGCTAATTCTGAAAAGTGGGCAAAATATGAAGAAGCTAAAAGAGTAAACTTAATTGAACAGCATCCTGAAGAAGATCGAGAAGCTTTGGCAAGCCTGCCATTAGATACTCTCGAATATGTAACAGATAAAATTAATAATACTAAACCAAATGCTCCTGAAGTTTTAGGTAATGCGAGAAAAGATTTACCTAGTAAGCCTTATGCTCAAATGACTGAACAAGAGCGAAGGGAGAATTGGAATAGTATTGTAAAATCATTTAATAAAAGATAGAAATGGAGAAATAAAAAATGGCTTTAACAGATCCTTTAGGAAGTAATATACTTATTGGTGGTTTGCAAGGCAATGCTTCGCATGATGCTAATGCAGATACAATAGGTGATCAGTTTGTACCAGAAATGTGGGGGCAAGCTATATTAGATTCCTTTCAAAAAAATACTATTATGACTAAAGTGGGAACAGACTTATCAGGCATGGCATCGCAAGGTGGTGATGTAATTAATTTACCACATGTTGGTGTACCTATCGTAAAAGCTGTATCTCAAAACTCAGAAACTATAGCAATGGATGTTTCAGGTAGCGATACTGCTACAACAACACAGCTTAAATTTGATGAGCATTATGTAGCACCTTTATGGATTCCTGATGCAGTAAAAGTACAATCTACTTATGATTTATTTAGCTTGTATTCAGGGCAATTAGGCTATGCTATTGCTAAAACAGTAGATAACTATTTAATGTCTACCGTTGCAAATTCATTATCAAGTGTTTTAGGTAGTGGTGATGGTGTTAATGCTAACACAACTATGAATGTAGATGTAGCAGCTTCATTAACTCCTGCTAACCTTTCTAGCTTAATGGCTTTAATTGTTGGTGAAACAGGTAGCACAGATGGCTGGACTATTGTGTTGGGCAAAACAGCTTACGGTGCATTAGCTAATTCATCTAACTTTGGAAACGCTTTTTCACAAGGAACAGCAGATGCTCCATTAGGTGGCAGATTTGCAAATACAGGTGTTGCAGGAAACTTATTAGGTATGCCTGTAATAGCATCTAATAGTGTTTTCTTAGATGATGGTGCTGTTGCTGCTAATGCAGAAGCAGGTATTACTAAAGCTTGGACAGGTTTTGATACAGGTTCAGGTGGTGGAGATACTGACGATGATGATCTATTAAGAGGATTCGCAATACACGAATCTGCTTTGTATTGGGGAATACAGTCATCTAATGTAAAACAATCGTATCAACATACATACATGTCAGACTTAGTTTCTGCAGATGTATTATATGGTGCAGTTGCTAGATGTGCTGATTCAGCAGGCGATAGAAGAATTATCGCATTGACGGATAGCTTAGACTAATCTTAACAGATAAAAATAAAGAAGGGGGTGTTGCCCCCTTCTTTATTAATAATATGAATAAAGCTAAAACATCAACAAAAATTACATCTAATGGAAAAGGAGACTCTCCTAGATTCAATTACCAAGTTGATAAAGAGTATAACAAAAATTTTAACAGGATATTCAAAAAGAAAAAAATATGAAAGATTTAATAGACAGAATTAAACATCACGAAGGATTTAGAAGCAGAGTCTATAAATGTACAGAAGGCTATGATACTATAGGCTATGGCTTTGCTATTAAAGATTTAGATTTAGATGAAGATTTAGCAGAAGAAATTTTACTAAGAAAGTTAGAAAAGTTAATTGAAAGAGTAAGAAGTCAGTTTGATTGGTTAGACGATGTTCCTCACGAAGTTCAAGGTGTGATCATTGAGATGGCATACCAAATGGGATTGTCTAATGTAAAACGATTCAAGCTTACCTTAAAGCATATGCAAAATCAGGATTGGGAGCGAGCCGCAGATGAAATGTTAGACTCTCGATGGGCAAGGCAAACACCAAACCGAGCCAGAGAATTAAGTAATATTATCCGTTCCCTCTGATTTGCATAATCTATCCGTTGTAAATTAAATTACAACACAAATATGAACAGAGATAAGATAGTTTGTCCATCCTGCTACAATGTAGGATTGATTAAAAAAGGTTTTGATTCTAAAAATCGTCAAAGATGGAAGTGTAAAGTGTGTGGCGTTAAAACCATTACACCTATTGCAGACGAAAATGAGCTTGAATTACTTGCTGAAAATGTAAAGTTAGCCAAGCAAAAACAGTCAGCTCAAGACCTTAATCGCATAGAGAGAAAAGCATTTCGAGAACACGTAAGAGTCGAAAATGCAGTTTCCAAGTATGCAAAAGAATTAAAGAAGCTTTTTGAAAAACATAGTTTAAGCGAATTAACAATTAAACATCGCTCTAGCAATAAAGCGGTAGGAGTCATTCAGTTTAGTGATGTACATTTTAATGAGTTAGTTGAAATGGAACATAACCGATATGACTTTACTGTAGCATCTCAAAGAATAAGAGATTTTATTGAAAAGGCGATTAAGTATTTTTCTACTGCAGGTGTAAAAAATATAGTAGTAGCACTTACAGGAGACCTCCTGAACTCAGATAGACGGTTAGATGAACTCCTGGCAATGGCGACCAATCGGTCTAAGGCTACCTTTTTAGCAGTAGATATACTCCAACAGGGAATCCTTCATTTAAACAAGCATTTCAATGTTACGGTATTGAGTGTTTCTGGAAATGAAAGCCGAGTTAAGAAGGATTGGGGATGGGGTGATCTAATTGCAACAGACAATTATGATTATACCATATTTAAAACTTTGGAGTATTTGTTCAACGACTCGGCTGTAAAATTTATTGAGGGCGACCCTTTAGAGATGGTAGTAGAGGTAGCAGGTCAGAATTTATTATGTATGCACGGAAATGGCTCTATTAAAAGCGGAATAGAAACATCTATCAATCAAATAGTAGGTAGATATAAAATGAGAGGTGTTGGAATAGATTATGTTATATTTGGACATATTCATTCTGCAAGAGTCGGAGACAATTTTAGTAGAAGTTCATCATTAGTAGGTGCTAATGATTATTCAGAAAGAGCGTTAAATTTATCAGGTAGAGCTTCACAGAATTGTTATATTTTTTACAATAATGGCAATAGAGATGGAATTAAGATAGACCTGCAGAATACTATCAGCGAGGGTTATAACATAGACAATAGTCTTGCTAGTTACAATGCTAAATCGGCAAGCAAGTTAAAGCAAAGCGAGACAGTATTTAGGATAGTTGTATGATAGACACATTAAAAAATGCGATAGGAAATCCCTCAACAGGTATATTATCTTCTTTTGGGGGAGTAGGTATATCGTTATTAGATATAGAGATTTGGCTAAGAGTAGCAGGTTTGACAGTTGGTTTAACAATAGGTTTATTAAACTTATTATGTATGTTATGCAAAGGAAAACTTTGGTTTTGTAAAGATTAGGAGCGAATATGGAGGAACAACTCCAACAAGAGCTTGAAGGATTATTAGGAAACTACCTTTGGCTTTTTATATCAGGACTCCTATTCTTAATGTTCAAATCAACGATTGAATCGTTAGTCGAGGGAATAAAAGTATTCCTAGGAAAAGATTTAAATACAGATGATGTAGTTATACTAGATGGAAGACCAGCAAGGGTAGTTAGAGTTGGTATGTGGAAGACAATATTTTTTGTCTATGAGGTCGGAACTGCGAATGGAGAGCCTTACGTTAAAGGCGGCAATAAAGTTGCAATACAGAATGACCAATTAAAAGTGCATATCATAGAAAAACCTTTACCTATGTTGGATTTATCCAAATGGAAGGAAAGAAAATGATACAAGTCTTACTACCTTTAATAGCAAAACCTATTGTAAAAATGGTTGCAAAGAAAGGTGGTAGAGCAGTTCTCTTGATTGTAGGCGATATGATTTTTAAAGCTACAAAGTCTAAAAAAGATGATGAACTTTGGGCAAAAATAAGACCTATGATTAAGGATTTTAAATAACTTAATAAAGGAGTAATTTATGTTTGATTCAATTTTAAATTTAGTAAGTAGTAACACAGGCTTAATAGCAGGTGGAGGAACAGCAGGTATAATCTTATGGGTATTAAAAAAAGTGCCTAATGACTATATTTGTGAGCTTGTAGAAACAATGTTTTATGGATTAGGGAAAGCAATGACTTTAGGTTTGAGTAAATGGGCTTTAACAAGAAAGTTTTGGAATAGTATGATCGAGCCTTGGTTTATTGATTTATTTGACAACGTAGTTGGTGGAGCTGTAAGAGGTTTCATTAAAGGTTTAAGGGTAGATGGCTAAAACACTTCAAATAACAGATGCAATAGATGAAAATCTAAAATTAGTTAGAGATGCAGATGGTACTGATACACCTTTTGAATTATCAAAAGATAAAATTAGAATTACTGCAGATTTGGATGTTACAGGGAATATTCAAGGGCAAAATGTTAATAAGTATTATTATCAATTTATGAGTGTCGGATTTTATAGCACTAGCACCTCAGCGAGTTATATTCCTATGACAGGGTATATAATTGAAAGCACATCTTTATCAGGTGGTAACGAAAGATTGGCTATGGTTGCACCTTATAATGGCACTCTTGAAAGAGCAACATTTAGAAGTGAAATTGCACAAAATGGAACAATAGAGTTTGATATATATGAATCATCAGATGGTACAGAAGTGCCTGGAAGCGAAATAGGAACAATGGATACATCTGTAAACATCTTAGATGATACAAGTGTTATTGTAGACTTTAATAATATGACAAGCGGAACAAATGCACTTGTTAAAGGCAGGATTTACTCTATTAGATTAGACACTCCATCAGCCCCTTATGATACTAATGTTACTTTAGTATTTAAATGGGATATAACAACTTAAAGGAATATTATGGCAGGTTTAACAGGAAAAAGTATAGCAAGTGCATATAAGTCATTATTGAGAGTAGATGACGATGTAAATGGAGTAGATGCAACACTAGAATCAATTACTGATGGAGAGGGTACAAAATCAGCATTATCTTTAAGTGATGATTCTTTAAGAATCACACCTCAAAATGATGATACAACTTCTGCTTTTTTAGTAAGGTCAAAAGGTGGAACAGGTTTATTAACAGTAGATTCTACAAATAGTGTAGTAAA
>LULM01000556.1_pt1 | contig 10378 bp, 9 predicted proteins | sample 728151 | NCBI WGS metagenome assembly LULM01 (sample SAMN03860289, study PRJNA289734) | marine metagenome | biome: seawater column; feature: ocean; material: water; isolation source: Red Sea water column Station 149 - depth 200m | place: Saudi Arabia: Red Sea | collected 2011-10-15 | depth 200 m
GGGCGTCGGGCAGCCCGCCGAACTGGTCGACCAGCCCGATCTGACGCGCGGTGCCGCCGGCCCAGACGCGGCCCTCGGCGATCGCCTCGATCTTTTCGATGGGCTGTTTGCGGCTCTTGGCGACGAGGCCGGTGAAGCGGGCATAGACGTCCTCGACCCCCGCCTGCGCGAGCTGGTTGAACTCTTCGTTGACGCCGCCGAGGATGTCGGGCTGTCCCGACAGCGGGGTGGTGCGGATGCCATCGGTAGTGACGCCGATCTTGGCGAGTGTCTTGTCGAAGCTCGGCAGGATGCCGAACACGCCGATCGAGCCGGTGATTGTCTCGGGCTCGGCAAAGATGCGGTCGGCGGGGGTCGAGACCCAATAGCCGCCCGACGCTGCAACATTCGCCATCGAGACGACGATCGGCAGCTTCTTCGCCTTGGCGACGAGCAGCGCCTGGCGGATCTGTTCGGACGCCAGCACCGATCCGCCGGGCGAATCGACGCGCAGCACGATCGCCTTGACCCCGTCGTCCGATGCGGCGTCGAGGATATGTTCGGCGATCGTATCGCCGCCAGCGCTGCCGGGGCGCGCCTTGCCGTCGACGATGGTGCCCACGACCGGAACGACCGCGATCGCGGCGCCCTTGGCTTCGGGCGGGTTGGCGGCGACCCAGTTTTTGAGCGGGATCGCATTATAGACCCAGGGCTGGCTGTCGTCGGGCGCGCCAGCGATTTCGGCGACGCGCTCGCCGAAAGCGAGTCGGCCGCCGATCTTGTCGACCAGTCCGGCGTCGAGCGACGCCTTGCTGAGGTCATTGTTTGCGGCCTTCACCACCGCGGCCGGAGTGGCCAGCACCGCGTCGAGCTTCGCCTGCGGCCGCGCCTTCTTCACTTCGGCGAGCCAGGTGTCCCACAGCACCGAGGCATAGGCCAGATTGGCCTCCTTCGCCTCGGGCGACTGGTTGCTGCGCAGATAGGGTTCGACCGCGCTCTTGAAAGTGCCGACGCGATAGATGTTCGCGGTGATGCCGAGCCGGTCCATCAGCCCCTTGTAATAGAGGCGCGAACCGCCGGGGCCGGCGACGGCGACGCCGCCGATGCTGTCGGTCCATATTTCGCTCGCGTGCGCGGCGAGCTGATAGCTGTCGGTCGTGTAGGCGGTGGCGAAGGCGAGCACGGGCTTCTTGGCCGCCCGCACCTTGTCGACCGCAGCGCCGACTTCGGCAAGCGATACCTGTCCGCCGCCGACGAAGCGGTCGAGGTCGAGAACGACGGCGCTGACGCGGTCGTCCTTCGCCGCGGTTTCGATAGCGCGGACGACGTCGCGGGTGCGATATTCCTTCATCCGATCGCCGCCCGACACGGCGGCAAAGGGATCGACCTCGGCCGGTTGTTCGCTCAGCACGCCGTCGAGTTCGACGACGAGCGCGCCCTTGCTGACGGGCAGCGACGCATTGGGACGGCCGGAGAGCAGCGCGAACAGCCCGACGAAAAAGAGCAGGAGGAACAGGAGCGCGAGCCCGTCCTTGATCGCGACGAGCAGGTTCCAAACCTTGCGCGGAAAGCTGGTGCCGCCGCGCGGCCGGTCGTCGCCCGGCAGCGGGCGGCGCACCGGAATGGCCCAGGGGCCGGCGGAATCGGGGGTCTGGGGCGGCGTGGCGCTGGTGTCGGTCATGCCCCGTGCCTAATCCGCCCGCTCGGCCTTGGCAATCCACGCTTCGACGGGCGTCCGACGAAGCCCCACGGGCGACGTCAGAGCCAGCCCTGTTCGCGGTACCAGCGCACCGTTTCAGCGAGCGCCTCATCGGTGGCGAGCGCGGGCTGCCACAGCGCCGCCGGCGGCTGCGTCCCGGCGGCCGCAACCCAGTCGGGATGCGCAATATAGGCGGCGCGGTCGGGCGTCAGCTTGGCGCGATCGCGGCGGACGAGGCGGTCGAGATGCCCGCCCGCCTTGAGCACCGCCGCCGGCACCGACAACGCCGGAACGCGCGGCCGCCCGACAGCGCGGCCGATCGCCCGGGCGAATTCGCGGTGCGTCCAGCCCCCGTCCTGACCGTCGTCGGGTTCGTAGAGGCGGCCGAGGGTCTCGCCCTTATCGGCCGTTACCGCCAGCAGGAGGCGCGCAAGTTCGTCGACATAGATGGCCGACATCCGCCCTGGCGGGGGGAGCAGCGCGATGCCGCGGCCCACCATGCGGAACAGGTCGAGCATGTCGGTGTCGCCGGGGCCGAAGACGGCGGGCGGGCGAATGATGGTCCAGTCGAGCGCGCTTTCCATCACCACGGCTTCGGCGCGTTCCTTCGACCAGCCATAGTTCGACAGCGCCGGCTCGCGCGCGGCGAGCGACGAGACATGGACGAAGCGCGCCACCCCCGCATCGCGGGCGGCGGCTACCACATTGGCGGTCGCTATGGCATTGCCTGCCTCGAACGCGGCGCGCGTCGGTACGTTGACGACGCCGGCGATGTGCAACACCGCATCGGCGCCCGCGATCATCGCAGCAAGGCTGTCGGGCCGGTCGAGCGCGCCGTCGATCCAGGTCACGCCATCGCGCGGTTGCTGCGGCCGCCGCGTCAGCGCGCGCACCTGCCAGCCGGCGGCGACCGCCCGCTGCAATGTCGCGCCGCCCACGAAGCCGGTTGCGCCGGTCATGGCCAGAACGCGCGGCTGGTCCGGCGCGGTCACAACAGGACCAGATGGTCGCGGTGGACGATTGCTGCGCGCGGCGCATAGCCGAGCGCGGCCTCCTGGGCATCGCGGCCGAGGCCGAGGATCGCCTGCGCATCGGCGGCGGTATATTCCGACAATCCGCGCGCGATCGTGCGCCCGTCGGGACCGGCGATGTCGAGGATATCGCCGCGCGCAAAGTCGCCCGACGCGCCGGTGACGCCGGCGGCGAGCAGGCTGGCGCCGCCGGCAAGCGCGCGCACCGCCCCGGCGTCGATCGTCAGTCGCCCCTTGGCGGTCAGCCCGCCTGCGAGCCATGCCTTGCGCGCGCTTGCGCCGCGTTCGGCCGTGAAGAGCGTGTGGCGCGCGTCGGCGGACAAGGGTCGTTCGATCCGCCCCGACGCGATGGCGAGGCTCGCGCCCGCCGAATTGGCGATCCGCGCCGCCGCGATCTTCGACACCATGCCGCCCGACCCCATGCCCGATGCGCGGCGATGTTCGAGATCGTCGAGCGTGACGAGGATTTGCGCTGCGGTCAGCCCTTCGGCGCCCAAAACCTCGGCCCAAACCTGCGACAGTGCAATCTGTCCGGTCGCTGCCGCCGCCTGCGCATCCTCAAGGCTGGCGCGGCCGCCCTTGGCAAGGCCGAGCCGGCGAGCGCCGAGCGCAATCGCCCCCGACGACACCACGGCAACCTGCTGCCCGGCGCGGCAACGTGCCGCGATGTCGGCGGCGATCCCGGCCAGCCAGTCGCGCCGCACCGCGCCGCCTTCGTCGACGAGCAGCGCCGACCCGATCTTGACGATCAGCCGCGGGCAGGAGGCAGGCGCGAATAACATGCGCGCCCGATAGCGCGCCGATGCCTGCGCGCCAACGAAATTAGACTAAGGCGCGTCAACACGGTCCAAGCTGATCAAACGTCCACTTTGGGGTGATGGGGTGGACGCCCCCCGGCGGCATCGCGCTCGGTGCCTCGCTGATCGTCACAATGGGCAGCGCGGTCGGCGAAACGCCGGTGGTCGAGATCGACCGCGTCGCGCAATGGTACGGACTGACCCCGACCGAGGCGCGCCTCGCGGTCTGGCTCGCCGGCGGCAAGTCGCTGCAGGACTATGCCGCGCTCCGCGCCGTCAGCCTCAACGCCGCGCGCTTCACCCTGAAAGGCATCTTCCGCAAGACCGGCGCGACCAGCCAGGCGCAACTCGTCGCGATGCTCGCGCGGCTGCCAACGCTCCAGAGCGGAGAGAATTGAGCTTCTGCAATTGATCCCAATGATTTAGGGTTGGCTGCCCGACAGGAAGGAATCAGGCCGATGCTCTTCCCCCGCCTTCTGCTTGCCGCCGCGCTGTTCGCGCAGACACCCGCGGCCTTCGCCGAACCTGCCGCCGATGCAACGCTGCGCTCGCCCGACGACATCGTCGTCGAGGGCGAGCGGCTGACGCGCGAGGAAGCGAAGAAGCGCGCCAACGCCTTCATCCGCACCCTCGGCGTCGCGCCCGGCATCTATTCCCAGGACAGCGTCGCGCGCTGGACGGTCAGGCTCTGCCCGCGCGCGCTCGGCCTGTCGGATGAACATGCCGCGCTCGTCGAGGGCTGGTTTCGCGACACCGTCCGCTCGAGCGGCGCAAGAATCGCCGACGGCAAATGCGACACAAACGTCCTCCTCCTCTTCGTCGACGACGGCGCGAATTTCATCAAGCTGTTCAAGGCCCGCTATCCGGGCCAGTTCGCCGATATGAGCGGCCCCGACATCCGCGACCTCGTCGAGCTCGATAAGCCGGTGCGCTGGTGGTATTCGGTCCGCCGGACCAGCGGCGGCCTCAGCCTGATCGGGCCGCAAACCCTCCGCAGCATCGAAGGCGCGACGATCGTCATCGACGTCAACGACGCCGAGGGCGCCACGTTGCGCGCGGTGACCGACTATGCCGCCTTCGTCGCGCTGAGCGGCATCCGCATCCGCGCCGAGCCCCAGTCGCAATCGATCCTCGGCCTGTTCGACGACCGCCAGGGCAAGCGCGAACTGACCGAGTGGGACAAACGCTTCCTGACCGCGCTCTACACCATCCCGCACGAACGCAAGGGCCGCTACCAGCGCGGCAGGCTGGTAGGCGCGCTGCTCAAGCCGGACGATAAGGAATAGCGTCTGTTTTGGATGGGAAGCGGACATCTTTCTGTAAACCCTGAGCCACTAGTAAGAACCGCATGGCCCGAAACAAATTTCCTGCTGTCATGCTCTATGCCTTGACCTTACAATGGCATTGGGTGCCTTTCTTGTATGGGGTCTCAGTGCCCGGCCAAATCAGCGCGATTATCTTTGGCGCTTTGTGGTTGATCGCTGCGACGGTCACATATCGTCAGGCCGTGACGTTACCAAATTTCGTGGCCGCCTTCATAGTTCTCTATGCCGTCGATATCAGCGTCACATTATGGGTTTTTAGCGCAGACGTCAGCACTCATGCGCGAGATGTGCCTATCGAATGGCAACTCCTTCTCGGTCTAATTCAAAGCTCTATGTTCGCCGCCGCACTCGCGTTGCCAATTTTCGTTCGTCTAATTCGAAGGGTTTAAGCGAACGGCCGCAAACGGTCGTTTCCGGAAAGGTAGCTTTCCGAACGAACTGGCGGTTAGCTGCAGTCCCTGCGGCGTTGGAATTTGTCCGCGCGGCCTAGCGCTTGCCGCCGAAGGTGTAGCTCAGCGCGATCCCGAATGCTGGCTGGTTACGCGAACCGAAGGCGCGGGTGACGGGCGAGTCGGCAGCATCGCCGACGAGGCGGTCGTAGCGCGCAAAGGCCGCGACGCCCCAATTTCGCGTCAACTGGCGCATATAGCCCGCTGTGACGCCGACCGATTGCACGCCGCCCTTGGGATCATAGGCGGGCAGGCCCGAGGCGGCGACATCAGTAGGAGCGACGCCGAAATAGGCGCGGCTATATTTGCTGTCGCCGAGCGAGACGCGCGGCCCGATCGAAAACAGCCAGTCGTCGCCCTGGCGCGCGACATAATCGGCGCCGACATCGCCGACCCAGCCGCCATGACCGCCGAGGCCCTTGCGCGCTTCGACCCGCACGCGCAGCGCCGGAGTTAGCCAGGCTTGGGCGAAGGCGCCCGCTTCGACCGTCAGTCCGACCTTGGGCAGGTTGCCGCCGACGGCTTCGGGCTTGCGCTTGCGGATTATGCTGGCGGTCGGGCCGAAGTCGAATTTCTTGTCGTCGACAAGGTCGAAGCCAAAGCTCTGGTCGGGGGCCTCGAAGGCGAAATCCTCGCCGGGCTTGGCGCGCGAGAGGTCGACGAAGGGCCCGAGGACGAGCTTTTTCGATCCGGGGGTTTCGGGCCAGAATTGCGGCCCGGCGAAGATGCGGGTGCGCTTGCCGGTCGTTTCGCCTTCGTCCTGCGCGGCGGCCGGGATGGCGGTAAGCGCCGTGGCCGCGGCCAGGCAGAGCGAGAGAGGCGCGCGCAGGGCGCGGGACGCATGGGGAGGCATGACGAACTCCTTGTTGTTCCGCGATCAAATGCCCCGCGGGCGCGTTTCGTTCCGCGCCGGCCGCCGCGCCGTCAAAGCGGCGACCAGGTGCCTTCGTCGTCGCCGTCGTCGCGATGGTCGGCCGCGGGCGCAACCGGGCCGATGGCTTCGAGCAATTTGTCGAGCACCGCGCCCACGCCTTCGCCGCTGGCGCCCGACAGCGCCATGACCGGATAGCCGCTTGCTTCTTCAAGCTCGGCCTTGAGCGCGGCGATCAATTCCTCGTCGAGCGTATCGACCTTGTTGAGCGCGACGACGACCGGCTTGTCGGTCAACCCCGCGCCATAGGCGTCGAGTTCGTCGCGCACGATGTGATAGCTGGTCGCGACATCGGCATCATTGGCGTCGACCAGATGCAGCAGCACGCGGCAGCGTTCGATATGCCCCAGAAAGCGGTCGCCGATCCCCGCGCCATCGGCCGCACCTTCGATCAGGCCGGGAATATCGGCGATGACGAATTCGCGCCCCTTGTGGCTGACGACGCCGAGTTGCGGCCGCGTCGTCGTAAAGGCATAGGCGCCGACCTTGGCCTGCGCGTTGGAGACGGCGTTGATGAAGGTTGACTTGCCGGCATTGGGCAGCCCGACGAGCCCGGCGTCGGCGAGCAGCTTCAAGCGCAGCCACACCCACATCTCCTCGCCCGGCCAGCCGGGGCCGTGCTGACGCGGCGCGCGATTGGTCGAGCTTTTGTAGCTCGCATTGCCGCGGCCGCCGTCGCCGCCGCGCAGAAAGACGATGCGCTCGCCCTCTTTGGTCAGATCGGCGAGCAGGCTGCGATCTTCGTCATCGGCCAGGATCTGCGTGCCGATCGGCACCTGGATCACCAGATCGTCGCCGCCCGCGCCGGTGCGATCGCGGCCGGCGCCGGGGGTGCCGCGGCGGGCCTTGAAATGCTGGGTATAGCGAAAGTCGATCAGCGTGTTGAGCCCGCTCACCGCCTCGAACACGATGTCGCCGCCCTTGCCGCCGTTGCCGCCGTCGGGACCGCCATATTCGATATATTTCTCACGGCGAAACGAAACGGCGCCGGGGCCGCCGTCGCCGGACTTCACGAAAATCTTTGCCTGATCGAGGAAATGCATCGGCGCTCTTTAGGGCGATGGGCGGCTTTTGGCTAGGTCGCGATGGAGCCCGCGAAGATGGCGCTGCCTTTGCTGTGCGCCGCGATATTTTCCCCGCCTATCGGGAGGCCCAATAATCGAACGCAATCTGTTGCTGTTCGCGGATGAAACGTGCCGCGGCGGCACCTTCCCACGGGCCGTCGTAGCCGAGCAACAGCGCAGTGCCGCCGACCCACCAGCCCTGACCGGGCAGCCGGTCGCTCTCGCGCACCACAAGCACGGCGAGATCGGGTTCGCCATCGAGCGCGCACAGCCGGTCGACCTCGCCCAGCGTCTTGCACAGCGCGCGCATCTTGGGCCGCGTGAAGCGGAAACCCAGGTCGCCGAGTATTTCCGAATAGCTGACGCTGCGTCCGTCGCGCGCCGCGGCGGTCAGGATCGCGCGGATGCGCGGCGCGTCGCCCAGCGCGCTCGCGTCGGCGGCCGCCGTCTCTGCGCCTAGCCCCTGGTCTTTGGCGGCCATGGGAAAAAGCCCGAGGTGCGCTGGACATAGTCGGCATAGCCGGGACGCGTCTTGTGCAGGCCCTTTTCGAGCAGCGCCTTGCCCGACCAGCGCGTCAGGGTGAAGGTCAGGAAGACGGGACCGATGACGCTCGCGACGGCGGCCCACAGCCCGATGTCGGCAGCGACCAGCCAGATGCCCCACCAGGTCAGCGCATCGCCGAAATAATTGGGGTGCCGCGTATACCGCCACAGGCCGGTGTCGAGCACCTTGCCCTTGTTCGCCGGATTCTTGCGAAAGGCATCGAGCTGCGCGTCGCCGATGCTTTCGAACGCGATGCCGGTGAGCGCCGCGGCAATGCCCGCCCAGCCGATGACGCCCAGCGCCGGCACCGGATCGGCCACGCTGGCCCAAATGCCGATCTGCGCGGGGAGGCAGGTGAGGAACAGGAGCGGCGCCTGCGTCAGAAAGACGGTGAGGAGCGCCGTCTGCGCCCAGCTCCAGCCGCGGCGTTCCATCGTCCGCGCCATGATCCGTGTGTAGCGTGGGTCTTCGCCATGCGCGCGCCAGCGCACGAAGAGATGGATCGACAGGCGCAGCCCCCACAGCGTCGTGAGCGCGAGGATCGCCGCCGCGTGCACGCCTTCGATACCGACCTGCGCCGCGCTTGCGAGTGCCAGCAGCACCATGCCGAAGGCCCAGAAGGCATCGATGAACGAGACGTCGCGGATCGCCACCGCGATACCCCAGAGGATGAGGATCGCCGCGATCAGTGCCGCGAAATCGATCGCCAGAAGCGTCACTATGTCGGTCATCGGCCCGGTCCCTCCTCGCCCTGTGCCTCCACGCCCTGCACCTCCTCGTCGCGGCCGACGATGTCGTCGATCGACCGGACGGCGCGTTCGGGTATTTTCGGAATACAGCTTTTATAGACGTCGAACACCTTCATCATATCGGCGCGGAAATCCCCCGTCGGCCAGATCAGCGGCCCCAGGCCGCCGGTCTTGGTGCCATAGTCCATCAGGCCGACGACCATCGGCACCTTCGCGGCGAGCGCAATCTGGTAAAAGCCGGTGCGCCATTTCTTCGCCTTGCCCCGCGTCCCTTCGGGCGCGACGGTCAGCATGAATTCCCGGCGCCGCGCGAATTCCTGCACCATCTGCTGCACGACATTGCTGCTGTTCCGGCGATCGACCGCAATCCCGCCCATCTGCCGCATGAAACCGCCGAGCGGCCATTTGAACAGCGACAGCTTGCCCATGAAATGGGCGCGCACGCCTAGGTCGGCGGTCAGTCCGAGATAGTTGACGAAATCCCAGTTGCTGGTGTGCGGCGCGGCGATGATGATAAAGCGGCGCGGTTCGGGCACCTCACCCACCGCGGTCCAGCCGCGCAGCCGGTACAGCAGCAACAGCAGGCGGCGCACCGCGCGCGCGACCGGCCCCGGCAGATCGTCTTCGATCGGCGTCACGTCTCTCTCCCCATCCTTAGGGTCAGGACCCTTGCGCGACTTGCGCGAAAGCGGCGCCGCGCGCAAGCGGCTTGCGGCGCGCGGCGCTTTCTGCTCCTGTCGCGGCCTGTTCAGGGGAGGCCAACCAATGAAGATCATGTCCGCCTTGCTGTCGTCGGCGCTGCTCGTCGCCGCGCCCGCCACCGCGCAGCAGACGGCGCCGCGCGCGGACCAACTCGCCTTTCGCGATCTTTACAAGGAACTGGTCGAAACCGACACCACGCTGTCGGCGGGGAGCTGCACGCTCGCCGCCGAACGCATGGCGGCGCGCCTCAAGACGGCGGGCTTCGGCGACGATCAACTGACGCTGTTCGCGGACCCCGATCATCCGAAAGAGGGCGGCCTTGTCGCGGTCTATCCCGGCACATCGAAGACCGCCAAGCCGATCCTGCTCATCGCGCATATCGACGTCGTCGAGGCGAAACGTGCCGACTGGGAACGCGACCCGTTCAAGATGGTCGAGGAAAACGGCTATTTCTATGGCCGCGGAACGCTCGACGACAAGGCGCAGGCGGCGATCTGGACCGACACGCTGATCCGCTTCCGCAAGGAAGGGTACAAGCCGAAGCGCACCGTCAAGCTGGCGCTGACCTGCGGCGAGGAAACCAACGGCGCCTTCAACGGCGCCGAATGGCTGGCGGCAAACAAGCGCGACCTGATCGACGCCGAATTCGCGCTCAACGAAGGCGGCGGCGGCGACAGCGACGGCAAGGGCCATGTGATCGGCCAGTCGGTGCAGGTCGGCGAAAAGACCTTCGCCAATTTCCGCCTCGAAACCCGAAACGCGGGCGGCCACAGCTCGGTGCCGGTGCGCGACAATGCGATCTATCAGCTCGCGCGGGCGCTGACGCGGATCGACGAATATGAATTTCCGGTCGAAATGACCGACACGACACGGCGCTTCTTCAGCGAAGCGGGCGCCGCGCGCGGGGACGAAATGGGCAGGGCGATGGCCGCGCTGGCCGCGGATCCCGCCGACAAGGCGGCAGAGGCGATCGTCAACAAGGATCGGTTCCTCCACGGCAATATCCGCACGACCTGCGTCGCGACCCTGCTCGACGGCGGGCACGCCCCCAATGCGCTGCCGCAGCGGGCGGGCGCCAATATCAACTGCCGCATCTTCCCCGGTCATC
>LULM01000301.1_pt1 | contig 10339 bp, 8 predicted proteins | sample 728151 | NCBI WGS metagenome assembly LULM01 (sample SAMN03860289, study PRJNA289734) | marine metagenome | biome: seawater column; feature: ocean; material: water; isolation source: Red Sea water column Station 149 - depth 200m | place: Saudi Arabia: Red Sea | collected 2011-10-15 | depth 200 m
AATCAATTCAGATCAAATTAAGATCAAGGCCTCTCATTACAGCGGATATTTTTATTCCCTGGTAAGTCTGCTACAACTCAGGGAGGTTTACAATGATTCTGTTCCTTGTGGGAAAATAAAGGATTCCCCAAGATTTATCTGGAGAGGTCAGCATCTGGACTGTGCCAGGCATTTTTATCAAGTGAAAAGTATTCTGAGGCTGCTGGACCTGATGGCATTTTTGAAACTGAATAGGTTCCACTGGCATTTAATTGATGACGAATCTTTCAGACTTGAGCTTTCGAGTTTCCCCGAATTAGCTGAAAGAACAGGCTTGCGTGGTGATGGTCACCTTATTCCCGGAGTGTTTGGTGGAGGGAGAGGTCCTGAAGGAGGTACTTATTCAGCTGAAGATGTTAAAAGGATTAATAAACATGCTGAAACTCTGGGAATTTCGGTAATGCCGGAAATTGAAATTCCTGCTCATGCCAATGCCCTTGTCAAGGTCTTGCCGGGATTGAGAGATCAGCTGGATGAAAGCAATGAAGAATCGGTCCAGGGTTATCTTGAAAATACAATAAATCCTGCAAAAGAGGAGACATGGGAATTCCTTGAAAAAGCGATTCCGGAAATAAAAAGCATGTTCCCGTTCGATTTAATACACCTTGGATGTGATGAGATGCCGGATAAAGTCTGGGAAAAATCACCTGCTATAAATGAATTAAAGAAACAACAAGGATTGGAATCAACAGAAGATGTTCAGGAATGGACTATGAAGAGGGCCGCAAGGATTGTGAAGAAAGCAGGAGGAAGGCCTGCTGCATGGGAAGTAGCTGGTCAAGGTAAAAATGGCGGCATCGGACATGATGCAGTTATTTTTTCCTGGAGTGGTAAAGAACCTGGGCTTAAAGCAGTAAGAGATGGATATGAAGTAGTTATGTGTCCAGCGCAGCATGTTTATTTTGATATGGCACACACTGATGGTCATCACGAAAAAGGTTTGAATTGGGCAGCAAATATTTCTATGATGGATGCCCTTTGTTGGGATCCAGTTCCAGAAGACGAGCCTGAACTGGAATTGAAAATTATAGGCATACAAGGTGAGTTGTGGTCAGAAACCGTGATGGAAGATAAAGATATGGAACCATTGCTAGCTCCAAGAATATTGGCACTGTCTGAAGTAGCATGGACAGATACAAAAAGGAAACGTGAATTTAAAGAGTTCATTGGTGCGGCAGAATACTATGGAAAACTATTTAAAAAGTTTAACTGGAACAGTCATGAATTGGTTTGAGTTAGGAATTAAAATTATTTTTTGAAAAATTATATGAACTCAAATTCAACTAAACATAATACAACGTGGCATAAATTTGTACGTTCGCACACAGTTTTTGCCTGGCTGCTAGTTATTCCTGCAGCCCTGTTCCTGATAACAATAGTCGGCTGGCCGTTGGCTGAGACTGTTAGACTTTCTTTTACAAACGCAGGACTCGGCGGAGAGGAGTATATAGGATGGAAAAACTTTGAAAAACTTTTCAATAGCCGTAAATATTCTGGCATTGTAGGAAGGACTTTTTATTGGATGTTTCTTTCTGTCAGTCTGAAAATGATATTGGGTATCGTAGGTGCGCTGCTGCTTAATGCCAAGTTAAAGGGAAGGAGTGCCTTTCGTGTATTGGTGATGCCACCATGGATTGTGCCAATGGCAATTGGATGTATCGGATGGCTCTGGGTTTACAATGGTCATTTTGGCATTCTTGCAGGAGTTTTGATGCATCTTGGTATCTTGGATGGGCCTTTTGAATTTCTAGCGTATAAAACGAGCGCATTTTACTCAACAGTTGTTACTGATGTATGGATAGGGACACCAATGGTAACACTATTTTTACTGGCTGCCATGCAGGGTGTATCACAGGACCTATATGAAGCAGCTTATGTGGACGGTGCTTCAAGGTGGTATCGCTTCCGCCGTATTACGATACCGCAGATCATGCCTGTAATTGTTTCCATGGCACTTCTCTCAGCAATTTGGACTTTCAACTCTTTTGAAATTATTTGGATTCTTACCGAAGGTGGACCGCGTGGCGCAACTACTACCATGATCATTGACACCTATAAACTGGCAATTGCAAATTACAAGTTCGGTTACGGCGCAACACGGGCATTGATGGTAGTCTTGTTTTTAACGGCATTTTCATTGATTTACTTGTTTTTACTGAGCAAAGTACATGAACGTTTTAAAGTAAAATAGTTATGGAGAGATTCACGATTTTTCAGAAAGTTTTGCTTTACGCAGCCATTGCTGTCTTTATGACATATATTCTACTGCCATTTTTTGAGATGTTCATGGCTTCTCTACGGCCGCTTGAACATTTGTTTCGTTCCCCTTACCAGTTCTGGTCTGATGACATGTCTTTCAAGGCATACTCAGATATCTGGGTGACTGTCCCCATGCTTGGAAGGTACATATTTAACAGTGTTTTTTTAGCTAGCGTTACTACGATACTGTGCATGAGCTTTGTTATACCGGCAGCCTATTCCTATGCGCGTTTCAATTTCAGAGGGAAAAAAATCAGTTTGGGTTTGTTTCTGGGTGTCAATATGTTTGCAGGCGCAGTGCTTCTGATTCCGTTATATAAATTGCTGCGTTCTATGGGACTGCTAAATACTTATGCGGCTATGTTCGTACCGGGAGCGGCATTTTTGGTTCCTACAGGAATATGGCTTCTGAAAGCTTATTTGGAAAAAATTCCTGTAGAACTGGAAGAGTCAGCATACATTGATGGCGCATCCAGAATGTATATTCTAAGAAGGGTGGTACTTCCGCTTGCAGTTCCAGGTTTGATTGTTGTGGGAGTCGCAACATTTATAGGGGCTTACGCTCAGCAATTTCTCTTCGCAATCACGTTTAATCAAAAAAGAGAATATATGCCTCTTCCTGCAGGAATATTTGAATTTGTAGGATATCAGAGCGTGATCTGGAATGAATTGATGGCAGCAAGCATAGTTGGAATTGTGCCAGTTTTAATTATTTTCCTTTTTTTACAAAGGTACCTCGTGGAAGGTTTAACCAAAGGTGCCATTAAAGAGTGAATTACGTCTAGTCAACTGGTTCATTTTTCAACTACTTAATGACTTGATAAGAAAGGAGGATTGAAATAACTTACATTCAATTTTTCATTAAATTATTAATGGGGAATTCCAAAAACTCGTATTTGAATTTGAAGTGTATCCCGTAAATTCTATAATGCTGAGTTTGATATTTAACTGGATTTGAAAAAGTCCATTCAATAAATAAAGGAGAAAAATGAATACAATACAACTAATTAAGCGCTTTTCGCTTATCAGCTCAGTTTTACTGCTGCTAACTGGATTTTTTCAAATCCAGGCTCAGGAACTTAGATTCATCATGTGCGGTGGAGAAGTACGTGAAGCAGATCAAAGAGTAATCGATGACTTTAAAGCCAGTAATCCCGGTGTAACTGTTAATATGGAAGCAGTTCCCTGGGGCACTTGCCAGGACAAGTCAATGACTCTTGCTGCTGCAGGTGACCCTGTGAGTCTGTCATATATGGGTTCAAGAACTCTGAAACAGCTTGGAGAAAATAACTTAATTGTTCCTGTCACTATTCCGGAAAAAGACCAGGCAAATTACCAGCCTGGGATTTTAAACACCGTCAGTCATCTTGGAAAATTCTGGGGATTCCCTCATGCTTTTTCTACAAAAGCACTGTTCATTAACTGTGGAATGATTGAAAAAGCCGGAATGCAATGTGTCGGTCCACGTACCTGGGAAGGTATGTATCAAATGGCAAAGACTGTCAAGGACAAGCTGGGAGTAGCCGGTGTTGGCCTTGTTGCCAAGGATTTCGATAACACCATGCACCAGTTCCTGAATTATCTATATAGTAACGGTGGATCGGTGATTGACCCTGACACCAATAAAATTACCTTAAACAGTCCTCAGACAGTTGAGGCACTTGAATTTTATGGGAAACTAGCGAGTGTCGCCCAGGAAGGGCCTACTGCTTTTGAAAGATCACAGGTAAAAGATCTATTTAATGATGAAAAAGTGGCCATGTACATTGATGGACCATGGGCTCGTGGACAGCATAAAAAAACGCTGAAAACCATTAATGTACCAATTCCAGCAGGACCTAGCGGTACCAATGGAACCCTTTTGATTACAGATTCAATAGCTGTATTTAAGGGAACAGGTCACGAAAATGTAGCTATGGAGTTGGCAAGGGCTCTTTCTTCCGGGCAAGCGCAGTATGAACTTGATAGCAGCTGGGGTTTAACTCCTATCATGAAATATGAAAATTTCATTGATAATCCTTATTATGCAAATGATTCCTATTGGAGTGTGTTTGTTAAACCAATTGCTTCCGGAGGTCCGGAGCCATTGTTTGTGGAATATAAATCACTGCAGACAGTTATGAACAACATGATTCAGGGAATTGTCCTTGGTGAAGGTTCAGCGGCGAATCTTGTCGCTACTGCAGCTGAAGAACTTGAGGAGTTCAAGTAACAGTAACTGAAGGCGGGCACTAAATGCCCGCCTTTTTACACTCATCACTTTGAAAACGGTATGATTGACGAACATACATGGCAACCGTATCTCTAAAATCAATTGACAAGTGGTTCGATAGTTCCCAGGTATTAAATAATATAAGTCTCGATATCGAAGACAAGGAATTTGTTGTATTCGTCGGACCATCAGGATGCGGAAAGACAACCCTGCTGCGAATAGTTGCAGGTCTTGAAGATGCAACGAGTGGAGATATAGAGATTGACGGCGTTGAAGTTTCATTGGCACACCCTATTGAGCGTGGAATCTCTATGGTATTTCAATCATACGCGCTTTATCCTCATTTAACAGTTTTCGAAAATATTGCCTTCCCTCTGCGTGTTGCAAAAACGCCAAAAGCAGAATTGGAAAAACAGGTTATGCTCGCAGCTGAAACTCTGCGTTTGACAGATAGGCTGCATCACAAACCCGGTCAGCTTTCTGGAGGTCAGCGACAGCGTGTTGCTATTGGACGCTCAATTGTCAGGCACCCAAAAATATTTCTTTTTGATGAGCCCCTGTCAAATCTTGATGCAGCATTACGTGGTGAAATGAGGGTGGAGTTAGCCAAGCTGCATAAGAGTCTTGATGCTACAATGATTTATGTTACCCATGATCAGGTGGAAGCAATGACTCTTGCTGATAGAATTGTAGTAATTTCAGAAGGCAGGCTGGAACAGTTCGGAACACCAATGGAATTATATCATAGACCAAAAACCAAGTTTGTCGCTGGATTCATAGGAAATCCAAAAATGAATTTCCTTAAGATTCCTTGTCTGTCCACTGATTCAAATGGTGTAAAGGTAAATCTGCAAGGAATAGGAGAACAATTACTCCCTGTTGATTCAGCACCTCTTGGAGAGTGTCAAGATATAGAAGTTGGTATCAGACCTGAAGACTTATATCTGTCTGAAACAGAAAAAGGTATGCCCATTAAGGTTGAAGTTGTGGAACACCTTGGAGGCAGTACAATGGTTTACGGCAGTAATGATGATCATCTTAACATCTGTGCATTACTCCCTGGAGATGTAGAAGTTACTGATGACTCAGTAATAAATTTGGAAGTTAATCCGGCCAGCATACATGTATTTGATTCTAATGGTGACGCAATGAGACGTCGGGGAATTCCTGAAAAACATAGATAAGCATAATTTCCTGCAAAAATAATTTTTTCATCGAAATTTTATAATGAAAATTAGCGCAAGTTACTGGATATTTGATGGCGGACTGGATGGTACATTACCCATCAAAAGCGCCATGGAACAGGCGAGTAAAATGGGTTTTGAGGGAATAGAACTTGGAATTGCAAGTCAGGGAGTACTGACACATAACACCTCCCAGGCTGAATGCGAGGAGATTGTGAGAGAGGCTGAAAAACATGGGCTGGAAATATCTGGAGTCGCCAGTGGTGAAAGTTGGACAACTTCACCTACAGCGAATGATGAAGATGTAAGGCTAAAAATAATAGACTTCACACAGAAAGCATTGCAGATAACTCATTGGCTCGGCAGTGATGCTTATCTGTTTGTTCCCGGAGCAGTTGAAGTTTTTTTTCTGCCCGATGCTGAAGTCATTCCCTACGATGTATGCTATCAGCGTGCAAGTGAAGCAATATCTCAGCTTGTACCTGTAGCGGAAAAACTTGGAGTGGCTATTGCTGTAGAGAATGTCTGGAATAAATTTTTACTGAGCCCGTTGGAAATGCGAGAGTTTATAGATAATTTTAATACCAGCCAGGTAGGTGTATATTTTGATGTAGGGAATGTTTTGCTAACCGGATATCCAGACCAGTGGATTCGTATTTTGGGTTCTCGTATAAAACGTGTTCATATCAAGGATTTCAAACTCTCTGTTGGGAATGCGGACGGTTTTGTTGATTTACTCGAAGGGGATGTTGACTTTGAAGCAGTTAAACAGGCCCTTTCAGAAATTAATTATGACGGTTACGTGACTGCTGAAATGATTCCATTTACACCTGGCCGTCCGGAAAAAACGGCTGCTGCTATGAAAAAAATTTTTAAATAAGTAATACAGTTATGCTGAAGATTGGAATAGTAGGTCTAGGATTTATGGGTAAGATGCATTACCGTTGCTACAATTCCATGGACAATGTTCAAATAACTGCGATTTGCGACGCAGATGCTGAGCAATTGAAAAATACTTCCGGAGTCTCAGGCAATATTTCAGGGGCAGAACAGGAGCTGGATTTTAGTGACAAACAACTTTATTCAGACTTAACCCGTATGCTAGCCGAAGCAGACTTGGATGCTGTTTCCATTGCATCGCCCACTTTCATGCATGCAAGCCAAACTATTGAAACGCTTAACTCAGGAAAGGATGTCTTATGTGAAAAGCCAATGGCTTTGAATTATTCTGATTGCCTTAAGATGGTTGAAACTGCTAAGAAAAATGGGAAATGTCTGCAAATTGGACATTGCATTCGATTCTGGCCTGAATATGTGCGAGCCAAACAAATTATTGATTCTGAGCAATACGGTAAAATTTTGGCAGCCTCATTCCAGCGTTTGAGTCTCACTCCGACTTGGAGCTGGGACAATTGTTTTCTTGATGGAAATCGCAGCGGTGGGGCGATGCTGGATTTGCATATTCATGACACAGATTTTGTGCAGCATGTATTCGGTGTTCCAAATGAGGTTTTTAGCAGAGGCGTGATCGGACCAAGCGGTGATTATGACCATACTGTAACTCAATATTTATATGATGATCAAAAAGTAGTTACAGCAGAAGGTGGATGGATCATGGCACCGGAATTCGGTTTTGAAATGAGTTTCAAGATTATGCTTGAAGACGCGACATTGCTATACAGTTCAGCTCAAGAGCCTACGTTCAAAATTTGCCCCAAAGAAGGTGAAATGATAATTCCTGAAATTGAGGATGGTGACGGCTATTCATTTGAGATCCATCATTTTGTTGATTTTATTTCAGGAAAATCGGTACATTCTGTTATAACTCCCGAACAATCAGCAGATTCCGTAAAAATTATTGAAGCAGAAAAAGAGTCTATCCGGCAAAGAACCAAAATCAAACTTAAATAAAAAAAAGATTCATGCTTTCCTGTCATGTCTGGCCGATAGGTATTTGTACCTGGTCGCTGCAAAACGAGATACCGGAGTTAGAATCTGTTATGAATGAATCTGGAATTACAAATCTGCACCTTTCTCTTGATCCTGAGCTGAACAACGAAAATTCCGAATATTTAAAAACCATTCAAAAAAACGGATGGCAGCCAACCGCGGCTATGATTGGCTTTGACCAGGAGGATTATTCTACCCTGGAATCAATCCGTGAAACTGGTGGTATTGTACCTGACCAGCATTGGGATAAAAACAGGGAAAAAGTTCTGCGGGCAATTGAATTAAGCTCTAAGCTAGGCATAGAACTACTGTCTTTCCATTTTGGTTTTATTGATGATTCTCAGCAAGAATTGCGTGAAAGAGTGCTCTTTCTGGCAGATGCAGCGCATCGTAATAATGTAGTGCTTCTTATGGAAACAGGGCAGGAAACGGCTCAGTCATTACGTGATTTTTTAGAAGAGTTATCACACCCCTCTATCGGTGTAAATTTTGATCCGGCAAATATGGTTCTTTATGGAAAGGGGAATCCGGTTTTCGCCCTGGAAACTCTCAAACCATGGGTCAAACATGTTCATATAAAAGACGCAAAAAAAAGTGCCGTTCCCGATCAATGGGGAGAGGAAGTCCCTTGGGGAGAAGGTGATTTAAACAACGGAGAATTCCTTAACACCTTAATCAGTATTGACTACAAAGGAGCCTTGGCAATTGAACGAGAAGCAGGTACTCAACGCTCAGCCGATATTCAGCATGCAGCCAGACTTCTCAGTCAGTTTATAGCTTGAATAAAAAATATGCTTTGCATGGGGATTGACGCAGGTGGTTCCACCTTGCGGGTGGGATTGTTTTCTGAAACCTTAGAATGCCTGCATCTGGAAGAGTTTCAGGAAACAGCAAATCCCAGCGTAATAGGTTTTGAAAAAGTTGGGAGTCTATTGCGCTCTTCTGTGATTGAAACACTGCACAAAGCTTCAGTGGAACCAGCTGAAGTTAAGTGTCTTGGAGCTGGAATGGCCGGAGCGGCTCAGGCTGGGGAATGGCTCAGAAATGAATTTGCTTCTCTTTTCCCTCAATCAAAAATAACAGTTGCACCGGATTATGAGATTGCACTGATTGGCGCCCACGGCAAACGCTACGGGATACTTATACTTTCCGGGACAGGCAGCTCTGCCTGCGGCATTAATAAATCAGGTGATTCCGCCCATTCAGGAGGGTGGGGATATCTTCTTGGTGATGAAGGAGGAGGCTACTGGCTGGGAATGCAAACCTTAAAAGCAGTTGCCAACGTAGCAGATGGGTTTGAGGAAAAAACCGAACTTTATCAAAAATTATTTCATCATTTAAATATTTCCCACCCTGATGATCTGATCAGCTGGACCTACAATCCAGAGACAACAAACCGTAAAATAGCACAAATTTCAGAACTTGTTTTAGAGGTTGCTTCACGTGGAGACCAGGTTGCTAGAAAGATTGTGGAAAGTGGAGCTGAGCATCTTTTTCAACTTTATATGAACCTGGTTGATCGACTAAATTTCATTGATCCTCCAGTGATGTTCGCAGGAGGATTGCTTACTTCAGAAACGCTGCTTCAAAAATTGTTGATGAAAAAAATGGGTCTCAAGGGTGCACCTTGTCCAAAATATACGCCTGTTGTTGGAGCCGCGCTAATGGCTCAAATGTCATAATTTGTTCACTCCAAAATGAAATCAAATACAAAATTTTTGCTTTTCCCCTGTTTATTATTTTCAGTGTTATTTTTTTCAGCAGGCAATTCTCCAGCTGGGGAGCATGTTAAAACGGCTGTTTTTGCAGGAGGATGTTTCTGGTGCATGGAGGCAGACTTTGAAAAGGTTCCTGGAATTATAGAGGTGGTTTCCGGATACACCGGGGGAACATCAAATAACCCAAATTACAACAACTATGGTAAATCAGGACACATAGAAGCAGTTCGGATTGAATATGAACCATCCGTAATTAAATACAGGCAACTGCTAGATATTTTCTGGGTTAATATTGACCCTACTGATAAAGAAGGACAGTTCTGTGACCGTGGACATGAATATTCATCTGCAATTTTTTTTCTCACAAAAGACCAGCAGAAACTGGCTGCAGCATCCAAAACTCTGATTGAAAAGTCTGGAATACTGAGTGAGCCTGTCAAAACACCAATTTTAAAAGCAGGTGAGTTTTACATCGCGGAAGATTACCATCAGGATTACTACAACAAAAACAAATTAAGATACCATTATTACCGCTTCAGGTGCGGACGTGACAAACGACTTGAAGAGCTTTGGGGTGATAAGAAGGATAAATTAAAACATATAAATCAAACTTCCAGCTATGACATACCTTCAGTGGAAGAACTAACTACAAAACTCACCACCCTGCAGTTTGAAGTTACACAGAATGACGCTACAGAACCGCCTTTCAGGAATAAATACTGGAACAATAAAAGTGAAGGCATCTATGTGGATGTTGTTTCAGGTGAACCACTATTCAGTTCAACTGACAAATATAAATCCGGAACTGGTTGGCCAAGTTTCACAAAACCACTTGAAGTAGAAAACGTAGTTATGAAAGAAGACAGAAGTTTGTTTATGGTAAGAACTGAGATTAGAAGCAAGCATGCTGATTCCCACCTTGGACACCTCTTCAATGACGGTCCTGGACCGCTTGGGTTGAGGTACTGTATTAATTC
>LULM01000356.1_pt1 | contig 10331 bp, 15 predicted proteins | sample 728151 | NCBI WGS metagenome assembly LULM01 (sample SAMN03860289, study PRJNA289734) | marine metagenome | biome: seawater column; feature: ocean; material: water; isolation source: Red Sea water column Station 149 - depth 200m | place: Saudi Arabia: Red Sea | collected 2011-10-15 | depth 200 m
CCTATAAACGGCGCAGACATTTGGTTTATAGACTGCGGAAGCTGCGGCACTTGCGATGAAGTTGATCAAACAAAATTGATCAAAAGTATAGAAAATTTTAAAGGCAAGTTAATATTTTATGATTTACATGATGCAGGAGTTGGCGCAATTGATTGTAAAATTAATTTAGGAGCATACCCGCATTTGTTTAAACGCGCAGATGCAATCGTAGCTGGGACTAAAAATTATAGAATCAGTGATGAAGTCGCAAGAAAAACAGTATTGGTGCCCAGGTTTTTGACTCCGCCTAGAGAAAGAGATTTTATTGATAGCAAAAGGCAAAATAGGATAGTATTTAGAGGCAGTGATATGACATCTATTGGTAGAGATTGCAGAGATGGAGATTATTGGCTGCACGTGCCTAGAGCACAAATAATCAAATACCTAGAAAGTTATAATTACGAATGGATAGATGTAAAATTAGTAGATAAAGGAGAAAGTCCGAATTTTTTTAAATACTGGCCAGAAGTAAATAAGCATTATTTACCGTTTGATAATTGGCTACAATTCTTAAAAGAATCATTGGTTTGCATGGCTTTGCCCGCCGCAATAACTTGGACATATAGACACTTAGAGGCTATGTCTTGTGGCGCAGCAGTAATATCTCAAACATTTGAAAAGCCATATGATCATGAATGGATGTATAGAGATAAAGTTTTAGACTTGTTTTTTTACTTTAAAAGTGACTTATCTGACTTGATGGATATATGTGAATATTGTATTAATAATAGGTCCGAATGCATAGAGAAAGGCAAAAGAGGCTATCAAGTATATGATGAGTATTTCAGGTTAGCGCCAGATCATACTTATACCAACAAAGTTTGGAAAGATGTTGAACGGCAATTTATAGATATAGGCATTCTGTAACTGGTTATAGTCAAACATGTCAAGACGAATTTGCTTTAGAATTTTTTAAAAAATCAAATCATAAAAGATACTTAGATGTTGGATCTGGGTGTCCATGTTGTATGTCAAACACTTTGTTGCTTGAAAAAAATGGATGGACAGGCACCTGTATAGATTTTAAAGATTATATGGGATACAAAGAAAGATCTTGTGAGTTTATAAAAGATGATGCAACTACCTATGAATTTGATCCTAAAGAATATGAATACATATCAATTGATACAGACGAAAATACAAATGCTAGTGTTAAAAATTTAATAAAGTGTAATGTAAAAGCAAAATTTGCAACCGTAGAACATGATTTGTATTGCGCAGGAGAAGAAAGAAAAAAGCAACAACTAGAGTTGATGAGTGAATGGGGGGCCACAATGCTGTTTTCAAATATTCAACATAAAGACGATATAAATGTTATTTATGAAGATTGGTACATATTTGAAGAAAACATTTCAGATGAAGTAAAGTGCCAAATAGACAATTTAAAAAAGATAAATGTTTTTGGATCTGGATTCAGAACTGGACAACAATGCTTGTGGTTGCTTAAAATGGCTAATGCAATGTTTGACTATTAATCATAATCTATTCTTACGTTTTTGCTTTCATAAGACTTTTTGTCAGCAAGATGTTTTTTGCCAGTTTTCTTTTCATAGTTTCTGAAATATTTTTGTTTAACTGGGTCAACACCACCATTCTTTTCCGCGCGTTTTTCACTAAGCTCTTTACTATAGTCTAGCATATCGCCTACGCTGCCTTTCATTTTGCCTGTGCGATCTACAAATTCACTTTGACTATATGGATCGACTTTTGATGCCGTAGAGTTCCTCATGCTTATTTGAGGGGTTTCGTAAATACGTTCCCAGCAATCTTCGTTGCCGTTTTCGCCGCGATACGGAGTATATTCTTTCATACTCATTTCTACTTCACGATATTCTTCAGTTTCTGTGTTGTAAAATAAATAAATCATCTTGCTGGTGGTGGTATAAAATCTATTTTTGGTGGTAAGTTTTTAGGGTCTACTGTTAGTACACTAGTTTTTTCGTGTCCAACTATGATGGTTGGGTCAACGTATGTGTGGTGACCTTTTTCTGCCGCGCGATGCATAAAACCACAGTCAGTTGTTGTCATTTCATATACCCCGTCTTCGTCAAACCACGTTGGTTGAACCCATGGATACTCTAGTGACTCAAAAACGCCTCTTTTTACTAGTAGCCAGCCAAATCCAGTATAAGAAACTTTAAAAATTTCTTTTCTGCTTGAAACATCTTCTGGTGTCAAAAACTTAAAAAATCCGTTTTGTTTAAAAAACTCTTTGTCCCAGTCTTCAACAGTTGCAAATAAGTCTCCTCCTTGCATTAAATAAAGTCCAGACAGTATGCTAACTTTTGTTTCTTGGGCTTTTTTTAATAAATTTAAAAAATCTTTTGGCTTGAATACTTGATCGCTATCGATCCACATCAAATAGTCATAGTCAACTTTGCCTTGAAACGGCTTTTGGCTTTTGCCGCCTATCGAACTTCCGCCTAAGCATGAGTTACAAACGAAGTATCTGTTAACATGGTATTTTTGTGAAAGTCCCCATTGTATATTGTGTTTAGGTAATTCAACAAGTAAATCTGTCCAACTTTTAAGAAAATTATCAGAAAAAGTTCGACCTGGTAAACAAAATATTACTTTGGTTTTATTCACAAATTATCTTCTATTTCATCAAGCTGTTTTTCAAGTACGTCAAAGTATTTTTCTTCAAGTTCTGTTCGTCTTACTATTTCTTTCATTTTGTGAAGTATTTCTTTTACCTTTTCTTTGTGATCGGGTAGCCAAGAATATTTGCCGCAGTATGCTAGTTCATCCTCTAAATTTTCAAACTCTTGTTTATAGAATTTAATACAAGAAGCTACAAAATCAAAGTTTTTATTGATTTGTAAAATTTTATCGTATATTTCTTTTTCAGTCATTATAAAAAAACCCGCACACTCTATTTAAGCATGCGGGATAGCGTTTAACCTTATACCTTTTTTACTTTTTGTCTTTCTTACTAGAACCGTTAGGGCCAATCGTGAATCTCTTTTCCTTTGTTCCTAGTGTTACAGAAGGAAAAGGTAGATCGACTGAAAAATAAGGTAACTTTAGGCTAGCGCCTTTGGTAGTAAGCTTTGCATCTGGCGTTGTTCCTGCTTTTGCGCCTAAGCAAAGAGATGGCATGGGCCATTTAACTTCTTGCCAGAAAGCTTTTACAGTTGGTACGGGCTTCCAGTCAGCACCAAACCAACCTGCCTGCACAGAATTAGTTGACACTAACATAATAGCCATGATAGATAAGATATATAGTCTTTTCATAATATTAAATTACACTAAATTATAGTCACTGAACCTTAATTTTTCTAGGTTTAGTAACTTCTTTTTTAGGAAATACGATTGTTAAAACTCCATATTCTAAAGAAGCAGTAATTGATTTGATATCAACGTCATTTTTAACAGAAAATCTGTTTTCGTAGTTGTTTTTGCCTTCTTTTTCCGCCACAACCTTTAGAACGTTGTCTTCAATTTCAATGTTTACTTCTCCCTTTTTGTATCCAGGCAACTCTATAGTGGCGGTATAAACGTCACCGTCATCTTTAAAGTTGGCCACTCTGTGCTCAGTGTCTAGAGCTTTACTAAAAGTAGTGAAAAAATCACTAAATGGATCGTATTCTTTATTGTCGATTAAAAACATGTCTCTAATTGGGTTTAAGTGTTTAATTAATGTACTCATACATTATACTTTAGCAAGAAGCGTGCCAACTTGTATTTTGTGCATTTTATTGGTAATTTTTGTCTCAAAGTGTGACACTGTGACAGTATGTCGCATTTTAGGGTGTGTCATTTTGTATCACTTCTAGTATTTTGTTTAGAGTTTTTTCGTATGTAAATTCTTTTTGTAGTTTTAAGCCTTCTTCGTTTACGACATCAGCTTTAGATTCGGCTGTTTCCATAGCTGCTACAAATTCATCTTGATCAAAAGTATAAATATTGCCTTGGTTAAAAGGTCCACCTTGATTAAAGAATACTCCGTCAGCGGCGATTTCTTTACCATTTGGTTGAACCAATACGCAGTTGTTTTCTGTCGCCCAATCTTTATGAGAGGATGCGTTTAGTACAACACTCCACTTGCCTAAAGCTGTTGCATTAAAGCTAGGGAGATTCCAGCCTTCTGCACCACTCATGCCTCCAAGGTCAATTTGAATTGAGTTGATAAGATCATTTACTTCTGAATTTGTTTTAAGGTACGGAATAAAGTTTATATTACCGTATCTTTGGCCGTTAAGAGTTTGATCTAATACTTGCTGCATTTGTTCACCCTTCATAAATGGATTAACAACTGCGCAAGATAACTGATATTTATAGTTATTGCCATATTTTTTGGCCCAAGCTTGAATAATCTCTCTTGTGTGCTTGCGTTTTTCAAATTTACCAATAAGACCAAAATGTATTTTGCCTTCTAGGTATTTTTTATTTGTTTTATGAAAATCTGTATCGAAGCCCAACGGAACAGAATCAACATTATCGCAGTCAAACAACTTAAAACACTTTTTAGAATATGTACTACTAAAAATAGTTTTATTTTGTAATTTTACGATTGTCTTTTCTGTTTCCGTCGGAGCGTCGAGCTCATAGAAAGTAAATAAATACTGTCTAGGAGTAATTCTGTTTTCAGCGCCGTTGATGTGCCAAAGTTTTAGAGTTGGAGTTTCTTTGTCAAGTTTCTCGAATCTTGTATCAATAGATTTTTGTAGCCAATCTACAAACTTTTTATCTAACTTATCAAAAGCTTCAATATCTACTTGACCTCCAGTAGGAAACAAAGCTACGTCTATTTCCTTTTTATACATTTCTCTTAACAAGTTTAAGGAAACATTCCCAAAACTCAAAGAGTTTAATGGCACATCAACGACTAATTTCATCAGAATGGTACAGTGTCGAACTCTTCAGACATTTCCTTATCGGAAAAGGTTTCCTCTTGAGCGGGCTTTTCAGCCTTTTTTTGAGCCGCAGTTTTCTTTGTTCCTACTTCGGGCATTCCGCCTTCATTTACTGGACTAAGAAACTGAACTGAGTTTGCCACCACATAGGTGCGATTTCTATTTTCACCTTCTTTTGAAGTCCACGAGTTGGTCTTGAGACGACCTTCTACTAATACGCGTTTGCCTTTAGTGAGGTACTTCGCGCAGTTTTCGCCAACCTTACCCCACGCTTGAACATCGGCATAAAATACTTCGTCCTTGTTGAGCGGGTTATTGACTGCAACCGCTAGATTAGTAACTGAGTCACTATCATTCACTGGTCTTGTTTCTGGATCTCGCGTGAGATTCCCTACACATATATACTTATTATACATAATTATTGTCCTTTAGTTCTAGTTTAAATTCTTCTATTGCAGAGTTGTGTATGTTGATACAACCTTGTATACTCATGTTTAACTCTTTACTTATCTTTTTCCAAGGCATAACCTTGTTTTTTTCTCCGATAATATATCGCATTTCAAATATTTTTTCAACTCTTTTGTCTTGATGTTGTTTTGCAAGTTCTATTGTTTTCTTAAAAACTTCAAGCTTTTCTTTGTTGCCGTCATCTTCTTGAGCCAAATCAATTTCAGATATATCATCAAAAGCTACTTTCTTTTCTTTTTTAATTTTATTTTGCTTATTTAGGCAAATCCATTTTGTTTCATTGCCTAAAAATGTTGGAAACTTTGTTCCTTTGTCGCTTTTGTATTTCAAAGCTGTCTGGTAGATATTATAGTCTTTTTCATCTATCAAGTCAAGCTTATTCGATGTATTTGTATGCTGAGTGTATTTGTTAACAATATCCAGATAAATACCTGTATGTCTTTCTATCAACTCTTGTAGGCAATCATCAACATCTTTTTCGTTTTTGATGTTTTCTACTAGTTCTACGTCGTCTATTTTAACACTCATTTTAAAATTGTTTTTAAGATTTGTTTTACCTTTGGTTTAAGCGAATGTAAGTTTTCTACATGTTCCCAGTCTATATTTAGATCACTCTTTGATTTCAAGATAGGGCTATTAAACTTTTCATTTTCATCAGCAGGTTCTGTGCCAGATCTTTCTAAGTTTATCAAAATTCCATTATTTCTATGAATCCAGTCCGCTTCGTTTTCAAACCTTATGTCGCAGACGAGGGATATTATACCAGAAGAATTGTTAATGTCAATAGTTTTTTGTAATTTATTGATCCAGCAGTCTGGATCTTTTTTTCTCATTAAACTTGTTCCATAGCAAATCAATAATGGTCTTATAAATTTTTTCTCTTCCGAGTTTTCGGTAAAAGCAGAAATATTAAACTTTTTTAGTAAAAATGTATCCAAATCCTTTTTTAACTCATAAGCTAAAGATAATCTTTTGCTATATTTGTTGTATTCCACGGATAATTCTTGAGACAACATCTTACCAAAAGAATCCTTTCCTACTCTAGCATAACCTGAAATTCCTATAATCTGCGGAAAAATCATAAAATGAATTATACTACAATCAAATAATATATTCAAGTAAAATATTTGATTTATTGGTATATATAATACCATATGGGTATATATTGTATAATCAAATAATATAAAATAACTTCTAATAATATTATTAATCTAATATTAATGCACGTCTCTTTTTTGCACCGTAGTAGGTATCATAAAAGTTTTACTTGACAAGTGAAAACAATTATCTTACAATTTGCCCCGTGAGTTATTTTATCAAAGTTCCTGGAGACATGATTCCAGATGTTGTTTCTGGCAAGCTAAAAGATTGTGACATAAAGGTTTATTCTTATCTTGTTTCAAAGGTTGGCCAAAAACCAGCCATATACATGCCTGTCAAGAAAATGGCGGTTGAATTAAATGTAAATCACGTTACTATAAAAAGAAGCCTAGAAAGGTTGCAAAATAATCAGTATATTTGCAGAAAAAGAACAAAGAATTACAGTAGGACTTCTATCATAAAAAGATGAACATTAGTTTCGTTATAATCACTGGTGGGACAAAGATAAGCCACTTAACCAGATTAGTAAAAAGTATTTTTTTACAAAAAATACCTAATTATGAAATACTGATCGTAGGAAATACTGAGCCCTTGGGTAAACATTTAGACACAAGAAAGGTAGTATTTGATCTTGCAACAAAAATACCAGCCATAGAAGCTGCTAAAAAAGGTGAATTAGGCGTTATGAGAAATCTTGGCTGCGAAAAAGCTCAGTTTGAGAATATTGTTATACTAGACGATGACTTATTGCTAACAAAAACTTGGTATAAAAATTTATTAAAATTTAACAAAGAATATGATGTGTTAACTTGTCAAATAAGAGTCCCTGATGGCGGAAGATATTGGGACCATGCTTGCTACCAAAGCCCTAAAAACGGCCATGTAACTTTAGAAGCTGATGAAGAAGATGACCACCTTTACATGTCGGGAGGTTGTTCTTGGTTAATGAAAAAACATGTATTTGAAAAAATAAAATACGACTCATCAGAAATTTACAACATGAGTAATTTAAAAGACTATGCAGAAGGAAAACATAACGAAGATACCTGGTTTGCAAAAAGGTGTCGAGATTCTGGTTTTAGGATTATGCATAATCATGACTCTGTTGCTTTTCATGATGACCCAACTTATACAAATCTTGGAAGGTTTGCTAGAAGACGACAAAACGAACGAACGCAAGAATGGGTAAAATCTATGGATTTAGACTTTCCTCCAGAAGTAATTGTTCAATTTGCCGCAGCACTTTATAATTCTGGATTTCCAGCAGAAGCGGCCGATGTACTAAGGATGGGCTTAGAGCGACACTATAAAAATGAAATACTAGAAGACAACTGGGAAAGGCTATCTGACGCTCATGGAGGACAACTTTCTGACACAAGATGGTCGATGAATGAAGACCAATTGTTCACAGATACTATTAATTGGTTAAATGAGTGAAAAAATACAAAGTTTATGGATAGGTAATACGCTTTCTAACGTAGAAAAGCTTTGCATAAACTCGTACATAAAGAATGATCACGAGTTTGACTTGTATACTTATGACAAAATAGACAACGTTCCAGAAAACTGTAACGTTAAAGATGCTAAAGAAATACTTCCAGAAGAGGAAATATTCGCATATAACGTAGGTTTAGGCAAAGGCAGTTATTCTGCATTCTCTAATTATTTCAGATATAAGCTATTAGAAATCAAAGGTAACTGGTGGACTGACACAGATATCGTATGCCTTAAACATATAGACATAAAAGATGATTATGTGTTTGCAAGTGAGGCAACTATTTCTGGCGAAACCCACATCACTTCTGGTATAATTAAAACTCCACCACAAAGTGAATTTTCAAAATTTTGCTACAACTTTTGCTTACAACAAAACAAAGATACTTTAGAATGGGGAACTGTTGGGCCTAGACTAGTAGGCAAGGGCGTAAACCATTTAAATCTACAAGACAAAGTAAAACATTGGAAGTTTTTTAACCCAATAGGGTTTGAGCAAGTGGGCATGTTCTTCGATGAAGCTTTTGGCAATGTTGATTTATCTGAAAGTTATACTGTTCACTTATGGAATGAAATGTGGAGAAGATACAATTTTAACAAAAATAAAACTTATGACGAAAACTGTTTGTTCGAAAAACTAAAGGCAAAATATTTATGAAAATAGCTTATATATGTGACAAAGAACATTATTTAAAGAAAATGTCAAGAGTGCGCTTTCATTCTATGGAGGCTATTGAGAAACTTTCTGGCAAAGATAATTTTTTGTGGACAGGCCCAAACTGGGAAAATTTTGATAATAGCAAAACAGTAGATGAAAATTTAGCTAATAACAATTTTACACCAGACGTTATTGTTGGATATAAACCATTGGAAATAAATGGCTTTGCAGACTCAAAATACACAAAATGTATCAGATACAACGAAATGTACGACGATGAGTGGACATCGAAAGAAATTAATGAGTCGTCATCTGATATTGTAGTTTGTCATCACAAAAATGATTGGGAAGATTGGAAAGATAGAAAATTCCACAAACCAGTAACCTTCATAAACATTCCGCATTGCGCAGAAAGAACTATTTTTAAAGATTATAAGTTACCCAAAACTCATGATATACTTTTAGTTGGCGCTATACATGTAACAACAAAGTTTGGCCCACATTATCCATTACGACAAAAGATGTTGGAAGTTCTTATGGAAATGTCCGACGATTATAAAGTTGGAGTTTATCAACATCCAGGATACGTCTTAGGTGACGCGCACGAAAACAGGTATGCAGTAGACTTCGCTAAAGCGATTAACTCTGCAAAAATATGCGTGACTTGTTCTGGAGCCCCAAAAAGCAGGTTTGGCAAATACGTCGAAATACCAGCATGTAGAACAGCAATCGCAGCAGATATACCACACGAAGAACAAGAAACTTTTAAAAAATTTGTTATAGAAATAAATGTTGAAGATGATAATAAAACAATTATTGAAAAACTTAAAAGATATTTAGATAATCCCGAGGAACTTGAAAAAGTCTCCTATAGAGGTTGGATGCTTATGCAAAAATATACACAAGAGTGGTACGCCTCAGTTTTTATTAACAATATAAGCAAAATTATACAATGAAACTACTAGTAACAGGTTCGTCAGGACTTATAGGCTCTGAAGTTTGTCGCTACTTTTCAAGACTTGGATACGAAATCCATGGCGTGGATAATAATCAAAGAAAAAAACTTTTCGGCGAAAGCGGAGACACTTCAAAAATCACTAAAAAACTTAAAAATAGTATACAAAATTTTAATCATCATAGTTGCGACATAAGAGAAAGAGATAAAATTCTTGATTTGTTTAAAGAAATTAAACCAAATGCAATTATCCATACTGCCGCGCAACCTTCTCACGATTTAGCAGCAAAAATCCCATTCGACGATTTTGAAATTAATGCTGTTGGAACACTAAATATACTAGAGGCAGCAAGAAACTATTGTCCAGATTCTCCACTAATACATATGTCTACAAACAAAGTTTATGGAGACAGACCTAACACCATTAAATTAAAAGAGCACAAGACAAGGTGGGATTACGATGATAATAACTACAAAGACGGAATCGATGAAAATTTCCCAATAGACCATTCAAAGCATTCTATTTACGGTGCTTCTAAGCTATCTGCAGATATTTTAGTCCAAGAGTATGGAAGATATTTTAATATGCCAACGTGCTGCTTAAGAGGAGGCTGCTTGACTGGACCTAACCACAGTGGAGTAGAGCTTCACGGATTCTTAAGTTATTTATTAAAATGTAACGCTAAAAATAAAAAGTTTAAAGTTTTTGGATATAAAGGTAAGCAGGTTAGAGACAATATCCACTCTGAAGATGTAG
>LULM01000544.1_pt1 | contig 10325 bp, 9 predicted proteins | sample 728151 | NCBI WGS metagenome assembly LULM01 (sample SAMN03860289, study PRJNA289734) | marine metagenome | biome: seawater column; feature: ocean; material: water; isolation source: Red Sea water column Station 149 - depth 200m | place: Saudi Arabia: Red Sea | collected 2011-10-15 | depth 200 m
TCCTTGTTGTAGCTGATCGCCAGCCCCCGTTCGCCCTCGCGCTCGACCTTGTCGAAGGCCGCGTCGGCTTTGCGGTCAAGAACGGCAAGCTGGTCATGAGCGAGATCGAAGCCCCCGCCCCGGCCGAAACCGACGCCTGAGGGCGCGCTCCCTCGCTGCCCTGCTTAGAGCAGCACCAGCTCCGGCTTGACCCCGAACGCCTGCGCCAGCGCGCGCAGGCGCCGATCGACCGATTCGCCCGCCAGATGATGCCAGCCCGGATCGAGGCTGAGCCGCAGCTTGCCGTCGTCGAGTGCGATGGCGCTCGCCTTGAGCGGCGCCTCGACCCCCCCGGTGAGCCGCTGCGCCAGCCGGATGGCAAGCCCCCACTGTCGCGCCCGGTCGATGCGGTCCGCCGGAACGAGGCTGGTCATAGCGGGAAAATCGACGTCGGCGCCGCCGAACCCGGCGTGCAATGCGCGCGCGAGCAGGATGCGGCCGGGAATGTCGATGCTGCGCCAGTTGCCGTGCAGTCCGATCTCGGTCCCGCGTTCGGCGCGGAAATCGGGGTTGGCCGACCAGGCGACATCACTGAGCAGGCTGGCGGCGAGCCGGATGCGGCTGTCGCTCGCCTCCTCATTGGCGAACAGCGGCGCGATCCACTCGGCGATCGCGCGGCCGTGCGGGGCGAAGCGAGCAAGTCGCCGTCCCTCGAACTCCGCCGCGACGATCAGCGGATCCTGCGCCCGGGTCGCGGGGTCGAGCGCCTGATAGAGCAGCCCTTCGCGCAGTCCCGATGAGGAGACGGTCATCTCGGGCACATCGATGATATTGACCAGCGCCGCGAGCAGCGCCGCGGCGTCGGGGAGCGTTGCAGCGCGGTTCGACGCCATCCCCGGAATCGCGCGCAACTCCTCGAAACTCATCCGCTTTGTCGCGCGTAGCAGCCGGCGCAGCGCGGCGCGCGGCATCACGTGATGGTCGAGCACCGGCAGCGGGTCCTGCGTCAGTTCGATATCGAGACGCGACAGCGCGCGCCATGATCCGCCGACAAGATAGAGCGGCAGCCCAGTCATAATGTCCGGCCAGCCCGCGCCCTTGAGCATCTTGCGCACCGATCGCTCGAAAACCTGCTGCCCCTGCTTGCGCAGCGCGGGCAGGCGCAGCACGCCGAGCGGGAAGGACACGCGCCGCCCGACGGTGCCGCCCGACACTTCGGCCAGCTCAAGGCTACCGCCGCCCAAGTCGACCGCGATGCCGTGCGCGTCGGGGATTGCCGAGATGACGCCGCAGCCCGCCGCTTCGGCCTCTTCTTCGCCCGACAGCAGGCGGATCTTCAATCCCGCCTCGGCAGCACCGGCGATGAAATCGGGGCCGTTCTCTGCATCGCGCACCGCCGCGGTCGCGACGCATTGCAGGTCCTTCACCTCCATGTGCCGCGCGAGCAGCGCGTAGCGGCGCAGCGCGATCAGCCCGCGTTCGGCATCTTCGGGCGCGATGCGATTGTCGATCGCGAGCCCGCGGCCCAGCCCGGCCGGCACCTTTTCGTTGAAGATCACCGCGGGCGCGCGCGGCGGCCCTTCATAGACGACGAGGCGGACCGAGTTGGACCCGATATCGATGACGGCGGAACGATGGGCGGTCAGTCTGGTGGAACGGGCGATCGGCAAGTGTCAGTCTTCGCGCATGTTGAAATCGAGGGTCGGCACATCCTGCCGCTTGTGCAGCGCGGTCCCGCGCCCCGAAAGCGAGGGGTTGTTCATGAAATAATGGTGCAGGTTAAACGGCTTGTCGCCCGGATCGACGCGCACATAGGTGCCGTCGGCCTGCAGCACCCAGCTTTGTTCATTGTCGATCAGATTGGCGACGAGCACCTGATCCAATATCTGGTCGTGGACGGTCGGGTTCTCGATCGGGATCATATATTCGACGCGGCGGTCGAAGTTGCGCGGCATCCAGTCGGCGCTCGAGATATAAAGCTTGGCGCGCTGGTGCGGCAGGCGCGATCCGTTGGCGAAGGCCCAGATGCGGCTATGTTCGAGGAAGCGGCCGACGACCGATTTGACGCGGATCGCCTCCGACAGGCCGGGAACGCCGGGACGCAGGCAACAGATGCCGCGCACGATCAGCTCGATCGGCACCCCCGCCGCGCTCGCCTCGTAAAGCTTGTCGATGATGCCGGGGTCGACGAGGCTGTTCATCTTGGCCCACAGCCCCGACGGCAATCCCGCTCGCGCCGCCGCAATCTCGGCATCGACAAGCTCGCACAGATGCGCGCGCATGTTGAGCGGCGACATCGTCACCAGCTCGAGCCGCTCGGGCTCGACATAGCCGGTGATATAGTTGAACAGTTGCGCCGCATCGCGCCCCGCGCGCGGATCGGCGGTAAAGAAGCTGAGGTCGGTATAGATGCGCGCGGTGATCGGGTGGTAATTGCCCGTACCGAAGTGGCAATAGGTCCGATACCCCTGCCCTTCGCGGCGCACGACCATCGAGATTTTGGCGTGCGTTTTCCACTCGATGAAACCGTAAACCACCTGCACCCCGGCGCGTTCGAGCTGGTTCGCCCAGAGCAGATTCTGCTCCTCGTCGAAGCGCGCCTTGAGTTCGACAACCGCCGTCACCGACTTGCCCGCCTCCGCCGCCTCGATCAGTGCGCGGATGACGGGCGACTGGTTGCCGGCACGATAGAGCGTCTGCTTGATCGCGACGACATCGGGATCGGCGGCTGCCTGCCGCAGAAAGGACACGACGACGTCGAAGCTTTCATAGGGGTGATGGACGACGATGTCCTTGGACCGGATCGCCGCGAAACAATCGCCGCCATGTTCGCGGATGCGTTCCGGAAAACGCGGCGAATAGGCCGGGAATTTCAGGTCGGGGCGATCGACATCGACCAGCGCAGACAGCGCCGCGAGCCCGACGAAACCGCCGATCTTCGCGACGATCGCCTCATGCCCCTGAATATCGGCGTTGAGCACTGCGGCCAGTTCGGCCGGCATGTCGGCCTCGAGTTCGAGCAGGATCACCCGCCCGCGCCGGCGGCGGCGGATCGCGGTGCGGAACAGGCGCACCAGATCCTCGGCCTCTTCCTCGATTTCGATGTCGCTGTCGCGGATGATGCGGAACACGCCAATCGAGCGGCTCGTATAGCCGGGGAAAATCAGGTCGGCGAACAGTTCGACCAGATATTCGATCGGCACGAAGCTCGTCGCCTCGCCCGGTACCGGCACCAGTCGCGGCAGCGAAGCGGGGATCATCACCAGTTCGCGCACCGTGTCGCCCGTCGCCTGGCGCTGGAGATCGAAGATCACGCCAAGGCCGCGGTTGGGGATGAAGGGAAAGGGGTGCGCAGGATCGAGCACCTGCGGCGTCAGAATCGGGAATATCTGTTCGCTGAAATATTGGCGGAGCGAAGCGCGCAGCCGCTCGCGCTCCGACCCGGCGCCGTGAACGATGACCCCTTGTTCGGCGAGCAGACCGTGCAGCTTCTGCCACTCGCTCTGCTGTTCGTCGACGAGCCGGTTCACCTCGGCCTCGATCTCGGCGAGCTGCTGCCCCGGCGAGCGGCCATCGGCCGACGGATCGTCGATTCCCTGAAGCTGCTGCCCTTTCAGCCCGGCGACGCGGACCATGAAAAACTCGTCGAGATTGCTCCCCGAAATCGACAGGAAGCGCAGCCGCTCGAGCAAGGGATGCGCCGGATTGCGCGCCTCCTCCATCACCCGCCGGTTGAAGGCGAGCCACGACAGTTCGCGGTTGAAAAAGCGGTCGGGGTTCGTCTTGTCGAAGCCCGGAACCACCGGATCATTATCGGCGCGAAGGGGCTGACCGGTTATCGACATGTGCCTGTTTCCTGCCTTTCGAGCAAATCGGGATCGATGAGCCCCTGTGACAGTAATGTTTCACGCGTAAGACGAATGCTAATGCCGCGCCCTTTTTCGAGCGATGCCGCATCAAGCGCCGCGACGACGCGGTGGATCATGGCATAGCTGCGCTCCATCCGCGGCACGATATACGCCGCGACCTCGGGCGAAATCGCCATCCCGCGCTGGGCAAAAAGTGCGTCGATCAGGTCGCGCGCCAGGCAATCGTCGGGCTCGCCGATCGTCAGCACCGGCACAGCGCGCAACCGCGAGGCAAGATCGGGAAGCGCGATCGCCCATTCGGACGGCGGTGCATCGGCAATGATGAGCAGGGGCGTTCCCGACGCCTGCGCCGCGTTCCAGGCGTGGAAAATCTCCTCTTCGGATACGCTCGCATGACCGTCGATCACCCGCCCGCCCGATTCGCGCGCGAACAGCCGCCCCATCAGGCTGCGCCCCGATCCGCGTGGCCCGGTCAGCACCGCGGTGCGCACCGGCCAGGTCGCGACATGGCGCAGATAGCGCACCGCGTCGGCGTTGCTCGTCCCGACGATCAACGGACCGTCGTTGGCGCCGCCGGCGCTCCAGTCGAGCGGCAGCGCAATCTGTCCCGAACCGCGGGACATCAGCGACTGATCCTGAGCTGGCCGCCGCCTTCCTGCACCTTGAAACCGCGCGCCGCGAGCGCCGCCTTCAGCGCGCCGACGTCGCCGCGGAAGGTGACGCGCATCACCGACATGCCGCCGAGCGCAAGGCTGCTCGTCGCCGCCGACTGGACCCCCGAAATGCCGCCCACGGCCCGTTCGGTCGCCGAAACCGATTCGACGTCGGGTGATGCATATTGGACCGTAAAGGTCTGCAGCCCCGCGGGCGCCGTCGTCGGCAGGCTGGCGTCGGTTTCGCCAGCTACCACCGTGTCGTCGGTCGCCACATCTTCGGGCAGGTCTTCCTTCTCGACCGGCTTTTCGAGCACGAGATAGGCGTCGGTGCGCAACTGTCCGGCGGCGAGCGCCTGCGTGTAGAGCGCATCCATCCGTGCCACCGCCTTTTCCATCATGTCGGGAATTGCGGCGGCGTTGGGCGCGGTCATCGTGAAGGCGCCGATCAGGCGGTTGTCGGGGCTGTAGCGCGCGGCGAAATGGCCCGTCACCGGTCCGCCGGGATAGCTGTATTCGACCCGCGCGATCGGGATCAGCACGTCGGCTGCGCCATATTGGTCGAGGATGACGCGCCACCAGACGCGGCCGCGCCGTCCGGTCTGCCCCGGATTGAGCAGCAACGTGTCGGCGCCGGTGCCCGCGGTGCGGACATAGTCGATCGCGCTCTGCCCGGTATTATATTCGGCCCAAGCGCGCTGCCACGCGCTGCGCTGTTCGAACACCTGCTGAATGCCGTCGATCGAATAGACGGGAATCACCAGCAGCGGCGGCGAACGCAGGGTGCGGCCGCTGACGCCCAATATCTGCCCGGCGCGGACGCGGTCGAACTGGACGCCAAGCGTCGCGACATAGCGGCGCGGCCCGACCTGTTCCTTTTCCACCACGATCGCGGTGACGATGCCGTCGAGCACCGAATCGGACAGCGCCGGACCGTCGCTGCCGTTGGTCTTGCGATAGAGTTGCTGCCACCCCTTGCGCTGCGCCTCGCGCCAGCCCTTTTCGCGCGCATCCTCCGGATTGTCGCCGGTGACGTCGATCGCGATGCCGCTCGCCAGAAAATCGCCGCTGCTGTTGATCGGCGTGATGCCGCGGTCGCCGTGCGCGATCTGCCCCTGGACGAGGCCCGCGATCAGAACCGCCAGGAACAGTCCGAACAGCGCCGCCCAGCGCCGATCGCGAGGCACGAACGAGCGAAGGGGGAGACCGGGAGTCGAACGGGGGAAAGCGGCCGAAGTCATAGGGTTCTTACGCTTTGTTCCCAACCAAGATGCAACCATCACTCTGTCCGTCATTCCGGCGAAAGCCGGAATCTCGACCTCGTGCCATAATGCCCCGGCGAGATCCCGGCCTTCGCCGGGATGACGATTCCTGCATGCCCTACGCGAAAGTCGAGGTCACCGACAAGGAAATCATGGCATTTGTCGGCCGGAAGCGTTAGTCGCGCGGGCCATGGATTCCAAGCATAACCAACCCGCCCCTTATACATATGCGCAGGCCGGCGTCTCGATCGAGACAGGCAATGCGCTGGTCCGTGCCATCGCCCCGCTCGCCCGCGCAACGCGCCGCCCCGGCGCCGATGCCGACCTCGGCGGTTTCGGCGGCTTTTTCGACCTGAAAGCGGCGGGGTTCAACGATGCGCTGCTCGTCGCGGCGAACGATGGCGTGGGCACCAAGCTGAAGCTCGCGATCGAATCGGGCAAGCATGACGGCGTCGGTATCGACCTCGTTGCCATGTGCGCCAATGACCTCATCGTGCAGGGCGCCGAGCCCTTGTTTTTCCTGGACTATTATGCGACCGGCAAGCTCGAAAACGATGTCGCGACCCAGGTGGTCGCGAGCATCGCCGAGGGCTGCAAGCAGGCGGGCTGCGCGTTGATCGGCGGCGAGACCGCAGAGATGCCGGGGATGTATTCGGACGGCGACTATGATCTTGCGGGCTTTTGCGTCGGCGCGGTCGAGCGCGACCAGGTGCTGACCGCCGACAAGGTCGCGGCGGGCGACGTGATCCTCGGCCTCGCTTCGTCGGGGGTGCATTCGAACGGCTTTTCGCTCGTGCGCCGCCTCGCCGCCGACAAGGGCTGGAAGCTCGACCGCCCGGCGCTGTTCGATCAGACCGTCCTGCTGATCGACGCGCTGATGGCGCCGACGCGCATCTATGTGAAAAGCCTCCTGCCGCTCGTGAAGACCGGCAAGGTCCATGCGCTCGCGCACATCACCGGCGGCGGCCTGCTCGAAAATATCCCGCGCGTGCTGCCCAAGACGCTGCACGCGCATATCGATGCCGACGCCTGGGACCAGCCGCGGCTGATGGCGTTCCTGCAGGCGCAGGGCAATATCGAGCCCGAAGAAATGGCGCGCACTTTCAATTGCGGGATCGGCATGGCCGTGGTCGTCGCCGAAAGCGACGTTGCCGATGTGACAGCGGCGCTCGAAGCCGCGGGCGAGACGGTGCACCGGATCGGGCATATCGCGGCGGGCGACAAGGGTTGCACCGTGTCGGGCGGCGCGGAAACGTGGAGCGCGATGGGTGCGTGGAGCGCCACGCACCACGGCTGACGCACATTTCCGTTCGCCCTGAGCTTGTCGAAGGGGCGTCCTTCCCTTTGGACCTTGAAAGCGAAGAACAGTGCTTCGACAAGCTCAGCACGAACGGATTGAAAGGGTGGCGCCGTGACGAAAGCGAAAGTCGGCGTCCTCATCTCGGGCGCCGGGACCAATATGGCGGCGCTGCTCTATGCCGCAAAGGCCGCCGACTGCCCTTATGAACTCGTACTGGTCGCGAGCAACAACCCGGAAGCGCCGGGCCTCGCGCTCGCCGCGGCCGAAGGCATTGCGATCTGGGCGCAATCGCACAAGGGAATGTCGCGCGCCGCCTTCGACGCGCTGGTCGACGAACGGCTGCGTGCCGCTGGCGCCGACTATGTCGCGCTTGCGGGCTATATGCGCATCCTCAGCGACGATTTCGTCGCCGGCTGGACCGACCGGATGCTCAACATCCACCCCAGCCTGCTGCCGCTCTACAAAGGGCTCGACACCCATCAGCGCGCGATCGACGCGGGTGACCGCTTCGGCGGGTGCAGCGTCCATGTCGTCACGCCGGCGCTCGACGATGGGCCGGTGCTGGCGCAGACACGTCGCACGGCATGCCCTGCTTCGGGATCGTGAAGGGCAAGAAATTCGCCTATTTCACCCACGATCATCATGGCGACGGCAAGACCGCGCTGCTGGTGAAAATCAGCGGCGCCGACGAGCAGGCGCAACTCATCGAGCTCGACGAAGAACGCTATTACCGCCCCGCCTATTTCGGCGACGACTGGGTCGGCATCCGGCTGGACCTTGGCGACACCGACTGGGATGCGATCGGCGACTGGCTCCGCAAGAGCTGGCTGGCGATCGCGCCGAAAAAGCTCGCGGGGCTGATGGCGGCAGCCGAGGACTTTTAAGTCGCCACCCGCGTCATTGCGAGCGGAGCGAAGCAATCCAGAGCGGTTCACGCGCACTCTGGATTGCCGCGCGGCGTCGCCGCTCGCAAATGACGAACAAGGGCGCCATACTTGCCCCGTCCAAAATTCGCGCTGGCCTTTTGCACCAAAGCACGGTGAACTGGCGGCGATGGAGTATGATTTCGCCCTGATCCTGTGGGCCGCGTACGTCGCGGTCTTCATCGTCATCCTGGGCCGGATCATCCTGCGGCCGCAGCGCGAGCCCGCCTCGCGGCTCGCGTGGTTGATCGCGACGATCGCGGTACCCGTGGTCGGCATCCTCGCCTATCTGTTGCTCGGGGAGGCGCGGATCAGCGCCAAGCGGCGCGCGCGCTATGCCGCGATCGAGGCGCATCTGCCGCATCCGCACGACAATGCCGACGTGCGCCGCAGGCTCGCGCGCAGCGCTTGGGCCGCCCCCTTCGCGCTCGCAGAGACGGCTCGCCGACAATAACGGCTTCCGGATCAAGGACGCGCTGGTCCGCGCGGCCCGGCGCGGCGTCAAGGTCCGCGTCCTCGCCGACGCACTCGGCTCGCGCGGCTTCATCCGGTCGGCCTATTGGATCGAACTCGAAAATGCCGGGATCGATGCGCGCATCGCGCTGCCGATCGGCGGGCTGATCTGGACGCTGATTCGCGGGCGCTTCGACCTGCGCAATCACCGCAAGCAACTCATCATCGACAATCGCATCGCCTGGTGCGGCAGCCAGAATCTCGCCGACCCCGAATTTCGCATCAAGTCGAAATATGCGCCGTGGGTCGACATCATGACGCGCTGGGAAGGCCCGGTGGTGCAGGGCTGCCAGTTCGTCTTTGCCGCCGACTGGGAAAGCGAGCGCGGCGACGACATCGGCGACCTTTTGCAGGACGATGCCGAGCCTCCGGCCGCCGCCGATCCGGGCATCGCGGCGCAGGTAATCGCGACCGGCCCCAATGTCCGCTACGCCGCGATGACCGCCTGTTTCACCGCGCTCATCCATTCGGCGCGGCGCGAGCTGGTCGTCACCACCCCCTATTTCGTCCCCGACGAACAATTGCTCTTCGCGCTGCTCGACTGCGCGCGGCGCGGCGTCGCAACGGTGATGATCGTGCCGCACCGCAACGATAGCCGCGTCGTCGCGGGCGCGAGCCGCAGCTATTATGCCGACCTCGTCGACGCGGGGGTAAAGCTCTACGAATATCGTCCCGGCCTGCTCCACGCCAAAACGATGGTGGTCGACGGCGAAGTCGCGCTGATCGGCTCCGCCAACCTCGATCGCCGCAGCTTCGAACTCAATTTCGAGAATAATATCCTGTTGCGTGACAAGGCTTTTGCTGCCGAACTTCGTACGCGGCAGGAAGTTTACCGCGCCGATTCGATACCCGCCAGCGCCGCCGATGTCGCATCCTTCGGCATCGTCCGGCGACTGTGGCAAAACCTCGTCGCGACGGTCAGTCCGCTGCTCTAGCGCCAGCCGCTCCGCAGCCGCCCCTTCCACCTGATTGCGGGCATGTTGACAGCGCTCCGCCCCTTCCCGAGAAGTGCACTGCTAGATCTGGGGGATTTGACGATGGGCAAGGAATTCAATGCATTTTCGATCGTGGGCGTGGTGCTGCTGGCCACATCTGTGCCAGCTCATGCAGCGAGCGACCCTTTTATCGGTGAAGTAATGATGACAGCCGCGACCTTCTGTCCGCGCGGTTGGACCGAGGCCAATGGCCAACTCGTATCAATCAGCGAGAATATGGCGCTTTTTTCGTTGCTGGGAACGACTTATGGCGGGGATGGGAGCAAGACCTTTGCGCTCCCTGATCTGCGGGGACGCGCGCCGGTCCATGTCGGTAACGGCCGTGACGTACCGCCGCTGGTGCTCGGCCAAAAGGGCGGCAACACCAGCGTCGCCCGCGACCCCGCGGCGTCGGGCGCAGTCAAAACGCAGCCGACACTAGCCATTCGCTACTGCGTTGCGATCCAAGGCATCTACCCGTCGCGCAACTGAAAAAGGCCGCCGGATCGCTCCGGCGGCCTCTTTGGCCTTGCGGCTCATGCTTTCGGCCAGTTCCTTGCGGATCGTGCCGGGGGCCGCATCCTTGGGGTTGGTCGCGCCCATCACGTCGCGGTTGCGCTGCATCGCATTCTCGCCTTCCAGAACCTGGACGACGACCGGGCCCGAGGTCATGAATTCGACGAGTTCGCCGAAGAAGGGGCGTTCCTTGTGGACCGCGTAAAAGCCTTCGGCCTGTTCCTTGGTCATGTGGATGCGCTTCGACGCGACGACGCGCAGTCCGGCGTGGACACGCCTGACCGCGTCGGCAAGCTGCCTGGCGGGGGTGTCCTTGACGACGAACCCGCCGGCCCC
>LULM01000304.1_pt1 | contig 10310 bp, 9 predicted proteins | sample 728151 | NCBI WGS metagenome assembly LULM01 (sample SAMN03860289, study PRJNA289734) | marine metagenome | biome: seawater column; feature: ocean; material: water; isolation source: Red Sea water column Station 149 - depth 200m | place: Saudi Arabia: Red Sea | collected 2011-10-15 | depth 200 m
CAAAGCTATAGTCACGTTGTGTACGTTTAACTCGTTGTTCTCGTTTATGTTCCATAAAATAAGTCTCTTAAGGTGTAAACTTATTTCAGGACGGGACAGTACAGTGAAATAAAAAAGCGTCCATCTAGGGCGCTTTTTTCATGCTCAAATTTTATTTACAAATCACTTTTGGAGCATCTTAAGTAATTTATTTTTTCAAATTAATGTTTAAAGAGTTGGGTAAAAAAGGAATACATTGTCGAAGTGATTCGCACTCCTCTCCTCGGTTTATCCGAATAAAATAATCTTGCATCATCTGCGCTTGTTGCTCAATACCATAGTTGAGAAAGGACTTACCAAACTTGATCACATATTTATAGCGACGATCAAATAGTGCTTTTTTGATAACAGAAATGCCCTGTTGCACTTGCCATACATGCGTCATTTCATGAATCAACCAAGATTGCAACTCAAGACTTTCCTGTGAAAAATCCGCTTTCCAGTCCAGTCGATTAAAATAAATATGACCATTTGGGCTGATCGCATAATGTGGTATCACCAAACGATGCGCAACAATCTCGACCTTTTCATAATCTATATGATTGGCAAAAACCGTTTTGGCGAAATCAATTTCACCAGCAGTAAGCTGTCGTCGCTTACTCACAAACCACTGACTGAACATTTTTGACATCGTAAAAATTGTATTCCACTTAAGTTTTGCTATTTTTTCGAAATGATAGATGGTTTAAACAAAAAACCACCTAAAACACTAGGATTTAAAGTGAATTTTCTCATACAATAGCATGGATTTTAATGATTAAACTGTACACTATTTGCGTATACATTTTGCTTAGATATGCTTAGTACCATGTTTTTTTCTTTGCTAAGGTGGTTTGGGACAATACAAGAAAATAAAATTTGTCCAAACCACAAATAATCATCCTGAATTTAGGAAACTTTTTAGAATGCGTAATTTCAAAATTGCTCTCGCCCAGTTCTCTCCACTGGTCGGTGATATTCAGCAAAATGCTGAAAACATGTTGCAACAAGCACGTCAAGCTGCCGAGAAAGGTGCAAATATCATTGTTTTCCCTGAACTTGCATTGATCGGCTATCCGCCTGAAGATTTATTATTGCGCCCAAGTCTTACAGGACGTATCGAACAAGGTTTAAAACATCTTGCTCAGGTAAAGAATATTTTGATCGTCGTCGGTTATGTGCATGTTGATGAGGAAGGCAAACGCTACAACTCGGCAGCATTGCTTCATAATGGTCAAATTATCGGTCGCTATCACAAACAGAATTTACCAAACTATAGCGTATTTGATGAACAACGCTATTTTGAAATTGGTCATCAACATCTTATCTTTGAACATCAAGGTCACAAGTTTGGTGTACTCATCTGCGAAGACATTTGGGTTGAGAAAAATACCAAGCAACTCAAATCGCTTGGTGCTGAAACGATTTTGGTACTCAATGCTTCTCCATATGAAGCTGGTAAACCTCAACAACGTCAACAATTGATCAGCAAACTTGCCGCCGAAAATGATCTACGCATCGTTTATGTCAACCAAGTCGGTGGGCAGGATGATTTGATTTTTGACGGTGCTTCTACAGTCATTAATCAAAATGGTGATGTGGCTGCACGTGCCGAACTCACCGAATCCGATTTACTCTTCGTTGATTTTGACGCTGAGAAAAAACAATATCTACAGCAAAAGTTTGAACCTGCATTAGATACCATTCCTGAGATTTATCAACTTTTGGTCATGGCTGTTCGTGATTATGTCAATAATTCAGGCTTTCCAGGTGTGGTACTTGGGCTTTCTGGCGGTATTGATTCAGCATTGACTTTGGCAATCGCTGTGGATGCCTTAGGTGCAGATCGTGTACAAGCAGTGATGATGCCGTATACCTACACCGCACAGATGAGTGTTGAAGATGCTGCTGAGCAAGCTCAGCGTCTAGGAATCACCTTTGGTATCGCAGAAATTAATCCGATTGTGAATGTTTTTATGCAGACGCTTTATCCATTCTTTGGCGACAGTCCAATGGATACCACAGAAGAAAACCTACAAGCTCGCTCGCGTGGTACTTTGCTAATGGCATTGTCAAATAAATTTGGCAATCTCGTCCTTGCCACAGGTAATAAGTCTGAACTCGCAGTCGGCTACTGCACGCTGTATGGCGATATGGTCGGTGGCTTTGCCCCGCTCAAAGACGTCTATAAAACGATTGTTTTTGAATTGGCCAAATACCGCAATTCAATCGCCAAAACACCTGTGATTCCTGAGCGTGTCATCACTCGTCCGCCGTCGGCTGAGCTTCGTCCAGATCAGAAAGATCAAGACTCATTGCCTGCTTATGATGTTTTAGATTCGATTTTGTATATGTACATCGAAGAAGATTTGAGTCAAGATAGCATCGTGGCAAAAGGCTTTGACGCAGACGTGGTGAGTAAAGTCATCAAACTTGTCGATCGAAACGAATACAAACGTCGTCAAGGTGCAATTGGACCACGTATCAGCTCCCGTGCATTTGGTCGGGAGCGTCGCTACCCGATTGTCAATGGATGGAAAGCAGGTGTCTGAAGCACAGCAAATCGTAGATCAACTCTATCGCTTGCAAAAGCAATATTTCAAAGACATGTTGTTGGGTGAAAATGCCCAACAACTGCAACGAGAACGTATTGCTTATTTTTTTCAGACCAGTGACACCGTTACGCTCAATCAAATCATTGACGTTGAGCAACTGGTCGGTGTCGTACAAAGCCAAGTCTACAAAATCAATTTTAAACCTGCTCTTCTCAGTGTAATCGGTGAGATTGCGCAGAACATCCATATTAAGCTCAATGAAACCACTGCACCTTTGGCTGATTTCGCCAGTGACCAACAAATAGAGCATTGGCTTCGCAAGATATTAGAGCTTGATGAAGTATTTGATTACATCAGAACTCAGATCGAACATACCCCTCAAATCCGAAGCCTGTGCGCTTACTGGATTAATCAAAATATCGAGCACTTTAGTCCTAAAAATCTACATCAAGTGTCTGAAAAGACCTTAGATCGGCTACCTGAATCGTTACAGCGTTTTTTTCATGCGCAAGCGCAGAAACTCGAAGAGCAAATTGAAATCAGAGCCGCTCAACTTTTTCAGCAACAGCTTTTATTTTTATTTCATTTAGAAAAAGAAGAATACCTCACACTGGGCATGAGTCTTTGGGAAAGTATTAAGTACAAGTCTGTTGCAGAATTTACCAATATGGCATCGCCTCTAGATAGCGAAGAGTTATTTATCCTGAGTTATGAATTTTGGAAAGATTTTCGTCATAACGATACTTTTCAGCAGATCATCAAAGAAGGCATTCATTACTTCTACGATACATTCGCAGAAGAAACAATTTATGAGCTTTTCCTCTCAACAGGCTTGAAGATTGAAGACATACAACTTGAAGCAGAACGCTTTGCACCAAGTATTCTCAAGCGTTTAGATGAATTAAATCTGTTAGATGCTTTTATTGATCAAATGATTCAACCATTTTTCCAAGCTGAACAGACGATTGATCAAGTGAATCAAATACTAAACATTAAATCTTAATTTTTATTCGATAATCAACTTATTCTATTTGTATGTGATTTTATAAAAAGTTCGTTAAATTTTTGGCGTAATCTTAGTGCAGATTGATATTATTTTACGCCCAAAAGTACTGTTTTTGTCGAGTATTATTTTTAGAAAAATGTTTTAAAGTGATGTTAAATTTAACCATACAAACACCATCAAGCACAACGACGTACGCTGTAAACCACTAAATATAAAGTATTTTTAATGAGGCAAAAAAAAGTCATACATGGGAGTATGACCTATAAAAATGGTGGCTATGACGAGACTTGAACTTGTGACCCCCGCATTATGAGTGCGGTGCTCTAACCAACTGAGCTACATAGCCGTAAACTGTGGGCGCATTATTATATTTTCAAAGCACTTCGTCAAGACTCAAAATAACTAAATGCTTAATCTACACTCAATTTCGAAAAATAAACGTCATTAATTTAATTTTGACTTAATACGTGATAAGAGTGGGATGAGCTTTTGCTTCTCTTCTGCACTTAGCGCAACCAACTCATTCGCAGTCACTTCCGCACCAATGTGTCCGAGAGCTTGACCAATAGTAAACCAACTAAACACACCAAAGTGACTAAACTTATCCATTTCATGATCAAGAAAATCATAATTTCGAGGGCTTCTATGCTGCCAGCACATTTTCAGCTCTTGATATTTCTCAGACATTGGGATGGTCTGAGCATATTTCCAAAATTCTGTATCCGCCCGTGGTGTGTCATAGTGCATTCGAATAAAATCAGCTATACCTTCCCACGATTGCGCATTCTGTTGGTTATAAAAATCAATATGTTGCTTAGCAATGATTCCTTGTGTTTCTTTAACCAGAATATCAAACAGCTTCAATTGCATTAACATTTGACCGATAGATGTCGCTTCTAATGGCTCAACAAATCCTGAGCTCAAACCAATGGAAAAGACATTATTCGACCATATCTTTTCAAAATAACCCGTCTTAAAGTCAATCACACCTAGAGCGTCAATCGAATGCCCTAACCACTGCTCTACTTCATCTAGAGCTTGATCTAGACTAATGAATTGATCATTATATACATATCCTGCACCAATACGTTGCTGTAGTGGAATTTGCCATACCCAGCCGGCACTCAGCGCAGTTGACCGTGTGACTAGATCTGGGTGTTCTAATTGATGTTGTAAGTGAAATGGTATTGCCTTATTCATTACCAAACGATCTGTAAGATCACACCACGGCGTTTTCAGTTCATTTTCGATTAATAATCGTGAAAATCCCGAAGCATCAATCACAAAATCACAAGCTAAGGCCTGTTGCTTAAGCTGGAGTGTTTCAATATCGCCACTTTCGCTATTGCGAGCAACTGAGATTAATGTATCTTCTATATGATGAATGTTTCTTTGCGAAGCAATCTTTTTTAAGTATTGACCGACTTGAAATGCATCAAAATGAAATGAACTTTCAAAACTATGATTTTGATAAGAGGTTAATATTTGAGTCAATTGATTTTGAGAAATATTTTGCTCTCTGAGTTGAATTGAATCCGCAATCTGAGAGAGTGGAATTTGATGATTTGCAAGTATAGATAATGCAGGGTGAAACCCTTTAACAATGTCATAATCCGCAAGTTTTGAAACATATGGTAGTAGAAATCATCTTGCTTACCAGTACGCCAACCTTCATAAACAAATCCAAGTTTATGCACTGCCCCTGTCTGTTGCATAAATTCTAATAGCGGAATGTCTAAGTGATGCAAAGCATCAATAAAATTAAGAATCCCTCCCTCACCAACACCAACTATTGGCTTCTCAGGGCTTGAGATTACCGTAATATCAACTTGGTCATTAAATATTTTGCGTATGAAGCGCAGCAAACCAACCTGCTGTCCCACAACCAACGATACAAATCTTCCTCAATGCACCAATATTTACCATAACCTTTCCTTAGTATTTGCAATCTATACAGACTTCGACTTTCATTCCATGCAATAAAGTCGCATAATTAAAGCGACACTACAATGACGAGAGATTCTAATGCAAGCACAAATTTTAATTATTTCAATGCTTTCTGTAATAACACTGTCTGGGTGTCAAACCACAGCACAACAATTCAACGGCAAATCAGGCTACGAAATCGTTTCTCAAAGCAAACAAACCACAACCCTCAAATACACACTCTCTGCAAATGCTGACCAAGCGAAGATTCAAGCCAAACTCCAAAGCGCATGCCAACAAGTACTTGGTTCTGATAAAACGTATATGATCAATATTTTGGGGAGTAATGAAGTCAATACTCAAGCGAACAACCCAAGCGCTCAAGGTGTAAATATCGGTCAAACGCGTGCTACATTCGGATTATCTAATACGCCAAGCCTATCAGGTGCTGATGACTATGCTTCTCGTCAAGGGTTGGAAACTCAACCAAGAACGCTTAACGTCATTCTTTATACCTGCAGTGCTTAAAAGCCTAAAACAGAAAAAATACCATTAATACATGAAAAAAGACGCTATTGATAAAAATTATAGCGTCTTATAAAAACTGACATTGCGAAACTCTTTGGCTTCATCGAGATCAGGCCATGTTGTCGCACTACGTTCATCAATTTTGATATAGTTTGGATGACTAAAATTTTTCACTCGACTGTCTGCAACCCACACTTCAGGTGCAAATTTTAAAAATTCATCGAGAAAGAAGCGATTGCATTGGTCGTATAAAACGTCTGCGGCTAAAAGTACATCGACCTGTTCGGCTTGATACAAATCATCTAAATATTCTAATTCAACTTGATTCAGTTTGGCATTCTCACGACATGACTCAAGACTGACCAAATCAATATCACAACAAATCACTCGCTTCGCGCCTGCTAGCTTTGCAGCAATCGCTACTACACCTGAGCCTGCACCAAAGTCCAAAACCACTTTATCTTTGACATGATGTGGCTCTGCTAACAGCCACTGCGCCATCGCCAAACCTGACGCCCAGCAGAAAATCCAGTACGGTGTTTCATTCCAAATCTTGCGAACAACTTCATCATCCAAGCGATCATTAGAAAATACAGGTGGAATCAACCACAACTGGATTGGCGTGTCAGGCAAATATTGTGCTGTTAATTCACAGTTTGGAATGACCTGATGAAGCGCATCCAACAGTTGCTGTGGTGCGCTCAGATGAGTAGTCTTCTTCATTAATTAGCCAAATGCTTTTTCAGCAGCTTCTACTGTTTGGCGAATTAATGTGGTAATGGTCATTGGACCAACGCCACCCGGTACAGGTGTATACGCAGAAGCGACGTCTTCAATGCCTTGTAATTCGATATCACCTACACCACCACCGTCACGTGGGTGGAAACCTGCATCAACAACGACTGCATCTTGTTTTATCCAGTCTTTCTTAATCAGCTCTGCTTTACCCACTGCGCCGACCACAATATCAGCTTGCTTCACCAACTCTGAAAGGTTTTGGGTACGTGAATGGCAAATCGTCACAGTCGCATTAGCTTGAAGCAACATCATTGCCATTGGCTTACCTAAGATCGCCGAACGACCAACAACTACTGCATGTTTACTAGCGATTTCGATGCCATATTCTTTTAAAATCGTCATGATGCCTTGTGGCGTTGCAGAACCATAAGCAGGCTCACCCATCGCCATACGACCAAAGCCAAGACAAGTCACACCATCGACATCTTTTTCAAGGCTGATTGCATCAAAGCACGCACGTTCATCAATCTGTTCAGGTACTGGATGTTGTAGCAAAATACCATGTACGTCTGGATTGGCATTAAGTTTTTCAATTTCTGCTAAAAGCTGTTCAGTGGTGGTGCTTTGTGGCAATTCAATTTTTAACGAATCCATGCCCACACGACGACAAGCGTTGCCCTTCATACGTACATAAGTCGCCGATGCACCATCATCGCCAACTAAGATAGTCGCCAAAATCGGTGTGCGACCAGTTTTGGTTTTTAACGCCTCAACACGAGTCAATAAATCTGCTTCAATTTTATTTGCTAACGCACGACCATCCAATACCAATACCACAGCCTGTCTCCACGATTCAACAAAAATTTTAATGTGCAAATCATACATGAAAAACTTTCTAAATTGCGCTTAGATGTTGTTTTTCTGTGCATATTCTCAGCCGATAGTATTGTTTTTTTCTCAAAGGTTGCTAATATGTGCTTCACCAATAAGGCGGGGTGGCAGAGTGGTCATGCAGCGGACTGCAACTCCGTGTACGCCGGTTCGATTCCGACCTCCGCCTCCAAAATTGGTCAGTCTAAGCATAAAGACATTAAACAAATTGCACACTTAGAATGTACGCCCGGGTGGTGAAATAGGTAGACACAGGGGATTTAAAATCCCCCGCCCTCAAAGCGTGCCGGTTCGAGTCCGGCCCCGGGCACCATTTTATGGTGACATCAAAATTTAGAATGAAGTTTGATGTAAAAAATGACTAGCTTAATTGCTAGTTTTTTTATGCCTGCAATTTATGAATAATTTATTAAATGTTTGTTATTTAATAAAATCTAAAAATCAGCCAAACGAATTTGACTGAAAACGATAACTTACAGTCAGTGCAATTTTGCACGGATACCAGGCAACCGAGTGATGATGTACACCGCGTACTTCAAGCGAGGTTAACAAAGTAGCAGCACAAAAGTGCGTTAACTGTTATGCGACCTGTGCAGAATCAGTCTTGACATTCAAATTCACATCTAATGTCAATTGATGCCCACGACTTGCATCGACCTTATATTCTTCAGATTTAATAGTATCAACAAAAATCCAATTGGCTTGCATTTGCGCTTGATCAAAAGTCACAGTGAGATAGCCACGCTGATTCAAGTTGGTATATGCCAGCTCATCAATCAGGGTAGTAAATGCCATTTCAAACTGTTGCAACTGCGCCTGCGGAATATTTAAATATTTTTCCATACCTGGTGAAGACACCGAACTGGTCGCCAGCTCAACGCCAACGTAGCTTGATGGCTGTGACTGCATCGCTTGGCTATGTAGATAACTGCTCCATGCATTATGCGTATCACCTGCCAGCACCACGACTTTTTTATTTAATTGCATCAACGTCGCATACAGCACTTCACGTTCATAATAATAGCCATCCCACGCATCAAGATTGTACGGTGCAACAGTATTGACCCGAGCCTTCTCTTGTTCGGTCACACTTGGATCGCCCTGTGCAATACGCATTTTAATGGTGACCAATTCAGTGATTTGCGTATTCATTGCAGTTAAGGTTTCTTCGGTGACATTACCACTAGTGATTGCACTTAAAGACATAAGCAATTCAGCAGGGATCAACATTTTCGCCATCAAAACTTGTTGCCCTAACACGTTCCAAGTTGCCTTTGACGTAGCTAATTGTTGTTGTAACCAATCACGTTGCGTATACCCTAACAAAGTACGATCTTGCGCTGTTAAATCCGCTTGGAACTTGGCAAAGTCCACACCCGAGGTAGTAATATAGTTTGCATAATCCAGTTGCGCATCACGTGCCAAAATACGTGTATCCAGCATATTCAGCTGTACCAGCTCACCAAAATTAAACTGACGATATATATTTAAGTGATCATCTTCGGAGATCGGACGAATTGGCATCCATTCAAAATAGGCTTGTAGTGCGGCAAGCTTACGCTCGAAAAAGTCACCTTCATTTTCTTGGTGATTTTCTGCACCTTCACGCCATGTATCATTGGTTAATTCATGATCATCCCACACCACGATAAATGGATGACGTGCATGCACTGCTTGCAAATCTTCATCGCCACGATATAGCGCATAACGCTTACGATAGTCGTCTAATTTGACGATTTCTGTATTATTATCTTCTGCGAGTGTACGACCAAGAGCCACCGCATCTTCTGTTGCATAGCCATCTGCGCCATATTCATAAATATAATCGCCAAGATGAATCACCACATCAACATCTTGTTTTGCCATCTCGGCATAGACATGAAAATAACCTGCTGGATAGTTTGAGCATGAACATACAGCAAAGCTGACTTGATCCGTTTGTGTCGCTAAGGTCTTGGTTTGACCAGTTGGAGAAATAGCTGAACCGCATAAGAAACGGTAAAAATAACTTTCACCTGCATCCAAACCTGTTGCATCGACTTTTACTGTGAAATCTACCACCTGACCAGTTTCAACTTTTCCAGTAGCAATGATTTGGGAGAAATTTTCATCACGAGCAACTTCCCAAGTCACATTTAGACGCAGTGCTAAATCTTCAGGACTAAGACGGGTCCACAAAATCACTCGATCTTGTAATGGATCACCACTGGCAACGCCATGTAAGAACTCAACTTTTGGTGCATTTTCGGAATGATTATCATCGTCATTACAACCTACTAAACTGCTGGCAATGGATAAAGCCCCAAAACCCATTAAACTTTTCTGAATCAAAGCACGGCGTGTCACTAGATTTGGCATAGATTTCTCATCATTCGCTATAAATAAATTAAATAGGAAAAATCTACACGGTAAAGATGAAGCTTTGATCGCAAAATGATGAACAATTAGTGACAATTAAAATAAAATGATATTTTCACTACATATCAAAACGCAGATTCAAATCCCAAGTGCAACACATTTGTAGTTAGTTGAAAAAGTTAGGTGTATTTATAGAATCATTAGACTTTTTCAACTCGCAATTGGAAAGCACACAATGAAGAAATACACCCAACTTTCTCAAGATGAAAGATACGAAATTTATGCTACTT
>LULM01000412.1_pt1 | contig 10282 bp, 9 predicted proteins | sample 728151 | NCBI WGS metagenome assembly LULM01 (sample SAMN03860289, study PRJNA289734) | marine metagenome | biome: seawater column; feature: ocean; material: water; isolation source: Red Sea water column Station 149 - depth 200m | place: Saudi Arabia: Red Sea | collected 2011-10-15 | depth 200 m
GCCAGAGCGCGGCGAACAAGCCGATCGCGAAGAGCAAGCCCGCGCTCATCGGCACGGGCATCGCGCCGATCGAAGCAAGAGGACGACAGGAACGCCGGATATCATCCGTCTGCCCCTATCGACTGCGCAGCCTCTATTCAATCGTCCGCCGCACAGGCGCGGCGGAACAGGACGCCGGAAGGCCTCGTCCGGTCGAAATTCCCGCGCACCCCGCGCGGATTGCGCGCCGGTACGCGGTCAGAATTTTGCCGTCGCCGATGCGCGGAAATAGCGTCCTAAAATGCCCGAATAATAGGTGATCGTGCCATTGGCTGCCGGCGCCGGGAACGGCGGTTTCGCGTCGAAGACATTGTCGACGATCAGGCGCAGCGCAAACTGCTTCGATACGTCGACGCCGATCGAGGCGTTGAACAGCCACCACGCACCGACACCGCTATATTCCAGCGCGTTGGGTGCCGCGTCGGCGTTCCACACGCTCTTGCCATAATATTGCGTTTGCCAGAGCAGATTTACCGGACCGCGATCGACCGTGACATTCGCGGTGAACGAATGTTTGGGATTGCCGATTTCGCCGCGTGCGGTGTCGATATCACCCGTTCCGACGCGCGTTTCGAGCTTGTCGAGATAGAAGTAATTGAGCGACAGGCCGAGCGCCGTGTCCGCCGCAACCTCGCGCCGATAGGCGATTTCGGCGGTCAGGCCGCGGAAGTCCATCGACGCCGCATTGGCATAGCCGGTGCGCACGAAAGCGACCTGCCCGCCCGGATCGCGGTCGATCTGGCCGCAAACCGCCGCCGGATAGGCGACCGCGTCATAGCATGCGTCGAGCGTCTGGCCCGCACCGAGCAATACGATCGCGTCGCGCAGCCGGATATCGACCCAGTCGGCGGTGATCGTCAGACCGGGCACGAAGCGCGGACGAACGATCGCGCCGACGGTCCAGCTGTCGGCCCGCTCGTTCCTGAGCGCAGCATTGCCCGACACCGAGATCGGCGCCGTGAACCCGACGATGTTCGACGTGAAACCATCGGGGTTCGCGATCCCCGCTGCGATGCAGTTCGCGCGCCGCTGCGCCGGGTTCGGCCCCGAATTGACGAAGCGGCGATCGCACGGATCATTGGCCGTCGCAAAAGCCAGCGACGTCGGGCTGAAGCTTTCGGTGATCGCGGGCGCGCGCACCGAGCGGGTGAAATTGCCGCGGATCGTCACATCGGCGACCGGCGACAATCGTCCGCCCGCGGTCCACGTCCAGTCGCCCCCCCCCGCCGAATGATCGATATAGCGCGCCGCGCCGTCGAGTTCGAACGCATTGACGAAGCTGTCCATCCCCGGCGTAACGACCGGAATCTTGAGCTCGCCGGAAAATTCATTCGTCGTGAAGCTGCCCCGCACCGGATCGATCGGGATGCTGCGGCCGAACGGCATCCGAAATCCGCCTCCGATATCCTCGCCATAATAATAGGCGCCGGGATCGAACGCGGTCTTTTCATGCCGATGCTCATAGCCGAGCGAGGCGATGACATCGCCGCCGGGCAGCCGGAACAGCGGCCCGTTGACCGACGCGCTGAGCACGAACTGCGAATTGGTCGCGGTCGGGTCGGCGATCGTCGTCACATAATCGAGCGCGGCCTGGCTGAAGCGGCCGACGCCGAACAGGTCGAGCGGCGCGCAGGTCGCGCTGAGCGTCGCGATGTTCGCGTTGCTGTATCCGGGGCGGCAGATGATATTGCCGTTGGCGGCACCGCCGCCGAACACACCCTCATCGACGGCATCGACCGCGTTGAGGAAATTCTGCTGCACCAGCACGCGTTCGCGCCCGCGCGTTTCGGAATGGCCGTAATTGGCCGAGACCTCCCATTTGTAGATCCGGTCGCCGACGCCGAATTCGCCGTCGAACCCGGTGACGAAGCGATAGAGTTCGACCGTCGTGTCGGCACGGCCGGTCGTCAGGTCGGTATTGGCGCGCGCCATCAGAAAGCTGTCGGGAGCCGTCGTGAAATCGGGATTGCCGTCGCCGTCGGCATCGATCGGAATCCCGCCGAGCAGACCATAGGCGGCCAGATTGTCCCGGATCGTCGCGCGGTCGACGTCGTTCAGATAAGGATTGTCGAGGCTGAGCACCAGATTGCCGTTCGGCGACGTGCCCGGCCCGGCCAGCGCCGTATTATACTGCGGCTGCGCTGCGACATTGGTCCCCTTGCTGTGCGCATACCAACCCTCGCCGAACCAGCGAACCGTGTCGCTCAGCTCGAAACTGCCGAGCGCGGTCGCGAGATAGCGGTCATTATTCGTCGCGAGGTTGCCATAATCCTTTGTCGCAAAGCCATTGCCGCCCGAGCTTTCGAACAGGCTGCCCGTGCGCGTCCCGAAGTCGAGCGGGACGAGCCGGCCGGCGTCGTTGAACGTCAGGACATTGCCCGACGCGTCGAAAATCCCGCCGAATTCGGGAATGCTGTCGAAGGCGAGCGGCACGCCGCTGTTGGTGAAGACGTTGAGCCGCTGGTCGTAATAGAGCTGCTGCTGAAAGGGAGATGCCGGATCGGCGGCAGTCGTGAAAAAGGGGCCGGCGGCGCTCGTCAGAAAGCGGTCGCCCGTGGTGAGGCCGCGCGCGCGATTCCATTCGCCGCTGAGCGTGATGTGGCCGCGCCCGCCCGCAAAACCGGCGCCCCAGATGCCGCTGATGCGATAATCCGGTGCGTCGCCGCGCTGCGACACGCCCGCCTGGCCTTTGAGTTCAAGCCCGTCGAAATCCCGTTTGAGGATGATGTTGACCGTGCCCGCGATCGCATCGGAGCCATAGATGGGCGCGCCGCCGACCGCGACCGTTTCGATGCGATCGACCAGCGTTTCGGGGATGACGTTGAGGTCGACCTGACTGCCCGGCCCGACCGGCCCGAATACCGAGGCGGTATTGGACGACACGAAGCGCCGACCGTTCACCAGCGTCAGCGTGCGCTGGCTACCCAGCGAAAAGAAATCGACGAAGGTCTGGCCCGACCCGAAGGGGCCTTCCTGCGCACCGACATTGCTGTTGCCGGGGACGCCGAAGGCGGCAATTTCCGACAGCGCCTGCGCGACATTGGTATAGCCGCGCCGGTCGATCTGGTCGGCGGTGGTGACCAGCGTCGGCTGGATCGTGTCCGCATCGGTGCGCGCGATGCGCGACCCGGTGACGATGATCTGTGTACCGCTGTCGGCGTCCGCCGACGCATCGGGCGCAACATCCTGCGCCGCAGCCGGTGTAGCCGCCGCCAGAATAGCCAGCGCGGACAGGCCGCCATAAAGCCCTGCTCGCATCGCGCGCACGGTAATCATTCCGGGAACTCCCTCGTTTAAGCGATGCCCCCCGGCCGCACCAAAATCTGAATCGAGCGAGCGCTGCCCCGAACCCCCAAAAGCAAAGGGCCACGCTCCCATCCGGTTTCCGGACGGCAGCGCGACCCTACAGTCTGCTTATGAAAAATTAGTAACGATCAGTAACGATAATGATCGGGCTTGAACGGTCCTTCGACCGGCACGCCGATGTAATCGGCCTGCTTCTGCGTCAGCGTCGACAGCTTCACCCCCAGCTTTTCGAGGTGCAGCGCCGCGACCTTTTCGTCGAGATGCTTGGGCAGGACATAGACGTCGTTCTTGTAATCGTCGGCCTTGGTAAACAGCTCGATCTGCGCGAGCGTCTGGTTGGTGAAGCTCGACGACATCACGAACGACGGGTGGCCCGTCGCACAGCCGAGGTTCACGAGGCGGCCCTTCGCTAGCACGATGATCTGCTTGCCATCGGGGAATTCGACGAGGTCGGTGCCCGGCTTCACTTCGGTCCATTTGTAATTGGCGAGCCCCGCGATCTGGATTTCGCTGTCGAAGTGGCCGATGTTGCAGACGATCGCCATCGGCTTCATCGCCGCCATATGGTCGGCGGTGATGACGTCGGCGTTGCCGGTCGCGGTGCAGAAGATGTCGGCGCGGGCGACCGCTTCGTCCATCGTGACGACTTCATAGCCTTCCATCGCCGCCTGCAGCGCGCAGATCGGGTCGATTTCGGTAACCAGCACGCGCGCGCCGCCGTTGCGGAGCGAGGCGGCCGAGCCCTTGCCGACATCGCCAAAGCCCGCGACGCACGCAACCTTGCCGGCCAGCATGACGTCGGTCGCGCGGCGGATCGCATCGACCAGGCTTTCCTTGCAGCCATAAAGATTGTCGAACTTCGACTTGGTGACGCTGTCGTTCACGTTGATCGCCGGGAAGGGCAGCTTGCCTTCCTTGGCCAGCTGGTAAAGGCGGTGGACGCCGGTCGTCGTTTCTTCCGACACGCCCTTGATCGCGTGCACGCTCTTGGTGAGATAGCCCGGCTTGGCGGCAAGGAATTCCTTGAGCGCACGGACGAATTCGACTTCTTCGGCGTTGGTCGGCTCGAACAGCGGTTCGCCCGCTTCGACGCGCGCCCCCCACAGCGCGAACATCGTGGCGTCGCCGCCGTCATCGAGGATCATGTTCGCGGTCTGATCGTCGCCCCAGTCGAAGATCCGGCCGACATAGTCCCAATATTCAGCGAGGCTCTCGCCCTTCACCGCAAAGACGGGCGTGCCGCCAGCGGCGATCGCGGCGGCGGCATGATCCTGGATCGAAAAGATGTTGCAGGTCGCCCAGCGCACCTCGGCGCCCAGCGCGATCAGCGTTTCGATCAGCACCGCGGTCTGGATCGTCATGTGCAGCGATCCGGTGATGCGCGCGCCCTTCAGCGGCTGCGCCGCGCCATATTCGGCGCGCAGCGCCATCAGGCCGGGCATTTCGGTTTCGGCGATCGCGATTTCCTTGCGGCCGAAGTCGGCGAGGCCGATGTCGGCAATCACATAGTCGGCGGCGCCGTCCTTGGTCTTCGCCGCCGCGATTGCGGCATTGGCGGCGGTAATGGCGGCATTGGCTGCGGTGGTGGCCACGGGGAGTCTCCATATTGGCGAGTACGGCCGCAGGCGAGCGGCCCCGAATTGTCGAGCAATTATGTTGCGCGCCCTAACCGAAAGCGCGTCGCCATTCAAATATAAACTTTTCTTTATATCTGCAAGGCGCGGGTCGCAGTCGAACGCGGCGCAGGCACGATTCGTCCGCCGCCAATCGCGAGGCAGCGCAAAATAAATTTCGGGCGCGCGCCAATGTTACAACGCGCGGGGCGCAATTGTGACACAGCCTTGCAATGGCCAACTTCCTAAGAAATTTGCCTTATAATACGCCGTGCGATGAGCATAATCTGTCTATGTGACAGCAATGTTACATAGCCCGCGATTCATTGACTTTTATCCCCACAAACGAGAAAATAGGTCAAAGTTTTCGGGGAGATACCTAGATGAAAAAAATTCTGCTCAGCTTGGCTGCCCTGGCCGTCGCGTCGCCGGCGATGGCTCAGTCGATCGTCGTCACGGGCACCGAGGACAGCGCCTCGACGCCGCTGTCGGTTGCCTTTGAAGAATTGCAGGCGGGCGAAAACAAGGCGGCAGTGGCCAAGCTGACCGACGGCCGGGTCGATGCCCGCGATCCGTCGCGCCTGATCAATCTGGGCACCGCCTATGCCCGGCTTGGCCGCACCGCCGACGCCGCGACCGCCTATCGGTCGGCGATCGACAGCCCGATCCGCTACGACCTCGAGCTTGCGAACGGGGATTTCATGGATTCGCGCTGGGCCGCACGCACCGCGCTCGCGCGGCTTGACCAGGGGCGCCCGCTCCTCGCCCTCGCGCACTGACGCAGCCGATCGACGGCGGCGATCCTACGCTTCGCCGCCCTCGACCGTCAGCAGGCGCGCATCGATGCCGGCTTCGGCAAAGGCTGCCTGCCACCGCTGCGCCGGCGGCGTGTCGAACAGCAGCGCGTCGCTGCCGGGCGTCAGATGCCAGGCATGGCGCACCATTTCCTCTTCGAGTTGCCCCGGTGACCATCCGGCATAGCCGAGCGCGACGAGCCATTGCGACGGCCCGCGCCCCTCACCGATGGCGCGCAATATGTCGTGCGAGCTCGATATCATCCAGCGCCCCGACACCTGCACCGCGCCTTCGCCCGACCAGTCGCGGCTGTGGAGCACGAAACCGCGCGACGGTTCGACCGGTCCGCCCAGAAAGACCGGCTGATCGAGCGGTGCGTCGTGCGCGATGTCGAGCTGATCGAGCACCGCACCGACGGTCATGCCGTCGATCGGGTCGTCGATGCCGATCCCCATCGCACCCTCTTCGTCGTGGCTGATCATCGCGATGACAGAGTGATCGAAACGCGGATCGCCGATGCCGGGCAGCGCGAGCAGCAATTGGCCGGTGAACCAGGTCGGCGCCTTTTCCATCGCCCCATCATGGACTGCCGGGCGCGCAGGGTCCAGCGTCTTTGCGGGCATATCGACGAACCGCGGGGTCCATTGTGCAATGCGAATGCTCCGCGGCTTGACTCGCGGCGGCGCACACCCAATGTCTCGCGCGCACAAGACCCCCCTCAACGAAAGGATGCCAGCATGACCATCACTACCGGAGACTCGCTGCCCGACACCAAGCTGGTGAAGGTCACCGAAGGCGGCCCCGAACAGGTTTCGGCCGCCGATTATTTCAAGGGCCGCAAGGTCGCGCTCTTTTCGGTTCCGGGCGCTTTCACGCCGACCTGTTCGGCCAAGCACCTGCCCGGCTTCGTCGAAAAGGCAGCCGAACTCAAGGCCAAGGGCATCGACGAAATCGTCTGCACCGCGGTCAATGACGCCTTCGTCATGGGCGCCTGGGCGAAGAATGCCGGCGCGACCGACAGCGTGACGATGCTCGCCGACGGCAATGGCGATTTCGCCGAAGCGGTCGGGCTGACCATGGATGGCAAGGCATTCGGCATGGGCAAGCGCGGCCAGCGTTTCTCGATGGTCGTCAACGATGGTGTCGTCGAGCAGCTCAATGTCGAAGCGCCGGGCGAATTCAAGGTGTCGAGCGCCGACCATATGCTCGAACAGCTCTGAGCGGTTTGCGGATTGAAATGAGGGGCGGCGCGGCGCTGCGCCGCCCCCCTTTCCTTTTGTCATATTTTCGTGCAACAGCGTCGCGATGACATCAGAATCATCGAACGAAAATATCGCCGACCCCACCACCCTTGTCGAAGGGGTCATCGCCGAACTTCAGTCGCGTTTCCGCACGTCGGTCGGCAATCTCAAATCCGCCATCGCCGCCTTCGTCCGTGACGGCACCCTGCCGCCCGCCGACGCCGCCGCGACCGGCCTGTTCGACTATCCGGCGCTGCGCCTCGTCACCAGCGGCGAGTTTCGCGAAGGCCAGGGCGGCCACAACCTCGCCTTCGGTCATTTCGAGCGGGCGGGCGAGTTCGTCACGACGGTAACGCGCCCCGATCTGTTCGAGGCCTATCTGCGCGAACAGCTGACCCTGCTCGTCCGTCACTATGACGTGACGCTGGAGGTAACGCGCACCGGGCAGCAGATCCCCTTCCCCTATGTGCTCGACGCCAGCGACGGGTCGGACATGGGCAGCGTCACTCCGCTCGAACTCGCGCGCCATTTTCCGACCACCGAACTCGCCGATATCGGCGACGAGCTGGCCGATGGCCTGTTCGGCTTCGACCCCGCGGCGGCGCAGCCACTCGCGCTTTTCGACGCTTTGCGCACCGATTTCAGCCTCGCGCGCCTGCGCCATTATACCGGCACCGCGCCCGAACATTTCCAGCGCTATATCCTGTTCACCAACTATCACCGCTATGTCGACGAATTCGTCGCCTGGGCGGGGGCGCAGGTTGGCAAGGGGCGCTACACCGCGCTCGCCGGCGCGGGCGGCCTCTATGTCGACGAACCCGATATCAATGCCAGCGCGCTCGCGAGCGACAGCGCATGGCGACGGCACCAGATGCCCGCTTATCACCTGATTGCCGAGGGCGGCAGCGGCATCACGCTCGTCAACATCGGCGTCGGCCCCTCGAACGCCAAGACGATCTGCGATCACCTCGCGGTGCTGCGGCCCGAGGCATGGATGATGATCGGCCACTGCGGCGGGCTGCGCCCCAGCCAGCGGATCGGCGATTATGTGCTCGCCCACGCTTATCTGCGCGACGACCATATCCTCGACAGCGTGCTGCCGCCCGAAATTCCGATCCCGCCGATCGCCGAAGTCCAGCAGGCGCTGGCGAGCGCCGCCGAGGCGGTGTCGGGAACCAGCGGCGCCGACCTCAAGAAACGGATGCGTACCGGCACCGTCGTCACCACCGACGACCGCAACTGGGAATTGCGCTTCACCGATTCCGCGCTGCGCTTCTCGCAGTCGCGCGCGATCGGCATCGACATGGAGTCAGCGACCATCGCGGCGCAGGGCTACCGCTTCCGTGTGCCTTACGGCACCTTGCTGTGCGTGTCCGACAAGCCGCTCCACGGCGAACTCAAGCTGCCGGGACAGGCCAACCGTTTCTATGAAGAAGCGATCGCGGCGCATCTCCAGATCGGCATCCGCACCTGCGAATTGATGCACGACGAGGGCGCCAAGCTGCACAGCCGCAAACTGCGCGCGTTCAACGAGCCGCCGTTCCGGTGACGCCGGCAGCCGCCCTTTCGCGCTCCGTCGCGGGCCGCGTCGCAATCGTCACCGGCGCCGCGAGCGGCATGGGGCGGGCGACCGCGCTGCTGCTAGCGCGCGAGGGCGCGAAGGTGGCGGTCACCGACCTTGACCCTGCCGCATGCAAGGCCGTTGCCGCGGAAGCCGGCGACGGCGCGCACGCCTTCGCGCTAGACGTATCGGACGGCGAGGCGATCAAGCGGGTCGTCGCCGACGTTGCAGCGCATTTCGGAGGTATCGATATCCTCACCAACAACGCCGGCGTGTCGAGCTTCTGCCGGCTGGCGGTCGATCTGGGCAAGGATGGCATCACCGTCAACTGTATCTGCCCCGGCCCGATCCGTACCGCGATGACCGACAAGGTGCCCGACGCGGACAAGGCGATCTTCGCACGGCGCCGCACCGCGCTGCGCCGCTACGGCGAGCCCGAGGAGGTCGCGCATGTGACGCTGAGCCTCGTCCTGCCCGCGGCGAGCTATATCACCGGCGCGGTGATCCCGGTCGATGGCGGGCTGATGGCGCGCAACGCGTAGACGGCATCAGACATAGAAATCGGCGCGCAGGTTTATGCCGCGTTCGACCCAGAGTTTGAGCGCGCAGAGCATCTGCGTCCAGCCATGGCAATTGCCGTAGCTGCCGTCGAGCGCCGCCTGCGTTTCGCGCCAGCCGCCCTCGGCGATCTCGACCAGCGTGCGGCCGTCATCGAGCGGCTTGAAGGTCATGGTCACGCGGGTACGGTAAGCGGCGTCCGCCATCGTGCCGCCCTCCACCCCCGGCGCCTGGCCTTCATAGGCCGCCCATTCCAGAACGATCTTCTCATCCTGCACCACCTCGATCACATGGACCGGAAAGGCGCCGGGATAATCGTGGAAATCCCACGTCACCACCGCGCCGGTCTCGAGCCGGCCCTGCGCGCCGCCGGTGGTGAAATAGTGCGACAGTTGCGCGGGATCGGCCACCGCCTCGAACACATCATGCACCGGCTTGGCGATGCGCGCCGCGACCCTGAATTTCAGTTCCATCGTCATTCTCCGCTTGAGTCGCATTTAATTATGTTATAAATTTATAACATGTCAATCCACGACGATTTCGACCGCATCTTCAAGGCGCTCGCGCACGGCGTTCGACGTCAGATTCTGGACGATCTGAAGGATCAGCCGCTTACGACGGGGGCGCTGTGCGACCATTTCGCCGATCTCGACCGCTGCACGGTGATGCAGCATCTGAAGGTGCTGGAGGAGGCAGGGCTGGTCATCGCCGAACGTCGCGGCCGCGAACGCTGGAACCATCTGAACGCGATGCCGATTCAGGACATCCACGACCGCTGGATCGGCCCGCATGCCGCAGCGGCGGCCGCGCAGCTTGCGCGGTTCAAGCAGGCTGTCGAAACGCAGTAGAAGCAGTCGCCGCCGGCCCTATTCGCCGGCCCTATTTCAAGCGACCGCGCGGCCGATGGTCAGCCGGCCACGCCCTTCGCCGAACCTGCGACCAGGTTCATCACCAGCTTCGGCAGGCTGCGGTAATTGGCGGCATGATATTGCGAATCCCCGGGCAGCGCCGCCTGCAGGCGGCGGTGCGCCTCGGGCAGAGCATGATAGGGAACGCCGGGCAGCAGATGATGCAGCGCGTGATAGCGCAGCCCCACCGGCGCCCATAGTTCGGGGAGCAGGCCGGGCGGCGGGACGTTGACGCTGTCGAGGAACTGCGCGGTTACGGTC